>OLPR01001783.1_pt1 | contig 17025 bp, 19 predicted proteins | sample 1672761 | NCBI WGS metagenome assembly OLPR01 (sample SAMEA3136721, study PRJEB25190) | human gut metagenome | biome: human gut; feature: human-associated habitat; material: faeces | place: Austria | collected 2013 | reverse complement strand
AACGGGCACCAGGGGCCTGGGCGGGCGCACCATCAGAGGCCCTGCCTTCCGGTGGACAATCCGGGGCCGGAAATGGAGCATGGGGGGATGGAAGCGCTGTTCGGGACGAATCATGATGCCCATGCGGGAAATATCCACGGCGAAAAAGCCCTCCCGGTTCATGTAGGGCATGTCCATTTTCTCCAGATCCTCATCGCCCAGCTGCTGGGCCAGGTCGGGATCCAGCGTCAGCAGCATGTGGGGAATGTCCGCCACGTATTCAGCGTATCCATTGCCGAGTTCTCTTGCGATAATATAAATCATGCGTTCTTGCCCTTCTTCCGGAAAATCAGAAGTTTGCTGAAAATGTAATTCAGAATGACCACCATCACCTGCATGGTCAGCTTGGCGACGGCCCCGCCGCTCACGGCATAGCCCAGGAGGGAAACGCTCCAGGAATCAAAGTGCATCAGGTCGATCAGGAGATACAGCCCCGCCTCTTCCAGCCCCAGAGAGAACAGCCGCGCGGCAACGAATTTGCTGATTTCCCCCAAAACCGTGTTTTTTTTCCAGCTCCTGCTTTCGAAAACCCACAGTTTGTTGGTGACATAGGCGAAGGCCACGGCGAAGATCCAGGCTGCCACGTTGGAAACCAGATACATCTTTTCCCCCAGCAGGTGCTGACAGAGGAAATAAACCACGAAATTGACCAGCGTGGTCAGGCCGCCAAAGAGGACATACAGGATCAGTTCCCGAAGTTTCTGCTTTTTTTCGTTCATTTTGCCTTCCTTAGCCCCGTTCGTCCAGGAAAATGGGGTTGGTCCAGGCCCGGTGGCCCTCCACGTCCACCATGGTGGCCCGCAGATAGCGGGTCTCCTCCGGCAGCTTGATCTCCGCTCGGGTGACGAGCCCGCCGGGGGTTCGCACCAGCGGGTTGGGCCGGGTGCCGTTGATGAAGCTGACGAACCGGCAGGGGGAGCATTCCACCACGGCCCGGTCGCCGTCGATGTAGAAATCATAGATTTCAGGGCCGGTGGAGGAATAGAAAGCCCCCTGAGACAGCGCCCGCAGGACGTCGTCCAGATGCTTTTCGGCGTTGACCATCACGTAGCCGCCGCAATGCTGATCCATGGCGTGGCCGTCGTCGGTGGCTGCGCCGAAGATTTTATGCCCATCCAGCAGCACCTCGTCCCAGGTGTACGCGTCCTTGTCCATGTCGTTGTCCATGACGCTGGCGGTGTTCCAGATTTCCATGGCGAAATTGCCCTGGAGATTTTCAAAGGAACGGGCAGGGGTGCGGCTCCAGTCCGGGTGGCAGTACAGCGTCAGGTTTTTCGCGGCGTGCACCTGATCCAGCCGGGCCTGAAATTCCTGCCAGGTTTTCACATGAGGATGCTCCGGCCGCTGATCCTGGGCAAAGCCGTTGCCCTTTTCCCGGGCGGGGCCGATGCAGACCGAGTGGAAGCACATGCCCAGGTTGCTGTCGATCTCCGCGTCGATTTCCATGCCGGGGATGATCAGAAGCCCGGTTTCGGGGGCGTAATCGGCATAATTATAGAAATTGTGGTCGGTGAGGGCCAGAAAATCGTAGCCATGCCGGGCATGGAGGCGTTCCACCTCTTCGGGCGTGCCACGGCCGTCGGAACGGGTGGTGTGACAATGCAGACCACCCTTGAGCATGGAATGTTCTTTTGTAAAAGCGCGTTGACGAATCATAATGTTTCGCTCCTTTTTTATGCTTCTTCTCTTTATGCCTTTGCGGCGCGCATCAAAAGCGTATCCGGCAAAAGTGCGCTGACCACGCGATAGAATTTATAGAATGCGCCGGGGGTATACACCGGGCGGCCATGGGCAGCATGGCGCAGCGCACCGTCGGCCACCTTGGCGGCGGGCACCCGGGGCAGCCATTCGAAGACCTTGGAATTGTGATGGATGCCTGCCACGGCTTCGAATTCAGTGGTCATGGGGCCGGGGCAGACGGCGGTGACGGTGATGCCCCGATTTTTCAATTCCAGCCCCAGGCTGCGGCTGAAGGCCCGCACATAATATTTGGTGGCGCTGTATACCGCCATGCGGGCGTTGGGTACGAAGGAGGCGATGGAGGAAATATTAATCATGCGGGAACCACGGCCCATGAACTTCAGGGTGAGATGGGTCATGGCCGTCAGGGCGCGAATGTTCAAATCCACCATGCCCAACTGCCGCTGCAAATCGGCGGTGGCAAAATCGCCCAGCACCCCGTAGCCTGCGTTGTTGACAAGCAGCCGCACCTCCGGCCATTCCTTCTGCAGGGTGGCGGCATATTGCTCCTGATCCTCTTCTTTGGTAATGTCCAGGGGCATCACCCGGCAGATCACTCCGGGCAGCACGTCCCGCAGCTTTTCCAGCCGCTCCCTGCGGCGGGCGATGAGCCAGATTTCTTCCACATCCGGGTAGTATTTTCCGATGCGCTTGGCCATTTCCCGGCCCAGGCCGGAGGAAGCGCCGGTAATAATCGCGATTCTCATATTCTGCCTCCCGGTTTCCTGAATTGAAACACAATGGATTTCATCTTATTATAGCATCAAAACCCCCATCCTTCAACCGAAAAACCTTGACAACCTTCGGCGCGAAAAGGATAATTAGGGAAGGAGGTGGTTCCAATGTTCAATATCAAAAGCCTGGCCCGGATGGCCATTTGCACGGCGCTGATTGTGGTCTGTTCCTGGCTGACCGTGCCCTTTACCGTGCCCTTTACCATGCAGACCTTCGCGATCTTTTTTACCGTGTGTCTGCTGGGCCCCTGGCAGGGGATGATCTCTATTTTGGTATATATCCTGCTGGGCGCGGTGGGCGTGCCGGTGTTTTCCGGCTTCCGGGGCGGACTGGACGCGCTGCTGGGGCCCACCGGCGGCTACATCCTGGGATTTCTGGCCACGGCGCCCATTACGGGGCTGATGATGGGCGACGGCAAACTGCGCCGGCTGATTCCCGCCATGGTGCTGGGGCTTTTGGCCTGTTATGTTTTCGGCACCGCGTGGTTTATGGTGGTTTATACCAGAAACACCGGGGCCATCGGCCTTTGGACGGCGCTGGGCTGGTGCGTGTTCCCGTTTATCCTGCCGGACGCGGCGAAAATGGCCCTGGCGGCGCTGGTGGCCCGGCGGTTGAAGCCGATTTTGCGTAAATAAGTTAAATTTCCTTTTTTCTGTGTAGAAAGACGAAAACGGGTTGATAAGAAAATCAGAATCGACAGGGGAGGGAAGTATCCATGCATTGCACTTGCGAAATTTCCAGAGATCTGATTTATATCGGCGCAAACGATCGCCGTCTGGCGCTTTTTGAAAGCGTATATCCCATTCCGCAGGGAGTATCCTACAACGCCTATCTGCTCCGGGGGGAAAAGACCGCCCTGCTGGACACGGTGGACAAGGCCGTTTCGGAACAGTTTCTGGAAAACCTGACCTACGCGCTGGCGGGCCGGAAGTTGGACTATATCGTGGTCAATCACATGGAGCCCGACCACGCCGCCACACTGCGGCAGGCAGCACTGATGCACCCCGAGGCCACGCTGATTGTAAACAAGCGCACTCTGGCTATGATCCGGCAGTTTTTTGAGATGGAGCTGGAAGGCCGGGTGCAGCTGGTGGACGAGGGGGATACCCTGGATCTGGGCGGACACGTGCTCACCTTTGTGCTGGCCCCCATGGTGCACTGGCCGGAGGTGATGGTTACCTACGATATGACGGACAAGACGCTGTTTTCTGCGGACGCCTTCGGCACCTTCGGCGCACTCAGCGGCAATGTGTTTGCGGACGAAACCGATTTCTCCTGGGAAGAGGCCCGGCGGTATTACACCAATATCGTGGGCAAATACGGCCCCCAGGTGCGGGCGCTGCTGAAGAAGGCCGCGGGGCTGGAAATCGCCACCGTGTGCCCGCTGCACGGGCCTGTGTGGCGCAGGGACATTGGGCTTTTTGTGGAAAAATACGCCCAGTGGGCCGGATATGTTCCCGAGGAGCAGGCGGTGGTCATCGCCTACGCTTCCGTATACGGCAACACGGAAAACGCCGCCAACCTGCTGGCCACGTGCCTGGCCCAGAAGGGCGTGAAGCGGATTGCCCTGTACGACGTATCCGTGACCCACGATTCCTATCTCATCGCCGAATGCTTCCGGGCCAGCCATCTGGTGTTTGCCGCGACCACGTATAATTCCGGTATTTTCGTGAACATGGAGCATCTGCTGGGGGATATTGCCGCCCACAATCTGCAGAACCGCACCGTGGCCTTTATGGAAAACGGCACCTGGGCGGCCACTTCCGGCAAGAAGATGCGCGCCATGCTGGAAGGTCTCAAGGGCATGAATTTTCTGGAGAACACCGTTTCCATCCGTTCCAGCGTGAAACAGGCCCAACTGGAGCAGATCGACGCGCTGGCGGAGGCCATCGTCCGCTCCATGGAGAAGCCCGCCGCGCCGGCGAAGGATCCCATGTTCAACATCAGCTACGGCCTGTATGTGCTCACCGCCCGGGAAGGGGAGAAGGACAACGGCTGCATCATCAATACCGTCAATCAGGTGACCGACGCGCCCCGGCGCATCGCCATTTCCGTCAACAAGGCGAACCTGACCCACGACATGATTTGCAGCACTGGCATTTTCAACCTGAACGTGCTGAGCAACCGGGTGGAAATGGATCTTTTCCGGCGGTTCGGCTTCCGGTCCGGCCGGGATGCGGAAAAATTCCCGGAAGCGCCCCGGCGCAGCGAAAACGGACTGGCCGTGGTGGAAGGCCCGGTGAACGCGGTGATTTCCGCAAAGGTGGTTTCTTCGGTGGATTTGGGCACGCACACGCTGTTTGTGGCGGAGGTGACCGGGACCCAGGCGCTGAATGGCGACCCCAGCGTCACCTATCAGGAATATCAGCAGCGCATCAAGCCCCGGCCCCAGCCCGCTCAGGAAAAGAGGAAGGGCTATGTGTGCAAGGTATGCGGCTATGTGTACGAGGGCGAGACCCTGCCGGCGGATTTCATCTGCCCCCTGTGCAAGCACGGCGCGGCGGATTTTGAAAGGATGAACTGAACATGCGCAGAACGGATCGTCAGGTGACGGACACCAATGAGATTCTGGCCTTTATGGACGAATGCGACAGCTGCGCCGTGGCGCTGATGGACGGGGAGTATCCCTACGTCATCGAAATGAATTTCGGCTATACCTGGAAGGACGGGCGGCTGACCCTGTATTTCCACGGGGCCAAAGAGGGCAAAAAGCTGGAGCTCATCGAGAAAAACAGCCATGCGGCCTTTGCCATGAGCTGCGGTCATCAGCTGATTCCCGGGAAGGTGGACTGCGCCACGACGTTTCAATATCGCAGCGTCTGCGGCCGGGGAGAAATGCGTATGGTGGAGGGGGACGAGCGCATGCAGGCGCTGACCTGCATCATGAAACACTTTGACTCGGAGGGCGAGCATCCCTTTACGGAAAAGCACGCCGCCGCGGTGAGCATTTTCCGCATGGACGTGGAACAGTTTACCGGCAAACGCCGCATCGCAAAATAACATCAAATCACAAAAACATCCCGCCTGAAACGAAATTTCGGGCGGGATTTGCTTTGGGGATGAAGGAAAACGAAGAATGAAACGCCCGACTGTGCGTTTCGGCAGCGATTACACCCGCATGGAGCGGAACCACCGGGCGCAGCCTTCCTGCCAGGTATCCGTGGCAAAGGGACGGCGGGAATCGCCGATAGACTGGGCGTAGGCTTCGACAAATTCCAGCGCGGAACGTGTCCGTGCCCGGCGCAGGCGCAGCTCTTCTACCGTAATGGCGCTGAATTCGGGCACCGCTTCATACAGGGGGGAACGGATGAGATCGTCGCAATACCGGGGAAAATCGAAGGACACCCGCCGGGGCGTAACGGTGACCTCGCCGCCTTCGCCGATTTCAAGGAGCGTATAGGGCACGCCGTAGCGCACACAGTCCAGGGGAAGTCCGCAGGAGCCGGGATTGATCAGGGTAACCCGACCGCCCTTGAAGGACGCGTCCCATTGCAGATGGGTATGGCCGAAAAGATAGACGCCGGAAGGAAGATTTTCCGCGGCGGTGCGGGCGGACGCGTCCTTTTGCAGGGCTTCCATCGCGTCCCGGCGGAATTCCTCCGAGGAAAGGAAGCGGCTTCCGTAGACCTTCGCCACCTCCCAGGAGGAGGAAAGAAACGGGCCCAGCAGGGAATCCGCGGAATGGAACATATGAACCGGCAGGCCGCCCAGCTCCGTGTGAATTTCCCGGGGCAGGGAAAGGGCGTATTCCAGGCTCTCGCGGCTGGTGTGGGCCGCTGCCCAGCGGGAAATGCCCAGTTGATCGCTGAAATCCGAGGCCTTCTCGGGGGGTTCCTGAGAAAGGGCCTCGAGCCGCTGCTCTTCATTGCCCCGAATGGCGAGAACGCCGGGCAATTCCCGAATGCGCCGGATGCATTCTTCGGGATAGGGGCTTCTCACGAGATAATCTCCCGTGAAAAGATAGCCGTCCACCCGCTGTTCCCGTGCGTCCGTCAGTACGGCGTCCAGCGCCGGCAGATTGCCGTGGACGTCGGAAATGACTGCGTATTTCATGCTCGATTCCCTTTCGTGTTTTCTCTTTGACGAAGAAACGGCATGAAAAGTTCGAAAAGTCGCTTACCGGTTGCAGGCGGCGTACAGCGCGTTATGGAACGCACGCCGGAACCGCATGAGCTTCAGATTTTCCCGGGTGGGATGCACCCGGTTGGTCAGCAGGATGACATAGAAACCCGTGTGGGGATCGATGGCGAAGGAGGTGCCCGTGAAGCCCGTGTGGCCGAAGCTGTCCACCGGGAACAGATCGCCCATGAAATTCGCGTCTACCCCCGCCAGGTGGAAGCCCAGACCCCGGTGGGTATCGAAGCCGGGGGTACGGTTGCGGATGGCGGCCCGCAGGGTGGCGGGAGCCAGATAACCCTTTCCCCCCAGCGCCAGCATTTCGCAGAAGCGGATCATATCCGGCACGTTGGAGAAAACCCCGGCGTTGCCGGAAACGCCGCCCTGGAAGCGGGCGTTTTCATCATGCACCACCCCTTGAATCAGCTTGCCCGTGCGGCGGCTGATTTCCGTGGCGGCGATGTTGTCTCCCGCAGGCAGATAGCCGGTGGAAGTCATGCCCAGGGGCGCGAACACCCGCTCCTGCGCCAGGCGATTCACCGGCGCACCCAGCAGCGCCTCCAGCATTTTGGTCAGGAGAATATAGCCCATGCAGGAATATCGGGGCGCGTCGCCGGGGGTTCCCTCCAGAGGATGGGCCAGAACGGCCCGCACCACATCCTGAGGCCCCGCGGCTTCTTCCGCCAGCGAAAAGGCGGGGGTGATGCCGGAGGTATGGGTCATGAGCATGCGCACGGTAATGTCCCGCTTGTCCTCCGGCGCGTCAAAGAACAGGCCCACGGTGTCGTCCAGGGTCAAAAGGCCCTCCTCTATGGCCTTCAGGGCGATCATGGTGGGGGCCAGCACCTTGGTGCAGGAGGCCATGTCGTAACGGGTATCCAGATTCACTTCAGGGCCGCCCTGGCGGGTTACCCCGGCGCAGGCGGCGGCCAGTACCTCCGCGCCCCGGCCTACAGCGGCAGTGGCCGAGGGGAACGTGCCTTCTTCCAGGCCTTTTTGGAGCCATTGCTCCAACAGTTTTTGCGTATTCATGACCTTATTATAGCACATGCCGTTGACGGACGCACGATTTTTGTTATAATGAAAGTTAGAAAATTGAATTTGGGGGGGAAGAAGATGCAGTTGAATATTTTTGATACTTATTGCAATCCCATCGTTTTGCCGGATTATCCCCTGATGCCCGTGCTCAACGGCAAAAATTACGTGGGCACCGGGGAATGGGGCCGGGGGGATAAACAATTTGTCCGGGACGCGGACTTGATATTGGAAACCGAGGGGCCGGACGCGCTGCCCAGGCTGCCCTTCGGCGGCGGGCCCACGCCCTTCCACCGGGACGCGGAAAACGACGTGCGGGCCACGGCGGATCCCTCCTGCCTGTATTATGAGGGACGGTGGTATCTGTATTGCGCCGGCGGCATGGTGTATGATTCCGCGGATTTCGTGCACTGGACGTCTCATCCGGACGCTACGTGGCTGCCCATTTCCGAACCCATGGCGCCTACGGTGGAGGTTTTCCGGGGCAAGTTTTACGCCACGGCCAATTCTGTGCCCCTGCACGTGTCGGACAGCCCCCTGGGTCCCTGGAAGCAGGTGGGGGAATGGGTACTGCCCGACGGCCGGGAGATGCTGGCCAACGACCCCATGATTTTCCGGGACGGAGAACGGCTGTATCTCTACTGGGGCCTGGGGCTGGGCATTTTCGGCGCGGAGCTGGATCCGGAAAAGCCCAATCACCTGATCACCACGCCCCGGCGGCTCATCCGCTTCGACGGCAATCACGCCTGGGAGCGCATGGGCACCAATAACGAAAACTGGGGCTTTGGCTGCCCGGAGGGCTCCTGGATGTACCGGCATGACGGCAAGTATTATCTCACCTATTCCGTCTGCGGCACGGAATATTATTCCTATTGTATGGGCGCGTATGTTTCGGATTCGCCCCTGGGTGAGTTCCGTCTGCAAAAGAAGAACCCCATCTCCCGCAGCGACCGGGGAGTGATTCGCGGCGGCGGACATGGCTCCATTGTGGACGGGCCGGAGGGCACCATCTGGTGCTTCTACACCATTCCCGTGTGCATCGACCACGTGTTTGAACGGCGCATCGGCATCGACCCCTGCGGCATCGACGAAAACGGCGAGCTTTATGCCCTCACCGGCTGCGACGCGCCGCAGTTCCGGCCGGGAGCGCTGAAGCATCCGGAGGCGGGCAACGCGACGGGACTGGTTTCCTGCACGGCCTTCGCCCTTTCCGACGCGTCTTCCTACGCCCCGGGGCACCGGCCCATGTACGCGCTGGACGAGGTGCTGCACACCTGGTGGCAGCCGGCGGCGGAGGATGCGGCTCCTTATTTGGCGGTGAGTCTGGGCGCGGGTTATTACATCAGCGCCGTGCGGCTGCTTTGGAAGGACGTCGGGCTGAATTTTGCGGAAAACGTCTATCCCGGCGCGTATCGCTATGTCATCGAGGGGGCGGCTGCTGAAGAGGGCGAGGACTGGTTTACTCTGGTGGACGCATCGGAAAATACCGAGGATCTCAGCGTGGATTACCGCCCCTTTGAAGAGCGGCTGCTGGGGAAGATCCGCATTCGCATACTGGGCGCGCCCAAGGGCGTGACCCCTGGCATACTGAACTTTACGGCCTTCGGCGAATCCGCCGCCCGTCGTTCCATGTGGGGGCACGCGCCGCTGCTGCCCAGGGAAGAAAACTGAATTGCATAAAAACGCGCCGCCCGTCGTTTGTTCAGACGGGCGGCGCTGCCGTTACCGGCGGCGGAAGGCGTATTCCGTCACTTCGCCGGTTTTGGTGAAGCCGATTTTCTGATAGGCCCGGTTGGAGGAGGGATAGGCCGCGTCTGCGTAAAGCATGGGCCGCACGCCTTCCGCCAGCAGCTTCCGGCAGAGGGTTCCCACCAGCATGCCGGCGTAGCCCCTGCCCCGCTTCTCCCGGCGGGTGACCACGGTGTTGATGCGTCCGGCTTCCGGGGTCTGATGGGCGATCATGGCCATGGCGCAGGTTTCGCCGCCGTCCTTCCACAGGAGCAGCTGGGAGGAACCCACCATGGCCCGGGCAAAGCCCTGAGCCGCCTCCGGGGGAATGGACTGGTGTTCGCCGTCCTCCGCCAGGGTTTCCAGCAGCAGGGCCATGTCGGGTTGGTCCGCGTCGGTGGGCATGGCGGCCTCACCGGTGCAGGCGGGCAGAAGCACCTGCTTGCATTGATAGGCGTTCATGTCCATCTTCTTCACGGGAACAAGCCCGGTTTGCCGGCAGGCTGCTTCCAGCGCACGCAGCGCCGCCCCCGGCGTCAGGTTGATGTGCACTTCGGGGCAGGCCTGCAATATGCCGGAAAAAATCTCCGTTCCAGCCGCTTCCGCCGCCGCGTCCGCGTCCGGCGCAAACCAGGCCCAGGCCGACGTGCGGGGATTGGACTGGCAGATGAGAAACTGCCGCTCGTCCGTCCAGGCAGCGGAGGCTTCGTCGGACAGGATCAGGGAAAACAGGTTCATGGTGATGCGCTGGTCTTCGTCCAGCAGACGCTCTGCCACCCGGCGGGCCTGTTCAACGCTTGTTCTCCAATTCCCTTCGGCCATGGAAAAATTCCTCCTTACAATTTGCTCAGCGCGGCAATATCCCCCGCCTGAAGGACGGGAAGCGCCCGCCGAATGCGTTCCGGTTCCCAATCCCACCATTGCAGGGCCAGAAGCGATTCGATCGTGGCTTCGTCGAACCTGCGGCGAATGAGCCGGGCGGGCACGCCGCCTACGATGGCGTAGGGGGGTACGTCTCGGGTCACCACCGCCCGCGCGCCGATAATCGCGCCGTCGCCGATGGTGACTCCCGCCAGAATCACGGCTTCGTAGCCAATCCATACGTCGTTGCCCAGGGTAATGTCTCCCTTGTTGTCCCACGCGTCGGCGACGTTTTTGCCATCCAGCCCCCATTCGTCGTAAAAAATGGGGAAGGGATAGGTGGAAAGGGAGCCCAGGGCGTGATTGGCACTGTTGAACAGGAACTTCGCGCCGCAGGCGATGGAGCAGAATTTGCCGATGAGCAGCCGGTCGTGGTTCACGGGATACTGATAGAGCACGTTGTTCTTTTCAAAATCCCGGGGATCGTTCACAAAATCGTTGTACATGGTGTATTCGCCCACCTGAATGCTGGGCCGGGTCACCACGTTTTTCAGGTACACGGTCTGCGTATCTCCCTTGCGGGGATAGATTTTTTCATCCGGAATCGTCATGAGGGTTTCCTCCTGTTATGCTCGAATTCAGTCAACGATTCCGGTCATTACAATGCAGCGTTTCACCGGCGGTTTCACCTCGCTTCAGCGTTTTTTCCGGCCGAGATACCGGCACACCCTGGATTTATATTGCAGATAGCTTTCGCCAAAGGCTGCCGCGCAGAATTTTTCTTCCTGCAGAATCTGCAGATGCAGCGTGACCATGGCAAAGAGCGTGAAAAGCCCGGTAACCGGGTTGCAGAACATGAAAAACACGCCCATATACATCAGATCAAAGCCCACAAACGCCGGGTTTCGGCTGAAGGCGTACACGCCGCCGGTCACCAGCTCCGTGCGGTCCTTTTCCGGAATGCCCGCCCGCCAGGAATCCCGCATGCAGAGGACGGAGGCCAGGAACAGTCCGTCGCCCATCAGTCCCAGGCAGAATCCGGTAAACCGCCCGCCCGGGGGCAGGACGTTCCAGCCCAGAAAAATCGAAATCAACTGGGCGGGAACCACCGCCAGCGTGGCCACGGACATCCAGAATTCCACCCGATGCAGGCTCTTTTCCCGGCGGCTGCCGATTTGGCGGGTGTGAATGCCCCGGCGTTTCTGGGAAAGCATTTTTGCAAAATAGATTCCATAAAAAAGGATGAGAACGATCAGCGCCCCCACGCGATAGGGGAACTGTTCTTCCAATGGAAATTTCATCGCCCGCGCCCTCTCATTCTTCCGCTTCCAGAACGGTGATTTCTACATACCCCTTGGCGCGATGGCCGGTGAGGGACACGGAATAATCGCCGGTTTCCGGAACGGCCAGCAGAAATTCCGAGCAGGCGCTGCCGTCCCCCTGATAAAGGGGCGCGCTGGTTTCGTCGGCGATGCGCAGCGTCATTTCGCCCTTTTCCACCTGCATCTGCACCTTCAGCCACTGATCCTTTTGCAGCGGCAATACGCAGCCGTCCGTGCCGTTAAAATAGGAGGCATTCATCAGAAAATGATCGGGGTTTTTGACGAGATTGCCCTGGAATCTGCCGGAAGTGTGAAGCGCACGATAGGCGAAAGCACCGCCCAGAACAAGAAGCGCGATCACAAGCAGGATTACGAGAATGCGAAGCGTCTTTTTGGAAATCTGCATGCAATCCTCCTTACAGGGTGGCAAAGCGCCGGCTGCCCCGGGTTTTTATCCAGAAATAGAGGGCGGCGGAGGCGGCCAGGGTCAACAGCGCAAATAAGCCCAGATAAAGGCTCAGATTCAGGCGATAGCCCACCAGGAAATAGACCACCGCCAGCGCCCCGGCATAGAGAAAGCCCGCCAGCAGGGTTACCACCACGCAGGCGCTCTGCTTGATGGGGGTGATTTCGCTGGTCCAGGTCAGGTTGGGCATTTTCAGCCCCAGCGTCAGCCCCAACAGCGCCGTAAACAGCGCGAAGCACACCGGCAGAAGGATCGTCAGCGCCCGCTCCAGGGGAGAGGCGGAGACAAGGCATCCGGCGCACACGGCGCAAAACAGCGTGGGAACGCTGGACAGCAGCCACTGCAGCCGCAGTTTCGCCTGCAAAACCTGCCAGGGAGTCACCGGCATGGACTGGGCCAGCCACAGGGTTTTTCCCTCCAGAGAAACCGAGGGAGCCGTCATGTCGTTCATGGAGCACATGGCGCAGACCGCTGCGCACAGAAGCACCGGCACCGCTTCCGGGTCGTCGGAGAAAAGGGTCTCCAGCACGGGCAGAAAGTCGCCGGCCTTCCACAGCAGGGCGACGCCGCCAATGAACAGAAACAGCACGCCCAGCCCGCAATTGAGCATGTAATTGGCGCTGGAGGTAAAGTGGGCCATTTCCCGGCCCAGCAGCGCACGGGAAAGCCCATGCCGCCGGGTGCGGGTCTCGCGGTATTCCTTTCGGGCGGTTTTGCCGGAAGAGGTGGCGATTTTCAGGAAGCTTCTGGAAATCAGCGCCCACATCAGCGCAAACAGCGCCAGCACCACAATCGCCACGGCAATCAGGCCCACGGGATCCCCCAGGCCGGACATGCCGAACAGATAGATGGGATAAGCCGTGCCCCGAATCTTTGCCCCGTAAACCGCCGCGTTGGCGATCAGCTGGCTTAAAAGGGTCTGGGCCTTGAAATAGAAGAAGTAATAGCCCCCCAGGAACAACAGGGAAATCAGCACCGTAATAAAGCTTTTGTTCTTCAGCTTCAGGCTGATTTTGGCCACCACCCAGCCCAGCGCACAGGAGAGGGTCAGGACAAAGAGGGAAATCAGAATCGGCAGAAGGATTGCGCCCGCAATCGCGCCCGCGCCGGCGCTTACGGTGACCAGATAGACGATGACCGCCGGCAGAATAACCACGCCGGAATACATCAGGCCCATCAGGTATACCCCCAGCAGCCGGGAGAGCATGACGGCGTTCACCGGCACCGGCATGGAAAGCAGCAGGTCGTTATCCTTGGCCAGGTAAAGACTGGAATAGGTATTGAACACGCTGCCGAACACGCCCAGAAAGATGGCCAGCAGCCCCATCAGCGCGAAATACAGCCAGCCCATGCCTGCTTCCGCCAAAGGACGGCATATGGACAGGGAAAGATAGGTGAAAAGTCCCCCCAGAACCCCCACCATGAGCACAACAAAAAACACCATATAGGCGCAGGTGGCCAGCCGGGAGCGGGCCTTGTTTTTCTTTGCGTCGTAAAAATAGCTGCGGAAGATTTCCGACAGCTGCTTTTTCAGCAGAATTTTCAGCATTGTTCTCCCTCCAGCTCCAGGAACACATCCTCCAGGGAATCGTCGCCCTTCACTTCCTCCATGGTGCCGGAGCGAATCAGCTTGCCGCCCTTGATAATGGCCACCTTGTCGCACAGCTTTTCCGCCACTTCCAACACGTGGGTGGAGAAGAAGATGGCGCCGCCCTGCTGGCAGATTTCCCGCATCATGCCCTTGAGCAGGTGAGAGGCCTTGGGATCCAGGCCCACGAAGGGCTCGTCCATGAGAATCAGCCGGGGCTGATGCAGCCACGCAGAAATGATGGCCAGCTTCTGCTTCATGCCGTGGGAATAGGCGGCGATGGGCTGGGCCAGATCCTTGGTCAGTTCAAAACGGTCGGCGTAATCCCGAATCCGGGCCTGCCGGTCTTCCGCGCTGACACCGAAGATATCCGCCACAAAATTCAGGTACTTGATGCCGGTCATATACTCATACAGATCCGGATTGTCGGGAATGTAGGCGATTTCCCGCTTGCAGGCCAGAGGCTGCGTGCGGATGGATTTGCCGTCGATGAGGATTTCCCCTTCGTCAAATTGCAAAATGCCCACGACGGACTTCAGCGTGGTGGTTTTGCCCGCGCCGTTGTGGCCGATGAAGCCGTAGATTTCGCCGGGCAGAATGTGCAGGCTCAGGTCGTCCACGGCCTTTTTGTCGCCGTAGGTTTTGGTCAGGTGTTCGATTCGAAGCATGATTCTTCCTCCTGTTTTTTGTCCTGATAAATTTCAACGCAAAAGCCATTATAACCGCACCGGGTACAGGTGAGCTTTCGCAGGGCGGGGGTGTGCCGGGCCCAGAAGGCTTCCTTCAGGGTGGGCCGGAAAATGCGATGGCATTGGGGACAGATGTAGGCGGTTTTCCGGAAATAATACCGGGAGATCCAAACGCCGTAGGGAACCATGCACATTAGGCACAGCCCCAGGGGCCACCAGCGCCCGGTAAGCGCCCCCAACACGATCAGGGCGCATTCGGCCAGACTGAAGGGCAGCCCGGTGAGCAGCATCGTCCGGTGCAGCCGGCGTATTTTCTGACGATTTTCCATGATGGTCGCTATGTCGCCGATGGATTCCACGGAGAAGTTTTCCGCCTGCCGAAGGGCCCGCCGGAGATACGCCAGCCGGTCCAGCTTTTCCTGACAGGCGCGCATTTCCTTTTCCAGCGCCTGTGCCTGCTCGTCGATCAGCACGCCGATGACCCGGCCCGGTTCCGCTTTGGCAAATAATTGGGCGATGCTGCCGATGGAAATGCCCGCGTCCCGCAGAAAGCAGATAATCCGCAGCCGTTCCACGTCCTTCTGGGAATACAGCCGCCGCCCGCCTTCGGAAACTTCGCTGGGCACCAGGATGCCCCGGGCGTCGTAATATTGCACCGTGCGCACGGTGACCCCGCAGAGCTTCGCCACTTCGCCCGTGGTGTATTTGGACACAGCGTTCACCTCCTCGCCGGTCATTGTAGCCCATGACGCAGCGTCACAAGCAAGTCTTTCCCCGGGGAATTCGCGGAATTTTACCGAAAATCCCGAAACAGCGCCACGCCCAGGGCCGCGTTGAACAGCGCCGCCGCAAACACGCTGAAGCGTTCCGGAATGCCGAAATAGGCGGCGGGGAGTACGCCGGTGCCCACGGCGCCGCAGAGCATCATAATAAGGGCGATCAGTGCGCTCCAGCCCAGAAAGAGGCAGGCCTTTTTGATTAACGCGCCGTAAATGATCAGCCCCAGCGCCGCCACGGACAGCGCCACCACCGCTCCGGTGACCACCAGGTGCATGGTTCCCTGAAATCCCGCGGGCGCTCCTGGTTGGGACAGGGGGAACATGGCGTAGCCCACGGCGGAGATCCAGAGCATCACGGCAAACAGTCTTACCCCCAGGCGCATGGGGCGATTGCCTTTGCCGCGTACCCCCAGGCCGGCCAGGGTGCAGCACACCACGCCGCAGGGGAGATACAGCGCCGACAGCTGGTTCCACAGCCCCCGGGAAGGCGCGGCGTCTGCCGAAAGATCGCTGACCGCCTGGGCCATCCATTGATAGCCCGGGTACGCCCTGGGGGAGAAGACCACCGCCGCCGCATAGGAAAGAAGACTCACAATGCCCATTAGACCCAGAATTTGCTGTGGGGTTTTTGATTTGATCATAAATAGCCTCCGTGCAGACTTATTTCTGAAACGACTGATAGGAAACGACGTTGTGGGCAACGCCGAAGATCAGCATTAGCCCCGCCGCCGGCAGATTGTGCAGCCACAGTGCGCCGCACAGATAATACAGCACCGGGAAGACGGCCAGGGGCATGGGCACGCAGCAAAAGGATTTGCCCAGCAGCGCCACGTCCCGGCCGCCGGCGAAATAGCGAATCCATACCGCGTGGTAAAGGGCCAGAAACGCCGCCGCCAGCACCCACCAGGGGCTGCGAAGCGCCGCGGGACGGTCGCTTACCAGCGCTGCCATGGCCGCCAGATACAGCATTCGGGAGGCTTTTTCGATGACCTCCAATAACTGGTTCCCCTTCGGCGCGTCCTCGGGCGCGTTTTTCGGGGGAAAGAGCACATAAAATACGTTGATCACCATGGGCAGCAGAAAAATGACCAGCCCAATCCAGTTGAAGCCCCACTTTAACTGCATGCGGGTTCCTCCTTTTTGGCATAGGGATTCCTGGGCGGCTTGCCGTAAACGCCGGTCAGCGCCATAAATTCCCGCTGAAAGGCCCTGCGCAGCTGGTCGCCTTCCAGAGAAAGCTGGTCGGTATTGGCCAGAATCGCCAGACCATAGGAAAAATAGGTCATGTCCTGATGCAGCCGCCGGGCGGTATCCAGATCGTAGCCGTATTCCTGAACGATGGTCTCCAGAATTTCCGGCAGCAGCACGTCCTGCTGTTGCGGCTTTTGCTTATCCCCCTCCAGATACAGCCAGCGGAACAGCTGCTTTTCCTGCCGGGCAAACTGCACAAAGCCCATGCCATAATCGCTGTAGCGACTATAGGGATGATCCGGATCCTGAGGGGCCTGCAGGAAGCTGCGCACCCGCTGGGTATGGGCTTCCACGGCTCGCCGGGTCAGGGCCTGACGGAGCTGATCCATGTTTTCGAAGCAAAGATAGATGGGCTGGGTGGAACAACCCAGCTTCTCGGCCACGTTTCGGGCGTTGACGGCGGAAAAGCCCTTCTCCCGCAGCACCTCTTCCGCTGCCTGAAGAACGGCTTCTGTCGTTACTTTTCGACTGGCAGGCATACGCTCCTCCAAAAATAACGTTATGTTATATAACGGACGCTATTATATGCCCGTCGTTGGCAAATGTCAAGGGCTTGAAACCAATGGTAGAAAAACTTATCCGAAACATACAATAAGCATCCCCCGGCAAAGCCGGGGGTTTCAGCCTGTCAAAAAAGGTCGCACAAAGCGGCCTTTTTTGATATAATGGGAACAGG
>OLPR01001777.1_pt1 | contig 17044 bp, 20 predicted proteins | sample 1672761 | NCBI WGS metagenome assembly OLPR01 (sample SAMEA3136721, study PRJEB25190) | human gut metagenome | biome: human gut; feature: human-associated habitat; material: faeces | place: Austria | collected 2013 | reverse complement strand
CGCTCTTCCGATCTTAAATTTTAACTGTAATTATAGTCATTAATTTTAATAATTATGCACCAGATTTAACTAAATATACATCACTATTGCAGAATCTTACAACCCATCCAGCCGGAATAGATTGTCCTGTTCCGCCAATTATAAGTTGCATTGCATTGTTACTACATTGAATATAACCGAAACTAGACGCTCCACTGCTTACTGATCTAATATACAACGGTATATATTGATCTTCATCAAATGCCCAGCCTTCGGGTAAACTCCATAGAGCAATTTCAGTTAAAGGTGAATTCGAGTTACTAAAAGCAAACGGTACATAAAATTTAGCTTTGTATTTAGTTCCACGGTATTCTTCCAATTCCAATGTTAAATTTTGTAGGCTTAGATTGGATGCTAATGAATCCAGCGTTATAGTTGTATTATCAACTGCTGCGCTATAACCATTTAAAGCCCATGGCGTGGTTTGAGTTCCATTTTTATTTTTTGTTCTAATATATGTTTTTCCATTTGTTTTATCGATAAGCCATTGTGTAAAATACTGATTTGTATTTTCGGCGTCTGTTCTAACCTGGAACAGCATAACGGGATTATTACTTGACAAAGGAATATTAGTTGGTCTTGTATCATAATCGAATGAGGTGATGCATTCATTTTCAACAGCATTTGCATCTAATGTAGGGTTTCTTACTAAAGGGCCATTTATAAAGAAATGTCCGCCTACATCATTTACTACAATGTTTCCATATCGTCCATCAACTGATATGGATCCGTGATAATTATTAAAACTTAATACGCCTATAGGTTGCCATTGCGTAGTAGCCGACCCGTCTGCATTAGCCCGTCTCCAATATGAAGATCCATCATTGGTATGTGCAATTTGGTATAGCGTATAATTGCCTGAATTACTGTCGTATGTATCTATAGCTACCACATTTTGGTTTGATGGACCACCAGTAAATGTAAATGAACCACGGGCTGTATTGCCTGCTCTAAGAGTTCCATTCACGCTAGTGTTTTGCGTTAGCACATAATACTGTCCACGCACTTGCAACGCATTTCCGGTATTAGTTACTCTTACGCCTTGGTCTCCATTTAATGTAAGTGCGCCTGTTAACGAATTAATGCTTGAAACACCAGCAGTGCCACCGCCACCGCCGTAATTAAGTTCAAGCCAGTTTGATGCAGCATTTTCACGCCGATATACTGTTCCGTCTGCATTATATATGATTTGCTTTTTTGCAGTGCCAACTTGATACACCAGCATATAAAGCCAGCCTGATTTGCTTGGTAATCCCGTATAAGACGAAGTATATTGTATAGTGGCTGACAAAGAATATATCCCTACCTCTGTCGCATTATCTAGGTTAGTATCACTAGGGGCATCAATCATAGGCCCTTTAACTGTAATAGTATTACTGTCATTAGTTATACTGGTACCTCTTGATCCATTGACAGTTATATTGTTAACAAGGTTATTTATAGTCTTAACAACATTTCCAATTTGATCTGCTGTAACATTATGAGGGTTATTTTTGTTTGCAATATGGGTATTAATTTTAGCATTAATAGCATCTTCGCCATCAATTCTATTGCCAATTTCTTCGTCAAGCGAATTTCGTAATGCAGTATCGGCTTGTTCTCTCGCGGTTTTTTCTGCATTTATGCTATTTTGCAAATTTGTGTCAGCCTGTTGTCTGGCTGTAGTTTCAGCGGTTATTCTTTCACCAAGCGCAGTATCGGCTTGTTCTCTAGCAGTTTTTTCAGCATTAATATTATTTTGCAGAGTAGTATCCGCATTTTCTCTAGCAGTTTTTTCAGCATTAATATTATTTTGCAGAGTAGTATCCGCTTGTTGTCTAGCAGTGGACTCATTGTTAATATTTTTTTGCAATTGCTGTTCTGCTTGTTTTGCACGATTCGTTTCAGTTACAATCTCATTATGAAGCCCGTCGGATTCTTCTTCTATTTTATTGTATACAGCTTCAAACAGGGCTTGATGCGCGTTAGGGTCTGCATTATGCATTTCGGTATAAAGATCATTATACCTTATACTGTTACCAACTATATTGCCGTTTAAGATATCGAATACATAAAGAGACGTGCAATTTTTAGGCATGTATTCTGTAGAAAGGAACAGAAGATCATTAGACTGTACAGGTGGTTTTCCGGCTTCTGTATTTGCCGCATCGTTAAATACGTTAATGTAGTATGTTCCGTCTTTCATGCCATTAATGACAAATTCTTTATCTACTTGCAACGGCGTGTAATTTTGGAACAAAATCCCTTTAATAGATATAGAAGTCGTGGTATATTCAGTTCCTAGACTAATTAAATACGGAACGGTCAAATATTGATTTTCAAGTATTTTGTTAACAGTCCATACTATTTTTGATTGCATTTCGTCGAAAGTTAAAGCCGTATCAAGAGTTGCCGGAATCACACTATTCCAATAGAAAGGAAGTTTAGGCGGCATACGGTCATACATAATAGATCACTCCTATTCACAATAAATAAAAAGGGATTTTATTTCAACGCTTTCCATAATCATAGCGTCTACGTTGATAATTAACTCTCTATATTTTCTGATTAAATCTTGGTATGTCCATTGTCCTGTTGATCCTTTTTTAGTAAGCGCATAATGTTCAAGTTGTTTTTCCAATCCGGTATCTTCTGTGGTTCTTGTGTTAGCAGTTGTTTCATCGGTGTTGTCTCCAATAGTTTCTGTAGTATCTCTTTTATCTGTTAAATTATAAGTGACTGTTTCTTCGCCCGTGCTGGTTTTGTTCTCTGTATCTGTAAGATCATTTGTTACAGTTTCATCAGATTTAATATTTCTTTGGTTCGTTGCATAATCTCCATTAGTTGATTTAGCAGCTTGTGGAAATTCGTAATAAGTATCTGTGCTGTTTCCGTCCGTTGATACTGTACCAGTATGTTTTATATTATCGTTCATAGTATCGTTTTTATCTGTTGTCTCTGTTCCGCTTTTCGTTAAAGTGTCTGTTCCGCTATTGTTGCCAGTTCTTTCAATATTTCTGGTTCCGTTGTCATTTTCAGTAATATTTTTATTTCGGTTAATGTCATTACTCCTATCGAATATTTCTTCTATTTCCATATTTGTTAAAGGATCATAATCCATTAGCTGTGATTTGAAATATTCATTATAGTATGGCATTATATAATTGAGTGTATCTTCAAGCTTTAGCATAAAAAGTGCAGGAGTTTCAAATCCTAATCTTGCATCTATAAATCTGCGTGTAAATTTTAATTGAAATTCTTCTTTTTTATCGTTATCATAGAAAGGATAATTAAATGAAAATATTTTATTGTTTGCATATTTTATCTTATCATTCCAATTAGAAGATGGGTTAGGGTTATCTTGATTAAGGATTTTCACCAGATCCATCATCATCATTGTTATCGGCATCTTCTACACTCCTTTCTATAAGTTCATCATCGAGGGCATGGCCTAAAAGTCCGTTACCATAATCGGTGATAAGTCTGAATTGTACGTCAATATCCCATCCATATTTTCTATTGATTTCTTCGCATGCTGCTTTTCTGGCGTTTAGCATTGTAAACCTAGACATTTCAATTTGTTGAATGTTTCCATCTGCTTCTGCACTTACCAGTCTTTCCCGTTTATCGCTATATACATTTCGTATGCCTAAGAATGCCATAGCATCGTCCCATACTTGCTTTTTATATTGCTCTACTTGTGGCACAAGAAATGGTACGTTTAGATTAATGGCCTCAAACTGAGAACTTAAATCCATGTTATCTGTATCAATAATAACGGGTGAATTTCCGGTAAATTTTGCATATGCATTTTCAAGGGTAAGTTTCTGGTTTCTATTTTGTGCTTTCATAATCACAGGGGTTTTACTTGTATTAAAATTAACTTCAATAAACGCTTCTGCTTTTGCCATCCTAGCCGCATAAGTCTCAAGATAAAAGGCTGTAGGCTGACGAAGATAATTGTTATAGCATAATACGCAATCTTCTCTAGCCACCTGTTTAGAAAATCCGTTTACAGCAATTAGCGTTAAACGTTTAGGCTCATAGTAAATATCAAAGGGCCCTTGCAGTAAAGACCGCATAAATACCGGTGTATCTAACAATTTATAGAAAGAGCCAAAACCCTCAAGGCATAAAGTACGTTCTATAAATTTTTCAGGAATTTCATACGGCAGGTTTATCCATTCAAACATACTGACCGCATAATTTATCATCATGTAATAGTAATGAGAAAAATATGCTCTTTCAACTTCATTGCTAAGACTGGCATATGGTCCACTTACCGTAATCGGATATTGAAGGCCATCAGGTCCTTTAATAGCCGTTATGCCGGTATATCTGTTTTTAGCTTTTGACATTTTTATCACCTTCTTTATACTATAGGATTAACGCCATTTCTGTAGTTACCCACGTCAGTTGTGTTCCATACAGTAACGCCATTTTGAAACATTTCAGTAATAGATTTTATACCTTCTCCCGGTACGTTTCCAAATACGTTACAAACGGGAAGTTTATAGTAATTGTAATATTGCCGTGTTCTAAATGCTGGAGTTCCAACTCTGTTGACTTTGTATCCGTACATTGTAAAAAAGTTATCTATCATTTCATATATTTCTGATTTTAGGATAGATTTATAAAACGTGAATCCCATTCTACCCGCGCAAGTGTTGGCTGTGTTTGCAATATTTCCTCTCATATTATCTGGTACAACTTGCATTGCTTTATCCCTAGCTACTAAAGACGCAATTTCAAAAAATCCTCCCACAATTCCAGAGGCCATATATGCCCCATTACCTCCAGCAAGCCCTGGTATAATGGCGTTTGTTACAGCGCTTGCAGTAGCCACATTCATGGACGCGCTATGCCCAGCTAGCCAGTTATTATAAAAATTAGAATTTAAAGCGGATTTAGGAAATTTGTTTAAAGACAGCGTATTGCTTTTAGGGGCATTTGCTCCATACCCGCTATTTACAATACAGAATAGGGATGAATCAGGTGCTATGTTTGCAGTAAATCTAAATTGAACCGTAGGATTACGATTTGTTGGTGTTGTGCCAGTAATATATTCTCTGTACATAATATTTTGATCGCCTTGATTGTTGTCTATGATATAGTAATAATAAGGATATGTATATAGTTTATTGTTTTTAGGAGTATAGCTTTCAATATTGTCATTAAATTGAAAATTGTAATCTACTTGTGATCCAGAAGATTTTATTATATTATTAATTCCACTTGTGAATAAATAAAATCCTAGATTTGGAGAGTAGGTTCCTTTGTTTGTATTCGGGTCTCCCACAGCTAAAAACATGTCACTGGATGCGCCATCAAAAGCTAAATATGGAACAGAAAAACAAGCATACGCCGCGTCTCCTTTTCCTATATCAGTTGAATTAATGTATTTAAGAAATCTAGCTAGTCTTTGAGTAATTGTGTTAATGTCATATGTTTCGCTTGACTTTAAAGGCACCCACAACGAAGATGGTTGAGGAACCATATTTATTGTATTGCAATGAGTGCCTAATTCTAATGCTTCATAAGGCTCATATGAGACAAACTCGCTCATTAATACAACTGGAACAATTTGAGCATTTCCGTTCGGCATAGTGTACGGCATATTTGAAGTGGGCAATTCAGTAATTATATTTTCTCCGGTGTAAAGCCCTTCGTCAATCGTATGTTTTCCTATTGTATCATCTGTTACGTGTTCTCTTTCGATGAAACAGTTTTTCCATTGCAAATCAAATTGATATGTTGTCCAATAATCTATTTGAAATGTAATAGCGCACGTGTTAGGATTTATATATCTTACTTCCATAATGAAAGCATAAAACCAACGGTTTTCGTTGTTGAATCTAAGATAATTGCAGTTAGCTATAACATCATCATAGTTTGCATTTACCTTGTATTCATCTTGTTCTTTCATGTATTGAATATTTGTTTCTGCCATGAATACTTTTCCGTTGAAATAAGATTCACGTGCAGCGGCATTTACAAAGCTTATCACATTATCATCGTTCGGTTTTAGTGGTACTTGTGAAAGCAAATCTGCTTTTGTTATAACTGGATAAGGCATATACATTACTCCTTTTAATGTAAGCCCGTTCACCCCTTTGGATGATAAAGAAGTGAACGGGCTTTTAACATTACGCAGTTATTTTTACAGTAGCGGTGCCGTTGATAGAATCGTCATAGGTAGAAGTTGCGGTAACAGTGATTCCAGTTGTATTAGCGGGTTCTTTGCTGCTGATAAACAACCTTCCGCCTTTGTCGATATAGGTACCACTGGAAACCTCACCGCTGATAGACCAATTAACCGACTGAGGCACATAATTAGATGCAGTACCAGTTACTTTAGCAGTCATATCGGTATAGGTTCCAGCAGCTACAGACTCAGCACCGGTAACGGTAATACCGGTTACAGAAGCGGAGTTGGAGATAAATACAACAGCGTTTGCAAATCGAGAGGTTGAATAGATTCCCTGATGGTGCAAGTACATATTGTCATATAGACCCATAGGGTTTCTAACCGCTTCGGTTCCGAAATAGGTATCATACTGAATAAACCACTCACGGTCAAAAAGTACGCCCACAATATTATCCGTATTCGGCCCGAAGTTGTCCACTACCAAATGACGGGCTGTGAAATCTGCTTTGCTCATATTGAAAGCTTGTGCCAATGCGTTCACATCGATTGCCGCTTCCACCGCAGGTGTGATAACCAAAACCTGATCTTCCGGTGCAACAGTACGCATTACTCCCATTGCATTGAACCGTCTGGACGGAATATCCAAAGAAAGAACATTAGAACGAACAGCAGTTAGCATGGTTTTTGCACTGGTTTCATCCACTACGGCATCTACTTCCACGGGATAAAAAAGCCCTGCATTAAAGTAATTAGCAATCAGCGACTTCATGATGATAAACTCGTCAACTTCATCACTGTTATACAATGCCTGTACAATAGATTCAATCAACCTGGAAAGTCCGCCTTCGTTATAAACCGCACGTTGCAGCATGGCACGAGAAATAGTCTGGCGATACACGTCTTGCCGATTAATTACATGGTAGATACTGGAAGTGTTAGGAATGGTGCGTTTATAAAGTTCAGATTCCGCAAGTTCAGGATCAAATGCCATAGCGTCTGTAATGTCGGTAAAAACTTCCTCAACAGAATACCCGAACGGAATAGGTCCGCGCTTAAACTCGCCAAGCCTGTTTCGGAGTACGTTGTTATGAACATACATAAATGCAAACTTATTTACCAGGGAATGCAAAAATTCATTATAGAATACCTGATAATTAAGAATAGCGTTTCCGGTAGCTTGCAAGCTTTCACGTGTCGCTAGCGGCACCCTAGACTGATATTCCTGGGAAGCATCGGCCCATACAGCGTTCAAAATTTGCACATTGCTAAGATTATTAACCGCATTCAACGGAGCGGGTTTATTACTAGATGCCAATTCAATTTCCACCTTTCAAAAGTTCGTCAATCGTTTCAATATGCGGTGCAGGAGGTTCAGGCTTTACAGGAGCATCTTGCGGAACAAATGAATTAATAGCGTCAAATACTTCCTTCCTGAAACGCCGGTCATGCTCCTGCATGATTGATTCAATATCGGGGATTTGTCTTGATTCTAAATCTGTTGATAATTGTGCCAATGCGTTTCTGAGTGATTCGTTTTCTGTTTTTAGCGTTGTGATTGCTTCTTCAATCTCTGTCTGTTTCATCATTCCCATTTTCATCTTCTCCCTTACCTTTTATTTCGTGTAAGGCATCAATGATTTTTGACGGAATAGGTAAGCCGCTTGCGGAAATGTTCTCTAACACTGAAATACCTTCATTCGCTATATAGAAGAATATAACCGCTGTTCTCAAAGCAGCCGATTCCGCAAAAATCATTGTGTCAATCACGTTCGCTAAACCAACCATTAAAATGATAAATACTTTTTTAGCTAATCCTGTAAAAGATACTTTACTGCTTAGTTTTTTGTGAATGCAAGCGTTAATGATACCTGTAATGATGTCGATTGCCATAAAGCATAGTAATCCAATCAGCAATCCGTTTATAGGGCCAATGAAAAAACCCACCGCCGCACCAATACCAGCCGCTATTCCCTCCATGATCGTTTCCACCTTCATCTTTCTGCCTCCTATAATAAGGATTATTACCTATTTATATTATATACCTTTAGAGGCATTTTGTCAATGATCATTAGGGCTTCATTTTGAAGGAAGTCGGTTCCAGCACTACGCCGCCATAACAGCGGACAGGCTTCAGCTTGACATTCTCTATCTCGTACCCAAGGTCGAATTCTTCGTATGAGATCAACGATTTTATATTATCCGTCATACCAGCACATTTTTTAACGTATGTATAATAGGCTTCTTCCCCTTCCGTGAATTTTAGTTCTGATTGTTCCTGAGGCGTAAGTCCTGACATTTTCTTTACGTAGTCTTCATAACTTTGTGTCCCTTTCTTGTACGCTATCTCTTCAATGTAACATTTTTGCCTGATATATTTTGCCCTGTCAAATGAATATTCATGCTTCCACGCGCCTAGTTTTTTGCTGTCAACTTCTATATATTTAGATATTTCTTCAACGCTTATACCGATTACGTGAATGCTGTCCGTATCCATATAGCAAAAGTGTGAATCTGGCTTAGACCCTCCTACGGCTTGCGCAGAACGTATTACGCTATCTCTTCCGTAAGAAGTTATAAATGACGCTACGGCTGTATATACAGGGTCTTTCGTTTCATCTTCTGAAAGTTTATAGCATACAATTCCTTCGTCATTAAGGTATGGAATTTTTGACCGTATATGCGTTCTTGATGCTGTTTTTCCGTAGAATGCGTTTAGCATCAATTTGGCTATTTGCCTTTTCGCGCCTGTTGAATTCTTTTTCATTTCATACCAATGGTTTACATAGTCGTCGAAAATACCGACTGCGCTTTTAAATTTGTAACCGTATAGCCATCTAATATTATATACTTCATAGTGATCGAAAAATAATTGCAAATCAACGCTCGTAAGATATAGCACAGTTTGTTCTATACTTTCTGATATGTATTCATTTTGCTTGTATAGCTCATGCCGCTTTATTTGTATGGTTGGTAAAAATCCTTCTTTAACTTTAAATTCACAAGCCAAAGCCTGTATAAATAACGGATACTGTTCATCTTTTTGGTACTTTCCTTGAAAAAATAATGGCATACCCCACGGCATAGGCATAGTCATAGCCCAAGGATACATAGAATTTTTATCAAATGAATGTCCATTATATACTTCTACCCCAGCCCTTAATGGATGAACCATTACAGCCCCGCCTTTATAGCTTTTGCGAATTTCATCATCCATTGCAATGTCCAATACAGGAAAATAATGATTCCATCCTTTTTCTGTTAGAATATGCTTACAGTATTTTAGACCGTCACTGCTCATTGTCATAGCCGATAGGCCTTGTTCAAATTGCATTTTTAATGCTTTAGCTACAATTATAACATCATTTGTTACATATTCTAATTCTTCTTTTGTCGGTTTATATCCGCGCGGTCTTAAAATACTGTGATCTATTTCACCTTTTGATTCTTCTAACTGGAATGCTTTTGCTATATCTTTTACTTTAAATGGCAATTTTTTATATGAATCTAAAAAAGTTATTTTTGAGACATGCTTGCTCTTTTTGCTGAATATGCATTCAATCATATAAAATATACCCATATCACTAATTAATGTTCTGAACTCGTGTTCATTTGGCTTTTCTGCATATTGAAATTTCAATACATTTAGAATATACGATAATAGAAACTCGCCGTCAAATTTCAAGTTGTGAAAATATATCGTGTATTGCCCGTTTTTAAATGTATCGAAAAATTCTTCTATCGTTTCGCCATACCAAACCCTCTTTAAATTATCGATATCCACTGCGCACCACAGCCAAACCCTGCAATCATCACGCTTTGGCGTGGTTTCAAAGTCTGCCATTATATGAATCATAATAGCGCCGCCTTTTGTTTTATTGCGCTATCTTCCAGACATTACTATTGAATATGCGTTTGCTACATTATTAAATATGTCTATTACACTTTCAAAAAATTCCATACTATCCGGCGTGTTGTTAAAAACGCTTGAAAGATCTGATTCTGCCCTATAATACATTTCTAAAAATTTATCCTTAGGCATACTCCGGATCATTTCTTGCAATTTTCCACTTCCTACATTTGAACGTTCTGAAAGTTTTTGCAATGATTCAATAAAATTATTGTACATTACCTCTTGTCGCCATTGCCAATATTCAGACTTGGATTGTCGCTCAAGCCTAGATTTTATTCTCTTAAATTCATCTATTGATTTTATCTCTTTTGGCTCAAATGTTTGTTTGTGTAGTAAATCATAGAATGTTGAACCGGGAGTTTCTTTTTTCATCATTGCACGTAGCAAAACAGTATTATCAGGCTGTAATTGCCCTCCTGCGATTATATCTTTGTCTGCTACGTTTTTATAAAACTTCATACGCTCATTTTCGTATTTCTTCAGTAGATCGTTGATGCCTTGAATTTCTTCAGACGGCACAAAGAAAGATGAATCGCCTGTACCTATCTTTTGAAATTTGTGCGATTCTCGTGAAGTGTAGTCTTGTAATTGTCTGATAAACTGTTGGTATTCTTGATCTGTTGCAAAGCTTCGTCCATGTACTGGCCTTTGTATGTCATAGCCATAGCGTTTTTTTATTCTGGATTGCTTTGAACTGGCACGTTTTCTAAGTTTAGTCAATTCCGCTTGCTGCTGTTTATTTAATTTAAAGTTTTCTGTAGCGTTTTGAGTTCTTGATTTTCTAATTTTTGAACTATTAACAGATGTTCCCGGCATGCTTCGTCTGCCTTTAGCAGTTGAAATAGGCTCACTGGGCTGTTTGATCTTTCGTTTAGCTGGTTTCTTTCTTTTTGGCTTTTTTATTAAATCATCTGGATTAGACATTAACTCACCTCCAATTTCATTCTAAAATCATTTATACTTTCGTATGATTTACCAGTTGTTTTATTTATGATATAGAACCCTCTTTTTTCTATGCTTTCATATAAAATAATAGCAGCAGATAAATGCACATCACAATATCCGTGCGTTTTAATGAGAATATAATAGCCAAGTTTTTGTTCAAACTCAGGCAATTTTCTTATAAATGAATCCATATATAATCTTGATGAAAACATAAATTCATAATTTTCTATGGATGCTTTATAAGGCGATTCTTTGATATTTAACGCTATTCCGCCACGTGTTAGATAGGAACCCATTTGCAACACCTCCTGAGAAAAGTTCCCGGTATGTCAGGCTTCATACCGGGAATCTGAGTTTTTATTCGCTTACTTCAAGACTTGTGAACTCATAACGGTTTTTGCCTTTCACTCTGCGTGGAATAATTACGATGGGCTCTTCTTCGGAAGGAAGCCACAAATCCATGACAATATTTCTCAGAGAATTATAAACTCCGATAGATACGCAAGTATAAGTGGTGCCCTTATCGTCAATCAAGATAATTCTAGGAGCAGGCGTGATCTCTCCGGTTCTCTCGTTTTTGGTTTCTACCCAATGCGCTACAAAACCGGTAACAGTAATTTTTTCGTTGATGTGGTCTTGCAATCTTTCATCAGGATTGGCTTTGATCTTATGAAGCCGGAGCTTGGATGCTTTAGAACCGTCCGTGTCAAAGGTGCACATAACCATATTGTCGCTATTATGGACAAAAGCGTCTTGCATGGGAATAATGCTTACGGTTCCTACTTCCAACTCGTCCATGGGCAGAACTTCTCCGGTTTCCTTATCGATGATTTCTTCGGTCATGATATAATCTCCTTTTATGAATTTTATTCAATCAAGCGCCTGTCTCTTGATCTATCTACAGTATAGCATAGCTGCGCTAAAATGTCAAGTAAAAATTAAAAATTTTTACATGCATTATTTACATTTATCTAGCTTGATTTTTTGCATATATTATAGTATAATAATGGTGTCAGGCAGTGCATATCATGTCCAATAGTATGGTGGGAACTGCACCCATTGAGTTGGGCCTACCATTGGAGACACTTGCAGGGTGTGTACAAATTGGCTATTGCATATGTCTGATTTCTACATCCTTTTCTCAGCCCTCTGTCGTGCGTTAAAAATGTCATGGCAGAGGGCACCCAATTTTATAGGTGATATTATGCATACTGATAATTTACATTATAATATAGAACCGCTGCTTACACGAAATGCTTTAATTAATTTTGTGTTAAGTAACCGTGGCCCTGGTAAAACTTTTGCATTTAAAGATTATGCTATCAGCGACTTTTTAAAAACAGGTAAACAATTTATGTATGTGCGAAGATACCAGACTGAGTTAATGAATATTTCTACCTTTTTTAATGATATAGCAAGTTTTTATCCCGAACACTCATTTTTAGTAAGCGGCGGCAAAAAAGGCGGTAAATTCTTAATTGACAAAGAAGTCGCTGGTTACTATGCACCATTAGCTTCTCAGGTTGCTCTAAAGTCTGTCCCTTTTCCGGAAGTAAATAAAATGTGCGTAGATGAATTCATCATCGATAAATCAAATTATCATTATTTACCGAATGAAGTTCATAGCTTTTTTGACTTAGTAGAAACCATTAACCGATTTAGGGATACTGAAAAATTACATGACCTTCTTAGGGTATTTCTTTTTGCAAATACTATTTCAATGGTTAATCCATATTTTGACTATTTCAAGCTTGCTGTTAATCCTGATAAACGTTTCAATGTATATAAAGAATATAATAATGATATTATCGTTGAAATGTATAAAGGAGATTCATTTACAGAGGCTAAATCTCTTTCTAGAATGGGCAGTATAATGAATAAAACTCCTTACGGCCAATATGCAATTATGGGCCAATTTTATCAGGATAATGACGAGTTCATTCAAAAAAGACCGTCCGATTCTAAATGCATAATTGCAATCAAATACATGGACACAACTGTATACTTTTACATGAAAGGTATGTATATTTATGCTTCTTATGTACCTTACAAAAATGCTCCGTGGAAATTCTCGTTAACAGCCGAAGATCATGAACCGAAATATTACCTTATCAAAAGCGCGAATGCTTGCGGACAAACAAACGTTATCATAGAATTTTTTAAAATGGGACGAATGTACTTTGATAATCAGTCCGTTAAACAACAAGTTTTTAAAATTTTCCAATGTCTTGGATTAAGGAGGAATTAATATGCATCTTGTAAAGTATTACTTGACTGAAAACGACTGCTATAAACAGGGCAAACCGTTGAAACCAGTGGGTATCTGTATGCATACTACCGCAGCCGATAACCCGTACCTCCATCGGTATATTGGGCCTGATGATGGAAAACTGGGGCCAAACGCCTATAACAATCACTGGAACCGCCCGGGCGTGGATAAATGCGCCCACGCCATGATTGGCTGGCTGGATAATCAGCAAATTGCAACATACCAGTGTTTACCTTGGGATATGCGTGGATGGCATTCTGGTTCCGGCAAAAATGGAAATGGCAATGATTACTATATCGGGATAGAAATGTGCGAACATGGAAATAATGAAAGTTATTTCGATGAATTGTTGTCAGAAGCAGTAGAATTGGTTGTATATCTATGCAAAATGTTCGGGTTTACTGGTGATAATATCGTGGATCATGCACAGCTGCATAGAATGGGACTGGCTTCTAATCATAGCGATATCAACCCTTATTTTAACAAATTTGATGAATCTATTGAAAGTTTTCGTCAAACTGTCGATTATTACTTGAATATGGAGGATAAAGATATGTTTGCAGTAGTTATTAAAGGCTTTGACAGCAAAGAACGGGCTGAGGAATTGAAAGCTTTGCTTTTGAAAGCAGATGTCGTTGAATATGATGATGATGAAAAACCCACCCCAAAACCAGAACCCGAACCCCAACCGATTGAATTGAAAGTTGGGGACGCTGTGAAAATGGCTACTGGATGCAATACATTTATTGATGGACAAACTATGGCCGGATGGGTTACTACTTCTAAGCTGTACATTCGTCAAATGGAACAAAATGGCAATGTTTCTCTTGTATCCACTGAGCCGGTTAAAGACGTATATACCGGAAGAGTATATACAAAAGATCTGGTAAAGTGGTAAAAATAGCGCCCTGTTAATCAGGGCGCTGTCTTTTTTCTTAAAGTTGCCATGCATTCAGCAACTATCTTTTCAAAATCTTTTTCATCAAGAAAAAACTGACTTACAAAGTTGCCTTTATCGTCCGTTACAGTGATGATCTGCCCTTTAAAATTCACTTCAATATCGGCATTGTATAAAATTGACATTCGCTTCATCCGTAAAACAAAATCAGTCATTGGCTGCCTCTATTTTACTAAAAACTGTACTCCAATATGATAACTTTTCCCTATGGTTCATCTCGTCTGAAATTATTTCGTCAATATCTTCCCTGAAAGATTCATATTCATTAGGAGACAAAAGATTTCTTGCTGTTACCAGTAGCTTATAATATCCTTCTATCGCGGTACATTCGGCTGCGTTATTTAGCTCTACTTCTGCTCCTACTGTGTAAGATTTCATTTATTTCTTTCCTCCTTTGTGCGAAACTATACACACAGAAATTATAGCGAATATAATACAAAATGCTAAAATGTATATTTGCCATACATTTTCTAAAATAATCCTATACAATGTCTGTATCATGATTATCACCTTGCACCATACGTGTTAATATAATTTCTTTGTTAGCTTTTACTGCATAGTAATACCCGATTTTTTGGTACATATGCATTTTAGCTTTGTAATATTTATATAGTGCATATCCAAATATAGTGACTGATAATGCCACCATGAATGAAACAAATATATATTTCATTTATTTTCCTCCGTATAAGACATGGCTAGTTCTCCGTTGACGAATAAAAATGTATATATTTTTCCTGAATTTTTTACGGTCTTAATCCTGTAATAATTGCCTTTATAATCTGACAGTTCAGAACACAATACTTTCCCTGTTTTGCAAATTTCAGAATATTGCTGAAAACTAATATTTTTCATGATGTTTAAATGGCCTCCTATGAAGATAAGAGGCCATATCCTCCTTATATTATACCTACGCGAGAGTTGCTCTACTCTCAAAAATATCCTTTTTGTAAGCGTGAAATGTCCCGTTAGGCTCTTCAAGGCATACGTATGTGTCGGACAAGGCTACTAGCTCTAACGGAATATTCACAGTAGTTTCAACTCCATCAAAATTCATTACTTCTGTGAAACTTTTCATATAGTAAAAACTTCCAATTTTAAGTTCGGGCCTCTCCTTGCGTTTCCTGACAAAAGAATAATCGTCGGCGTTGAGATTCGAGATGCTAATATTATACTTATCTAAAAGTGACTTGACCGCATCAATATTAACTGCATCTGGATTGTAAATTTCGTTCGGGATAGGCTTGTGGATTGCATTCCTGAGCGTGTTTGGCTTAATACCGTGCACTTTGGCAAATGCGACAATGTTGATAGTGGCAAATTCCTCGTAAGTCATGTCTTTTCCTTTCTTTGTGCATGATTATGGCTCATGCCGCCAAATTGATAAATTTAGAAAATAAGAATATTTTGCGAATTATAAATGTGGTTATTATGCAATACAAACAAATTATCCATATTTTTATATTCTTTTAATAAACCTTCAAAATCTAACATACGCCTTGCATTAATAGGGGTTAAAGAATAAAGTTGTGATACTATGTGACAAGTCTTTGCGTCTATTAGATAACAAATATTGTTTCTTCCTGCGTCGATTTGTACAGTTTTCATGATTAATTCACCTTAATTATAAAAATTAGACGTTCTCTTCCGTTTGTTTTGTGCTGCCGTGATAATTCTGTTCGTAATATGGTCGTTATATTAGTTGCTGCCCGGTATATGTCTATCCACCCTAATTGACGGCTCCAACGCCGTATCCAATAATTATTCATAGCACACACTCAAATCATCGTAATAGTAATTTTCTGGTGTTTTCTCCATGTCATCAAAAACAAATTGGATGTTGCAAAATGCCACCATTTCTTCTAACGATAATTTTCCGATAACCACCGCGATACATTCTTTACCGTTCATTAACTTTGTCATTTCTTCTATCTCCTTTTCTTTATCTTGATTATATTATAGCATTATTTTTATTCTTTGTCTACAGGTATAATCAACAATGATTACATTTAATTATTGTGCAATATAACTGTTGCAATGCTTGCGTAATATCTCGATAATATAATATATATCTAATTGGCTGTATCCGGCATCTTGTAACACTTGCATAATGCTTGATTGGCGTACATAATGCTTTGTTGATATATTGGTTATAGATAGTATATCGCCTAACTGTGCATATTCTTTCATGACTGCCTGCTTGGATTTTGCGACAATATAACTTGTGCATATGTTACCGTCATGGCTCCGTATCACCTTGTATAATCTTTCCATTTTAATTACCTCCTGTGATAATTTGTCTACTTGCATAATCTACAATGATTACATTTAATTGTTGTGCAATTTGCGAGAATTGGCATGAATAAGATTGGCCGTAAACCAAATATTACGGGCTGATCTGGATAACTGCTGCCATTGCTTGCATGTGATACGATTTCGAGATTGATGTAATACGTTGCATAACTCTACTAATGCGTTGTTAATCATTTATTCTATCTCCTTTTCTTTATGTTGATTATATTATAGCATTATTTTTTATTCTTTGTCTACAGGTATAATCAACAATGATTACATTGTTTTATTGTGCAATATAACCTTTATTGACAACTACATTTTGTTGTACGAATGTATAGAAATGCAGATTAAAATTTGTTCAAAATGAATATACAAATGTATGCTAAATGCGGAATTTACTGGAAAATAAATGGTAAATTTATTGTTAAAATGTATAAAAGATGGCGGGCTATTTTGTATACGATGGATGAATCTTTGGGGAAATTCTGCGTTTTTTCTGCG
>OLPR01001776.1_pt1 | contig 17048 bp, 13 predicted proteins | sample 1672761 | NCBI WGS metagenome assembly OLPR01 (sample SAMEA3136721, study PRJEB25190) | human gut metagenome | biome: human gut; feature: human-associated habitat; material: faeces | place: Austria | collected 2013 | reverse complement strand
GCACGGGGAGGGACACATTCGGCTGGATGACCGCCGTGGTACTGCTCGCCGGTTATGCCAACATACTGCTCGGCATCGTAATATGAGCGCAGATACACACAGTCGCGCCTGTCTCGGCGGATCGTCTTAACCTCGCCGGAGGAGCCGAGCGCCTCAAGAGCTGCACCGACCGCGTCTTCATCCACACCCAGTAGACGAGCGGCGGCGGGGATAATGCGGTCTGACGGTATGTATACATGACCGTTCGACGCTGCATTGTATGAGAGCAGATATTTGATGCCCGCCATGACACGCTCGCGGCAGTCGGGTGCAAGTCCGAACGACTGTGCCATTCGGTCGACTCGCTCAAAGCCGAGTCCGTAGCCCTCGTCGCACAGCAGGGCGTAGGCGTGTTCCACGGTGACGGCGCTCAGGCCGGTTTCCTCCGCCAGCAGCCGCTTGGAGGGCAGCCGCCCGCCCTGGGGATAAACGCCCCGGAGAATATCGTCCCGCAATTGCCGATAGAGAAACAGATAGGCGGGACGCTGGTTTTTGTGGATGATATAGCGCATCTGGTATGCTTCTTTGCTCCTGTTCTGATACTTTTATATTACCAGTCTACATTGTATAATACCCCTGTGAACACTGCAAGGGGGAATTTGCTATGCAAACGAAAACGAAAAAAACACGCACCGTATTCTGGCTGTGCGTCACGGCCATGTTCATGGCGCTGAACGTGGTCATGAGCTCCTTCAGCATTTCCGTGCCCGGGGGCCATCTGTATCTGAACGACGTGATCATCTGCACCGCGGCGATCCTGCTGGACCCGCTGGCGGCGTTCCTGGTGGGCGGCGTAGGCGCGTTTTTGGGGGATTTGCTGTTTTATCCCACGCCCATGTTCGTCTCTCTGGTCACCCACGGCCTGCAGGCGGTGGTGATCTCTGTTTTCGCCCACCATGTCTGGAAAAAGCACCCGGCCGCGGCCTCCGGCGTGGGGGTGACCCTGGGGGCGATCATCATGGTGGTGGGCTATTCCCTGGGCCGGGCCTTCCTCTATGCCACCCCCGAGGCCGCCCTGCTGAAATTGCCCTATCAGATTCTGCAGGCGGCGGTGGGCGCGGCGGCCGGCATGCTGCTGTGCTGGAAATGCGGCCTGCGCAAAATCGCCCGCAAGTATCTTTCCAAAATTTCCTGATCTTTCGAAATCAAACCCTTCCGTTCCTCCGGGCCCCGGGCCCGGGGGATTTTTTTGCGGGCAGACGTTTCGTTTTGTTAAAGCGTTTCGGAATTTCGGTTTGCATTTTTGTCAACTACGGTTTTCTTGAAATGCCCTCCCGCCGCCCTTATAATATAGACAGGAAAAATATATACGGGAGGATGAGCATGAACGTATCCGAAAAAATTGTGCAGCTTCGCGCCCGGGCGCATATGACCCAGGCGGCCTGCGCGGAGGAGCTTGGGGTAACGCGGCAGGCGATACAGAAATGGGAATCCGGCGCGGTGGTGCCGGAATTGGAAAATCTGATCCGCCTTTCGCGGATGTTCGGCGTTTCTCTGGATGAACTGGTGGGCTGCGGCAATCGAAGGAACGCGGAAATTCTTTATCAGCAATCCAAAATCAGCCCGGATTACAGCCAGATGAACGTGTGGGACAGTTATGCCGAGGATCTGCGCACGGAATATCGACAGGCCATGGAAGAGGGAAAAGACGTGGAAACGTATCGCGAGCTGTTCGATTCCGTGGCGAAAATGCCCAGCGGGCTGGAAAAGAAAGAAATTGCGGATATTCTGTTCAACATGGTGATGAAAGCGCCCATGCGGGCGGATTATACCTACAACGAGCCCAGCGACCTGGAGGGAATTCGCCTTTTGCGCCGGGGAGAAACGCCCAAACTGCCGCTTCCCGACAGGGCGGAACTGGAGGATCGGCTGCTGGGCGCGTGGCTGGGCCGCATCTGCGGATGCCTTCTGGGCAAGCCGGTGGAAACCTGGAAGCGGGCGCAGCTGCAGCCCATGCTCAAGGCCAGCGGAAACTGGCCCATGCATCGCTATATCCGCTCTTCCGACGTGGCCGAGGATCAGAAAAACAAATGCTGGGCCGATACGGTGGACTGCATGCCCGTGGACGACGACACCAATTATACGGTGCTGGCGGGAGTGCTTCTGGACAAGTACGGCCGGGATTTCACCCCGGAAAACGTGGCCAGCGTCTGGATGGATTATCAGCCCCGGCGGGCCTATTGCACCGCCGAGCGCGTGGCCTATACCAACTTTATGCGGGGATACATGCCGCCCAATTCCGCGGTGTATCACAATCCCTACCGGGAATGGATCGGCGCGCAGATTCGCGGGGATTATTATGGATATATCAATCCCGGAGACCCGGAAACGGCGGCGGACATGGCCTTCCGGGACGCCAGCATTTCCCACATCAAAAACGGAATTTACGGGGAGATGTTTGTCTCCGCCATGCTGGCCCAGGCGGCGGTGGAACGGGACATGGAACAGGTCATTCGCGCGGGCCTTGCCCAGATTCCCGCCGGCAGCCGGCTGCACGAGGCGGTATGCGCCGTAATCGACGGATGGAAAAAGGGCGTTTCCGCCGAGGTCTGCTTCATTGAAATTCACAAGCGCTTCGACGAAAACGAGCTGCACGACTGGTGCCACGTGATTTCCAACGCCATGGTGGTGACGGCGGCGCTGCTTTACGGCGAAGGGGATTATGGAAAGACCGTCTGTCTGGCGGTACACACCGGTTTTGATACCGATTGCAACGCCGCGACGGCGGGCTCCGTTCTGGGCATGATGCGGGGCAGCGCCGCCATTGGCCCGGAATGGACCGGGCCGGTTCATGGGCAATTGGATACCAGCATCTTCGGGGTGGGCAAGGTTTCCGTGGCCGACATGGTGCGCAAAACCATGACCCATCTGCCCAAGGGGCTGTACGCCGAATAAGAGAATGAAACCGGCGCGGAGAAATACGCCGGAAAAAGAGCACAATAGACGGACAAGAACAGGAGGAATCCCCATGAAGAAACTGACCTGGTTGCTGATTGTGGCGCTGGCGCTGTCTCTGACCCCCCTGAGCCTGGCGGAAGGAACCTACGCCGAGGCGCCCATGCTGACCCGGCAGGTGGAGGAAGGCGCCCTGCCGCCCCTGGAGCAGCGGCTTCCGGAAACCCCCAAGGTGGCCAACGAACTCAGCGAGAAATACGTGGAGCATGAATCCGGCAATTACGGCGGCACCCTGCACACCGCCACCACCGCCGTCAACTGGAGCCCCACGCTGTTCATGGGCAGCGACGAAAACCTGCTCACCCAGATCGACATGAACAGCGGCGTCATCACCCCCAACATCCTGGAGGACTATTCCTTCAACGAGGACTACACGGTTTTCACCTTCAAGCTGCGCAAGGGCCTGAAGTGGTCGGACGGCGAGGACGTGACCATGGAAGACGTGGAATTCTGCGTGAAGGACGTGATCTTCAATTCGGAACTTACCCCTGTTCTGGACACCAAGTGGCGCTCCGGCAGCATGGCGGACGGAACGCCCATGGAATTTGAGGCGCTCAGCGACCTGGAATTCCAGATTACCTTTGACGCGCCTTACGGCGGATTCCTCAGCCGGCTGTGCACTTCCGACAGCTGGGCCGGTTACACGGACACCATCAAGCCCGCCCATTATCTGAAGCGCTTCCACAAGGATTATGCCGAGGAATGCCACGGCTCTCTGGAGGCGTATTATGAATTCATTGCGCCCTTTGCCAAGATCATGGGCTACGACGACCCCGCGGCGGAGGGAACCTGGTGCTACGTGTTCAATCAGGTGGACGTGGTCAACTGGGAACTCAGCGACCCCACCGACTGCCTGACCACGGAATACTTCCCGGGGCTGGTGGATTCCAATTTCCCGGTGCTGTACGCCTGGGTGATGGAATCCAGCGCCAATAACCGCCAGATCTACGTGCGCAATCCCTATTATTGGAAAGTGGACGCGGAAGGAAAGCAGCTGCCTTACGTGGATTATGTGGAATCCGCCTATATCGAAGACGAGGAAAACTTCACCCTCTCCATTCTGGCGGGCGACGTGGACTTCTCCGGCGTCATCAGCGCCGACAACATGACCCTGTATCTGGAAAATGAGGAGAAGGGCAATTACACCTACAAATCGGCCATCGAGGGCGCGACCTTTGGCGTGGTGTTCTTCAACATCAATTACGGCCTGAACGCCGACGGAACGGTGAAGGAGGACGCCGCCTCCCAGGCATGGCAGGAAATGGTCAGCGACCTGCGCTTCCGTCAGGCGCTGATGTACGCCATCGACGTGGAGGAAACGGCCCAGACCATTTACAACGGCCTGCCCCTGGTAAACGATCTGTACACCTGCGATCATGACATCGAAAAGGCCAACGCCCTGCTGGACGAAATGGGCGCGTTGGACGTCGACGGCGACGGATTCCGCGAAACGCCCTCCGGCGCGAAATTCTCCTGGCTGATCTGGATGCCCACCGGCTTCGGGTATACCTCCTTCTGCGAATTTTACGTGGAATACTGGCATGAACTGGGCCTGAACTGCGACGGTTACGTAACGGATACCAGCATTATCAGCACCTCCGAAAAGGCCAACGAGATCCCCATGCGCATCTATTACAGCAGCGAGCCCAGCTTCTGGTTCTTTATCGACGGCGATATTGAAAAATGGGCGCCGCTGTACGACGCATGGTTCAAGGCCGGTGGCATGTCCGGCGATGTTTCCGCCGACGGAGCGTATCTGGAGCCCACCGAGGACGTGAAGGAAATCTACCGGCTTTCCAATGAAAAAATGCAGGTGGACGTCAACACGGCCGCGACGGAAGTGGTGCCGAAGCTGATGAAGATTCTGGCGGATCAGTGCTACGTCATCATGCCCATCGTCCACACCCCCGGCGGTATGGCCTACAGCAACCGGCTGGGCAACATCCCCTACAATACGGACGTAATGGTGCATACGCTGAATTTCGACATGGACAGCCTTTATTTCAAGGACGCCCAATAACCTCTGTTCCGGCAATCCTCCGGGCCCTGCGCCCGGGGGATTTTTTGCACGAAAAACAGATGTGCGATTTGTCCGGGAGGGGCGGATGGGCCGGGAGTTTTGTGAGAAATTCCCGCGGACACAAATACATGTGTCCGTATTCTATGGACAAAAAGGGGGCACGTATGTTATAATTCAGGTATCATTTGGCAACAGAATATCCGGCGGAATTTCAACGGAGCAGGGGAGGAAAACTTGTGAAAGCGAAGAAATTGAAGCAGGCAAAAATTGCAATCGTCGCAGGCATCGTGGCCTTGGCAATTTGTGTAGTGTGCTATTGCGGCATTTTATACGCGAAGTATGAGATCAACAAGGATTCTGTTTATAAGATGACCATCAGCCAGCTGAAGGCAGTGGCGGACCTGTTCTACGATTATGCGAAGGAATATGGCTTTTCTGAGGCAATGTCAGAAGAGAACGGAACGCAGCTGCTGCTTTTGTGCATTGCCCTGAAAATACGCATTCCGACCCTGATCATCGGTCTGGCGCTGCTGGGCGTCGGGGCGTTTCTGAGGCTGCAGGCGAATACGTTGCCCGGCGGAAGCACCTATTCCCCGGTGACCCCCAGCGCCAATTCGGCAACCACCCGGTGCCCCCATTGCGGAAAGGTCTTTGTGGGGAAAGCGGGCTTTTGCCCCAGCTGCGGTAAGGAGATTGCCGCAAAAGCGCCGGCTGCCCCCGCTGCGCCGCAGCAGGTTCCGGAGGAAAGCAAGCCCGTGACGGCCCCTTCCGCCGGCGAGGCGACGGAAAATCGCCGGGGCGTGACCTGCCCCCAGTGCGGCAAGGTGTACCCGACCTGGCAAAGCTTCTGCACTTCCTGCGGCAGCGACCTGCCCAAGGAATCGTCGGCCCAGCCGGCTGCGCCTGCGCCGGCTCAGCCTGAGTTCACCTTCTGCCCGGATTGCGGCAGGAAAAATCCCGCGGGCGCGAAGTTCTGCGCCGGGTGCGGGCGGCAGCTGTAACGGAAAAATCGGGAAATTGCGTCCTCCGGGCCCGGGCCCGGGGGATTTCCTTTGCCAGGAAATGAAAAATGCATTTTGTAAAAAACATGGCAGGAATTTGAAAGAGGCGGAGCGAATTGTAAAGGGAAACCCCATGGGATGTGGGAAAAAGGCAAAAAGGGCCCGGGAAAAGGCCGGGTCGGACGGAGGAGAAGACATGAACAACCGACAGCGCGTGGACGCCATACTGCACGGCCGCAGCTATGACCGGATGCCCGTGGTGGCCTTTGGCTACTGGGTGGAAACGCTGGACAAGTGGGCCGCGGAAGGCCACATCACCCAGGAAGACGCTCAGGGTTATCGCCGGCAGGGGGACGGCGGCGAAGCGGATCGCCGCGTGATGGATCTTTTAGGCTTTGATTTCAACTGGAATTCCTGCCCCGGAGCCAATACCGGCCTGTATCCGCCCTTTGAAACCCAAGTGCTGGAGCAGTGCGCCGACGGTGCGAAGATCATCCGCAATTCCGACGGCCTGATCGTCCGGGTGAACGACAATATCGTCAGCATCCCCGCGGAAATCGGCACCTCCCTGAAGGACCGGGAGGCCTGGGAGAGCATGTATCTGCCCAAGCTGCAGTTCTGCCAGGAGCGGGTGAACGACGCCATGTTCCGCCGGCTGAAGGAGCAGGACGACCAGCGGGATCTGCCCATGGGTCTGCATCTGGGCAGCCTGTACGGCAACATCCGCAACATGCTGGGCGTGGAAGAGCTCTCCTATCTGGCGGTGGACGACGAAGATCTCTACGTGGAGATCATCGACACCGAGGCGGAACTGTGCTATCAGGCGGCCAAGCGGGTGCTGGAATACGGCATCAAGTTTGAATACGCCCATTTCTGGGAGGACATCTGCTTCAAAAACGGCCCGCTGGTGCGGCCGCAGGTGTTCGACGAACTGGTGGGCAAGCATTACCATCGCATTACCGACCTGGTGCGTCAGCATGGCATCGACATCGTCTCCGTGGACTGCGACGGCTGCATCGACCTGTTGGTGCCCATCTGGCTGAAGAACGGCGTGAACACCATGTTCCCCATTGAAGTGGGCACCTGGAACGCTTCCATCCGCAAGTGGCGGGAGCAGTACGGGCCTTCCCTGCGGGGCGTGGGCGGCATGGACAAGCGCGTCTTCGCTCAGGACAAGGCCGCCGTGGACGCGGAAATCCAGCGGCTCAAGTCCCTGGTGGCTCTGGGCGGCTACATTCCCTGCCCGGATCACCGCATCGCGCCGGACGCCAAGTTCGAACTGGTGCAGTATTACTGCCAGCAGTTCCGGGAGATCATCGGTTAATGAAAAAACATGCTTCGCTTCGGTTTTCGGGCCGAAGCGGGGCTTTTTTTGCGCCCTTTTGCGGAACGGTTGCAATCTTCCGGAGGGTGAATTATAATGGAAGGCGGAATCAACAGAATTGAATGAAGAGAGGAAACGCATGCGCTGCGAAACTGTTTTTTTTGAAACCTATCACAAGGCCCCGGACGACGTGGCCTTCTGCCCCTATCGGGTGTGCCCCATCGGCGCGCACATCGACCATCAATTTGGCAAGATTACCGGCTTTGCCATCGACAAGGGCATTCACATGGCCTATCACGTGAAGCAGAACGGCGTGGTGGAATTGTCGTCGCTGAATTTCGAAAAGCGGGCCCAGTGGCACGTAAGCGACGTGCCGGACCGGCAGGCGGACTGGGCGGATTATCTGCGGGGAGCCACCCGGGCGCTGGGGGAACGCTATCCCCTGCGCAAGGGACTGGCGGGGGTCATCGAGGGCACGCTGCCCATCGGGGGGCTGTCCTCCTCCGCGGCGGTGATTCTGGTGTTTTTGCAGGCGCTGTGCGCGGTAAACGGGCTGGAGCTTTCCGCGGTGGAGCTCATCGACGTGGCTCAGCAGGCGGAAACCGATTACGTGGGGGTCTCCGTGGGGCGGCTGGATCAGAGCTGCGAAATTTATGGCAGGAAGGACTGCCTTTTGTATCTGGACACCCGCAGCGGCGAATTTCAGCGGATTCCCGCTCCGGAAAATATGCCGCCCTGGGAAATCGCGGTGTTTTTCTCCGGGGTGGAGCGCACGCTGGTGGGCAGCAAGTTCAACATGCGGGTGGACGAACTGAAATCCGCCGCCTACGCCCTGAAGGGATACGCCCTGGACGACGGCCGGGAGGGAGAGCTGGAGGTTCCCTACGGCCGGTTTCAGGATACCCGGCTGCGGGACGTGCCCCGGCAGATTTTTGAGGATTACCAGCACCGGCTGCCCACGGCCTGGCGCCGCCGGGCGGAGCATTATTACACGGAAATGGCCCGGGTGGAAGCCGGGGCGGCGGCCTGGAAGAAAGGGGACATCCGCGCCTTCGGCCGGCTCAGCACCGAAAGCGGCTGGAGCAGCATCGAAAATTACGAAACCGGTTCGCCGGAGCTGAAGGCCCTCCACGAGGCCATTGTGGCCGCGGACGGGGTGTACGGCGGGCGCTTTTCCGGGGCGGGATTCAAGGGCTGCTGCATGGCGCTGATCGATCCCGGAAAGGAAGAAGAAATTCGCCGGGCGGTGACTCGGGCGTACACCCGGGCGTTCCCGGCCCTGGCGGAGAAATTCTCCGTGCATTTCTGCCGCAGCGCCGACGGCGTAAGGGGGAACGGAGCATGATCTGCGTGATTCTGGCCGCGGGCTACGCCACACGGCTTTATCCCCTGACGGAGCATTTTCCCAAGCCCCTTTTGCCGGTGGGCGGAAAGACCATTCTGGACTGGCTGACGGAGGATCTGGAAAGCACGGGCGAGGTGCGCGAATATGTGGTGGTCACCAACCACCGGTTCGCGGAGCATTTCCGGCAATGGGCGGCGGAAAAGCCCTTTGTCGTCACGGTGCTGGACGACGGCTCCACCTGCGACGCCAATCGTCTGGGGGCGGTGCGGGATATTCAGTTCGCCCTGGAACAGCGGGACATTGGGGAAGAGACGCTGGTGGCGGCGGGGGATAATCTGCTGGATTTTTCTCTGGGCCGGTTTGTGGAATACGCCCGGGCTCACGGCACGCCTTGCGTCATGCGCACCTGGCAGCCGGACGTGGAAAAATTAAAGAAAACCGGCGTGGCCCGGGTGGACGAAGACGGGCGGGTGGTGCATATGGAGGAAAAACCGCCCCATCCGGCGGACCATTGGTGCCTGCCGCCGTTCTATTATTATCCGCCTCAGGCCCTGGCGCTGATTCCCCGGGCGATTGCGGAAGGATGTCCCGTGGATGCTCCCGGAAGCCTGGTGGCCTGGATGTGCCAGCGCACGCCGGTGTACGCCATGGAAATGCCCGGCCGGCGCTATGACGTGGGCACCCTGGAGACCTATCGACAGGTGCAAGATACCTATCGGGGCATTGTGAAATAGATTCGGCGCAAACAAAATTCGCATTTTATAAACGGCGCTCTTTCGATGAAGCCGCATCGAGAGAGCGCCGTTTTTTGTCTGATTATCTCTTATGCAAAGCGTCTGCCAGCCGCCGGGCGATCTCAGCCATGCCCGCGTCCGAGGGATGCATGGCCACGCCGGCGTGGGCGAACTGCCCCAGAGCCATCATTTCGTCCCGGTCCCCCAGATCGTTTACGTCGATCAGCGTCGCCCCCGCCTCCGCCGCAGCTTGAGCGATGGCCGCGTCCTTCCGGGGATTTTTCCAGAAGAGATTGGTGGCGATGACCCGGGCGCGATTTTCGGGATTGAAAAAATGCAGCATCCGGGCGTAATGCAGGGCAAAATCGTGGGAATCCAGGGTTTCCTCCGGGGTGTTGGCCCCCAGAATCACGCTGAAGATCACCTCCGGCTGCCAATCCCGCAGGCACTGAAAATCATCCAATACCTGCCGATCCAGCCAGAAGGCCCGTTCCCAGTCCGCCAATTGGCCGATGCGCCAGGAAAGGCCGGGATTTTCCGCCCGCAGCATCCGGACGGTCTGGTGCACATAATCCTTTTCCGGATGACTGGCGGCCATGCCCCAGTCCCCGGTCCAGCCGATGTCCGCCTTGGGGCCGTGCAGGGTGATGGAATTGCCCAGAAACAGAATCCGCGGGGAGGACTTTCCTTCGCCGCGAATCCGGGCGTCCTGGGAAAGCTGGTCCTGAGCGGGTACGGTGTTGTCGCGTTCGTTTGCCATGAAAAACGCTCCTTTCAGTAAACCTCCATGGCGGCCCGCACCGCCTGCAGCCGGGGATCGTCCGAGGGGATGAGATGCTGATCCATATTGCCCTGCATCACAATCTGCGGCCGCACCCGGCGCATGTCGGGCACGGGAGCCTCGTTGGTAATCAGATAATGGGCCAGGGTTTTCACCGTTTCATAGGACTGGGTGTACTGGGATTGCACGATGGTGGCCCGCACCAGCCGCCGGCGGATATACTGGCGCATTTCGGGATACAGGTCGCTGGCCACCACGCAGAATTTTTCCGGATGCTCCTCTTCGCACAGGCGCTGAAGCACCCGGCGGGAATTGGCGGAGCCCACGAAGACGCCCCGGGTTTCAGGCTGATTGCGGAGCATGGCGTCGGCGGTGTAATAGGCCATGTGGGTGTCGTCCTGGTTTTCATAGATGGCCGAAAGATCCAGCGGATATTTCTCCAGGGCTTCCCGGAAGCCCCGAATGCCTTCGGCGTGAATGGGCGATTCCTTCAGGGTGGTAAAGATGCATACCTTGCCGTGATCTCCCAGCGCGTTCCAGAGAATTTCCGCCGCCAGAGCCCCGGCGGTGTAGGTGTCCGAATGATAGGAAAAGACGTTTTCCCCCTGCACCAGCCGGCCGCCGATGAGCTGAGCCAGGGCGACGTTGTTCCGCCGCAGTTGTTCCGTCAGCAGATCCCGCTGCCGGGGATTGCCCGGAAAGGGGAAATTCACCAGCCCGTTGACGCCGGAATCCAGAATGTTCGTGAGACATTCCATGTAATGATCGGAAAATTCCAGACTGTACACCGAGGGCATGTCCGGCATGTAGATCAGCCGAATCTTCACCCGATAATCCGCCAGCTCCTGCCCCGCGTCGTAAGCGCCCCGGAAGATTTCCAGGCCGAATTCTTCCAATTGCTGGCCGGAATAAAGCACGCCGATGGTGATATCGGAAGCGAAAAGCCGCCGGGCCAGCTGGCTGGGGCGGTAATTCAGCTGCGCGGCCACGTCCAGAATCCGCTGCCGGGTGTCCGGGCGAATGCCGCCTTTTCCGGAAAGGGCGCGGCTGACGGTGGCGGTGGAAACCCCCGCCATTTCAGCGATGGTATAAATCGAGGGCTTTTCCATGAAACGGAAGGCCTCCTTTCAGAAAAAATGCGTCGCTCTTTTACAGGGACTGGCCGTCCAGATCCCGCATGATGCCCCGGGAAAGCAGCAGCGCCCCGTATTGCACGGCGGTAATCAGAAACAGCGCCAGGGCGGAACCGGCGGGGGTGGCGGGCAGCAGCATGGTGAGCAAAATGCCCAGTACCCGGCCACCGGCGCAGAAATATTCCCGCACGGCGTGGGTCTCTGGCCGGCACACGTCCAATTCCGGCAGCTTTTCCAGCACCGTCCAGTAGGCGTTCAGGAAGGGCGTGCTGTAAAAGGCCGTGGCAAAGGCGCTGATGCAGCCGTAGAGAATGATGGTCACCGGCGTCATCCGCAGAAGCAGCGCCGTGGCGGCCATCAGGGCCAGAATGCCCATCTGCGCCGAACGATACCGGTTGTTCACTCGCACCACCCGGGCGTACAGGGCGAAGGCCAGAATGCCGGAAAGGGCGCTGAGGAAGGTGTTGAGCCCCACCAGGGATTCGCTGCTCACCAGAGAATACAGCAGCACGTTCAGCAAAAACGCCGTTACCCCCAGCCGCATGCCGTCGATGAGGGCCACCAGCATGCTGCTTCGGGCGTAGCGATTGCCCAGCAGGATCTTCGCAGCGTGCAGGTAATAAATTTTCCGTCCGGCGCTGACGGTGGTCAATTTCGGCAGCCGGAAGGACGCGGCCAGCGCCCCCAGGGAGACCGCCAGCGCGAACAGAAACAGGATTCGATACCCCGGATAGCCCGGCCGCAGGGAAAACAGCACGCTGCTGCCCATGGAGACCCCCAGGGACAGCAGGTTCGCCACCAGGGAGGCGATGCCGGAGGCCCGGTCCCGGTTTTCATTGGTGGTATAGGCCACATACTGGCAGGCGTAGGTGGTGTAGTAAAATCCGTTGGCGATGGACTGGGCCGCGGAAACCAGATAAATATGCTCCGCCGCGGATTCGATGGCCACAAACAGATACAGATTCGTCAGGCACATCAGCCCCAGCCCCACCTGTTGGGAGAAGATGGCGGAAAATTTCCGCACCAGCACCAGCGCCCCGATCATGGAAAAGGGCTGACAGGCCGCCAGGATGATGTTGAAAATTTTCACATTTTCGGCGCTGCCCGTGGCGTGCAGAAGAAAGGTGCTCAAAAACGTGGAATGCACGGTGGTGACCGCTACATAGCAGGAAATCATCACCAGAAAGGGGAGAAATCCCGGGCTCAGCCGGGGCTGCGCGTGTTTCAAGGGGGTGCCCTCCAGCATTGAAAGAATTGCAACCTGATTTCGTAAACGGTTACATTTTTCGAGCGTTTCGATACGCCATATTATACCGCCAACCCCGGAAAAAGTCAAGAAAACCCGGGACAAATCCGGCGAAATTCCGGCAAAATGGGATTGACAAGGGGGCTTTCTGGGGGTATATTGGCGGCGTAAGCATGAAACCGGTTAGATTTTAACACAAAAATTGAACGCGAAAATTCAGAACAACAATGAAACCGATTACGAAAATCGCATGTCAAGCCGGCCGCGGCCGGACCGGCTTTACATAAGAGACACATTCTTTTTAGGAGGTATCCCATGAAGAGATTGCTCGCCCTGCTGCTGGCGTCCGTCCTGGCGCTGTCGCTTTTGCCCGCCGCCCTGGCGGAGGAGGCTTCCTATTCGGAAGCGCCCATGCTGACCGAATTGGTGGAACAGGGCGTTCTTCCCCCGGTGGAGGAACGGCTGCCCCTGCATCCTGAGATCTACAACGACGCTCCCGCCAGCTACGTAACCCCCCAGGAGGGAAATTACGGCGGAACCATGAAGCTGATGAGCAGCCAGGTTTCCTGGTGCGCGGATCTGTTTATCATGATGTACGAATCCATGGTGACCATGGACTGGGACACCAGCGAGCTTTACGGCAACGTGGTCGTTCCCTCCGCCAACGAGGACGGCACGGAATTCACCTTCCAATTGCTGGAGGGCATGCGCTGGTCCGACGGCGAGCCCGTGACCATGGAAGACGTGCTGTTTACCTGGAACGATTTTGTCAATAACGAAGAATTGACCCCCGCGGTTTCCTCCTGGCTGCACAGCGGCGGCGATTCCTCCGCGGATCTGATGCAGCTTCAGCAGGTGGACGACTGGACGTATACCATGACCTCTTCCAAGCCCTACGGCGGCTTCCTGGTGAACCTGGGCGCCAACTGCTGGCCGGTTTACAGCGCGCTGATCAAGCCCGCCCATTACCTGAAGCCCTTCCACAAGGCCTATGCCGAGGAATGCCACGGCTCTCTGGAAGCGTATTACGATTTCATCCGTCCCGTGGCGGAGAAGCTGGGCTACGACGACCCCGCCGCCGAGGGCGTTTGGGTGTTGTGTTCAACGCCATCGACGTGGGCCAGTGGGAACTGTGCGATCCTCAGAGCACCCTTACCGCCGAGGTCTATCCCGAGGTGGTCAGCACCAATTTCCCCATGCTGAACCCCTGGATTATGGAAAGCGGTTCCAATCAGCAGACGGTGTTCGTGCGCAATCCCTACTATTGGAAGGTGGACCAGTGGGGCAATCAGCTGCCTTATCTGGATCGGGTCACCTGCTCCTTCCTGGAGGACGCCGAGCTTCTGAACATGAACGTCATCGCCGGCAATATCGACATGACGTATTCCTCCGTAGACACCATCACCGTTTACCGGGAAATGGCGCCGGATACCGTGGCCAATTACCTGACCAAGTTCACCGGCTATCCCTGCATCTTCTATTTCAATTATAATTACGACGAGGATCCCTCCTTCGTGGAGGCCATGCAGTATCCCGAATTCCGCAAGGCCCTGGGCTATGCCATCGACTGCGACGAAATCAACGACGCCATCTACGCCGGACTGGGCGAACCCTCCCGGCAGGAATACATGGCCACCTACGACCCGGAAAAGGCCAGGGCCATGCTGGATGAACTGGGCTTTGTGGACGCGGACGGCGACGGCTGGCGGGAAACCCCCGAAGGGCTGCCCATCGCCTGGAACATCTATCCCCAGGAAGCCGGCGGCATGGTAAAGCCCGCCGAGCTGATTCGCGAAAACTTCGCGGACGTGGGCATTCAGGTGTTCATCCAGGTGACGGAGGCTTCCTACTGGATGACCCTCATCGAAAGCAACCAGGCGCCCATGGTAATGTCCTCTTCTCCCGAAGCGGGCGAATGGCGCTTCCAGACCTGGGATACCTACCGGCTGGGCTCCCTGTGGAAGTCCTGGTGGGAAACCCGCAATCAGGAAACCCCCAAGGGCCAGGAGCCCCCGGAGGAGATCCAGCGGTATTTCACCCTCATCGAGGAGACCATGGAAAAGCTTCCCTCGGAAGTGGTTTCCACCGTGCTGCCGGAACTGATTGATCTGGTGGATGAGAACGCCTGGTATCTCATCGCCCTGGACAGCTGCTCCACGGGCTTCACCGTCAACGCCAATTACGGCAACGTTTCCGAAAACGACCCCAACAGCCAGTTCCGCGAGACCTACGGCGAATTCTATTTCGATCGCTCCGCCGCGGAATAACGGAATCCCCGCGCCCGGATTCGGCGGGAGCTTTTCCGCCGGATCGGGCCATTCAGTGTTTTTTGAAGGGAGAAAAATCCATGCTTCGAATTCATCAGCCCCCTGCCGGGGAAGGCTGCGACGCGTTTTTTCAGGTAACCATCGCCGGGGAACGGGCATATCCCTGGTTTTGCCGGGTTTCCGCCATGCCCTATAACACCCCCTGGCCCGGCCGTCAGCGCCCCCTGGATCAGACGGAGGAGGCCTCCTTTCTCAGCTTTGAAATGGACGCGCCGGTGGAAATGACGCTGCTGGCCAGCCGGGATTTCTCGGAATGCACGGTGCGCCCCCTCTCCCGGGGGATTCAGCCCCGGGTGCAGGGCCGGGAAATTCGCCTGGAAATCGCCCAGTGCGGCCATTACACGGTAGAACTGGACGGCTGGCACCACGCGCTGCATATTTTCGCCAATCCCCTCACGGATTTCGGCGTGGACAAATCGGCGGCCAACGTGCGCTATCTGGCCCCCGGCGTACACGAAGGCGATTTGGAGCTGCGGGACGGGGAAACCCTTTTCCTGGAAGGCGGCGCGGTGCTGTACGGTTCGGTGACGGCCATTCATAAAAAGAACGTGCGCATTGTGGGCTACGGCGTGATCGACGGCAGCCGCGAGGTGCGCACGGACGAAACGCCCCTGCTCCCCTGGAATCTGGATGGCACGGAAGATCTGCGGGACGAGGCGGCGCTGCGCCGGCATCTTTCGGAAAAGCGGGTGCTGAAGGGCTGCGTCCGGCTGTATTCCTGCGAAAACTGCCAGGTGGCCGGGGTGATCACCCGGGACAGCGCCACCTTCTCCATGATCTTTGCCGATTGCGCCCGCATCGATTGCGAATGGGCCAAAACCATCGGCATGTGGCGCTATAACAGCGACGGCATCGACCTTTTCAACAGCCACCATGTGCGCGTGGCCAACTGCTTTTTGCGGGATTTTGACGATTGCGTGGTTTTGAAGGCCATCAAGGGTTGGGACGCGGCCAACGTGCACCATGTAACCGTCACCGGCTGCACCGTCTGGTGCGATTGGGCCCGCTGCCTGGAGGTGGGCGAGGAGACCTGTGCCGACGAATATTACGACATTCTCTGGGAGGATTGCGACCTGATTCACGGCTCGTTCATGTTCCTGGAAATTCGGGACGGCGACCGGGCCTGGGTGCACGACATGCTGGTGCGGAACATCCGCTGCGAATGCAGCCCCTACGACCTGCCCCCGGTGTTCCAGTCCGATATGAACGCTCCCTATCCCGGCTTTGGCAAAAGCTATCAGCCGGAGCTGATCGTCTCCCACATACAGGACGGCCCCTGGTCCAACGACCACATTCTGGGCAAGGTCACCGACGTGCGCTTCGAGAATATTTTCGTTTCCTGCTCGGCGGACGCCCCCATGCCCCGCAGCCGGCTTACCGGCGCGGCGGAGGGCCACGGCACCAGCCGCCTGACCATCGACGGCGTGTTCCGCAACGGCACGCGCCTGCGCCCCCGGGAAATTCCCCTGGAAAAATCGGAATTTGACCACGACATTCAGGTAAAATAAAATCAATCCCCAAATTGCTCCGCAGGCCCGTTCCTGCGGAGTTTTGTCTATATAATAGGAAGAAACGCATGATTCCGTTGGATCATATATATAATATTGCATATTAAATGGCACGGTGCTTTACATTATATCAATGAATCGTTCACATATTCCTGTGAAAATGGCATATTTTTGACGAAAACGGGTTGACAAGGGTGGAAGGTTGTTTTATAATAAAGGCAAGCAGAAAATTGATAGTCGAAATTGCGTCCGTTGTGGAGCGCACGTGTTTCGCAACCCCGCATATCGGCAGAAAACCGTCGGTGGGCTGTATTTGTCTTACCGAAAATGCGTCTATTTTGACGCGCGGCAGCATATCTACGTGCGGAGAATCCGCATTTCCCGAAAATACCGAATTCCGGCGGGAATCGACCGGAAGCCTTGCAGAAATCGAAGGGTGGGTTTGAAGATGAAAAAAAGGTTGATGGCACTGGTGCTTTGCCTGACCGTGATGATGACGATGTTCGCGCCCCTGGCCAACGCGACGGAGGAGGATCTGCTTTCCACCCCCACGCCCGCGCCTGCGGCCGCCACCGTCGAACCCCAGGCGGAGTCTGCCCATGAATCCGCCGCGCCCACCGAAGCGCACACGGAGC
>OLPR01001775.1_pt1 | contig 17048 bp, 10 predicted proteins | sample 1672761 | NCBI WGS metagenome assembly OLPR01 (sample SAMEA3136721, study PRJEB25190) | human gut metagenome | biome: human gut; feature: human-associated habitat; material: faeces | place: Austria | collected 2013 | reverse complement strand
CCACGCACTCTGTCCACAGCGCAATCGCAACAGGTCCGCTGCTCCTGCTCCTCTTTTTTCTGATCGGCTGTCTGGCCCCAGGGGCCGCACTCGCCGTCGACGGGAGTGACGCCCTTAATTTCCGCACCATAAGCGACGGTTGCGGCCCCTTCGGTGTCGGTAAATATGAGGCACAGGACACTTCGATTTCGTACTGTATGAACCAAGACTGCCCCGGCCCCAGCAAGCCGGGAGGGCCATGGCGCACATATAACCAGGGCTGGACATGGCTCGATGACGAATTTGCCGCCATCGTCTGTCACGGATACCCCTCCAATACATCCTTTGGCGGCCATAATCTGTCGCCCGATCTCGCCCGTGCCGCCACCCAGATTGCCGTGTGGATGCTCAACGGAACGACGCGCCCCGACGGCACCTATTCGTATACAAATAGCAAGGGAGTTGCCAGGAGCGGTAGGTTTTACGAAAACGCCGATGCCGTAGCGGCTGCACGTTGGCTCTACGACAGCGCTAAGTCCGGATCCATTAAGGCAGCCCCACATCGAGCCAGGCGTTATCACGGCCCGGTCTCGGGCGAGGGTCGACACCAGGACATGCTCTATGTTCTGCCCGCCGTCTCCGTAGCTTTCCAAAAACAATCGTCCCAGGCTGACATCACCGCCGGCAACGACACCTACAGACTCGGTGGCGCAACCTTCGATATCTTTGAAAGTGCGGACGATGCACGTGTCGGCACTATCCAGACGGACGAAAACGGGCGTGCACAAGCAACGCTTTTGCCCAATACGGCATATTACCTGGTCGAAACCAAAGCCCCGGCAGGCTATATCCCTCGAAGCGACCGGATAGCCTTCACCACACAAAACAGCGGCGAGCATGTCACCGTCGACGAGCAGCCCGGCACCATCACCTTGCGTATTGCAAAAATCGATGCCGCCACGGATGCCGGCGCCCAGGTTGGGGCGTCGCTTGCGGGCGCTGAATTCACCTGCGTCTCGCAATCAACTCCCGGCTGGACTCGCACCCTTACGACCGACGAAAACGGACGGGCGATCCTCAATGACGTTCCTCTGGGCACCTTTACCATCTACGAATCGAAAGCGCCCGAGGGCTACCTGATTTCAAACGACTGTTGGAGCTACACCGTCGGTGCCGAGCAACTCGGAGATACGGGTATCGTTGAGCTCGAAAGCCGTATTCCCAACATCCCCATCGCCTTTGACCTTGAAATCTCAAAGTTTAAGGATCATGGCGATAACAATGAGTCCGGCCTAGAGCAGCCGGCGAAAGGCGTCGTCTTTGAAGTTGTCAGCAATAGCTCCCAACAAGTCGTCGGCACGTTGACCACAAACGTTTATGGCTTTGCCTCCACCAAAGACCAGCCCGAGGCATGGTTTGGCGCAGGCAAGCGACCCGCCGGCGCTCACGGTGCCATTCCCTACGACCGCGCGGGCTACACCGTTCGCGAGGTTGCAGAAACGGTCCCTGAAGGATTTAAGCAAGCAGAGGAATGGACCATCACAGCAGAGCAGACCGCAGACGGCGCCGAGCTTCAGTACATCGTTGACAACCATGCCCTATCGACACACCTTCAAATCGTAAAGCGCGATGCTCAGACCGGCGGCACCGTGCCACTTGCCGGCTTTGCGTTTCAGCTGCTTGATAGCCACCACGAGCCCGTTTCGCAAACATGTTGGTATCCGGCCCACAATGTAATGAACGCCTTCACAACCGATACAACCGGCGCCGTCACGCTGCCCGAATCACTTAATCCCGGAACATACTACGTGCACGAGGCATCGGCCAAGGAACCGTATCTGTGCGGAGAAGACCTGGAGATAACGATTCCCGCCGACAGAAATCTGACACCGGTCGCCGTCGCCTCGTTCTATGACGACGCCGCAACCGGAAGCATCGAAATCATTAAGACGGATGCTGTAGATGGGCGCGCCCTCGCTGGAGCCACGTTTGACATCCGCGCTGGCGGCGACATCGTGCGAACCGATGGCAGCATCGTTGCCTTGGATGGCGAAACCGTCGCCACCGTTACAACCGACGAACGGGGGCATGCGCGAGTCGACCATCTTTCGCTGGGATGCGGTACCGCCACCTACGAGGTCGTCGAGACACAAGCGCCCGAAGGTTATCTGCTCAACCCGACCCCACATACTGTGAAGTTGTCGTACGCCGACCAGCAAACGCCCGTGATCGAAGCGCACCTTGACGTTTCCAACGACTACATCAAGATCGATGTCTCCAAAGTCGACGCGTGCGGAGGTCAGGAAGTGACAGGCGCCGAGCTTGTCCTCTGCGACTCCAATGGCAACGAAATCGATTCTTGGACTTCATCCGGCAAACCGCACCACATTGAGCACCTTTCACCCGGTACTTACACCCTACGCGAAACGATGTCCCCGCGTACCTACGACCCCGCCGAAGAGATAACGTTTGAAGTAAAGGCCACGGGAGAAGTTCAAACCGTAGCCATGAAGGATACCCCCATCGAGATCAGGGGAATCGTCGATAAGCGCCAAGAGATTGCACAGCCAGTCGTAAGCAAACTCGTTGCCAACGGCGACGGAAAAAACCGAGCCAAAGCACGGGCCAACACGCAAGGCGCCTTCTCCTATACCATCGACGCCAAAAATGAGTCGAGCACCTGGGTCGACGAGTTGACCATCACCGACGACCTTGAGTGCGCCAAAGATGGCGCAGCGAAACTTGTTGCCGTTGAAACCCCTATTGCGGTCGGTAATCTAAACGGGCTGTGCAACGTGTGGTATCGAACGTCTCCGGCAGGAACAAGCGATACGGGCAGGCAGGTCAATGCAACGCTTGACGACGGGCACCACAATCCTTGGCTCGAAACGGAAGAGGTTGCAAAGCTGCTGGGCGACGATGTGCGTCTCGTCGATTACGACGGGTGGCACCTATGGAAAGCAGATATCCCGACGGACAAGTCCGTCACGCTCGATACGAAAGAGATTGATCTTACAGACGACGCCGTCATCACGGGCATCCGTTTTGAATACGGTGCGGTAGCCGCCGACTTTACAACCAGAAGCGAGACGGACTCTTGGACCCGGGATGACCTTAAAGACGAACACGACGATCTTGACGATGCCAAGGCGGCCCTTAACTCGGATGCCCGAGGCGCAGTCGTGCATATGCAGGCAACGTCGTCCTATACGCCCCAAACCGCACTTGCCAACAGCGCGCGCGTCGATCTTTGCCGCAACGGCGGTGGCGATAAACTCGAGGCGCATGATGAGGACCGCGTCATCCAACGATGCGCCCTGCCTCAGAACCTGCCGGCAACGGGATCTGCTACCGTCGCCGCGTGCATCACCGCACTCCTGACCTCGGGCACTGCAGCCATATGGTTCGCTCGCCTTAGGTCAGCCTCAAAGAAGCGCTAGCACGATGAAAAAGCGGGCGAGCCAGTCTCCCGGCTCGCCCGCCTTGGGCATAAACGATGAATCGGCTATTCAGCAGATGACGAACCGCCATCGATGGCTGCCTGATCGGACTCGGAAATACCGTCAGCACCCAAACTTTGCTCTTGCTCCACCTCTTCGTTCATTGTTGTCTCGGGCGTCGAGCCCTTAACGCCAACGACATACGCGGCCCCAAAACCCAATGCAATAGCGATCAGGGTCAAAATCAGATAGATGGGCCAATGGCGCTTGATGTACGAAAACACGCTGACTCCTTAGCGGGTCTGTCTACGAACGACGAATGACCTCGGTCACGACCTCGGACACCGTAGCGATATTGGTCGGATTGACGTTGTACGGCAGGTCATCCTCGGTGCGAGCGCAGGCAAGACGCGGACCGTCCACACCGGCGATCGTAAGGGCGCGACGGCTCGCCTCGAGCGCTGCGGATGCATCGGTTTTTGCATAGGGCATCTCGAACGCACCACAATCGACGTGGAACGACTTGCACACCTTGCTGACAAGATTCATGATGCGGCGATCGCCCTTAAACAGCTGCTGCTCGCCCTCGACCGTCACCACCGAAAGCCTGCCGGCACCGATAGACTCGAGGTTGATGAAGAACACACCGCGGAGCTTGTCACGATGCGAGGCCAAAAACGCCCTCATGCCGGCGCCGTCGCAATCGGACGCGCCCGTTGCGACGAACCAGATATCGTGGCCGAGCAGCTCATCGTCACCCATGGAGGCAACGGCCGAGAGCATATCCTCGGCAGAAGCACCATCGGAAGAGGTGGCGCCGCCCTTCCAACCGTCGTCGTCATCCTCGAAGTTATCCCACGAGCCAATGCCACGGCCAGACTTCTTGGCATCGTAATCGTCCTCGACGCCCAGCCAGTCGCTCATACTGTCCTGCTCGTTCTTCTTTTTGCGACCGAACAAGCCACCCAGGCCACGCTTCTGCGGTTTGGCGCCCGTCGAAGCAGGAGCCGAGATGGTCTCGAGCGGCTGTGCGCCCGAGGAGATGGGCATGGGGGTCGCAACCGGTGCCGATGTGGGCTCGGGCCCCTGCGCCGTCGCAAAGGGATCATTTGTCTGTGCCGAAGGATCGGGAAGATCGAACAGCGACGTGCGGGACGCGACGTTGGCCTGTTGCATCGAAGGCAGCGACGGATCGGGGACCGAGGCCAGCGGCGACGAAGAGGGCGCAGGCGCGGAGGCCGGATCGGGGATATTCATATGCTGGCGCGCAGGCACCTGAGACGAAATCTGCGCCATGAGGGAGTCAACTGTCTCGTCCTGCGTGGGAGCGACATTGGCCACCGTGGCACCGGGGTCGCTCGGCGCGGGCATGGTAAAGATCTGCGTAGAATAAGGCCTGGACTCATCCGTCTTGGGAGCCTCGTCAATCGCAGGGGACTCCTGCTTCATAGCAGGAGCCTCGACCTGCTCGGGTGCGCTGGCCTCAACGGAATCGGCCTCGTCAACAACCGAATCATCGGCGACGTCCTGGGCATCATCGGAGATGGGAAGGGGCTCGGCAATTGCGGTGCCCTGCTTCTCAAACGTCATCGTGGCATCGAATGACATGGTGCCATCGACCGGCTGCTGCGCCTCAAAGGACGTCGTAGCCTCGGCAACGTCAGCGGATGTCGGCTGCGGAGCCTCGAAGGACGTCGTGGCGCCGGCAACATCGACAGGCTCCGGCTGCTCGGCCTCGCTCTGCTCGAACTCCTGTGCCGCACGCTCACGCTCGGCCTCGGCGGCCTGCTGCTGGGCGATGGCCTCCCGCTCGGCGGCCTCGCGGGCAGCGGCACGCTTTTCCTCAAAGTCGTCGACGAACTTCTTGCCCTTCGCAAAGGCGCCCTTAAAGAAGCTAGAAGCGCTGGCACCAATCGAGGAGAACGCAGAAGCGATATCGGCATGGGGTGTTGTCGAGGGAAGCTCGGCCGAGAAATCGGTGTCACTCTCATAGGACACGCGCTGCGGATACTCGTCATAGTCTTCGTCGGCGGTCTCGTCTTCAACCTGTGCCGGAGCGGCAGGCGCCAGAATATCCAGACCAGCTGCAGAATCGAGCACGGGTTTATCGTCAGGCTCCGCGGAAGCAACAGGGGCAGCGACCGGCTCGGCGGGAGCAACAGCCGTATTGGCCGCGGGCGCAGGCTCCTGTGCAACGGGAGCAGGCTCCGGCTCAAACGTCGGCTCCTCGCCCTCTTCGTAATCGAGCGTGCAGGACTCGGGAAGCATGCCGAGCGCGCGGATGGCATCCGAACCAAAGCGGATATTGCCGGCGGCATTGCGATAGAGCTTGGGCTCGGGCTCGGCGGCTTCGACCGCCGCAGGCTCCTCCGCCGGCTCGGCGGCAGACTGTTCCTCGGTGGACACTTCGGCCTGGGCAGTCTGGTCTTGAGCCTCGGGGGCGATAACGCCGATCAGCGTCTCGTCGGCAGAGGCACCCTCAAAACCATCGATCTGTCCATCAAAAGCCTCGTGCTGCTCGGGTACATCGACAGGCGCCACCGGCTGGCCAAACTCATCCTCGTCGTAGGAAGGCTCCTCATATTCAATGGTGTTACCGTAGTCGTTTTGCTGCTGGGCCGCGGCATACTCGGCCGCCGCGCGCGCCATTTCCTCGGCGCGACGCTTCTGCTCGCCAAAATAGGTATCGAACGGAATGTCATCGGGGAACTCGTTTTCGCCCTGATAGGGGGCAACGTTGTCCATGACACCGAGCATAGCGGCAACAGAGGACTTGTTGCACACCGCGCCAGACGTGTAGGGAAGCACAAAACGGTTGGAGATGATATTGGCGGCGTTGGCCAGTGCCACAAGGGAGGCCAAAATCGCGACAACCCACAGCAGTACCTTGAGCACGCCGGGGAGCGGCAGGATACGCAGGATGGCGACAGCCGCGGGCGCGATCGTGGCGACAGGCAGGAGCTTGGCGATGAGCGCACGATACGGAGCGTAGGGCTCGCGAGCAAGGAGCTCGGCACGGGGGGAATCATAGTGGGCCACCACGACGACCGGGCGGTTGCGAGGAGACGCAAGCGGGCCCGAGGCCTTGTGATAGGCGATGACATTTTGGCTCACACCGGTCTTTCCCAGGCGCGAAACCACGGGATGCCCTGTGCGCTCGAGTACGTAGAGCACGGCACCGACAATGGCCAGCAAGGTGCCGACCAAGCCGATACCGCCGCCGATGCCCATCAGCAGGGCGCCGGCAAACGCCAGGATACCGGTAACGGCAAACGCCAACCTGCTGGGCGCGGGAGCATTAAATTCCTGCACCTCGGGGTCAAAGCCGTGGTTGCGGAAAATCTGAGCGATATCCTCGGCAGCCAGGCGCTCTTCTTCACTGCACGCCGGCGTAATGCCGGTGTTCTGCAGCAGGTGGTTAATATAGTTCTGGGTGTTCGCCATGTGCGCTCCACATCCATAATCCGACAAATAGGCCCAATGCATGCACATTAGAACCGTATATAGTCGAAAGTATACCCCGAGCGAGCGCAAACGACCGAATTCGGGCCATCTTAACGCCGCGAGCGGACAAGGATATAGCCTAATCTCCATATCGGACTAAAATCATGGCATCAAACGACCTTCTCATGCGAGGATTCTATGACGGCAAGCGACGCGACCGCGACAATTAAAAAGGGGGCACCCGAGCCCGGTTTCGATAAAACGGCTCAGCGCATCCTCAACCTTTTCTTTGTACTCAACAGTTCTCCCGAACCGCTGACGACCGAGCAAATCGTCCTGGATTCCGATTTGGGATACGGCTCGGGCAATATCGACTCAGACAAGCGCAAGTTCCGCCGCGATCGCGACAAGCTGCTCGAACGCGGCATCGCTATCAGGGAGGTTCGTGCTGCCGGAGCGCAGGAAACCGAGGAGAGCGCGTGGACGATCGACCGCGAGCACACGTTTGCCGCGGGCGGTCTCATCACCGCAGACGATGCCGACATCCTGCTCAATGCCATCGATCAGACACTCGCGGCAGGCTCATCCACCTTTGCCGCGCCTCTTGCCGACATTCGCTCCAAGATTGCCTACCTCACCGGCATGTCGACGACAGGAGAGGCACCGATCCGCCGCTCTCCCGCCGTCGATGCGGTATGGAGTGCTTTTGCCGAGCGTTGCGCGCTGCGCTTTTTGTACCAAAACGGACGCGGCGAGCAACGCGAACGGACCGTTTGCGTCTACGGCATGTTCGAGCGCGAGGGTGCGGCATACTTCTGCGGCCTCGACAATGCCACCGACAATATCAGGACATTCCGCTGCGACCGCATCATTCGCGCCTGGAGACCTTCGAAGGCCTACGCCATCCCTGCGGATTTCAACCTCAACGATTACTTATTCTTTGAGTTCGATTTTGCCGACCGCCCACCCGTTGCGGCTACATTCTCGTTCGCGCGTGAAGCGCAGGCCGATATGATCAGCGGTCTCACACGCGGACGAGGCGAACTCACGCGCACCGAAGCAGAGTGGACCTGGACCGTTGACGTGCGCGACTTTGAAGCCGCGGCCTCGTTTTGCATGGCCCATGCCATGGATGGCATGAAGCCCGTCGCCCCCGATGCTCTCAAGCAGGCGTGGAATCGCCTCATCGAAAGGACGGTGCACGAGCATGCCCGTGCGTAAACTCACCAGCGAGCAAAGACTCTCGCGCGCCATCGACATCATGGAGGCCCTCTACGCCGCCGGCGAGAATGGCATGACACGAGACGAGCTTTGCAGCCGCTTTGATATCACGGGGGCATCACTCGACGAGATTCTCGAGATCGTCTCGACGCTTGCGGACCGAGAATCGGGCGCACGTATTATCTGTGAACGCCGCGGCGAGTGCGTGGTCCTCACCGGTGATGCGGGGCGCGTGCTGCCGCTACGCCTGAGTGCCGCCGAGGGCGCTGTGCTCAACCATGAACTTGAATCATTGGGGATCGAACCCCAGGCGGCGGCTCGAATACGGCGAGCTCTTCTTCCCAAAGAGCTCGGTTACAACCAGCGCGTCTTTGACACCGTCGCCCACGGATCGCACTGGCAGCAGCTGAGCTGCGCCATTCGGGACGGCGTTCGCTGCCGCATCTCGTATCGCTCGATGGATGACACACAAGCGCGCGAGCGTTTGGTCGACCCCTTGCGCATCACAACAAACGGCGATCAAACGTATCTGATTGCCTGGGATGTCGCGGTCGATGAACAGCGTACCTATCGTATGGATAAAATCGAGGGCTTGGTCTTGACCGACGACTCCGTCGTGCGCCACGCACCGGAGCCCGCGACCCTCCACGACTCCCTCGCCCAGGCGGAGCGGAGCGCGAAGCTTCTCATGCCGCGCGCCTTGGCGGAGCGCCTAGACTGGCCCGGCATTATGTCGATTGAACCCAATGGGGCGGACAGCTCAACAGTGAATGTGCGCTACGGCTCCGAGCGCTGGCTGTTAAGCCAGGTAATCGCAGCGGGCGGGGCCATCCGCATCCTGGATGACCCCGCCCTGTCAGAGCGTCTGTGCGATATGGCAAAATCCCTCGTCTGTCCGCTTTAGCGGCGCCGCTCGTGGCGTGCGCGCCACAGCTGTAGATAGTGCCCGATTTGTGCCGACTCGATGCGCTGATAGGAGCTCGTGGGCAGCGACGTTAAGAATTTCTTGCCGTAGCCCTTCGTCACCAGGCGCGGGTCGGCCAAGATGAGTACGCCACAATCGGTCGATGAGCGAATGAGGCGACCGGCTGCCTGCTTGACCTCGAGCACGGCCTCGGGCAGCGAATAGCGCGCCCAAGCGCGGTCTTCGCGCAGATTGCGCTCGCATGAGAGCGGGTCTGTGGGGCTCGAGAACGGCAGCTTGGGGATGATGACGCAGCGCAGCGTCTCGCCGCTGGCGTCAAACCCTTCCCAAAAGGCCTTAAGCGCAAAGAGCGACGAGGTCGGTTCGTTGATAAAGCGATCGCGCAAACGACGAGGAGACGAGTTGCGCTGCTGGCAGTTGAGTTCCAGACCCGCACGAGCCATCTTGGGCTCGACGCGAGCGTACAGCTCCTCCATGTCACGCCTGTTGGTGAACAGCGTGAGCACCGAGCCGCCCATGGCAAGATGAGCGTCGACCAGCACACGCTCGAGCGCCGAAAGATAGCCTTCACGGTCGCGCGGATCGGGGATATCGCCCGCAACGACTACAGCCATATTCGAATCGAAGTCGTAGCTCGAATCCAAGTGCAGCGACGATGATGCCGAGGCACCGATGCGATCGAGGCCGACGGCGTGGTTAAAGTGCTCAAAGCTCTTGGAAACCGTCATGGTCGCCGATGCAAAGATAGCCGTGTGGACCTCGGGCAGCCACTCGGTTGCCAAGGCCTCGCCAATATCGATGCGCTCCGCAGTCATCGACTCGCCGCCGGCACGCAGCCTGCGATTGACTTGCAACGAGTACACGTAGTGTTCGTCGGTACCGTCAATGATGAGCTTGAGGTTCTCGGCCAGCTCATGCAGGCGGCGCGAGATATCACCCAGGTCGACAACAACCTCGGGCTTGTCGGCGGCGACGGCTTGCACCAGCGCGTCGACGCTCTTGTCAGCTTGTTCCAATGCGTCGATGGCAGTGTAGGCCGACTGTAAGAAATCATGCCAGTCGTCAGATTCGCGCAGCTCGGGGCCAATCCATAGGTTCGCATTGTCATAGCCCCCGCGGGCACGGCGGCCAAGCTCGCGAACGCCGTCAAACACGTCGGCGATTGCCATGCTCGCGCGCGCAACCGTCGACGTCGCCTTGGCGGTTAGACCCAAGTAGAGCGTAGAGCCCTCCGAGGTTGCCAAATCGCGGGAAACCTGGCTCAGCGCGCCGGTGCTCGAGCCACCCAGGCGCTCAAACAGAACGCGCGATTCATCCGCCGACACCACGCGCGCCCATTGACGGCGCGCCTCGCGCTCGATGGAATGGGCCTCGTCGATTACCCAGTGACGAATCGGAGGCAAGATTCTGCCCTCGGCCGCAACATTGCGGAACAGCAGGGAATGGTTGGTGACCACTACATCGGCATGCGCCGCGCGACGGCGGGCGCCGTGGACCAGGCATTTCTCGGGGAAAAACGGGCATAGGCGACGGGCGCACTCGCGCGACGCCGTCGTAAAGTCGGGACGGTTGACGCTGCGCCAGCGAATGCCGAGCGAGTCGAGGTCGCCATCGGCCGACTGACACACGTACGCCGTGATGACCGCGACTGCCGTAAGCGTGTCGGCAGGATCACGCTTAGTCGTAATTTCGACTTGCCCGCGGCTCATGCGCTCAAGCTTGCGCAAGCATGGATAGTGGTCATAGCCCTTGAGGGCGCAAAACGATAGGCCTCCTTCCAGCTGCTCGGCAAGTTTGGGCAGCTCATGATACATGAGCTGGTCGGCAAGATTATTCGATTTAGTCGCGATACCAACCGTGATGTTGTTGCGGCGCGCTGCCTCGGCAAAAGGCACCAGATAGGCCATCGATTTGCCGACGCCCGTCCCCGCCTCAATCACGCGATGCGTTCCCGTAACGAGCGCGTCACGGACCTCGAGCGCCATCGCGATTTGCTCATCGCGCGGCTCGTACGTGGGATACATGCGATTAACCAGACCGCCCGGGGCATAGTCCGCCTCGATTTCCTCGCGGCTCGGCATCTTAAGGACCGGTAGCTCGTCCGCATCAACGCGATCATCGGCCCGATCGGCCTTGAGTACGTCGGCGCGGGCGGCGCTGAGAGAGAAGATGGAACCGGGGTTCTGTCCCGCCAAGAACGAGAAGATGGGACGATAGGACCAGGGTACGTCGGGATGCATGTCGGCCAGGCGCGCCATTAAGCCCTGAGGCAAGTCGGTGAGTGCCACGAGCAACACGCGCCATACGCCACACAGGGCGTCGACATCGGCGTTGGCGCGGTGCGACACCGAATCGCAGCCAAACAGGTCGGCCATAAAAGACAGCTTATGCGAGGCCAGGCGCGGAAGCGCGATGCGCGACAGCGCCAGCGAATCGATCCAGATGTCGCTGACGTTGACACCGCCCTTGACCGACTCGATAAACGAACGGTCGAAGGTGGCGTTATGCGCAATCACCGGGCAGCCGCCGACAAAATCGGCGAGAGCGGCCACGGCCTCGACGGCCGACGGGGCATCTGCCACATCGGCGTTTGTAATGCTCGTGAGCTCGGTAATCTCGGCGGGAATCAGCTGCTTGGGATGCACGAAGGTATCAAACCGATCGACGATCTTGCGGCCCGAAAGGCGGGCCGCCGATATCTCGATAAGCTCGTTGTCCTGCACCGAAAGACCCGTGGTCTCGGTATCGAGGACGATAACATCTTCCTCGATGAGACCAAACGATTGGGTTTTGGCGCGCTCGGCAAGCGTGGCATAGGAATCGATGACAAACTGCGGCGTTCCCGACGAAACAGCGTCCTCGATTAGCATGCAATGCCCGCTCGACGAAGACCCATACGGATCAGGCTGTCACAGACCTGCGGGAACGTCATGTCATCGGTGTGGCGGATCTCATCCGGATACAGCGACGTATCGGTCATCCCGGGAATGGTATTGGTCTCGAGGATAACGGGGCCGTCCTCGCTCACGATAAAATCGCTGCGCGAGATGCCCAAGCAACCGAGCGCCCTATGGGCAGCACAGGCGAGCTCCTGGGCACGAGCGTAGTTCTCGGGCGAAATCTGTGCCGGAATGCGATGGATGTCCGTGGGGTCCACATACTTCACGTCCAGATCGTAGAACTCGCAGTCCTCGGGCTTACGAATCTCAACGATCGGCAGGGCGCGCACGTCATCCTCGCCGTATACGCCGACGGTGATCTCGGTACCCTCGATGCACTTCTCGACCAGCACTTTGTCGCCGTACTCAAACGCCTTGGCGATGGCCGCGGGTAGCTCGGAGGGCTCATGGACCAGGGAAATGCCATAGCTGGAACCGTTGACGGCCGGCTTTACAAAGCAGCGCTCGCCACAAACCTCGACGATATGATCGATATCGACTTCATCGCCCACTTCGAGCGCAAGGCCGGGGGCAACGGGAATGCCCGCCTTGGCATACAGGAGCTTCGAGACCTCCTTGTCGGCACCGCAGGCGCTCGCGAGCACGCCCGAGGCCGTGTAGGGGATACCCAGGGTCTCCATGGCACCCTGCATGGCACCATCCTCGCCGCCGGCACCGTGCATGGCGATAAACGCCACGTCAAAGCCACCGGTCGCCATGGTTACCATAAAGTCATCGGCAGCCGTGTCGAGCAGCTCCACCGAAGTGTAGCCGGCCTCCTTCAAGGCCACCACGACGTTCTTTCCCGAATTGAGCGAGATCTCGCGCTCAGCGGAATGACCGCCCGCCAAGACCGCTACGTGCATGTTCTCTAGGCTTTTACCCGGCATGGGCAGACTCCTCCTCTATAATTTCTGCAGCTGATACCATATTGTAGCGATACCCTCTACGTTTCCCCAAAATCGAAAGGCTTCCATGAATCCCAGGACTAAATCTCAGGACATTCGCGACTTGAGCCAAAACGATATTCGCGAGCTCGTGGCAGAACTCGGCCAGCCCGCTTTCCGCGCCAAGCAACTCATCGAATGGGTCTTTGAGAAGAACGTTTGTTCGTTTGATGACATGACCAACCTTCCCAAAGCTTTCCGGGAGCAGCTTAAAGAGGCCTTTGCCTTCGACACGCCGACGGAGCTTACCAAGCAGGTTTCCAAAGACGGCTCTCGCAAATATCTGCTCGAGTACCACGACGGCATTTCCGTCGAGACCGTCGGTATGCCCCGTCGTAACAAGCTTTCCGTCTGCGTTTCCACTCAGGCAGGTTGTGGCATGGGCTGCGCCTTTTGCGCTACCGGTCTCAACGGCCTCAAGCGTTCTCTGACCGCTCAAGAGATCGTCGACCAGGTACTTCATGTATCCAACGACTTTGGCGAGCGTGCCACGAGCGTTGTCTTCATGGGCCAGGGCGAGCCGTTTGCCAACTACGACGAGGTTCTCAAGGCGTTGCGAATCCTCAACGACCCCGATGGCATCGGTATCGGCGCCCGTCACCTCACCGTCTCTACCAGCGGCGTTATTCCCGGTATTCGCAAATTTGCCGACATCCCCGAGCAGTTTACGCTTGCCGTTTCCCTGCATTCCGCCATCCAGTCGACGCGCAATAAGCTCATGCCCGGTGTTAAGAAGTACACGCTGCTCCGCCTTCACGAGGCGCTGCAGCTCTACACCGAAAAGACGGGCCGCCGCCCGACCTATGAGTACGCCATGATCGAAGGCGTCAACGATACGAATCCCGAAATGCAGGCGCTCTGCGACTTCTGCGAGGGAACCCTGTGCCACGTTAACCTAATTCAGCTTAACGACATCGAGGGCAGCCCGCTCAAGCCGTCGCCGATTCATAAGGTTGAGGATCTTCAGCGTCGCCTTGAGTCTCGTGGCATCGAGACCACGATCCGTAATTCTCGCGGCAATGATATCGATGCCGCCTGCGGTCAGCTGAAGCAACGTTTCAAGGTCCAGAAGAACGCATAGGGGAGTCGCGCCCCAAAACGTTTCATGTGAAACATCCGACAGCCCTGGTTGCAAATAATGCAACCAGGGCTGTTTCATTTTCTTTTATACTATTGGATCGATTTACGCAATCTTAGTTTTATAGCCAAAATAAGGGGTCCTTGTCTTATGAATCAGACAAGGACCCCTTCAAAACAAGCAAGTAATTGTTAGGTACCTAATAACCAACATTTTCCCACTGATGGTTAACCCAATCTTGGTTAATCTTGGGATTCTTAGTCACCTGAGCAGTGCGCATAGCGACGTCTTCGGTCATCGCATCCATTTTCTTCTTAGATGTATCGATGATATCCTGAGCTCCGCGCAACAGTCGACCTCGAAGTTCATCATCTGTCGCAAGCTTATAACCAGCAAAGGCACCAGCGACGACGGTGGTTGCCAACGCAACGACCGCGAGAACCTTATTCTTCATCCTGATCCCCCTGCCCAAATTGAATCATTTCACCAAGGATACGGGAGAGCTCCTCCTCGTCTTTGAACTCGATTTCGATTTTGTTCTTACCACGCGAGCTCTTCACGCGTACATTCGTGTTGAAAACTTGACGAAGTACTCGAGCGGCCTTTTTGAATGACTGAGGTGTTGCTGGCCTCGGAGTCCTTGGCATCTCTCCGGCAGAAAACAACGGAGCAAGATTTTCTGTCGCTCTAACGGAAAGACCTTCTGCAACAACTTTCTCAGCAAGTCGAATCCTGGCATCTTCATATGGAACTGCAAGAATCGCTCTCGCATGGCCGGCAGTAAGCTTGCCCTCGAAAATCATCTGCTGCACAACTTCGGGAAGATCTAGCAAACGAAGTGAATTTGTAATTGCGGAACGAGACTTACTGACAGCCTTTGATAACGCCTCTTGCGTCATGCCGCTGGCATCAATGAGCTGACGATAACCCTTCGCCTCTTCGACGGGATTCAAATCAGAACGCTGAAGATTCTCGATAAGTGCAAGAGCGAGCATTTCCTCATCATCAACTTCTTTAATGATGACAGGCAGTTCCTCAAGACCAGCAAGCTTTGACGCCTGGTAACGACGCTCACCCGCAATAATCTCATAGCCATTTCTATGCTTGCGAACCAACAACGGCTGCAAAACGCCATGTTCTTGGATTGACTCGCTCAACTCGCGAAGTTCAGTTTCGTTAAAATGAATTCGTGGCTGATTAGGGTTGGGAACGATATCCTCAATAGGCAGTTTTGTTTCAGATGCGTCATTTGAAGTCGATGCAGCCGAACCACCGGTCTCATACTCGGCCTCTGAGACCAAAGCATTGAGTCCACGTCCCAATCCGCCACGTTTCTTTGCACTAGGCACGCTTGATCACCTCTTTTGCAAGGTTCATATACGCTTTTGCACCCTTATTTTGAGGTGCATAGGTAATTACCGGCTCTCCAAAAGACGGAGCCTCAGAGATTTTTACGGTACGGGGAATTAGAGTCTTAAAAGCCTTATCGCCAAAGTACGACTGAACCTCCTCAACGACCTGATTCGACAAAGAAGTACGTGAGTCATACATGGTCATAAGCACGCCATAGGTGTCTAAGCCCTTGTTCAGACGCGATTTGACCATCTTCATTGACTCAAGCAGCTTCGTTACGCCCTCGAGTGCGTAATACTCGCACTGGATAGGAATCAAAACGCTATCTGCTGCGGTCAGGGCGTTAATGGTAAGCAGGCCGAGCGAAGGAGGACAGTCGATGAATATAAAATCGAACTCGTCTTGAATTGGCTCAAGCAAATCTTTGAGGCGGGTTTCACGAGCAATTGCGCTTACGAGCTCAATTTCGGCACCCGCAAGCTGAATTGTCGCCGGAACAACGAATACCTTTTTGCAATTTGTATCAAGAACAAGCGATTCTGCCGGCACGTCATTCAGCAATGCATCATAGATGCACTGATCAAGGTCTTCTTTTTCAATTCCAAATCCGCTAGTGCTGTTTCCCTGCGGATCAAAATCGACAATCAGTGTCTTGCGTCCCTGTTCACCCAGTGCTGCAGCAAGGTTTACAGCCGTCGTCGACTTACCGACGCCCCCTTTTTGATTGATGATTGCAATGATACGCGTGTCTTTTGCGCTCTTCGAACGCTTAACGTCGCGAAATCCCACGGTCCCTCCTGGTGTGTATTAAAGCTGTCAAACGGAGGATGTTTCACGTGAAACATTCCGATTCAATATCAACCGCCATGTTTCACGTGAAACACTGCAAGTTGTTAGTATCCATTATGTTTCACGTGAAACATCTAGGCAAGCGGATTCTTCTTTGCCATTCCATTTGCACGAGGCAATGAAACGGATGCTGGATGACTCTTCTTAAGAACAATGAATTCCCTGTGGCCCAAGCCCTCAGGCAAATCGATTGCGTCATTCAGAAGCAACGTGAAGCCGCAGATCTTAGCTGCTGACATGCCGGAAGCAAGCTCATCATCCGATGGATTGCCCTTCGTGATAACAAATAGCCCACCATCTTTGAGGTACGGAGCCGCATACTCAACAAGAATCGGTAAAGGGGCCAGTGCGCGGGCGGTTACAACAGAGAACTGCTTCTTATGGCTTCGAGCATATTCTTCGAGGCGATCATGAACTGCATGACCATATTTCAATCCAAGAGCATGAACAAAAGAATTAACAGCGTCAACCTTCTTGCCAACAGAGTCAATATAAGTAGCCTTACGATGCGTGGTGATTGTTAATGGAATACCAGGGAAGCCAGCACCTGTTCCCATATCAAGCAAAGCTCCCTCAGGAGCCTTATTGACATAAGGGAGCAAAACAAGTGAGTCGAGGATATGAAGTACCGCAGCGTCTTCTACGTTAAGAATACGGGTGAGGTTGGTTGTCTTATTTGTTTCAAGAACCAAATCCAAATGCTGAATACATTTCCTCAGCTCAGTATCAGTTACACTCAGGGAATACTCTTTACAATAGGAAGTTAGACGACTCAGCATCTCGTCAGCCTGCTGATCTGTAAGTACAAACAACAGAAGCTCCTTTCTGACAAAAATCAGTGTATCGAGAACTTTTGACAAAAAAAGGGGACGT
>OLPR01001774.1_pt1 | contig 17060 bp, 17 predicted proteins | sample 1672761 | NCBI WGS metagenome assembly OLPR01 (sample SAMEA3136721, study PRJEB25190) | human gut metagenome | biome: human gut; feature: human-associated habitat; material: faeces | place: Austria | collected 2013 | reverse complement strand
CCAAAGAGAAAAGAAGAGCTTTTGACCATGGCTGAAAACTGCAGAATCGTTCCGGAAAATCCTCCGACAACATTCCTGCAGGCTACACAGTTAGTATGGTTCAATCATCTGGCGATCTCTATTGAAGTCGCCGGAGGAGACCATAACCTGGGTCGTTATGACCAGTATATGCTGCCGTTCTTTGAAAAAGAAGTGGCAGAGGGAAAAAAGGAAGAATACTTTGCAGACATTATTCACGAATTTAAACTGAAGGTAGCAGAGATGTGGAATGTTCGCTGTAATCGTGAATCAGAAGCAGATCCGGGATGTCCGTTATGGATGCATGTGATCTTGGGCGGACAGCTGGAAAATGGCAAGGACGCCTGTAATGAACTGACTAGAGTGTTCCTGCGCTGCATGAGAGACTTGCAAACAAACGAACCGTGTATCAGCTTTCGATTCCATCCAAATGTAGACGAAGAAACGTTCCGTCTGGCAATCGAGGTTGCAAGAGACAGCGGCGGTCATCCGGCATTTTATAATGATACGACGGCGATTACATATCTGCTGGGGCTTGGATTTACGCTTAAGGAAGCAAGAAACTGGGGGATCTGCGGCTGTATCGAACCTCAGGTTCTGGGAAAAACCGATTTCCAGAGCAATGTAGGATACTTTAACCCGATCAAGATCCTGGATGTTATGCTGCACAATGGCTACGATCCAACTACAAATAAGAAAGTTGGAATTGAGAGCGGAGATCCGGCAACGTTCAAGAGCATTGACGATGTTATGGCTGCATATGAAAAGCAGCAGGATTATATGCTGGGGAAGTTCCTTGATATGTATTCCAGAACACTGGGATGGCATGCTTATACGCTGCCAACACTGATGGGTTCCTGCTTTGCTGTGGGATGCGTAGAAAAGGGTAAACTGCTGCAGCAGAAGGGATCGGATCACCATTATTCTGCAGTTGCAGTAACAAGTCTGGCAAATATGGTAGACTCGTTCGCTGCTATGGATGAATGCGTTTTCAAACAAGGCTTTTTGACGATGGAAGAACTGGTTCATCTGCTGGACACTAATTTTGAAGGAAAGGAAAACATGCGGCAGATGCTGCTGAACAAAGCACCGAAATTCGGCAATGATATTGAAGAAGTAGATAAATATTCTTACTGGTTGGTAGATCTGCTGAACGAAAGCGTAAAACAGTACAGAGATGCGGATGGGGGACCGTATACGTTGGTTATTGCAACACAGGCTTATAATGTGGAATTGGGTAAATTGACAGGTGCGACGCCAGATGGAAGACTGGCAGGAACGCCGCTGGCTGACAACGCTTCTCCGATGGCAGGGATGGACGTGAATGGACCGACTGCTGTTGTAAATTCATTGGCATGCTGTGATGAGCTGGTGCCACAGAGTGGAATGCTCCTCAACCAGAGATTCGATCCGGCTGTCGTTGCAGGCGAAAAGGGTCTGGATATCATTGAGAGCGTGTTCCGGGCACACTTTGCACAGAATGGATTCCACATCCAGATCAATGTGCTGGATGATGAGACGCTGCGAGCTGCACAGAAGAACCCAGATGAATACCGAAATATTCTGGTGCGTGTAGCAGGATATTCCGCATATTTTGTTGACCTGAGTGAAGAAATTCAGAACAATATCATTGAAAGAACAATCCAAAAAGGGGTTTAGAAAAGGAGGATTTCATGGAATATAAGAACATCATTTTTAAAAAAAGAGACGGCATCGGTTATGTTACCATGAACAGAGAAAAGGCTTTGAATGCATTAAATACAGAAGTTTTAACAGAGTTGGATCATGTATTTGGTGCAATCGATCAGGATGAGGAAGTGAAAATCGCGATCATCACAGGCAAGGGACGAGCGTTTATTGCTGGTGCAGATATTGGTCAGATGGCGAAGCTTTCGGGCCCAGAAGGGCGAGATATGACTATTCAGGGGCAGCAGGTGATGGAACGTATCGAATCTATTACGAAGCCTGTGATTGCAGCGATCAATGGGTTTGCACTGGGCGGCGGAAATGAGTTAAGCATGGCGTGCGACATCCGCATCGCTTCTGAAAAAGCTAAGTTTGGGCAGCCGGAAGTAAATTTAGGAATTATTCCCGGGTATGGTGGAACGCAGAGATTGCCTCGACTTGTAGGAAAAGGTATGGCGAAAAAACTCATCTACAGTGCGGAGATGATCGATGCAGAAGAAGCCTATAGGATTGGACTGGTAGATGAAGTAGTCCCGGCGGAGTATCTGATGGAAACTGCAGAAAAACTGGCGAGAACAATTATGTCCAAGGCTCCGATTTCCATTAAAATGGCTAAAGTTGCAATAAATAATGGCATAAACTGTGACCTAAAAATCGGTGTACAATTTGAAGCAGAGGCTTATACGAGTACATTTGTATCGGCGGACAGAGTAGAGGGAATGATGGCATTTGTCGAGAAAAGGCCGGCCGAATTCAAAAACAGGTAAGAATGATGAACAATAGAGACGCATGGATAGAAATCAGTGTAGCAAACATAAAATATAATATTCAGCAAATCCAGGTAAAAGCTGGAGATTCGAAATTGGTGGGCGTTATAAAGGCTGATGCCTACGGTCATGGTGCGGTGAATTATGCAAAAGTTTTGGACGAGCAGGGTGTAGATACATTTGCAGTGGCTACGATCCCGGAAGCAATCCAGTTACGAGAAGCCGGTTTTTCCAGCCAGCAGATGATCGTACTCGGCATTGCGCCAGAAGAAAGTATTGCAGATATCTTAAAGTATGATATCATCAGCGTAGTCTGCGAACTTTCTTTTGCGGAAAAGCTCTCAGAAGCAGCTGCAAAGGTCGGGAAAACGGCGAATTGTATGATTGCTATCGATACTGGTATGGGACGTATTGGCTATACGCATTGTGACGAATCTACTTTGGTGGAAATCAAAAAAATTTACTCATTGAAATGCCTGGAAATTTTCGGTTTGTTCTCTCATTTTGCAACTGCAGATGCAGAGGACAAAGGGTATGCTGAAGAACAGCATAAAAAATATGATGATTTTTATGCTGAGATCACGAAAAGTGGCGTTGCTGTGAAAAACAGGATTCTTGCCAACAGTGCTGCCATTATGGAAATGCCAGGAACCCATTATGATTACGTCAGACCAGGAATTATTTTATATGGGATCTATCCGTCAAAGGAAGTGGATCGAAGGAGGCTGGATCTCAAGCCGGTTATGACTGTAAAGGCGAAGGTTATTTATTTAAAAACGGTAGAGGCAGGAGTCAGTATAGGATATGGAAGAACCTACAAGGCTCCAAGTGCCAGACGGATCGCAACACTTCCTGTCGGATATGCAGACGGGTTGCCTCGACTTTGTTCCAACAAAGGACGCGTGATCGTAAATGGATATTATGCTCCGATTGTCGGAAATGTATGCATGGATCAATGTATGATTGATGTAACCGATATTCCCGATGTAAAGCTAGGGGATACGGTGATCGTTATGGGAAAAGAAGGAAAACTGTCTGTTACAGCGGATGATATCGGTGATCAGGCTTTGACGATTCCATATGAAATCACCTGTGGTTTCGGGCAGCGCCTAGAGAAGATCGTGGTGTAAGCTAGCAGGCTGAAATAGATGTATAGCGGAGGATGAAATGAAAATATCAAATAGAGCAAATGCAATGCAGTTTTCGCCGATCCGTAAATTCAACGGTATGGCTATTGAAGCGGAAGCGCAGGGAGTTAAGGTATATCATTTAAATATTGGACAGCCTGATGTCAAGACCCCTGGCTGCTTCATGGAGGCAATCAAAGGTTTTGACAAGGAAGTCATTGCTTACGCAGAGTCCGGTGGCATTACAGCCTTACAGGATGCTATTATTGACTATTTTAAAAAATATGATATTTCTTATGAGAGAAGCGATATCCTGGTAACGGCAGGCGGCTCGGAAGTATTGACCATTCTTTTTACTTCTATCCTTGATCCAGGGGATGAAGTGTTGATGGCAGAGCCTTTTTATACCAACTACGATTCTTTTGTAAAGGCTGCCTGTGGCAAACTGGTGCCGATCACGACGTCCGCAGAGAACAGCTACAACTATGCAGATAGAGAAAAAATCGAACAGGCGATCACATCAAATACGAGAGCAATCTGCTGTATCAATCCAGGAAATCCAACGGGAACAGTGCTTTCGAAAAAAGATATGCAGCTGATCGTAGATATTGCAAAGGAGCATGATCTGTGGATCATTGCAGATGAAGTGTATCGAGAGTTTGCATATGATGGAAGAACTGCGATCTCTTTTGGAAATTTTGAAGAAGCAGCAGAACGCGTAGTAATTGTCGATTCTGTTTCCAAGAGGTTTTCCGCATGTGGGGCTCGGATCGGATGTCTTGTTACAAAGAATGAAGAGCTGCAAAATGCTGTAATGAAGATCGCTCAGAGCAGGCTTTGTGTTTCCACGCTGGATCAAGTAGGGGCTGCAGCATTATATCGATTGGGCCCGGGTTATTATAAAGATGTGAAAGCAGAATATGAGGGACGCAGAGATGCTGTATATGAAGAAGTAATGAAAATTCCTGGTGCGTTCTGCAAAAAGCCAGGCGGAGCATTTTATATGACGGTGAAACTTCCGGTGGATGATATGGAAGCTTTTCTTACATTCTTGCTGAAGGAATATCGAGTAGAGAATGAAACTGTTATGTTTGCTCCAGAAGAGGGTTTCTATAAAACGACAGGATTGGGCAAAGATGAATTGCGAATTGCTTATGTGCTTCAGAAGGAAGATCTGGTTAAAGGTGTGCGGCTGATTCGAAGCGGACTGGAAGCTTTTCAGAATAAAAAATAACTTTTGTTTCTCATAAATAATCAGAGCAAGGGAAAATGGGGCGTTGATGACCGAGGTAAAGAATCCGGTTTGTGGCGCCCCTTTTTCCGCATTGCGATAAGAAATCATTTACAATATTTATCGATCATGCGGTAAATGGTCTGGCGAGTTACGCCAAGAAGCTGGGCAGCTTCTTTTTTATTGCCGCCTGTACTGGCAAGGGCTTCATTTACAAGGTCGCGATAGGAGTCATGGATCTGAGTTTGTATCGTTTTGATACGGCTCTGAGCAGTGATTTCCTGATTTTCCCGCAGTGGACTTCCGTTGCTTTGGATAGCATTTTCTACTACGTCGCCAGAAATGACCCCATCTTCAGACAAAACAGAAACTCGATAAATTACATTACGTAGCTCTCGAATGTTGCCGGGCCAGTTGTAATGTAGAAGCTTGCGACGAGCTTCTGCAGACAGTTTCGTATGCTGCGCCTGAGAGCCGTGACATATTTCTTTTAGAAAGAAGCTGGTGAGAAGAGGAATATCTTCTCTTCGTTCTCGAAGCGGTGGAATATGAAGGTTTAAAACTTGAAGACGATAGTAAAGATCCTCTCTGAATTTTCCTTCTTGGATCATCTTCACAAGATCTCGATTACTAGCAGCGATGACACGGACATCGATCCGGGTTTGTTTTGCACTTCCGAGCCTGGTAATCTGACGCATTTCCAAAACTCGCAGAAGCTTAGACTGCATTGCAAGCGGCATTTCTCCAATTTCATCTAAAAACAAGGTTCCTCCGTCAGCCAGTTCGAATTTTCCCGCCTGCCCGTTTTGATCAGCTCCAGTAAAAGCACCTTTTACATATCCAAAAAGTTCACTTTCGATCAGATTGTCTGGAAGTGAAGCACAATTGATGGCAACAAAAGGGCCATCCCGTCTTGGACTCTGATTATGCACTGCCTGTGCAAACAGTTCTTTTCCAACTCCGCTTTCGCCAGTGATCAAGATATCGAAATTACTGGAAGCATAGCGCATGGCGGTATCTTTGGTGGATTTCATGGGGATGCTTTCGCCTAGAATGGAGTCGAAATTATAATCTGCCGTAAGACCCATTAGCTTTTTAGTCTTGTTTAAGTTAAAGCTGTTGGAAGATGCGATTTCTATCAGATTACGAACTTTACCGATTGTATCTTTTACCGGATAGATATTGTTTACAATAAAAAGTGCATCGGAGGGAGACTGTTCTGACTCAACGCTGATTTCCCAGTTCAACGCTTTTTTCCCGGTTTTGATAACATCCATCATTTTTAAACGAGATGAAGCCGTTTGTGTTGCTTGGATCTTTATTTTAGAGTGTTTCATGATCTCAAGAACAGTTTTGCCGATCATGGCTTCACAATCTTCAATATTCATCAGATTACAGTAAGCCTTGTTCGCATATACAAGGCGTGTTTTATCGTCATAGATACAGATAGCATTATCGACAGAATCTAAGCACTGAGTTAGAAAACAATTATCGACGGTAAGTAAATTATGTTCTTTTTCGACCATGGAGATCCTCCTAGAAGACACGTTATTTAAGCGAGTATTTTTCTTTAGTGTAACACATTTTTAGGGAAACAGAAGAGCGTATGCAACATTTTTTTTACACAAGACTAAAATAGTGTTAAAAAAATGTTGCATATAAGGATAAAAGCAATATTATCCAGAAATAATGTGCAAAAAAATAAACATTTCGATTTTCAAAAGGGTGAAAAAGAGATGGAAATCCATGAAAAAACCTATAAATGATCGCAATTCGGAGTTTTGGAGATGGCATGTATTTTGCTATATATAAAAGATAAGAAGAATAACGAGGTAATAAAAATGATTTTTAATATACAAAAATGCTCCATTCATGACGGACAGGGTATTCGAACCAATGTATTTTTTAAAGGCTGTCCACTTCGGTGCAAATGGTGTGCAAATCCAGAATCACAGCTTTATACAAAGGAAATTATGGAATTCCCTCGCAAATGCATTGCATGTGATGCCTGTAAGGAAATTTGTCCTCAGGGGGCGATTTCTTTAACGGATGGTGAAATGAAAATCAATCGAGAACGTTGTATGAAATGTTTTCGGTGTACAGAGGTGTGCTATGCAGAGGCTAAGGAACTGATTGGACAGGAGATAACGCCGGAAGAGATTTTTAAAGAAGTCAACAAAGACAGATTCTTTTACATGCAAAAAGGTGGCGGTGTCACGTTTTCTGGAGGAGAACCGCTGACACAGCCGGATCTTTTGGCAGAAGCGGCAGCACTTTGCAGAAAAAACCGGATCCATACGGTAATAGAAACTTGCGGAGCTGGAAATTATGAAGAATTTAAGAAAGCTTTGCCATATATTGATGCGATGTTTTTTGATCTAAAACATATGGATACAAACGTGCATAAAGAACTTACCGGGGCAGGCAACGAACAGATACTGGATAATTTAATAAAGATCACGACGCATGGCATTCCGATCACTATTCGGACTCCGGTGATCCCTGGGTTTAATGATTCAGAAGAAAATATCATTGCAGTTGCAGAATTTATCAAGGAATTGCCTCATGTAGAAAATTATGAGTTGTTGCCTTATCATAATCTGGGAGAATCCAAATATAAAGCTCTTGGTAGAGAATATGAGCTTTCAGGAGTAGAACCTCCTGCTGAAGAGCATCTAATTACATTGGTTAAGATTGCAAACCGTATTTTGAAGCCATACGGTAAGCATTGTTTTTATACGAAGAAGAACAGGAAGGAGATTATAGAATGATTTCAAAAAGAATCGCAAGACTTAGTGACAAGGTTCGTAATACGCAGCCTACGATAGACCTGGATCGTGCAAGATTGATCACAGAGTTTTACAGCAGACCTTCAATGGATAACTACATTTTGAGAAGAGCCAAGGCATTTGATTATTACCTGGAAAACCGAGAGATTTTTATTGATGAAGACTCACAGATCGCAGGACATCAGGGTGGATGCTGGGAAGCCGTTGTCATGCATCCGGATGTAACGAAGTGGCTGTATGATGATTTTGACACGCTGGATAAGAGACCTTCTGATAATCTGGCGTTTCGTTCAGAAGAGGAAAAAGAAGAACTGCGTCAAATCGTAGAAACCTGGAAGGGGCAGACTTTTGGAGACTTTGCAGCAACTCTGGTAGATGAGGATATGAAGCCAATGCTGGATGTTGGTATCTTCACACATGGAATTTCAAACCAGTCTACCATGAACCACTCGCCAGACTATGATAATCTGATCAAACGGGGTTACAGATATTATATTGACGAGTGTAAAGAGAAGCTGGCCGAACATCAGGTGAATGACGTTTATGACATGGAACAGCAGATTGCGTGGAAAGCAATGATTATTGCGATGGAGGCAGTAATCAAATTCGCACACCGGTATGCAGATTTGGCAAATAAACAGGCTGCGGAATGCATCGATCCGAAGAGAAAAGAAGAACTGCTGAAGATCTCTGAAGTCAATGCCAAGGTACCGGCTCACAAACCGGACACTTTCTGGGAAGCGATCCAGGCTGTATGGACCATTGAGTCCCTGCTGCCGGTAGAAGAAAACCAGACTGGTATGTCCATCGGTCGTGTTGACCAGTACATGTACCCTTACTACAAGGCTGATCTGGACGCTGGACGCATGAACAACTTCCAGGCATTTGAACTGGCTGGATGTATGCTGATCAAGATGTCAGAAATGATGTGGATCACAAGTGAAGGCGGTTCCAAGTTCTTCGCAGGATATCAGCCGTTCGTAAACATGTGCGTAGGCGGTCTGACTCGTGACGGCAGAGATGCTACAAACGAACTGACTTACCTGCTGATGGATGCTGTAAGACACGTAAAGATCTACCAGCCATCTCTGGCATGTCGTATCAACAACAAGTCGCCTCAGAAGTACATGAGGAAGATCGTAGACGTAGTTCGTTCCGGTATGGGATTCCCTGCATGTCACTTCGACGATACTCACATCAAGATGATGCTGGCAAAGGGCGTTTCCATCGAAGATGCGAGAGACTACTGCCTGATGGGATGCGTAGAACCGCAGAAGGCAGGAAGACTGTATCAGTGGACTTCCACTTCTTATACTCAGTGGCCGATCTGTATCGAACTGGTACTGAACCACGGTGTTCCACTCTGGTATGGCAAGCAGGTCACTCCTGATCTTGGAGACCTGGATCAGTATCTGACATATGATCAGTTTGATGCAGCTGTTAAGGAACAGATCAAGTACATCACCAAGTGGACTGCTGTAGCAACAGTAATTTCCCAGCGTGTACACAGAGATCTGGCACCGAAGCCGCTGATGTCCATCATGTACGAAGGCTGCATGGAAAAAGGTAAGGACGTATCTTCCGGCGGTGCGATGTACAACTTCGGACCTGGTGTTGTATGGTCTGGTCTGGCAACTTATACAGATGCTATGGCAGCCATCAAGAAACTGGTATTCGATGATAAGAAATACACACTGAAGCAGCTGAACGAAGCTCTGAAGGCTGACTTCGAAGGATATGATCAGATCAAGGCAGACTGCCTGGCTGCTCCGAAATATGGTAATGATGATGATTACGCAGACCTGATCGCAGCAGACCTGATCAACTTTACAGAAATGGAACACAGACAGTACAAGACTCTGTACTCCGTACTGAGCCATGGTACACTTTCCATTTCCAACAATACTCCGTTTGGACAGCTGACTGGTGCATCCGCAGGCGGACGTAAGGCATGGACTCCGTTATCCGACGGTATCAGCCCGACGCAGGGTGCTGACTTCAAGGGTCCTACAGCGATCATCAAGTCTGTAGCAAAACTGGCCAACGACAACATGAACATTGGTATGGTACACAACTTCAAGCTGATGGCAGGACTGCTGGATACGCCGGAAGGTGAAAACGGCATCATCACACTGCTGCGTACAGCATGTGCATTCGGAAACGGCGAAATGCAGTTCAACTACATGGACAACAAAACGCTGATCGATGCACAGAAGCATCCTGAAAACTACAAGGATCTGGTTGTCCGCGTAGCAGGTTACAGTGCATTCTTCACAGAACTGTGCAAGGACGTACAGGATGAAATCATCAGCAGAACGACGCTGACCAAGTTCTAAATCAGGATTTTATCCACAGACGGGAGAATAAAATGGGCGATAATAACGTAATCGAAAGAAAAGCGTTTATATTCAATAAGCAAAAATACAATATGTATGATGGACCGGGCGTAAGAACTTTGGTTTTCTTTAAGGGATGTCCGCTTCGCTGTAAGTGGTGTTCGAATCCGGAGGGACTGGAACGGAAATATCAGATCATGTTTAAACCGACGACATGCGTGAGCTGCGGCTCGTGCGTTCCCGTTTGTCCACAGAAGATCCATAGTATATCCTCTTCAGGAGAGCATATCATCGATCGCAGCATCGACTGCATCGGATGCGGTCAGTGTGTGGAAGCTTGCATTCCGGATGCTTTGAAAATAGCCGGAGAGCAGGTTCCGATTTCAGAGCTTCTCGAGTATGTAGAGCAGGACAGAGCGTTTTACGATCAGTCCGGCGGCGGCGTGACTCTAGGTGGCGGTGAAGTGACTTCCCAGCCGGAAGCGGCCATCAATCTGCTGCAGGCATGCAAGCAGGAAGGTCTGCATACGGCTATTGAGACGTGCGGATATACGAAAAAGGAAACGATCCTTCGCTTTGCGGAATATGTCGATCTTTTCCTCTTTGATCTGAAGCACATCGATCCGGACAGACACTTTGAGCTGACAGGAGTTCGCAACGAGATGATCCTTGAAAATCTGGAAGAACTGATCATGAAGAGAAATCATGTAAAGGTCCGGATACCTATGCTCAAGGGGATAAACGACAGCGAAGCTGAAATCAGAGGAGTCATAGAATTCCTCAAACCATTTAGAGAATTCAAGAATTTTGAAGGTATCGATCTTCTTCCGTATCACAAGCTGGGCGTAAATAAATACGTGCAGCTGGGAATGGATTACCCGATAGAGGGCGATCCAAGCCTGGATGATGCGGATCTGGATCGGATCGAGGGTTGGATCAGGGAATACGATTTCCCGGTTTCCGTTATAAGACATTAAGCAGTAAGAAAGGTGATGCCGAATGGGAATCATGAATGAAAAACCGATGGAACGAATCATACAGGAGTCGGTTCCGGGCAAACAGGTGACCATCGCGCATGTGATCGCATCGCCGATGTTCGACATCTACGAACGTCTTGGGATCGATGATAAAGGCGCCATCGGTATTCTGACACTATCACCATACGAGACAGCCATAATTGCTGCTGATATCGCAACGAAGAAAGCGGATGTAGAAATCGGATTTCTCGATCGTTTCACAGGGTCCGTCGTGATCTCCGGTGATGTGCAAAGCGTGGAGACGGCACTGAAAGCCGTAACCGATACACTTTGCAACGAACTGGACTTTACGACAGTACCGATTACGAGGACATGAGAAAAAAGCGCATTATGGTGATAGGACCCAAGGGATGTGGTAAAACGACCCTTGTCAATTCCATCAACGACTACGACGGTCCGCTGCGGAGGACACAGGATACGATATACGGCTTGGAAACCATCGACGTTCCCAGCGCATATATCGAGAATGCCTGGATGTACAAGCATATGATTGCACTGGCGCAGGACGCCTGGTGTATCCTGCTTCTTATAGATCAGTCCAGAACGGCAGAGGTTTATTCCCACGGATTTGCCCGCGCATTTCACTGTCCGGTCATAGGGGTCATAAGCAAATGTGATCTGATGCCGGAGAACAGAGAGATCTGCGAGCGCCAGCTGGAAAAGACCGGTGTAAGGCAGCCGTACTTCGCAGTAAGTGTGCCGGAGGGAACCGGCGTTGAGGAATTGAAACGTTATTTATTAGAGTTAAAAGAAAGGAAAGGGCTTACATGAAGTTCATAACGGAAGAAGACTTAAGGGACTTATATAAGAAACAGCCCTTTACGGACTACGACCTGAAGGAGGGGGAACGGCTGACGCCGGGAGCCAGACAGTTTCTGGTAGACAGGGGCGTCGATATGTATGACCGCAATGACCCGATGGCTGTGCTTGACGCACAGAAGAAGGAAAAGGCCAAAGCGGCTCAGGCAGCTAAGACGGAATCCTCTTCCGGATGCAGGAATGGGAAAAAGCTTTGCAGCAGGATGAAAGCGCTGCAGTCTCTTTTCCTCCTGACAGCAAGAGACCTGCTGGATACGGATCTGTGCCTTTCTCAGCAGCTGACGGGGCTCTCCCGGCAGTTTGCCGCACTCGGAAGTGTATCTGAGGGAAAATGTGAGGCTGTGGGACTTGTGTGCAATGCATGTACCGGGATGAACGGGGAAAACTTTTCCCAGTGCATCGGCGACTGTTTTGAGATCACTGAGTTTCACATGCAGATGCCAAAGGGCAGAGAGATGCTCTTGCTGGACAGACTGCGCAGCGAACTGGAATGTTTCAGTCTCGATGCACAGGAACTGATCGCAGATGAGAAGCTGTGTCAGACTCTGGAAGCCAGACTCAACGAGATCATCAATACGATATCGCAGATGATATGCGGTGCGATGGGAGGTAAAGAATGTCAGAGAAAAGCGTAGCGTTCGAATACTGTGACAAGATGGTAGAAGACTTTGAAAAGGTAATCGAACATCCTGTTCGCGAAAAATCTTCTGTGTACTATACCGGAGTCGATCTGGGAACCGCGTGTGTAGTGATCGCGGTTCTGGATGAGAACAAAAGACCGGTAGCAGGCGCATATCGTTATGCGGACGTAGTCCGGGACGGCATGGTAGTGGATTATATCGGTGCCGTTCAGATCGTAAGAGAACTGAAGGAGCAGATCGAAGAGCAGCTGGACACCGAGCTGATCTATGCGGCAGGAGCGATCCCGCCGGGAACGGATCTTTTAGACTCGGGTGCAGTCAAGAACGTGATCCAGGGAGCCGGATTCGAATGTACGAATCTGCTGGATGAATCAACGGCTGCCAACCAGGTGCTTCAGATGAAAAATGGAGCTGTGGTAGATATCGGCGGCGGTACGACCGGTATTTCCATCTTAAAGGATGGAGAAGTGGTGTATATCGCAGATGAGCCTACCGGCGGTACTCATTTTTCACTGGTGATCGCAGGAGCTTATGGGAAGTCTTTTCAGGAAGCGGAAGTTTTCAAGAGAGACGAATCTCATCACAAGGAACTGGCACCGGTCATCAAACCGGTGGTAGACAAGGTATCTTCGATCATCAGCAATCACATTAAAGGACATCAGGTCGATGAAATTTCACTGGTCGGTGGTACCTGCTGCTTCACAGGGATCGAAGATATGATCGAAAAGAAGACAGGGGTATATACCCATAAACCACACAATCCGATGTTTGTAACGCCGCTCGGTATTGCACTGAGCTGCAAACAGGAAGAGATGTAGACAGGAGGCGCTGACGTGGAGATTAGAATCATAAAATCACCATCACCGGGCACTGTGGACATCCTGATGCGCCGGAAAGGATCTCTGAAATCAGAGGTTCCGCCGCTGATAGATGCCATTGGTCTGGTACAGGGCAGGATGATCGAAATGGTTGTCGCTGCGGATATCGCAGAAAAAGCGGTTGGCGTAACCGTAGAGGATATTCGGGGAAGCTGCCCGCAGAATATGATACTGCTGGCGATCTTCGGCGATACAGCGTCTGTAGAGTCAGCACTTGCACAGATCAAACAGGAAGCGGAAGGAGGAAGCAAGTACTTATGATTACAGCTAGATTAACGGATCATATCTGGTCCACAAGAAAAGCAGAATCCCTCAACGGCCTGAAACTGATGCAGGCTGAAATCATCGGAGGCGGTACGGATACAGGCAAGAAAATCATCGTTGTTGACATTATCAGTGCAGGAATCGGCGACAGAGTTGTCGTAACGACCGGTTCTTCTGCCAGAAGAATGCTGGGCGATGACAATATGCCGGTCGATGCCGTCGTAGTTGGAATCATCGACGAAGATTGTGAATTTGAATGATGAAGTGAGGTATGAGGATGAATCTTTTAGATCAGATAAAAGATGCCGGAATCATTGGTGCGGGTGGAGCAGGTTTTCCTACCCATGCAAAACTCACATCAGAGGCAGAATACATACTGATGAACGGAGCGGAATGTGAACCGCTGCTGCGCGTTGACCAGCAGCTGATGGCAATTTACCCGGATGAGATCATCAAGGGTTTTGCAGAAGCCGGCAGACTGGTAAACGCGAAAAAAGCGATCATCGGTATCAAGAGTAAACATGGAGAAGTCATCGAACTTCTTAAAGAACGGATCAAAGCTCTCCAGCTGGATGGATACGTGGAGGTGGGAGAACTTCCTGACGTATATCCGGCAGGTGACGAGCAGGTGCTGGTATACCAGCTGACCGGAAGAGTAGTTCCGGAAACAGGGATCCCGATCATGGTAGGATGTGTTGTAGTCAACTCAGAGACAGCACTTAATATCTATAAGGCTTCCCAGGGAATTCCGGTAACGGAGAAGTACATCACTGTAACAGGCGATGTACCAAACCGGGTGACAGTAAAGGTTCCTGTTGGAACACCGGTCATGGATGTGCTGAAACTTTCGGGAATCGAAGATTTCACCGACTATGCAGTCATCGACGGCGGTCCTATGATGGGACCTGTGAAGACGGATATCGGCGGATTCATCACGAAGAAGAACAAAGGCTTCGTGATCCTGAAGAAAAGCCATTTCCTGATCCGTAAGAAATCGGTCACGATGGAACAGGCGAGAAGAGTCAACAAAGCGACTTGTGAACAGTGCCGGATGTGCACGGACATGTGTCCGCGTTATCTTCTGGGACACAACATGCAGCCGCATAAGATGATGAGAGTTCTCAACTATAAGATCGATGACCTGGAAGGACAGAAAATTGCACAGCTTTGCTGTCAGTGCAATATGTGTGAACTTTTCGCCTGTCCGGCAGGTCTCCATCCTAGGATGGCGAACCTGTACTTTAAAGAAAAACTGGCAGAACAGAAGATCAAATATAAGCCGGAAAAGACGGAGTTCGAACCGCGTTCGATTCGTCCGTACCGTCTGGTTCCGAGCAAGCGGCTGATCGCAAGACTGGGACTTCGCGATTTCGATCTCCCGGCGCCGATGACGGACATGGAGTTCTCACCGGCAGTGATCCGCATTTCCACAAGACAGCATGTGGGTGCGCCGGCAGCTCCGATAGTAAGTGTCGGACAGCAGGTGCAGGCCGGACAGATGATCGGGCAGATACCGGAAGGCAGCCTTGGGGCTGCGATCCATACAAGTATCAGCGGCACGGTCAGCGAAGTGACGGCAGACTATATTGAGATAAGGAGGAATTAAGATGCAGAGAGCAATAGGAATGGTTGAATTCAACAGCATCGCCAGAGGCATTTACGCTGCAGACCAGATGGTCAAGATTTCTGAAGTAGAAATCGTAACGGCAGCATCGACATGCCCGGGCAAGTACATCGCCATCGTTCACGGTGATGTGGCAGCCGTTGAAGATTCTGTCCGCATCGGTGAACGGATGGCGGAGGAGTTCTTTGTAGATTCCATCGTAATTCCTAATGTAGATCCCGGAGTATTCCCGGCGATCACAGGAGCAACGATGCCGGACCGCGTGCAGGCGATCGGGATCATGGAATCTTTCTCCCTGGCAACAATGATCATCTGTGCAGATCAGATTTTAAAAGCAGCAGAGCTGCAGGCGATCGAACTTCGTCTCGGTAACGGACTGGGCGGCAAGGCATACTTCACCTACACAGGTGATGTGGCAGCAGTCAAGGCCGGAACTGATGCAGGCGAAGCCATCGCACAGGAGAAGGGCCTTCTGGTAAATTCGGAAGTCATCCCTTCGCCGTCAGAACTGTTAGTACCATCTCTTCTGTAAGATGTGTATTATCATAGATAACAATTTATTACTTGAAGCAGTGCGATAGATGAAAGGATGTGGACACATGAAACGACTGATTTGTGCAAAGGAAGTTGAAGCTTGTGCACAGCAGGGTCATAAAGTAATGTACATCGACGCAGACACGCTCATTACGCCATCCGCAAAGGATGCTGCAGCGGTAGCTGACATCGAATTCAAGGTTGGCGAACCGCAGGCAGAATGCTGCAGCGCGCAGCCGTGTGAAGCAGCACCGGCACAGGATGCGCACGCATGCGCTCCGGCGGCAGCAGGCGGAATCGACAGCGAGCTGATCTACAAGGCGCTCAAGACGCTGATGGATAAAGGCATGCTGGGAAGCGTAATGAATTCCATCGGTCAGGACGTTCCTTATGTATCCGAAAGCGACGGAAACGGTTTTGTAAAGCTGGTTCGCAGCAATACAGCCAAGTGGGAACCGCTGGATACAGGAAATCCTGCAGACAAAGTATTTTACAATGAACTGATCGGTGCAGACGATGGATCGGCAATGAATGCCGGATTCATGACGATTGAAAACTGCAGCTTCCCTTGGGATGTTGCCTGTCAGGAAATTTATTACGTCGTAGACGGTACGTTAACGGTGGAAAAGGACGGCCGGATCTTTACCGGAAATCCGGGAGACTGTCTGTTCTTCCAGAATGGTGCCAAGCTTGCCTTTGGTTCACCGGACAAGGTAACTGTATTTTATGCAACTCACTAATCACGAATAAGGAGGTCAGCTAATGGAAGCATTAGGTATGATAGAAACATATGGACTGGTTCCTGCTATCGAAGCAGCTGATGCCATGCTGAAAGCGGCAGAAGTAAAACTTCTGGAAAGAACTTTCGTCAAGGGTGGTCTGGTTACTGTTACAGTGACAGGCGACGTAGCAGCCGTAAAGGCATCCGTTGATGCTGGTGCTGCCGCAGCTGCAAGACTGGGTGAACGCTGCCTGGTAACACAGCACGTAATCCCAAGACCGCATGTTGAGGTTGGCGAAACCATCGTAAATCCGATTCCACTCATCGAACGTTCGGAACACGAACACGAAGACGATGATGCGGAAGAGGATGGTCCCAAATAAAGAGGAACCTGAATCGGATTCAGAGCTGACAGAAGAGGACGCAACACAACCGGAGCAGCCGGAAAAACCTGCTGAGCCTGCTGTAGAAAACGCAGTTGCAGAAGAACCTGCAGCGGAAGAAGCTTTGCAGCACGTAGTGGACGCAGCCGAACTCACAAAGGAATGTGTAGATCGTCTGGTAGAAGAAAACGGAGCAGAAAAAGCC
>OLPR01001773.1_pt1 | contig 17075 bp, 18 predicted proteins | sample 1672761 | NCBI WGS metagenome assembly OLPR01 (sample SAMEA3136721, study PRJEB25190) | human gut metagenome | biome: human gut; feature: human-associated habitat; material: faeces | place: Austria | collected 2013 | reverse complement strand
CGCCCTTGGCGCCGCCGATGGGCAGGCCGGTCAGGCTGTTCTTGAAGGTCTGCTCGAAGCCCAGGAACTTGATGATGCCCTCATACACGTTCTTCTGGAAGCGAAGGCCGCCCTTGTAGGGGCCGATGGCGCCGTTGAACTGGCAGCGCCAGCCGCGGTTGGTATGCCACTGACCATTATCGTCGCACCACACAACGCGGAAGGTGAACATGCGCTCAGGCTCGACCATGCGGTTCAGCAGATCGACCTTCTCATACTCGGGATGCTTCTCGATGACAGGCTCCAGAGAGGACAGGACTTCCTCCACGGTCTGCACGAACTCGGGCTCGTTGCCATGCTTGGTTCTGACGTTCTCCAGAACGCTGGCCAGATAAGCATTCATAATAATTGCCTCCTCAAATTTGTTCCAAAATTTGTTCCGATTTGGAATGGATGAATGACATTCATTCATGTCCCATCTGTTCTGATGATAACACCATTCCGACAAATACTCAAGGGGGTTATCCCGAATTTGCGGGGCTTTGACCGTAAAATCTTTGGGTGCATTTTTGTGCATTTTGCAAAAATCGTAAAAAGCCCCATAGGCACCGCAGAGCCGGTACAAATCGCCGAATCCAGGCATTTGATTAATTTTTCACAATTTGCATGGATAAATTCTTTCGCGCGTGAAATTCCGGCGCCGCAGTTTTTGTATTGACTTTTACAATATAATCCTTATAATAGACTTGACAGGACACCCGTCTTTTTTCCGGAAAAGGCGGGTGGTTCGCTGAAAAACGACAGCCGCAGCGTCTTCTCTCCCCTTGCGGCAGAATGGAGATTTTGTTATGTCCACTTATTCCATGACCGTGGCCGGGCTCCAGCGGGAGCTGCCCATCTGTAAGGTCACCGACGATCTGTATATCGGCGCGTTCATCTGCTTCGGCGATGCCGAGCTTACCGAGGCCTGCGGCCGGGAGCTGCTGAAGCTGCTGGAGCCGGGCAGCTATGACTATCTGTTTACCGCAGAGGCCAAGAGCATTCCCCTGATCCACGAGATGGCACGCCAGTCCGGGGCCAAGAAGTATTTTATCGCCCGGAAGGGGCCCAAGGCCTATATGCCCGACCCCATCCACGTGGAGGATCAGTCCATCACCACCGCCGGCACCCAGAAGCTGTATCTGGGCCGGGATGACGCGGACCTGATCTGCGGCAAGCGCATCGTGCTGATGGACGACGTGATTTCCACCGGCGGCAGCCTGCGGGCTATGGAGGATCTGGTGGCCCTGGCCGGAGGCACCGTGGTGGCCCGCATCGCCGTTCTGGCCGAGGGCGACGCCGCCAAGCGGGAGGACATCAGGTTCCTGGCTCCCCTGCCTTTGTTCAACGCCGACGGCTCCGTGAAATAATCCGCTCTCCCCTGCGGCGTTTTGCTGCGGGGGAGATTTTTTATACACTTCCTTGATGCTGTAAGGTTTTTTCAAAAAAGTGGTGACAACCAATGGAAACAGTAGTATAATATAAACAAATCCAAGCTGTTGATAGAGAGCAGAAAGGGCGCTTTCGTATGAAAAAGCAGATACTGATTACCATTGGACGCGAATACGGCAGCGGCGGGCATGACCTGGCAGCCCTGCTGAGCCAGCGGCTGGGCATCCGGATGCTGGACCGGGAGCTGATCGACGAGCTCTGGAAAAACGACCCGGAAATGCAGCAGCTGGCACAGCAGTACGACGAGCGGCCGGTGAACCGGATCCTCAGCCGCAAAATCAATGAATTCGACAACTCCATTCCACACAATGTGGCCCAGCGCCAGTTCGACATGATCCGCCAGATCGCCGACAGCGGCGAATCCGCCATTTTTGTGGGCCGCTGCGCCGACCATGCCCTGGCAGGACGTCCGGGCCTGCTGCGGATCTTCTGCCGGGCGGACCTGGGCCTGCGGATCCGCCGCATTGAGCAGCGGCACAATCTGTCCAAGAAAAAGGCCGCCCTGCTGGTGGCTAAGACAGACCGGCACCGCAGGGTCTACTATCACCACCATACCGGGCAATTCTGGGGTCACAGCTCCTGCTATGACCTGACGGTGAACACCGGTGTGCTGGGCGTGGAGAAAACCGCCGAGACCATGGAGGCGTTCATCCGGACCTTTTGGGAGCAGGACTGAGCGGCAGAATCAAAAAGCTCCGGAAGCGCAGCTTCCGGAGCTTTTTCCATTATCTTTGCAGGGTTTTGACCCATTCGCCATATTTGCGGAGGTTTTCATCCCGGGCAGCAGCGCCGTCGCCGATGGTCAGGATATAGACCTTGATCTTGGGCTCGGTACCGGAGGGGCGCACCAGAATGGTGGTGCCGTCGGCCAACTCATAGCGCAGCACATTGCTGCCGGACAGCTCCATGGCGGACTTTTCGCCGGTGCGGCAGTCGATGACGCTGCCGTCGGTATAGTCCTTGCGGCGCAGGACCTCCACCCCGGCAATGGCGGCCGGGGGATCTGCCCGCAGATCCCGCATCAGCTGAGCCATCTTCTCCAGGCCGTCCAGGCCGGGCATCACCAGATTGTGGGTCTTTTCGCCGTAATAGCCGTACTTTTCGTACAGGGCGTTCAGGGCGTCAAACAGGGTCATGCCCTGGGCGGCGTACCAGGCGGCCATCTCCGTCAGGATCAACGAGGCGGTGACGGCGTCCTTATCCCGGACATAGTCGCCCAGCATGTAGCCGTAGCTCTCCTCGTAGCTCATGATGACCTGGCCCTTGCCCTGGCTCTCCAGCTCGTTCTTCTTCTCGGCCATGAACTTGAAGCCCGTGAAGGTATCACAGCAGGTGACGCCGTTGGCCTCGGCCACCTTGCGGGCCATCTCGGTGGTGACGATGGTCTTCAGGAAATAGGGGTGCTCCGGCAGCTTCCCGGCCCGGCGCATGGCACCGATGAGATAGTCCAGCATCAGCACGCCGGTCTGGTTGCCAGTGACAGGGATAAAGGAGCCGTCGTGGCTGCGGACCATGATGCCCACGCGGTCGCTGTCCGGATCGGTGCCCAGGATGAAGTCCGCACCCACCTGATTGGCCAGATCAATGGCCAGATAGAAGCCCTCGGGGTTCTCCGGATTGGGGGAGGCCACCGTGGGGAAATTACCGTCCAGCACCATCTGCTCCTTGACGCAGTACAGGTGCTTTACGCCCAGGCCCCGCAGGGCCTCGGGCACCAGCTGCCAGCCGCAGCCGTGGAAGGGGGTGTACACCATCTTGAAGGTGTCGGCCACCCGGGCCATAGACTCCCGATCGTTGACCATGGCCATGACATGCGCCATAAAGCGGTCGTCGGTCTCCCGGCCCATGACCTGGATCAGGCCCTGGGCTGCCGCGTCGTCATAGGCCATGCGGCGCACGCCGGTGAAGATGTCGATATGCTCCAGCTCCCGGGCGATGGCGGCGGCGTGCTGGGGCGGCAGCTGTGCGCCGTCGGACCAGTAGACCTTGTAGCCATTGTACTCCTTGGGGTTATGGCTGGCGGTAACGTTGATGCCCGCCTGGCAGCCGTACTCCCGCACGGCGAAACTCAGCTCCGGCGTGGGGCGCAGGGACTCGAAAATGCGCACATGGATGCCGTTGGCGGCACACACCTCGGCGGCGGCCCGGGCAAACTCCATGGAATGGTTGCGGCAGTCCATGCACAGGGCCACGCCCCGGCGCCTGGCGTCCTCACCCTCGGCGCAGATGACGTTGGCGAAGCCCTGGGTGGCCCAGCGGATCACGTGGACGTTCATCTGGTGCAGGCCCACCTTCATGGTGCCCCGCAGACCGGCGGTGCCGAACTCCAACGGCCCGTAAAACCGCTCGCGGATCTCCTTTTCGTCGCCGCGGATGTTCTCCAGCTCGGCGTGCTCCTCCGGAGTCAGCGCCGGAGAGGCCAGCCACTTCTCATATTCCTGCATGTAATCCATCAGAAAATACTCCTTCCCTATCTATTTACTCCTGGGACGCCTCCGGCTCCTCCACCGGCTGGGCCTCCAGAATTTCCTTGGCGTCCTCCAGCAGGGAGGCGGGAACGTACAGGCTGGCGCCGTAGCCGGAAAAGCCGTTGATGACCTTTCCCGCGCCGCCCTCATAGTCAAAATACTTGAAGCAGGGGATGCGATAGGCCGCCAAAAGGGAGATGAGCATATCCGCGTCGGCGGTGGAGTCGAACGTGCTGGTCAGCAGAACGGCCTTCTCCTTCTCTCCCTGGGCGTCTATGGGCCAGTCCGGCGTATCCGGTGCAAAGGCCCACTTGGAATTGTCCATGTGTGATACCTCCTATATACAGTTTATTTGTGATATTTCGTACCAGCGGCGATCTGACAGGCCCGGTAGATCTGCTCCAGCAGCATGATGCGGGCCAGGTGATGGGGGAACGTCATGGGCGACATGGACAGCCGCCAGTCGGCCTGCCGCTTCAGGTCCTCGGCAAGGCCCACGCTGCCGCCGATGAGGAACGTCAGCTGGCTTTTGCCGGACACCGCCAGCTCCTGCATCCGGCGGCTCAGCTCCACGCTGGAGCATGGCTTCCCCTCGATGCACAGGGCGATGACCGCCCCGCCCCGGGGCAGCTTTTCCCGTATGGCGGCGGCCTCCGCCGCCAGCGCCCGCTGAATCTCCCCCGGCGACGGGTCCTCCGGCAGGCGGCTCTCCGGCAGCTCCACCACGTCCAGCTTACAGTGCCGCCCCAGGCGCTTGACGTACTCGGCGGCGGCCTCCTGATAAAACCGCTCCTTCAGCTTCCCCACGCAGAGAACGGTTATCTTCTGCACAGCGCGTTCTCCGTTTCATAGGCGGGGCTTAACTCGTCCCGGGGAGCCACCAGCAGCTCCACCGATGCGCCGCAGGCGTCCAGCGCACGGCGCACGGTGTCGTACGCCCGCTGGGGCGTGTTGTTCTCCCGGCTCAGGTGGGCCAGAACGATGCATCGGGTGCCGCCGACGGCCATCTGTGCCGCAAAGGCCGCGGCATCGTCGTTGGACAGGTGGCCCTGACTGCCCAGAATCCGCTGCTTCAGGGTGTAGGGGTACGGGCCGGAGCGGAGGTATTCCACGTCGTGGTTGCTCTCCAGCACCAGCAGACCGACTCCCGGCAGCACCTGCGCCGCCTCATCGGTGACGTAGCCGGTGTCCGTCAGGATGCCCACGGAGCCGGAGCCGTCGATGCGGTAGTCCATGCTCTGGGCCGCGTCGTGGGAGGTTTCAAAGGCGGTGACCAGGCACTGGCCCACCTCAAATTGGCACCCCGGCTCCCGGGGCCGCAGCAGCGGCTCCACCCCGGCCAGCCGGTACGCCAGCTGCCGGGCGGTGCCGGGGCTTGCGTACAGGGGGATGGAGTGGTGCTTGATGAGGGTCGCCAGGCCGGAAATATGGTCCGTATGCTCGTGGGTGATGAGAATGCCGTCCAGCTCGTCCATGGACAGCTCCAGCTGGGCCAGACCCGCCTTGATGCGGCGGGTAGAGATCCCGGCATCCACCAGGATGTGGGTATCTCCGTCGGACAGCAGCAGACAATTGCCCTGAGAGCCGCTGGATAGAGTATGTAGGGTCATCAATGTGTGCTTACCTCACAGAAAAGATTCGGCGCCCGCCGCGGGTGGCGGCGGACGCCGGAATAGCTATATCAGCCGATGTGTGCCTCGGCCTCCCGGGATTCGGGAATCTCCTCCACCCGGATGTCCGCGCCCACGGCGCGGAGCTTGCCCACCAGGTCCTCATAGCCGCGCTCGATGAACTGCACCTGGCTCAGCTGGGTAACGCCCTGGGCCGCAAGGCCCGCAATGACCAGGGCCGCGCCGGCCCGCAGGTCGCATGCCTGCACCGGTGCGCCATTGAGATGGTCCACTCCCTCGATCACGGCCACCCGGCCGTCTACCTGGACCTGTGCGCCCATGCGGCGCAGCTCATCCATGTATTTGAATCGGTTGGCGCCGTATACCCCCTCGGTGACCAGGCTGGTACCCTGGGCCAGGGACAGCACCACGGCGATCTGGGGCTGCATATCCGTGGGGAAGCCGGGATAGGGCTGGGTTTTGACATTGGTGCGCTGGAGGGGCTGGGACCGGGTCACCAGCAGGGTGTCGTCCTCCTCCTCCACGGTGACGCCCATCTCCGTCAGCTTGGCGGAGATGCAGTCCATATGCTTGGGGATCACGTTGCGGATCAGCAGCCGCCCGCCGGCGGCGGCCACGGCAGCCATATAGGTGCCGGCCTCGATCTGGTCGGGGATGATGCAGTAGGTGCCGCCGGTGAGCTTTTCCACGCCGCGGATGCGGATGGAGTCGGTGCCCGCGCCCTTGATGTCCGCGCCCATGGAGTTCAGGAAGTTGGCAAGGTCCACAATATGGGGCTCCTTGGCGGCGTTTTCAATGGTGGTGGTGCCGTCGGCCAGAGCCGCGGCCATCATGATGTTCATGGTGGCGCCTACGCTGACCATGTCCAGATACACCGGAGCCCCGGTCAGACGGCCGCCCTTGGCCACGGCCTGGACCAGATTCCCCTCGGTGACCTCCGCACCCATGGCGCGGAAGCCCTTGACATGCTGGTCGATGGGTCGGACGCCGAAGTTGCAGCCGCCGGGCATGGCCACGGTGGCCTTGCCGAAGCGCCCCAGCAGCGCGCCCAGCAGGTAGTAGCTGGCGCGAATGCGGCGCACCAGGTCAAAGGACGGGGTGGTGGAGTGGACATGGCGGCTGTCGATCTCCACCGTGTGGCGGTTCAGCACCCGGACATTGGCCCCCAGCTCCTCCAGAATGGAAAACAGCAGCGTTACGTCGCTGATCTGGGGGATATTCTCAATGCGGCAGACCCCGTCCACCAGCAGGGCGGCGGGGATGATGGCAACGGCGGCGTTTTTCGCGCCGCTGATGGTGACTTCGCCCATCAGCGGGCGGCCGCCATGGATGATATACTTATTCAAAACAGGCACCCTCTCTTAGGTAGTGTAGAAAACGTCCGCGCACTTATCATGCCCACGGACAGGAAACTTCATACGGCAGCCGCATGAAGACAAGACGCTTACATACACACCCAGTATATCATATTTTTCAATAAAAGCAAGCAAAGACGGCAAATCTTTTCGAATTTATAGGAAAAAGAGGGTCCCGCCATTGCCGGGTGGTCGTAAAACAGTAAAATCAAAAAATGGTGAAAACCTTGTGTTTTCAAGGGGCGGCGTGACTTCGGTCACGCCGTTTCCTTTTTCATCAGCTCATTCAGCGGGATGAAGCCCAGCCCGTCGTACCTGATATGGATGTGCTGTATCCGCTTGCCGCTGGACTTATCCGGTGCGTCCACATAGATGGCAGACACCAGTTCGCGCAGCGCATAGCCGTCCAGTTCTTCAATGCCGACATACTTGTGCGCTTTCTGAATGAACTTCTCAATGTTTTCGTTCTGTCGTTCCTGTACTTCAATCTCCTGCTGCAAGGTGATCGCTTCCGCTTCCAACTGCTTCTGCTCCGCTTCATAGGTCTGGCTTAGCATATCATAGCGTTCATCTGTTAATCGCCCGCTGGCGTTGTCCTCGTAAATCTTGATGAACAGCCTTTTCAGCTCGGCAATGCGCCGCTCGTTGCTCTCCAGACGCTTTCTGCGGATGTGGACTTGCTCATAGCTTTCCACGCGGAGCTGTTCCTCCATGATCGTGCGGAAATAATCCTCGTGCCGCAGGATATACCCCATAACCGCCTGAATGTGCTTGAGAACCGGCCACTTCAAGACTTTGACGCGAATGAAATGCGCATTACACTTTTCTTTGCTTTTGCGGTGCAGAGAGCAGTCAAAAAAGTCCTGATCGAGATCGCCGTTGTTGGATGAACCGTACAGCATTTTGGAGCCGCAGTCCGCACAGTAAACAAGTCCAGAGAAAATGCTGCTTCTTCTCGTGCGGATCATTCGGTGACGCTGCTGGCGGATCTCCTGCACCTTTTCAAACACATCATCGTCAATAATGCGCTCGTGCGTGTTGGGGAAAATTGCCTGCTTTTCAATGGGATTATCTCTTTGTTTCTTATCCCAGATAGAATTGGTGTAAGTCTTGAAGTTCACCGTGCAGCCTGTGTATTCCCGGCGTTCCAGAATTGCCACAACGGTACTGCTTTTCCAATCATAAGGATCTTCCGGCTTTTTGTTCGGGCTTTTGATGCCTTGCAATGCCTTATAACTGACAGGAGTTAAAACCTTGTCCGCTTTCAGTTGGTTTGCAATCTGCTTTGGACCTCTGCCCTCCATGCACATGGAGAAAATACGCCGCACCACATCGGCGGCAACAGGGTCGATCTTCCAGCGTCGGGGATTGTCCGGGTCTTTCAAATAGCCGTAGGGAACATTGGTTGTCAAAGGAACGCCGCGTTCACCCTTTGCCTTATTGACAGCGCGGATTTTGCGGCTGGTATCTCGCGCATAAAACTCGTTGCACCAGTTTTTGATGCCCGCAAAATCGTTATCGGTGCTGTTGGGATCAATGGTGTCGAAATTGTCGTTGATGGCAATATAGCGGACACCGTACTGCGGAAAGGTGAAGTTGGTGTAAAGCCCTGTCAGCGCGGAATTTCTGCCAAGTCTGGATAGGTCTTTGCTGATACAGACAGCCACCCGTCCTGCTTCAATTTCCGCAAGCATCGCTTGAAAACCGGGGCGGTCATAGGTCACGCCGCTCACACCATCATCCACAAAGAATGTGGGATTTGGAAAATGGTGTTCCCGTGTGTACCTCAAAAGCATATCCTCCTGAGACGAGATTTGTCAAGGGTGGATTCACCATAAATTATTGAACGCATCCTGTGCTATACATTTGCATAGCACAGGATGCGTCCATAGATTATAAGACTCTTGCCCAATCCTTCCACGCAGCGAGATAGGCGAAGCTGGGCCAAAAACCGTCCCGGCGGAGAAGTGCTTGGGAAAGGCGCTCTTTTTCGGCGCAGTCCGGATGCAAAAGCAGACCGTACAATGTAATACCATATTCCAGGTCATCTTCTTCACTTTCCAGCATTTGCAGCATGGCCGAAAGTGGCGTTATACCGCTCCAGACCTGTATGGCCTTTTCATAAGCAGTATGATGCCCCACCGCCATATCCGGGCGGTAGTACTTCAGAAGTGTCGGCGCTTTCTCTGTCCGGGCAGCGCTCAGCGTGTGCCAGTAAAGAACCGCGATCCCCATTTCGTCATCGCATAAAGGCATACAATTCTCAAAAGTCTCCATCGCCTGTGCATACCGCCCGACATAGTAATGTGCCAAACCGATCCGATAGAGACTGTCCAGCTTTTCCGCACCCAAGGACAGGCATTTTTCAAAATCAGCGATGGCGGGATTACTTTGCAGTGTCGTCAGATACCGTCCCGCCCGCAGTCGGAGCAAGGGCAGATTTTCTGGCTCCAATTTTAGGCCCTCCGTATAGGCATCAATGGCCTCCCGGTAACGAAGCTGCCGGGAAAAAGCCTTCCCCAAAGCCAGAAATTTTTCTATGGAGTCCGGCAGAGCCTGTGCCTGTGTGACCGCCTGGGAATCGGGAATACCGGCGGGAAGATTGAGAATCTGACTTTCTATTCCGGCGTGTAGGGCATCAAACGGGTATTCCATCACAGCCCCCTTGTATACGGACGATAACAGGCGGAGCAGACGATTTCCCCGTTTTGAAGGTGGGCAAAGCTCTCGGCAAATCGTTCTCCGCACACGGAGCAGGTAACGGTCTTGAATATCCGGGCCGCCTCCGGTACCGGTGCCGGGGCATCCTTCACGTCAAACATCTCGTGGAAATCCCCATCCATAAGCCACGCCAGCCGCTCCTCCTTGGTCTTGTCCGGTGTTGGGCGCAGGACAAGCCGGAAGGACTTTCCGTCCGAACGCCGATAAAAGGAGAAAGCATTCTTTCCCTGTAGATTGAAAAGCAGATTGCCTTTACCAACCGTACAGGACATCAGTGCCTGGATAGCGTCCACGCCGCAGGCGTCGGTCTCGGCAATGCACACGATCTCCTCGTCCTGGGACGCCCGGTCGCCCCCGAACAGCTCCCACGCATACAGGACGGCGCGGAAACCGACCGCAAGACCTCCGCAGCCGTGGCCATGGAATGCCACGCATTTTTGCCACAGAGATTCCAGTTCCTTTTGCATCGTATGACCTCCTATTTTTCCTGAATGGCAGCCTGTCGGTGCTCAAAATACAGGCTGATGAGATAGAATGACAGCGACAGCAGCATAATACACACGCCCGGTGAGAGGAGATACCCATAGGCCTGCCGAAGAAAGGCACCTCGTTTATAGGCAAAGTTAATCATGGTGCCCCAAGTGGGATAATACAGATCCCCAAAGCCCAAAAAGCTCAGGGTAGACTCCATCATAATACAACTGTTGACACCCAGAAGAAACCGGGAAAGCAATACATCATACAGGTTTGGAAGAATATGGCGGAGAATGATGTGTCTCCGGCTGTATCCCTGAATCACGCAGTTTTCAATAAAAGGCTGTGCGTTCAGGTGAATGACCTTGGCGCGGACATTCCGGGCCGTCCCTACCCAGCTGAATGCAGCAATCAGGAGGATCAGATTTCGACTGGAGCTTCCCAGAAAGGTCGCCAGCATGATCATGGTCACCAGCTTCGGAAGCAGCACGAAAACATTGATAACGCCATTGGACAGGCCGCCCAAAAGGCCTTTCCCGGCAGCCAGCGTACCAATCACACTTCCCAGAAGCAGGGTCAGAGTGCTGCTGGATACGCCCACCAGCAGCGTCTGCCGGGTTCCGTAGACCAGTTCCGTAAAGATGTCATACCCCAGCGCATTGGTGCCAAGTAGATGTTCCGCAGACGGCGTAAGCCATGGACCGAACGTTTCCTTCTGACCGTAAGCTGTAAACGCAGTAGGAAACAATGCAGCGGTCAGAAAAAGAATCAAAATCACAATTCCAAGAAAAAGTGGAAGATGCTGCTTTCTCAAACCGGACCACCTCCGAAGCGTACCTTGGGGTCAATAAGGATGCAGATCACATCGCTCACAACAATGGAGATGGTCATGACGGCTGTTGTCACAAAGAGGATTCCCTGCATCAGCGGATAATCCAGCGTGTACACAGCGTCAGAGAGCAGGCTCCCCATGCCGCCGATGGAAAAGATGTTTTCCACCACCAAAGAGCCGCCGATACAGGTACTGACGCTCATGCCCACCATGGTGATGAAGGGTTGGGCGATGTTCTTCAGAATATACCCGAATTTGATCTTGTGATCGGACAACCCCCGTTCCTTCGCGTAAAGCACATACTTCTCCTCTGTCACCTGACTGACGGTATTGCGCATCAGCAGGTAACGGGACGGGGCGGCGGCAATGGTCAGAGTAAGCACAGGAAGGATCAGGTGACGCATCCGATCCAACAGATATGCGGCAGTTCCGGGGGCAACGCCAGCGCTGTTCAACCCGGTATAGGGAAACCACCGCTGCCGGAAACAGAACAGGATCATCAGTACCAATGCGATCAGAAACGTAGGCATCGTATTGACGATGATCTGGAATGTCGTCGAAATCCTCTCAAAGCCACTGCCTTTCTTGTAGCCACAGCGCAACCCCCACAAAAGGCCGATAACCGTGCTGAGTAGCACGGCGGGCAGCGTAATCTGCAAGGTGTATCCCAGCCGCTGCCCAATGAGGGCAGAAACTGTGGTTTCTTTCTTGTAGGAGTAGCCAAGTGTTCCGTCAAAAAGCGAGCGTAGATAGTGCCCAAACTGCGCGAATACCGGCTCGTCCAGATGGAGGGCCTGCCGGTAGTAAGCTACCTGCGCAGGGGTCATATCCTCCTCGGAAAAGCCGGTGAGATAGGCGATAGGATTCCCCGGTAAAAGCCGGGGTAGAAAAAAGTTCAGAATAATAACGATCAGGAAGCACACCAGTGCAAGGATCAGATTCTTTCGATACTTTTTCACCGGTGTGCCTCCTGCGTTAAAATGATTATTTCTTGGTGATGCTGAACCAGTTGTTGACGTTGTTCAGCCCGAACACAGCATCCACGGTCACGTTGTCCAGCGCAGAGGAATAGGCCAGCATCATGTTGTCCCAGTACAGAGCAATCAACGGCATATGGGCCGCATAATAGTCCTGAAGCTTTGCTGCGCCCACATAATATTCTTCGATGGTCTTGGCAGCCTTCATCTCGCTGAGGATCGCGGCAAACTCCTCGTCAAACACCTGGCAGCCGCCCTGCACGGCGTGATTGCCGTCCACATAGATGGAGCCAAGGCCGTTGCCCATGCCCATACCGGCAGCGGTGTAGCCATAGATGGCCGCCTCCATGGTGATATTGTTCTCAGAGAATTTATTGCTGGTCTTTGCATTGTAGGCATCTTTGTCCACCGTATCCAGATTTACCTGAATACCAAAGGACTCCAACTGGGTCTTGACCATTTCCGCGTAGCCCACATGGGTCTCCTTGGCGGCGTTGACCGTCAGTGTGAAAGCGGCGACCTGACCATCTGCGTTCACATAGAAGCCATCGGCGTTCTTTTCGGCATAACCGGCCGCTTTCATGTATGCATCTGCTTTGGATGCGTCAGTAGTCAGTTTTTCGGTTTCCTTATAGCCGACTGTGGTAGCGGGCGCAAAGCCCCGATTGGGGATCTCGGCATAGGCACTGCCGAAATACGTCTTGAAGGCATCATAGTCCAGCGCGTAGGAAACCGCCTGACGCAGATCCTCGTTGGAGAACAAACCCTTTGCGTTGTTGAATGCCAGCACGGCGGGCGCGTTTGCTGCGGCCACATTGATCAAAGAGACGTTGGCATCACCGGCCAGCACATCCTGATACGTTCCCGCCACGCCGGTGGAGTAGGCCCAGACCATGTCGATATCGCCCTGCTGGAGCGCCAGATACATGGTATCTTCGTTGCCAAAAAGCTGATAGACGATTTTTTCCACATTGGGCTGCTGGGGATACTTTTCGTTCACAACGAATGTGATGGTGCCCGCTTCCTTATTGAAGGACTCCAGCACATAAGGGCCACAGGTGATCCGAGCTTCCTCGTCGGTGACGGTGTCCTTGCCCTCATAAACATGCTTGGGCATCACGCGGAAGGACGTCATATTGCTCAGTTCACGGACGTTGGGAGACGTCAACGTCAGAGAAATGCTCATCTTATCGTCGGAGATAGTGTAGCCGGTGTACTTGGCTTCTGTGATTTTTCCCTCTTCGTCAGTCTGCGGCTCAAAGTTGGCACTTCCGTTGGCCTGATCGTACTGGAGCGTAAAAAGGATGTCCTCGGCAGTAACGGTCTCGCCGTCGGACCACGTCATGCCGTCCTGAATGGTATATGTCCAGGTAGTGGCATCCTCGGTAGCGTAGGTTGCCAACAGCGGATGGTATTCGCCCTTGGTATCCTGATAGACCAGAGGCAATTCGGATACACCGCTGGCCAGCATATCGAAATTGTATTCGCCAAAGGTTGCCGTTTCAATGGCAGCAGTCGTGCCGACCGTAATCCTCTCAATCTTGGCAGACGGTTCATCTGTTGTGTCCGGCTGCTTACCGCAGGCTGCCATGGTAAACACCATCAACATAGCCAGCAGCAGGGCTGTGACTTTTTTCATCATTGGTTTTTCTCCTTCTGTCGTGAGTTTTTATTGTCAAATACATAGATTTGATCGCAAAGTAATTTCACCAGAGCCTCATCATGGCTGATAAGCAGGATACTGCCTCCGCTTTCCCGCATCTGCCGCCGCACCATCCCCAGCACATTGGCCTGTGTGGATACGTCCAGCATTGATGTGGCTTCATCTAAAACCAGCAGTTTTGGCCGGAATAACAGGCACCGGGCGATAGCGACTCTCTGTGCCTCGCCGCCGGAGATCTGGTGTGGCAGGTGGGCAAGGATCTGAGGTGCAAGGCCAACCTTGTCCAGTATTTCTTTTGTTAATGACAACTCCTCGCCTTTAGGACTGAAACGGTGATAGCGTATCAGTTCTATGAAACCGGCCCCGATCTTCTGAGCGGGGTCTAATGTGGCGTAAGGCTGCTGGTAAACCATTTGAATGTGGATACCAAGTCTGCGGTCATACGGCTGGTCTGCTGAAACAAGTATCTGATCATCCAGCGTGATTGTGCCCGCATCCGGTGGACAGATGCCGCAAAGCACTTTGGCAAGCGTGGATTTACCGATTCCGCTCTTCCCGAAAACACCGAAGATCTGGCCGTCTGGAATATCAAAAGAAACATCTTGAAGTACGGGATTTTCGTTGAAAGCTTTATCAACATGTTGAATGGAGATCATTCCGCGCAGCACCTCCATTCTCGACTATTGTTTTTTCTCGGTGGCATCTCGGTGCGACACCGCTCCCTTGCCGAAGGACAGCGGCGGTAGAATGGACAAAAGCCTGTTTCTGTTCGCAAGGCTGGCGTCTCCCGCATACCGTTCTCTACCAACGCACCCAGCAGCGCTTTGGTATATGGATGATAAGGAGCGGTAAGCACCTCAGATGAAATGCCTGTTTCCAACATTCTCCCGCCGCACAGAACAAGGATACGGTCACAGGTCGCCGCAACGGAAATATCGTGGGTGATGATCAGCTTTGCCGCATCCGGAAAAAGTCCGTTCAAAAGGGACAGCGTCTGCTGTTTGCTATCCTGATCCAAACCGTTGGTAGGCTCATCCGCGATCAGCAGCTTTGCCTTGGAGCAAAGTGCCAGAGCGATGGTCACCCGCTGGGCCATACCGCCGGACAGTTGGAATGCATACCGGTCCAGGATGGCCTCCGGCTGGGTAAATCCCACCTGCGCCAGCTTTTCGCGGGCAAACGCCTCTCTCTGAGGTGCTGCAATGCCCAGCTTTGCAATGCTGTCAAACATCTGGCGGCGGATGCTTCTGGACGGGTCAAGAAACTCATGCCCGTTCTGCGGGATGTATACGATCTCCCGACCCAGCATGGACCGGAGGTTTTTTCCCTTCGGCAAAGCCTTCCCACAAAATAAGATTTCACCGGAAACCAGTCTCACATTTCCGGGCAGCACGCCCATAACAGACTGCGCGATCAGTGTCTTGCCGGATCCGGTCTCGCCAATGAGGGTCAGACTTTCCCCGCAGGAAATATGGAAGGATACTTCGTGGACCAGTTCTTTTTCCGTGCGATCCAGTTTTGCGGCGATCACGCCGCTGTCATACTGCAAAATAGGTGTTTCCAAGTGTCCCTCCGAAGCGGCATTGCTTTGCATCTCCGCCCTACACAAAGACGCAGCGTTTTCTTCCCCAAGAAACGCTGCGTCTTTGCCTTGGGATCAGGCGGAAATGGGTGTATGAACCGATGAGCATACTATAGCAGATGAGATGCTCTGCCGGAAGCCTCCCCGGGGGATGTTTTTTCATCTTCTACCGCTCAAAGTCGTTCTTTTTCCATGCGCTGCGCAGTGATCTTTTCTGCTGTGCTGCCTGCCGCTGCATAACCATCTGCCGTACCTGCCGCTCTTCTGCGTCCTCTTTGAGCAGCCGGGATGTTTCCTGCTTGGCGCTAAGCAGCAGACTGAACGAAAGCTTCTTCTGCAAAGCATCCTCCAACTGCTGCTCTGCCACCTTTTTGTGTGCAGGACGGATGGCCTGCCGTGCCGCATATAGCTCCACTGGGTCAAGCTCCGCAACCTGCGCTTTCAGCTCTGCGTATTCACTCAAAGCCTTATCCAACTCGGCAGAGTATTTCTGCTCCTGCGCCTCCAACTTTTTCAGACCAGCCTCCATGGTGGCAATATCCTTACGGAACGCCTATGTGCCCGCATCCTCTGCATACTCAAATTTTTGCAAAAGGAGCGCCTTTTCAGAACGCAGTTCCTCTAAATCTTCCGTTAATTCTGCAATGCGGACAGCCAGCGCCTTGTGTCGTTTCACCCGATATACTGGCAATTCCTTTTTCTCTGCAACCAGCGATTTGCGCTCCTTGCTCTTTTCCTTGATCTGCTGCACCAGACCGGTGTAACGCTCCAGCTCCGGCTGAACGGCATGGATATACTCTTTCATGCGCTGCTTGCCCAGGCCGATACGCCGCAGCTGATAGTGAAAAACAATCATATTCGCCAACAGCTTTTCCATCGCCTCGGCAATAACCGGGATTGTATTCTTTACCGCCTGCCCCAGCTTCTTGACCGCAGCTTTTAACTCCCGCAGCAGCGCATTGTCGGATTTGATCTGTCGGTTCAATCCGCAGCGGTCAGCAATCATGCCTTTTCGCTCCAACGCCTGCGCTGTTACGCCCTCGTGGATGATGGGAATCTCGTCAATACCCCGTGCGGCGTTGCTGCGGTGGTCAATGCGTTCCTCCCGTCCCGCGCGTTCCAGATAGCGGTTGGACACATCAGCCCATGCTGCCCGCCATACAACAAGCTGTTCCTCGCTGTTCCAGCGCTCGGCGATAGGATTCTGCCTGCCGTAGCGGGTGCTTTTCGGATGCTTGTCTGCACGGACAAGCCCCTGCGTCTCAGCAGCAGATGGTGTCATGTACACCTTCTTTTTGCCGATCTTGTAGGGATATTGCTTCTCCCAGCCTTCGTTCTGCGCCGATTTGAACTCGGCGGCGGTGAAGCCCTTTTCTTCACCGTTTCTGACGCAGAGATATTCCTTCTCGGTCTTGTACTGCCAGCGTCTCTGCTCATCCAGCGGGCGCACCGTCAGCAGAATGTGGGCATGAGGATTGCGACCGTCGGTGTCATGGATGGCAGCATCAGCACACATTCCATCCGCCACAAACTGTTCTCGGATGAACTCTTGCAGCAGCTCAATTTGTTCTTCACGGTTCGGCTCTATGGGCAGGGCAACCACAAACTCCCGCGCCAATCGGCTGTCCTTGGCTGTCTCGACTTCCTCCACGGCGTTCCATAGCTGTTCCCGGTCTTTCCATTCCTGTGGGGCGTATTCCGGCAGAAAAACCTCCTGCCAGGCAAGCCCCTGTTTTTTCGTGTAGTCATGCTGTATCCCGTCGTAATCGTTGTAGAGACGGGAACAGCTCAGATAGGCGGAAGCGGCCACGGCGGAGCGCCCTGCGCCCCGACTGACCACCTTCGCCTCCAGATGATAAATCGCCATATCTTGTTCACCTCGTTCTTTCTTTTTCTGTTTCT
>OLPR01001759.1_pt1 | contig 17148 bp, 19 predicted proteins | sample 1672761 | NCBI WGS metagenome assembly OLPR01 (sample SAMEA3136721, study PRJEB25190) | human gut metagenome | biome: human gut; feature: human-associated habitat; material: faeces | place: Austria | collected 2013 | reverse complement strand
CTCTTCCGATCTCCCGCGTAAACGTGCTCTGCCTCGACAAAACGGGGACAATCACGGACGGCACAATGACGGTGGAAACGGTGCTTTGCGAAGAAAGCGGGCTTCTTTACGAGCTTATGCCCGAGTTTATTTCTGCTACGGGCGAAAAAAATCAGACGGCGCGCGCGCTTGAAAATTATTTCGGAGCGGGCGGAAAGCTTAATTTTTCAAAGGTCGTTCCTTTTTCCTCCGCGCGGAAATACAGCGCTGTGAGCTTTAATGAGCGTGGCACTCTGGTTGTGGGCGCGCCCGAGTTTGTTCCCGCCGCAAAAAAATGCATGGAAAGCGTCGATGAATACGCCAAACAGGGCAAGAGAGTGCTGCTTGTAGCTTTCAGCGAAAAATGTATGTGCGGCGACGAATTGCCCGACGACCTGGTTCAGCTCGGTCTGTTGGTGCTCAAAGACACCGTCCGTCCCGACGCAATAGAGACCATCAAGTGGTTTAAAGAAAACGACGTGCTCTTAAAGGTTATAAGCGGCGACAACCCGCAGACCGTTTCCGTCATTGCCAAGGAGGCGGGCGTTCCCGACGCGGAAAACTTTGTCAGCCTCGACGGCATGACGGACGAGGAGGTTGTTGCGGCAAGCAGGCGTTACACGGTTTTCGGCAGAGTCAATCCGGAGCAAAAGGCGTTGCTTATAAAACAGTTCAAGCTTGACGGAAAGACTGTGGCTATGACGGGCGACGGCGTAAACGACATTCTGGCAATGAAGGAGGCGGACTGCGCCGTTGCCATGGGCGCGGGCAGTCAGGCGAGCAAGAGCGTGGCGCATCTTGTGCTTTTCGACAGCAAATTTTCTTCCATGCCGAGCGTTGTGGCTGAGGGCAGGCGCGTGGTAAACAACATACAAAACTCATCAAGCCTGTTTCTGATGAAAACGACGATGACCATATTCACCACGCTTCTCATGATTTGCCTGGGCAGGGAATATCCTTTCGAGCCGCGCAATCTGTATCTGATTGAGTTTTTGGTAATCGGTCTGCCCTCGTTCTTTTTGGCGCTTAAACCCAACAAGGAGCTTATTACGGGCAGGTTTATTTCAAATACGTTGATAAGAACCATTCCGTCAGGGCTGGCTTTGAGTCTGTCTGTGGGGATTATGTATCTGTATGAGAGTTTCGGCTTGGGCGCTCCGGCGAATATAAACGACGCGCAGCTTATGACGCTGTCAACAATCGCAATGACTTTGTCGGGAGTGGCTGCGCTGTGCGTATTGTGTTATCCGTTCAATTGGGTCAACCTGTGCGTGGCTCTCGGCAGCGCGGCGCTGGTGGCGCTGGGGCTGACAGTGCCCTTTGCCAGAAACCTCATCGGGCTGGTAGACGTAAAGGGGCACGCGCTGATCGTTGTCATCGCAGTCGCGGTTTCCGTCGTGGTGTGCGTTGTCGGCAGAATAGCGCTTGAACTGATTAACAACAGAAAGAAAACGGGATATGAAAAAAGGACTGCCGCATGACAGTCCTTTTGCCTTAAAATTTACTCCGCATTGTTGTACGCTTTCAAAACGGCGTCCGAAAGCATTTGCCTTGTTTCGCTGTTTATGGGATGGGCAATGTCCTTGTATTCGCCTTCCTTGGTTTTGCGGCTGGGCATCGCGATAAAGAGACTTTCTTTGCCTTCGATTATTTTGATGTCGTGTATGACAAAGCAATCGTCTATGGTGATTGAAGCAATGCCCCTGAGCTTGTTTTCATCGTTTTCGACTTTGCGGATTCTGATGTCAGAAATGTTCATGATGTAACCTCTTTAAAATGTTTTCCCGAAGGTGGTACTATTATACTATAAAATTCAAAATAACACAATACTTTAATTAAAATTTTTCATAAAAAATTTAACTTAAATTTCACATTTTATAATAAAATTTAATATGGAAGAATTTAAGTTGAGAGAAAAGATTCATCTGGTAGGTATAGGCGGTATCAGCATGAGCGCATTGGCGCAATATTTTCTGGCGGAGGGCTATGCGGTAAGCGGCAGCGACGTCAGGGAAAACGAGCAGACGCTGTTGCTGCGCGGGCTGGGCGCCGAGGTTTGCATAGGACATGACGCAAGCAATATAGACAAAACCGCCGTCAAACTTTGTATATACACTTCGGCGGTAAAGGAGGACAATGTGGAGCTGACTTTTTGCAGGGAAAATTCCATTCCGCTCGTGCCCCGCGAGCAGGCTTTGGGGGACATTTTCGACGATTATCCCTTCGGCGTTGCGGTATGCGGAAGTCACGGCAAAACCACCACTACGGGCATGCTGGCGCACGTGCTTGACGGACTTCAAAAAAAGCCCGCAGTCTTTATCGGCGGCGTGTTGAAGCGCACGGGCAGCAATTTTGAAAAGGGCGGCGGAGAATTCTGCGTCAGCGAGGCGTGCGAGTACAGAGAAAGTTTCAGATATCTGCATCCTTACGTCTCCGTGCTGCTTAATATGGAGCTGGACCATACCGATTATTTCAAAAATCTGAAACATATCAAGGACAGTTTCGTTGCTTTTACGCAAAACACCCGCGCCGACGGCTTTGTCGTGCTCAATGCCGACGGAGTGGACGCTTTTACGCGCGCGAGAATCAAGGGCAAAAAGGTTACGTTTGGACTGAAACCGTTTTGCGACGTGCGCGGCGTAAAACTGACGCAGACAAACGGCAATTTTTCTTTTGACGTAAAAATAAAGGGACGAAAGGAAGGACATATCGATTTGAAGGTTGCGGGCAAACACAATGTTTACAACGCGCTTGCCGCTCTCGCCGCCTGTTTCTGTCTCGGGCTGGATATAAAAACGGTGTGTATGCTGCTGTCGGGCTTTTCTGGAGTGAGCCGCCGCTACGAAACCTTCGACTGCGGCTACACCAACATAGTGGCGGACTACGCGCATCATCCTTCCGAAATCAAGGCTCTACTGGACGCGGTCAAGCTGAAAAACTTCGACAACATATATATGGTTTTTCAGCCGCATACATACAGCAGGACGAAGGGACTGTTCGACAGCTTTGTTTACTGCTTTTCGGGCGTAAAAAAGCTGTGGATACTGCCTGTTTACGCCGCGCGCGAAAAACCCATTGAAAACGTAAGCGGCGAAGCTCTTGCCGCCGCCGTCGACAGGGTGACGCCCTGCGAATACGTCGCCGACTTTGCCGCCGCAAAACGTAAAATAAAGGAAACGGCGAAAAAAAACGACATAGTGCTTATAGTCGGAGCGGGAGACGTAATCGATATGTGCGACGAGGAGCTGCTGTCTCCCCGAGGATGACGGGTCAAGCAAACGAAACGCTAAAACCGCAGAACTTCTGCGGTTTTTTTATGCGAAAAAAATTATTCTTTTTATTGATTTTTATTCAGTCGAGATTTACCACAACCGCGCCGTAGTCAAGCTCGTGCGCGTCGATTTTGGGAAACTCCCCGTCGAATTTGTCGAACGAAATATCCGTCCTTTTAAAGTCGGACATTTTTATTACTTTGTTGGTCAATAGGTTGAGCGCCGAAGGATAGTTTCCGTAGCCCGTGCGCGCTGTGCAGAGGGTTATATTCTTTTTTAAGGCTTGGGGCAGATTTATTTTCAGTCTGTCGTCCACAAAGCCTCCCACGCACAGCTTTGCGTTGAAGGCGCAGGCGTTTACCGCGTCGTCCACGCCGCTTGCGTCGTTTGCAAGATAAGCCACCTTTTCGCAGCGCCGTCCGCCCGTGATTGAAAACAATTCTTTTATCACGTCGCAGTTTTTCGGGTTGAAGGCGTAATAAATGTTGTTTGCGGAGGCTATGGCGAGTGCGTCGCCGTCCTCGTCCACAAGCACGGGGATTGCCTGATAGTAGCTGGCAAGCTGCGCCAAAATCACTCCCAACTTGCTTCCCGAAAAAATTGCTATGTGCTCGCCTTTTTCAAGTCTCAACGCGTCGAGTATATGTATTGCCAACGCGACGTGCTCTGTTATCAGCGCGTTTTCCGATTTCAAAGGCTCGGGGATTTTGTGCAGACAGCTTTCGGGCAGGGTGATAAAGTCTTGCAGCAATCCGTTTTGCGTCTGTCCGAGACACTGCATATTTTCGCAGGCGGCATACTTTCCGTTGCGGCAGGGGAGACAGTTGCCGCAGGGCAAATGAGGCTCTATGACCACGCGGTCTATGCGGTTGAATTTGCTTTTGTCCGCGTCGAACAATTCGCTTACGACGCCGACGGCAAACCTCCCGACCGTGAGTCCGTCGGGGCAGTCCGTTTCTCCCGAAATGAGTTTTTTCTCGAAATTGCCCGTCAAGACTTTTTCGATTTTTACTTTTACGGTTTTGTCCTCGGTCAGACTGCTGGGCAAATCTACTTTGAGCCTGACGCCGTCAGGCTTGCTGTACTTCCATGCTTTCAAAAGAAAACTCCTTTTTGTTTCAGTTGCATTATACCAAAAACAAGAAAAAAAATCTACCGAATAACCGTAAGAAAATTCAGACGGTAAATTTATCGAAAATCCTTGACTTATCGCGCGGCGAGGTATATAATAGCAAGGCTATTGAAATTTTTAGAGGTAACGGCTATGAAAGAGAATATTCATCCTAATTATCACGAGGTTACGGTTGTCTGCGCCTGCGGCGAGACATTCAAGACCGGCTCCACCAAGAAGGATAATGTTATCAAGGTCGAAATTTGCAACAAGTGCCACCCTTATTTCACAGGCAAACAAAAGCTGGTGGACGCGGGCGGACGCGTGGACAAATTCAAGAAAAGATACGGTATCTGAAATTTGTGACTTGGTTTACGGGCACAGAATTATTTCTGTGCTCTTTTGTTGTACAAAGAAAAAAATACCTTGCCGCCGCTCCCTTTTAGTTGCTTAAAACGCGGCGCTTTGATATACTTTTAGACAATAAGGAAAATATGGCAAAAACAAAAATAGGCGGTCAGGCGGTTATCGAAGGCGTTATGATGCGCGGAGAAACCTCTATGGCGCTTGCCGTGCGGGACGAATCGGGCGAAATCAGACTGGAAACCACACGGCTCAAAAAGAAATCCAAAGCGGGGAAAATTCCCTTTGTCAGAGGCGTCGTCAATCTTGTCGCGTCTCTTGTTTCGGGCACCAGGATTCTTTACAAATCCGCCGAAATAGCGGGGGAGGAAGCCTCCGACACCGACCAAAAGGGCTTTAAGGCGGCAATGGCGGTTTCGCTTTTGCTCGGGCTGGTGCTGGCGGTCGCGCTGTTTATTTTTCTTCCCAGCCTTGTGCCCCAACTTATCGAAAAGATTTTCAAAACCGAACTTACGAATATGGGAACGCTGCTCATTGACAGCGCAGTCAAAGTCGTCATAATGCTGGGCTACTTCGTATTTTGCGCGTCTGTCAAGGACGTGCGGCGCGTTTTCATGTATCACGGCGCGGAACACAAGACAATCAATTGCTTTGAAGCGGAAAAGGAGCTGACGGTGGAAAACGTGCAAAGCTCGAGCAAGCACCACGACCGCTGCGGAACAAGCTTCGTCGTTTTCGTAATAATAATTTCCGTCGTGCTGATGATTGCGGCGGGCATTGTCGCGGAGGCTTGCAATTTCCGTCTGTTTTTTAAAAACGTATTTGTGCGCGCGGGCATAAAGCTTGCTATGCTGCCGCTTACCGCCGCTGTTTCCTATGAGTTTCTTATGCTTCTCGCAAGGTCGGATTTCTTTTTGTTCGTGCCCTTCAAGTGGCTTGGCAAGCAGATGCAGCGACTGACGACAAAGGAGCCGGACGACTCGATGTGCGAGGTGGCGATTGCGGCTTTCAATGCCGTTCTGGAGCTTGACGCAGACCCCGAAAAGGAGACGGTAAGCTTTCCCCCGCCCGTGCCCGTGACGGATTTTCGCGCGGAAAAACGCCAATTCGTCGAGGAGAAGGGCTTGCAGGCGGATTGGGACTGGATTCTGTGCTCGCTGCTCAAAGTCAAACGAAGCGCCCTGACCGACGCCCGCGTCACGATAAGCTTCGGAGCGCGTCTCAAAGCCGAAAGGATGTTGAAGCAGGTGGCGGAGGGCAAGCCTCTGCAATATGTGCTCGGCTCTGCGCAGTTTTTCGAATACGAGTTCGAGGTTGACGAAAACGTGCTTATTCCACGTCCCGAAACGGAGCTTTTGACGGAGCAGGCGCTAAACGTCCTGGACAAGGGCGACAGAGTGCTCGACCTTTGCTGCGGCAGCGGGTGCGTGGGGCTTACTATTGCCAAAAAGACGGGCGCGGACGTGACTTTGGCGGATATATCGGCGGAGGCGCTTAAAGTTGCCGGACGCAATGCAAAAAAACTCAAAGTCAAGGCGCATTTTGTCAGGACGGATATGTTTGACGGATTAAAAGGCGTCTTTGACATGATAGTGTGCAATCCTCCCTATGTGAAAACGGAAGAAATAGACAGGCTTGACGTAAACGTGAGGGAACACGAACCGCGCGTTGCTCTCGACGGCGGCGCGGACGGGCTTGATTTTTATCGTATAATAGCAAGACGGGCGTCGGATTTTTTGAAATCGGGCGGCAGACTTTACCTTGAAGTGGGTTACGGGCAGGCGGAGCTGGTTGCAGGCTTGCTGCGCGAAAACTTTTTCGTAAACATAAAAAAGGACTACGACGACATAGAGCGCATGATTCTGGCGCAGAAAAAATAAATATTTAAGGCATACAAGATGAACCCGATGTTTGACAAGCTGAAAAAAATAGAGGACAGGTACGAATTTCTGACTGCCGAAATTTCCCGTCCGGATATCATTGCCGACAATTCCGTCTGGAAAAAGCTGGTAAAGGAGCACAGCGGTCTGCAAGACGTCGTAAACGTATACAGGGAGTGGAAGCGCGCGGACGACAATCTTACCATGTCGATTGCCGCCCTCGAAACGGAAAAGGACAAAGAAATGTCGCAGCTTCTGCATGAGGAAATAGGCGTTCTCAAAACTCAAAAGGAAGAATTGGAGCAACGGCTCAAAGTGCTTTTGCTTCCCGTTGACCCCAACGACGAAAAAAACGTCATAGTGGAGATAAGGGCGGGTGCGGGCGGCGACGAAGCCGCGCTGTTTGCCGCGCAAATAAAGCGGATGTACTATATGTTCGCCGAAAAGCAGCGGTTTAAAATTGAGGAGCTTGACTGCAACGAAATGGAGCTGGGCGGACTTAAAGAAGCCTCTTTCATAGTTGTGGGAGCGGGCGCGTACAGCAAATTCAAGTTCGAGAGCGGCGTGCACAGGGTGCAGCGCGTTCCCGAAACGGAGTCTCAGGGGCGGATTCACACCTCCACGATAACGGTAGCCGTTTTGCCCGAGGCGGAGGATGTGGAAATAGAAATCAACGAAAAGGATTTGAAAATAGACACTTATCGCAGCGGCGGCGCGGGAGGGCAGCACGTAAACAAGACGGAAAGCGCCATACGCATGACGCATCTTCCAACAGGAATCGTGGTTTGCTGTCAGGACGAGCGCAGTCAGATAAAAAACCGCGAAAAGGCGATGAAAACGCTCAAAAGCAAGCTTTACGATTTTTATCGCTCGCAGGCGGACAAGGAGTATGCTGACGCGAGAAAAACTCAGGTAGGTACGGGCGACAGGAGCGAAAGAATCCGCACCTACAATTTTCCGCAGGGCAGAGTCACCGACCACAGAATAAATTTTACGCTTTATTCGTTGGACAGCTTTATGAACGGCGATATAGGTCAGATGATAGAAGCGTTGAGACTTGCCGACCAAACCGCAAGGCTGGAAAAGGGAGAATAAAAAGACAAAACACAAGGATTAAGCCTTTGGAGGACATAAAAAATGCTTAATATAACCAATCGTGCCAAAAACGTTTCGCCGTCCCTGACGCTGGCAATCACGGCGAAAGCCAACAAGCTCAAGGAAAGCGGAGTGGACATCGTCAGCTTTGCCGCGGGCGAACCGGACTTCAACACGCCCGAGTTTATCGTGAACGCGGCGAAGGACGCTCTCGACAAGGGATTGACTAAATACACTCCCGCAAGCGGAATCGCTCCCTTGAAAAAGGCGGTTTGCGCAAAGCTTAAACGAGACAATGCACTCGATTATCAGCCGGAACAGATAGTGATAAGCACGGGCGCAAAGCAGAGCCTTTTCAACACCTTGCAGACCGTGTGTCAGGAGGGGGACGAGGTCATTATCATAAGCCCTTATTGGCTGACCTATCCCGAGCTGATAAAAATCTGCGGCGCAAAACCCGTTGTTGTGGAGACAAAAGCGGAGGAGGGCTTTGCCTTGAACGTCGGACTGATTGAAAAGGCGGTTACGGACAAAACCCGCGCTTTGATACTGAATATGCCGAACAATCCTTCCGGCACGGTTTACGGCAGAGAAAAAATAGAAGAGCTTGCAGCGATGCTGCGCCGTCATCCCGACGTGTGGATTGTCGCGGACGAAATTTACGAGGCGCTCACCTACGACGGAATGGAGCACTTTTCCATCGCCCAAATAGACGACATGAAGGACAGGACAATCCTCATCAACGGACTCAGCAAGTCCTACGCCATGACGGGGTGGAGAATCGGTTACGCCGCAAGTCCCGCTTATGTCGCAAAGTATATGGGCGCGCTGCAAAGCCATCAAACCTCCAATCCCAACACGATAGCGCAGTATGCGTCGGTTACCGCGCTCGACGAGGGAGAAGCCTTTATCAAAAATATGCGCGCCGTGTTCGAGGAGCGACGCAACGCGCTGTGGAGCTTTTTGGACGAGGTGCCTTCGATTAAGTACGTCAAGGGCAACGGCGCGTTTTACGTTATGGTGGATATTTCCGCCCTGCTGGGGAAAAAGTACCGCGGCGAGACGATAGACAGCGCTCTTAAATTTTCCGAGCTGCTGACCGAGCACGCGCACGTTTCCACCATCCCCTGCGAATGCTTCGGCATAAACGGCTACATACGGCTCACCTACACGCTAAGCATTGACCGCATACGCGAGGGCGTGGAGCGTCTGAAAAGGTTTATTGAAGAAATTAAGTGAAATTTCATTCAAAAGGCTTGAACAAGAAAGGATTTCTGTTACAATATTAACAATCAAACAATTCGCCAATCAATCGGAGGTCGAAACAAAGAATGGCAAAAATCAACATTATTTACGGAGAAAAAGGCTCAGGCAAAACGAAAAAAATGGTGGATTCCGCAAACAGAAGCGTGGAGGAAGCCAAAGGCGTTGTTGTCTACATCGACAAGGACAACTCCCGTATACATGACCTTGAACACACCATCAAGTTAATTGACGCAAGCGAATACAAGGTCGACAGCGAAGAGACCTTTATCGCTTTTCTCAAAGGCGTGCTTGCAGGCAACTACGACATCGAAAAGGTGTTTGTGGACAGCAAGGCGAGAATCGTGCGCAAGGACATAAAGGAAATAAGCGGCATTATGACCGAGCTGGAAATGCTGTCCAATATGTTTATGGTGGAATTTACTCTTTCCATAAGCTGCGCCCGCGAAAACCTTCCCGTATTTATATCGAAATTTGCAGAGTGAACGAAACGTCCCGTTTTACGGGACGTTTTTTTTGCAAACGCCGTTGAAATTATATATTTTAATTGAAAAATTCGGCGCAAAAGCGTTAGAGTACGCTTTTGCTTGTCAAAAATCGTTGTTTGTGATATTATTTAAGCTAAAAAAGAAACATGAATAACGCGTCGGGAGAGGTCGGTGCAGATGAGCGAGCAAAACGCAAAACAAATCATATTCAGCGGAATACAGCCAAGCGGTCAGATTACTATCGGAAATTATCTCGGAGCGTTGGCGAATTGGGTGGAGTTGCAGGATAAATACGACTGCATATTCTGCGTTGTCGATATGCACGCCATAACGGTGCAGCAAACGCCCTCGACGCTCAGGAACAACACCTTGGAGCTTGCCGCGCTGTACTTTGCCTGCGGCATAAACCCCGAAAAAAGCACTGTTTTCGTTCAGTCCCACGTGCCCGCGCACGCCGAGCTGGCTTGGGTTTTGAACACCCTCACCTATGTCGGAGAGTTGAACCGCATGACGCAGTTCAAGGAAAAGGCGCGCCGCCACAGCGAAAATCTCAACATGGGACTCATGGATTATCCCGTTCTTATGGCAAGCGACATTCTGCTTTATCAGACGGATTTGGTGCCCGTGGGCGCCGACCAAAAGCAGCATTTAGAGCTTGCCCGCGACCTTGCCGCGCGTTTCAATGCGCGATATTCTCCCACCTTTGCCGTGCCTGAGCCTTTCATACCGCAAAACGGCGCGCGGATAATGAGTCTGTCGGAGCCGACGGCGAAAATGAGCAAATCGGACGACAACGACAACGGTTACGTATCGCTGACCGATTCGCCCGACGTCATACGCCGCAAGTTCAGGCGGGCAGTCACCGACAGCGACACTCACGTGCGTTTCGGCAAGGACAAGCCCGCAATCTCAAATCTGCTGACAATTTATTCGAGATTTTCCGGAATTTCGATTGAACGTATAGTGGAGCAGTTTGAGGGCAGGGGCTACGGCGAATTGAAGGACTGCGTGGCAGACGCGGTAATCGCAGGTCTTGAACCTGTTCAAAAAAGACTCAGGGAGTTTTCGGCGGACAAATCGTATATTGCGGAGGCGCTCAAAAGGGGCGCGGAGCAAGCGGCGAAAAGAGCGGAGAAAACGCTTTCCAAGGTGTACAGAAAAATTGGCTTTGTTCCGAGGTTCTGATGTTCGGTTACTTAAATGTGGAAAAGGAACGCTTGACTCAGGGCGAATACGGCTTGTGGCATACATTTCTTTGCGGCGTCTGTTTGTCTGCAAAACGGTTGTTGAACAATTCCTCGCGCCTGACAAGCAATTACGACATTAACTTTTTCAACGTGCTCTTTCACAGCTATCTGAACATCGACGTCGAGATTTACAACGACAAGTGCGCGGCGAGTCCGTTCAAAAAGCGCCCGCTTTTAAGACCCGACGAGATAACGGACAAGCTGGCGCAGGCAAACGTAATCCTTATGTATTACAATCTATTGGACGACAAGCGCGACGGAGGTATGAGCCTTAAAAAAAGAGCGGCGTTCAATCTGTTGAAAAAGCCTTTTTCAAAGGCGTCGCAGGCGGCTCCTCAATTGGCGCGGACGATAGAAAACCGTTACCGCGAGCTTGCGCGGCTTGAAGAAGAGGATTGCCGCGTGCTGGACATGGTGTGCGAGCCGTTTTCGGCGCTGACGAGAGATTTCGCCGTTTGGGCGTTGGGAGAGGAAAACGTCGGCGAATATATTCTCAATCTGTGCTATAATATAGGCAAGTGGATTTATCTTATTGACGCGCTGGACGACCTGGAAAAGGATTATGCCCGCAAAAACTACAATCCTCTTGTCGCTTGTCTGGGCGGATTCGAAAGCGCCTCCGACTTTGTCGAAAAAAACCGCGAGACGCTGGATTTTGTGTTTATGACAACTCTCAACAAGACTGCCGAGAGCTTCAACGACTGCAATCTGACCAAATACGTTTGCGTGCTCAAAAACGTGATTTACGAATTTATACGCAACAAGACCAAGACCGTATTTGAAAAATATAAAAGGGAAAATTAGATATATGGAAAATTTATACGATATTATCGGCGTGTCGCCTTCCGTTTCCGACGAGGAGCTGGACAGCGCATACAAAAAGCTTCGCGAAAAATACGGCGAGGAGCGTTTTCAGAACGGTCCTGCGGGAGAAGAAGCTGCCGACAAGCTGGAAAAGCTGGAACGCGCTTACAGCGAAATCAAGCGCGCCCGTTCCGAATACAAATCTTACGGTCAGGATTCGGAGCAGGCTTACGCCGCAATCGAAGAAGTGCTCAAAAACGGCGACATAAACAAGGCGCAGGAGATGCTGGACAATCTTACGCCGCGCACCGCAGAGTGGCATTATCTTCAATCGATAGTGTTTTACAAGAAAAACTGGTTTCTCGAGTCCAAAAAGCAGCTTGAATTTGCGCTTTCTCTCGACCCGCAAAACATGAAATACAAAAATTCGCTTGAAAAGCTCAACAAGATTCTGGCGAGCAACGCCGTGCCGCCGGAGCAGATGCGCACCACCTCGGCGCCGGCGGGCAACGGCTATACCGCGCCGGCGGGCAACGGAACCTGCACGGGCAGCTGTTGCGGCGACGTGTGTCTTGCCAATCTTTGCTGCGAGTGCTGCGGCAGAGGCTTCTGCGGATGAGACGCGCCAATAAAATCGCGCTTGCTGGGGTTATGGGAGCAATCGCGTCGGCGCTTCTGATTGGCGCAGTCTATCTTCCCGTTACGTTGACGCTGTCGGAAAACGTGCTGCGCGAGGACATTCCGGCGGCTACTGCATAGCAATCGCCGCAGTTGCCGCCGCTCTGTCCATGATTATTTCAGGCAGATTTTTCTATGTTCTTCCGTTTGCGGTTTTTTTCGCGCCGTATATAATTGCCAAAGTGTATGTCGACAAAAGCAGATTGTCCGCGCCCTTCAAATGGCTTATAAAATACGCCGTCCTGGAAATCGCGCTCGGGCTTCTGGTATTGCTCACCTATTTGTTTTTTTCGGAGAGCTGGGAGCATTACACGTCGCTCGGATGGTTTTTGTGGGTGTTTTTGCTTGTGCCGCAAGCGGCGCTTGTGCCGTATGACCTGATTCTCGGCGGAGGACTCAGATACTTGTCTTCGCTGATAAAAAAAAGAAACGGAAACGGCGCTCCTCCCGCCGAAGAAAATTAAAAGCGTCCCTTTGGGACGCTTTTTTGCTTTCAGACTGCTATTCCGTTGGCAAAGGCAAAATTGTTGTTTAGACCTATGGTCGGATTCGCGCCCGTGCAGCGGTTTCCGCAAGGATTGCAGCACGCGCTGAAAATCATGATGCCAACGGCAATGAGCAGTCCCGTAGTCACGCTCAGCTTGTTGTCTTTGTCCAGCACAGCGTATAAAAGCAGCAGGTATAAAAGGTTGTTTCCTATGTTCATACAGACCTCCTTTTGACAAACGTCGTTTCTTTACTACAATATGCGCGAAAATCCGCAAGTGTGCGGGTTTTAAAATATTTTCATGGAAATTCTCGACAACAAGACAAGAAAAGAAGTTTCTTATTATCTTCCGAGCGTCAAGTCCGCGTCAAGACTTGCGGATTTTTTCGCTCTGTTTTCCGATTGCAGCCGTTTGCGCGTCATTTCCGCGCTGGCAATAAGCCGTATGTGCGTGACGGACCTTGCCGACGTGTGCCGCATGAATCAGACGACCGTATCCCATCAGCTGCGCAGTTTGAAAAGCATGGGAATAGTGGAGAGCGAGCGGCAGGGCAAAATCGTGTTTTATAGGCTTGCGGACAACAAAATCAACGATATTTTGCTGTGCGGGGTGGAATTTGTAGGCTACGCCGCCGCCGCAAACTGATTTTTTCCTTTCCTTTCGGATATTATATGCAAAAATTTTTCCGTATGTGATATAATCTTTTTATGAGTTTACGGGACAAGCTGCGCGATTTGCCGACGGACAGCGGCGTTTATATCTATATGGACGGCGACGGAAAGGTGCTGTACGTAGGCAAGGCAAAAAACCTGCGCAACCGCGTGAGGCAGTATTTTTTCGTGTCCTCCAACAAAACGGAAAAGGTTATGGCTATGCTTACGCACATAGCCGATATGCGTTATATAATAACCAAAAGCGAAACAGACGCGTTGGCGCTGGAAAACACGCTGATAAAAAAATATTCGCCGCCCTACAACATAATGTTGAAGGACGACAAGCAGTATCCCTTCGTAAGGCTGGATTTGCGGAGGACTTTTCCGCGTCCGGAAATAACCCGCAAGGTGGTTGACGACGGAGCAAAATATTTCGGCCCCGTCATGGGCAGCACAAAGCAGCTGCTTGCCATGCTGGGAGACATATTTCCGACCGCCGCCTGCCGACTCGATTTCAAAAAGCTTCCGAAAAACTTCCGCGCGTGTCTGAATTATCATATAGGCAGGTGCAGCGCGCCCTGCATAGGCAAGGTGGACAAGGAGACCTACGACGGCTATGTCAAGGGGATAATCGAGTTTCTCAACGGAAACACGAGACAGGCGGAGCAACGCCTGACGGAGCTTATGAACCAAGCCTCGCAGGCGGGAAATTTTGAAAAAGCAATCGTATACCGCGACCGTCTCAGGCTGATTGAACGTATAAAGGAAACAAAGCTGGTGACGCTTGGCAAGCCTGTGAACCTCGACGTCTTTGCGATTGCCCACAACGGACGCACCGCCGTCGTCAATCAGACTATGGTAAGGCAGGGCAAGGTTCTGCTTGTGGAAAACTATCCTGTGACTGACGCCGGTCTGGACGAAAGACAAACGCTGTCGAGCTTTCTCACGATGTATTTTTCCGCCACCAATTCGGTTGGCAGTCAGGTGCTGCTCAACTGTTGTCCCGACGACCTCGCCGCTTTGGAACAGCTGCTGTACGAGCGATACGGCAAAAAAATCCGAGTGTTTATGCCCGTGCGCGGGGTAAAAAAGCAGCTGACGGAAATGGCTTACTCAAACGCCGCCGAGCAGCTTGAAAAAAGTCAGGCGAAAAGCGACAGACACGAGGCAAAAACTTCGGGCGCAGTCAGGGACCTTAAAAATCTGCTCGGGTTGTCTTCCCTTCCGCGCAGGATGGAGTGTTACGACATAAGCAATATCAGCGGCACGGACAAGGTTGCGTCAATGGTGGTTTTTACGGACGGCGAAAAGGACGCTTCGCAGTACCGCCGCTTCAAAATCAAAACGGTAGAGGGCGCAAACGATTTTGCAAGCATGGAGGAGGTTTTGAATCGTCGCCTTTCAAGACTCAAAGAGGGGGACGAGGGCTTCGGAAAAAGACCCGACCTGATTGTGGTGGACGGAGGTCTCGGACAGCTGTCAAGCGCGAAAAAGGCAATGGAAAACGCAGGGGAAAATATAGAGCTTATTTCTTTGGCAAAGAGAGAGGAATTGGTGTACACAACGCGGGACAACGAGCCCGTGAGGCTGCCTCCCGGAAGCCACGCCCACAACCTGCTGATTAACATCAGAGACGAAGCGCATAGGTTTGCCATAACTTATTTCCGCAAGCTGCACAACAAAAACGCGCTCCGCTCGGAGCTGGACAAAATCGAGGGAATCGGCGCAAAAAGACAGGCGGCGCTTTTAAAGCGTTTCAAAAACATAGAAAGCATATCCGCCGCCTCGATAGAAGAATTGGCAGCCACCGAAGGACTTACGCTCGCGGCGGCGCGGAACGTATTTGACTATTTCAACAAATAAAAAAATCCCCGACGGAAAAGGACAATTCATATATGAAAATAGAGAAGAATTCTGAGATTCTTCTCTATTTTCGTTACAGTTAAATTTAATTTAACGTTTCGGAAATTTCAGTTCCATATCTTTCAATTCCTTTACTTTTTCTTCGGCTTCTGACATTGTCCATTTTGCGGTGATTGAAATTTTTGACCGTTTACCTATGCTTGTAACATGTACGAATGAAAATACGAAAATAATAAACTCGTCGACATTAGTAATGCGAATAGATAAACACGGCTCGATAAAATACGATATATAACTGTTTTGTTCCCCATTGATGATTTTCTGAAAAACATTTATCAATTCAGACAATTCATATGTCAATAAACAAGGAGTGATATACGTTTTTTCTTTTTTTCCGTCTCGATAATAAATTTTCAAACTTAGCCAATTAGCGTCATAATTAAATTCTTTTTTTGATGATTTTTTTTCACGAGGAAATTCGTACCCGATTACATTGAAGTCTATGCCCTTGTTTTTCTCCGAAATAAGCATCGTACCCTTCCTCTAAGAATCCTGTAATTTTCAGATATTGTAAAACAAACAAATAAAAAAGTAAAATAAATAAGCGCACTTGCCCGGCTTGCAAGGTATAGTGCGCCATACTTGAATTATGCGGTAAAAATTCCCTGAGGAAGCACGATACACGTCGGGAATTTTTTGTCGGAAAATTCAGTTGTGCGTATCCCGACGTTTCCCCGAAATTTGTTCTACGGCAATTTCGAAAACTGCCGTATTCGCGGCGCATTTTTCGGGAACTGCGGTTTCGGCATAGCCGCAGTGTTCCAAAATCTTTTTCAGCCCCCGTTCCGCTTCCCCGCCGTCGAGCAGACGGCACCTGCCGAAAGCGATAAAGCTTTCGTACAGACAGGTGACGGACGCGGCGGTTTTTTTGTATCTGTAAAAATTGTCTCCCTCCACGCATACAAAGGGATTTTTTGTCAGCAGCTCGAATTTTTTTCCTTCCCTTGCTCCGTGAAAATAAAAGGTAGGTTGTTCGTCGCTCCAATCGAAGCCGAAGGATACGGGCACGACATAGGGCTGTTTTTCGTCGGAAATGCCTAGTCTTATTACGTCAGTATTTCGGAACAAATCTTTTATTTCTTCCTTATCCGTTATTTCTCTGAGCTGTTTGCGCATCTTTTTCTCCTTTCGGGCAAAATTATAAACCGTTGCCGGAATTTTTTCAAGTGTTCGGGCTTTTTGTCTTTTTCGGGCGCGCAAAGAAAAATTTTTCGCGGCGCGTTTAAATTTTTGTTTTCCGTCAAAAATATCTGTCATGAAGGATTTCAGAAGAAAGGCTTTTATATTGATGTTATGCTTTGCCATGCTGGCGTTGCTGCTTGTAAACTCTCCGGGAGACTTTGTTCACCGCGTAAAAATAGTCGGCGGTACATACAGCTTCTTTTACGACGGCGAAACGGATTGCGGCGAGCGCGTCATACGCAACGGCGCGGGAAGCATAGTGCAGTGCGGACTTGACCGTGCGACGGAGGCTCCACGCGGATATGCGGGAGTTTCGGTTTCCTTTGCGGGAGACGCTTCCGATTTGGAGGAATGGCTTGAATTACTGCGCGCCGACAAAATCTTTTGCGAAACAATCGGAGACGGGATAGTGTGCGTTTACGGCTATTCTCCGTTGCTAAAAGGCGGAATACAGGTTGACGGCAGGAAAATCAACGTACAGATTGCGTTGAACCGAGGCACGGTGCATATAGGCTCCCCGCTGCTGCTGGGCAGTTATTGAAAAATTTCCGTTGCGGATGTTTAAAAAGCGTCGGACGGTCAACAATACATATCACATTGTGAGAAATTAGGAGGCAATTCAAAAATGAGTACACAAAAATCAAACAACTTTCTGCGGTTTTTGCGTCAGAATCTGGTTCTGA
>OLPR01001758.1_pt1 | contig 17152 bp, 12 predicted proteins | sample 1672761 | NCBI WGS metagenome assembly OLPR01 (sample SAMEA3136721, study PRJEB25190) | human gut metagenome | biome: human gut; feature: human-associated habitat; material: faeces | place: Austria | collected 2013 | reverse complement strand
GACGGGAGCTCCCCGCCGAGATGGAAAACGGCTTCGTCTCCGCGCGCCTGAGCCTGCGCCCCGGCACGGAGGTCGAGCTGCGCTTTGACCTGCCGCTGCGCTTCGAAGGCGTGCTCAGCGAGGTTTACGGCGACCGCCCCGGCGCGGTGATCGTCCACGGCACGCAGATTCTCGCCGCCGAAAACGCCCCGGAGGAAATCGACCTGTCCAAAATGGAGCGCACGCCCGATGGCTGGCGCTGCGGCGAAGCGCTCTTTAAGCCCATCGCCGACGGCTGTCTCGAGGAAAAGGAAGCGCTTCTGAAGGAAAATCTGAGGCTTCGCTTCCGCTGAGGGCCTGCCGTTTCACTTCCGCAGAAAGTGCGCCATGTCCATGGCGAAAAGGGCGCATCGCTCGCGGCGCACGACCAGCAGCGCAGACTCGCTTGCGCGCACTCTGCGCTGAAACGGCCGCGCATCCGGCGAACGCGTCCTGCCAAAACGCGATTCCCCCGCAATATCGCCGGATATTCGACGGTTTCGTCCTCCCCCCCCCAAACACAAGCCCGCCGTGCGGCGGAGAAAACGCTTCTCCGGCCGCACGGCGGGTTTTTCTTTATGGAAAGGACTTATTGCAGCGCGATGGGCGGGATTTCCTCGGGGGAATGGGCTTCGTACTGCGCGTGCACGCCCTCGGGCAGGGTCTTGCCCTCGGCGTTGAACCAGCACACGTCCACGCCCGCGCGGTTCGCGCCCAGCACGTCGCTTTTGATTCCGTCGCCGATCATCAGCGCGCGTTCGGGCGCGGTTCCGTCCAGCGCGATTTCGAAGATGCGCGGGTCGGGCTTGGACACGCCCGCCTCCTGGGAGATGACCACCTTCGCCGCAAATTCCGTCAGGCGCGAGCGCGACAGCCGCGCGCGCTGGATGGCCGTGATGCCGTTGCTCAGGAACACCACGGGCCGCTGGGCGGCGATGGCGCGGAGCATCTCATAGGCCCCCGGAATCTCCATGCTCTGCCGCCCCAGCAGCTCGGCGAAGCGATCCGCCGTGCGCGCGGGGTCGTCGCCGCGGTTTTTGGACGCGAGAAAGCGGCGGAAGCGCTCCACGTGCAGCGTCTCCTGATCCATCTCGCCCCGCTCCAGCGCCGCCCAGCAGGCGTGGTTGACGGCCTGATATTCGTCGAACACCGTGTCGGACGCGAGGTGCAGCTCCTCCGTCAGCGCGGCGACGGCGCGGCGGTTGGCGGTGTGGAAATCCAGAAGCGTGTCGTCCAGATCGATCAGTATCTTGTCGTAGCGCATGGGGCAATATTCCTCACAGATCAAAGTCGGAAATCGCGTCGGAGATGGACTTGGCCTTCTCCTGCTGCTCGTATTTGGAGAACTGCACGCGGTTGCGCGCGCCGTGGCTCAGGCAGGCCGGGCCGCCAATGCAGCCGCTCTCGCAGGCCATGCCCTCGATGAAATTTTCGCTGAGCTTGCCCTTGGAGGCCTTCAGAAGCGCCATGTTGCAATCGGCCAGACCGCTGCAGGACACGGCCTTCAGGGTGAACTGCTCCTCGGTCACGCCCTGCTCCCTGAGCGCCTGACCCACGGCCTCGGCCAGTCCGCCGCAGCGGGCGAACACGCGGCCGTAATAGGACGCGCGGTCCAGCGTGACCGGGTCGGTGGTTTTGAGATCCACGCCCTTCGCGTCGAACAGCGCCTGCATCTCCTCGAAGGTGATGGTGCAGTCCACGTACTGCCCCGCGTCGCCGTAGACCGTTTCGGCCTTCTTGGCGATGCACGGGCCGATGAAGATGATCTTCGCCGTGGGATCCTTTTTGCGGATGAGCATGGCCATGTGGGCCATGGGCGAGAGGTTGTGGGAGATGTTCCTGGCCAGCATGGGATAGTTCTTGCGGACGAAGGACACGAAGGCCGGGCAGCAGGACGAGGTCAGGAATTTCTTCTCCGCCAGCTCCTGCGCCTCCAGATAGGCCACGAAATCCGCGCCCCACGCCGCCTCCACCAGATAATAGAACCCCAGCTTGAGCAGTCCGCCCAGCACGCGGCCCATCTCCACGTCGGCGTACTGCGCGCCCAGCGACGGCGCGACCACGGCGTAGGTCTTGTAGCGCCTGTTGTGGTCGGATTCCTTCAGAATCCTGACCGCTTTGGTGATGTAGGACTTGTCCGAGATGGCTCCGAAGGGGCACTGATAGACGCACGCGCCGCAGGAGATGCACTTCTCCTCGCTGATGCGCGCCTTGCGGGTGTCCGGATCGATGGAGATGGCCTTGGGCTTGCAGGCGCGGATGCAGGGGCGAGTCTGCTTGATGATGGCGGAATAGGAGCAGGCTTCGGCGCAGCGGCCGCACTCGACGCACTTCTCCCGGTCGATGACCGCGCGGTGATCCACGATGGAGATGGCGTTTTTCGGACAGGCGTTCTGGCAGCGGTGGGCGATGCAGCCGCGGCAGGCCTGGGTGACCATGATGCCCTCCACCGGGCACTCGTCGCAGGCCACGGGCAGCACCTCCACCATGTTTCTGGTATGGCTGTCGCCGCCCAGCGCCAGACGCACGCGCTGGTTGATGATGGCGCGCTCCTTGTAGATGCAGCAGCGCATCTTGGGCTTGCCGTCGGGAATGATCCTCTCGGCCACGCCCAGCAGCTCCTCGGGCACGAGCCGTCCATCGAAGGCCAGCTCCGCCACACTGCGCAGCACCTTGTTTTTCAGCTCCTGAACGTCGGTATCAAAAAGCGGCATGAAAAAATCCTCCTCCACCCTCTGAATGCATAAACTCCTGCCTTGATTATAGCACAGTTTTTCCCCGGGGACAACCGCACTCTGGCGCGAAGTCCGGCGAAATTGCATCACCCGTCCACGCAAAGAATCCGGAACCGTTCATAAATACATATTTTTATATACGTTCAACCAATAAAAAATCATTTCAGCGAAATAATAAAATTTTGTGCATGCCTATTGACATTTTTTTCGAATGTAAATATAATATTATCAACGCACTGAGTGCGAATAGAAGGAGGAAGAATCCATGAAGAAGTTCCTGACTCTGCTGATGGCTGCTCTGATGCTCCTAATGATCGTTCCCATCGCCAACGCCGAGGAAACGACGATCACCTTCGCCTTCTGGGACACCAACCAGGAACCCGGCATGCGCGCCATCGCCGACGCGTATGAAGCGGCGCATCCCGGCGTGAAGATCGTCACGCAGGTCACTCCCTGGAGCGAGTATTGGACCAAGCTGGAAGCGGCGGCGATGGGCGGCGAAATGCCCGACGTCTACTGGATGCATTCCAACCAGTTCTTCAAGTATGCCGACGCGGGCATCATGCTGGATCTGAGCGATCTGGACATCGACTACAGCGTCTATCCCGAGGGCATCACTGCGCTGTACAACTTCGACGGCACTCAGCTGGCGGTTCCGAAGGACTACGACACCATCGCGCTGGTCTACAACAAGGAGATCTTCGACGCGGCGGGCGAGCCCTATCCGGACGACACCTGGACCTGGGACACGCTGCGCGAGGTCGCGAAGCGCCTGACCGACACCGAAAAGGGCATCTACGGCTTCGGCGCGCCCAACGACACCCAGTCCGGCTACCTGAACTTCATCTACCAGAACGAGGGCTTCGCGTTTGAAAACGGCGAGTCCGGCTACAACCTCGACGCCACCAAGGAAGCCGTTCAGGCGTGGGCGGATCTGATGCTGGTGGACGGCGTGTCTCCGTCGCTGGAGTCCTTCGTGGACATGGGCGTGGACGATCAGTTCCGCGCGGGCAAGCTGGCCATGTGCTTCACCGGCTCCTGGAACATGAGCGCCTACACCGCCAACGAGGTCATCAACGGCAAGTTCGACCTGTGCGTGCTGCCCCAGGGCAAGGTTCGCGCCAGCATCTACAACGGCCTGGGCTACGCCGGCAGCGCCAGCACCGCCAGCAGCGTCCGCAGCCAGAAGCCCACGGTGCGCCCCGCGGTTCCCTGGGTCATCACGGCGCAGACCACGCCCGCGGGAACGAGCATGAAGAACGTCAGCAGCAGATTTTCCAGATAGATGGCGCTCACCCGCGCCAGCATCAGCGTGGCGTCCGACACGGGCATGGACAGCATGAGATCGTTGTCCTTGCCGCCGAAGACGGTGCTGCTCACGGCGAAGGCGGTGAACAGCAGTCCCGAGACCAGCGCCGCGATGCCCATGAAAATGAGCCCCAGTTCCTCCATGCCCATGGGCGCGAGGGTCGTCATCAGCGCGGCCGAATACACGCCGGAGATGTACAGCATGACGAAGGCCAGCAGCAGCGCCGTGCCCGCACCCGAGATCTTCCGTCCGCGCCTGGCGCGGCTGCCAGAGGTGTTCGCCAGCATGGACGAGAGGCTGACCTTCAGCAATGTCCATAGCTTCTTCATTGCTTTTCCGCCTCCAGCTCCAGGAACACGCTCTCCAGCGACGAATCGCCCACCACGTTCTCGGTGCGGTCATAGCGAATGAGCCTGCCCTGCTTGATGATGGCGATGCGGTCGCAGAGCTTTTCGGCCACCTCCAGCACATGGGTGGAGAAGAACACCGACGAGCCCTGCGCGCACAGCTCCGCGAGAAATTCCTTCATCAGATGCGCCGCCGAAGGATCCAGTCCCACCATCGGCTCGTCCAGAATCATCAGCTTCGGCTGGCGCATGAACGCCGAAATCAGCGCCAGCTTCTGGCGCATGCCGTGGGAATAGCTGCCGATGGCCGAGCCGAGATTGCCCGTCAGCTCGAAGGCGTCCGCGTACTTCGCGATGCGCTCGGTGCGCTCCTTCGCGGGAATGTCGTACAGGTCTGCAATGAAGTTCAGAAAGGCGACTCCGGTCATGAACTCGTACAGGTCGGGGTTGTCCGGCAGAAACGCCGTCACGCGCTTGGCGGCCACCGGCTCACGGCGCACGTCGTGACCGTCGATGGCAATGGTTCCCTCTGTGAAATCCAGCACGCCCGCGCAGGCGCGCAGCGTCGTGGACTTGCCCGCGCCGTTGTGGCCGATGAAGCCGACGATCTCGCCCGGCTGCACGGTCAGCGTCAGATCGTCCACTGCCTTCTTGCCGCCCGCGTAGGTCTTGGAAAACGATTGAATTCGAAGCACTGATATTCCCCCATTTCCTGCTCGGCAGTGCGGAATTGCGCACGCCGTTGATCGCTTCTACCCGATTATTGTAAGCCATTTCTCCGCGCCGCGCAATCCCTTTTCGCCCGAAAATGCGTTTCGGACGCCGTAACCTGCGTTTCGGCGTCCGAAGAGTCAGTTTTTCGCGCGCCGGATCCGCAGCAGCAGCGCGCCGTACAGCGCGCCGAGGGTGCCCCAGCGCAGAATCTTTCCCCAGAATTCCACGATGCGAAGCTCCCGCGTGCCCACTCGAACCAGCTTGGCCGAGTCGCCGGCGAGGCTCCAGAACACCGCCTTCAGCGACGACCATTCCACCACGTTTTCCGGCACCCACTCGGTGAAGGTGTACAGCGGCTGAATGGAGAAGGCCGCCAGCGCGTACAGCAGCGCCAGCAGCGCGCCGTAGCCGATCAGGCAGATTCCAAGGAAGGCCATAAGCGATGGCGCGGCGGTCCTGAAGTAATTCCAGCGCAGCCTCTCCTGAAAGCGCGTCCAGCTGCGCGCCGCCGCGCCGTTCATCCGGCGCATCAGGCGGAAAATCACGCTCAGGCCGAACACGAGGAGCAGCATGCGCACGATCATCCGCTGGCGCAGCGCCTCCTTGCCGATGCTGATAAAGGAACCGTCCTGCTCCCAGTTGGCGCGCATGGTGGATTCGAACATCGTCCGCGCGCCGGTATTGGCAACGGGCACGGCGATGAACAGCAGCTCGTCCCGGGCGTTCTGATTGGCGGACAGCAGCGGGACATAAGCGCTGTACTGCGCCGCCTCGCCCACGCTGCGCCGATGGCGATACGCGCCCACCACGGCGTATTCCACGCCGTCGATGGTGGCCTTCGCGTCCTCGGGAAGCTCGGAGCCGAACAGCTGGAACGCCAGCTGCTCGTCCACCATGGCGACCTTATCGCCCAGCTTCAGCTCCGTCTCGGTCAGCCGCCGCCCGGCGGTGAGAAACACCGGATCGGCCTCGAACCAGCCCTCGCCCACGGCGTAGACCGCGCAGGTCTGGTTGACGCTGCCGGCGCTGACCGAGGCCTTTTCCGTCACGCCGCCGACGGCCAGCGCCGAGGTGCAGTCGGCCAGCGTGTCGGCCACCTCGCGCTTCACGGTCAGCAGCTGGCTGACCGCCGCGTCCATCTCGCCCCTGGGAACCACCGCGTATTGCAGCAGCTCCCGCGTCGCGAGCAGGTTGCCCAGCGAAATCAGCATCATCACAGCGCCGACGGCGAGCAATGCCCAGGCGGCGACGCCCTTTTTCTTCTTATTCATGCTTCCTCCGCGTCAGTCGTCGTACAGCATGACGGCGTCGCCGTCGTTGATCGGACGATCCTCCATGTAGGCGATGCTGTAATAGCCCACGTCCTCCTGAATGGACGCGACGCCGCCGGCCTCGGCCAGCACGGTGACGGACATCTTGTGCACGGTCATCTTGGAATTGCCGAAGTTGGAATAGGTCGTGTCCACGGTGTAGATGTAGCGGTCGGTTCCGCTGCCGTGGACGGCGCTGGCGGAGAGCAGCGTGGTCTGCTGCTTGGCGCGGTTGACCAGCACCAGCGGCGTGTCCTCCACGGTCATGGAATAGACGCTGCCCATGGACTGGATGATGTCGTCCGTCAGCTCCACGTCGGCGTACTTCTTGCCCTCCGCGTCCATGCCCACGCTGAGCACCTTGGTCTCCAGAGAGCCGTAGCGGTCGGAGGAGACGGTGACGGTCATGCCCTCGGCCACGTTCTTCTCCACGCCCGTCAGATCGGCGCGCAGCACCGGCGACGAGCCCTCCTTGTTGACGCTGAACAGCGCGCCGGAGCCGTCGTAGGTGTCGCCCTCCTTGACCAGCACCTCGGCGATGTAGCCGTCCCGGGGCGCGGTGATGGCCTGCACGCTGCCGCTGAGCTCGCCCAGCGCCTGCATCTTGCGCTCGGCCTCGGACATGGCGTCCTGATAGCCGCGCTTGGAGCTGATGTACGTCCACACCGCGTCGTCGGGCATGTAGCGCTCGGCGGCGTTCATCTGCTCGGTGGCCGTCTGCTCGGCCTGAGCCTTGGCGCGATAGTCCTCGATGGCGGCGATCAGATCCTCGCTCGCGCCCTCGGGCATGCCCTCGTCGGGCAGCGTCAGCTTCTCGCGGTTGAGCAGCGTCTCCATGGCGATCTTCGCCGCCACGGTCTCCTTCTTCGCGTCGCGCAGCGCAAAGTACGCGTCGGCGTAGATTTCGTCCGACTTGCGCAGGCGGATGCTGCCGTTCTTGCTCTCCAGCTGCAAAAGCGCGTCCAGCGCCTCGTCGTAGCTGTTCTGATACTGCTTCATGGTCGCGTCGTAGTCGGCCACGCCGGCCTCCACCACCACGTCGCCCGCCTTGACGGTGTAGCCCGGGCGGAAGTTGACCTTGGTGATCTTCAGCGTCTGGCCCTCGCCCAGATCGAAGCCGATCTGTTCCGTCTCCGGAAAGACCAGCTTGCCCGTCAGTTCGGTCTTTTCCTCCAGCCGACCGGTCTTGCCCTGAGTGATCTTGACCTTGGCCGTGGTAATGGTCTTGATGGTTCCGGAGAAGAACATGCACAGCGCCACGAAGATCGCCAGCACCACCAGTCCGCGAACCGCAAATTTCTTCAGATTCATCGTGCTCACTCCTATTTCAGCTCCGTCAGTTGGATGCCGGTCAGAATATCCTTCAGGAAATACAGGTAGACGAACAGCGCGGGGAGAATATAGATCGCCGCTCCGGCGAACTCGATGCCCGTGCTCTGGCTGACCAGCTGGTTGAACATCACCGACAGCGGCTGAAGCTCGGTCTGCTGGCTCAGATAGGTCATGGGCTGCTCCACCAGATTCCAGCAATCCGCGAAGGACAGCGCCACCGCCGCGCCGATCACCGGGCGACACACGGGCAGCACGATGTGGATATAGCCGCGAATCGTGCCCGCGCCGTCCATCTGGGCGGCCTCCAGCAGCTCGTTGGGCAGGCCCACCATGAACTGGCGCAGCAGGAACACGTAAAACGGCGAAAACCACATGGGCAGAATCACCGCCCACACCGTGTTCAGCAGGCCCATCTGTCTCAGCGTCAGCACATTGGGCACCATCGTCACCTGAAAGGGCAGCAGCATCAGCATCAGGATGCCGAAGAAGATCGCGTCCCGGCCGCGGAATTCAAAGCGGCTCAGCGCGTAGGCCAGCATGGGAACGACGACCGCCTGTCCCAGCAGGATCATCACCGTGTAGAACACGGAGTTGACGAACATGCGCAGGATGGACGTGTCGCGAATCAGGATTTCGTAATACTGGCTCAGGGAGAACATCCGCGGCGAGAGCTTCACGTCCATCCACGCGGACTCGTCGTAGCTGCCGCGGGTCTGCATGTAGGCCTTGATCTCCGTCGGGGAAAAGAACGAATACAGCATCGTCACCACGATGGGAATCAGCATCAGCACCGCCAGCAGCATCAGCAGCGTGCGCGTGCCCACGCGCCGCTCCCGAAGGGTTTTTTTCTGCGTTTTCATCGGGCGGCCTCCTTAGCTGAACTTGCGCTGCAGCGCGCGCTGAAGCAGGAACAGCGCGCCGAAGAGCGCAAAGACGATCAGCGCAAAGCTGTACGCCGCCGTCGTGACGTTCTGATAGTTGAGCTTTCCATACATATTGTTCATGTAATTCTGAAGCGTGTAGACGGCCTCGTCGGGATACGCGCCGCCGATGAAATAGACCTCCTTGAAGATCTTGAAGGCGTTGATCCACTCCAGAATGATGATGAGGAACGCGGAGGGCACGATCATCGGCAGCGTGATGCCGAAGGTCTGCCGCCAGAAGCCCGCGCCCTCCAGCCGCGCGTATTCATACAGCGGCTCGGGGATGGCCTGCAGCGCCGCCATGAAGATGACCACGGCGAAGCCCAGATTCTTCCATACGAAAAGCAGGATGATGGGCACGCGCAGCTCCGCGCCCTGCAGCCAGATGACCCGCGCAAGGCCCAGCCCGCTGAGCATGCGGTTGACCACGCCGCCGTAATCGAACAGCAAAAGCCAGATCAGCAGCATGGCCGACGAGGGCATCAGATACGGAAGCAGAATGCTGTTTCGGAAGAACGCGCCGTTGGGGCGCAGCCGGTTCAGCAGCGCCGCGATGACGAAGGACAGCACCCACACCAGCGGCGCGCAGATCAGCGAGAGGATCATGGTGTTCTTCAGGCCCAGCAGAAACATGGGGTTTTTCCAGATATTGACATAGTTGGTCAGCCCGACGAAGGAATTCTTATAGCTGCCGTCCGTCAGGCTGTACCATACGCCCCCGACGAAGGGGACGACGTAAAACAGCATCAGTCCCGCCAGTCCGGGAGCGAGAAACAGCCAGACCGACTTCTTTTTGTGGAACAACGGGAACCCTCCCTATCGCGGCGGACGCGCGCGGCTTTCTCCGCGCGCGCCGCCAGATTTGGCCCGGAAGGCTCAGTAGCCCTCCATCTGCATCATGCGCACCTTTTTGTCCACGCCCTCGAGGAACTTGCCGGCGTCGATCTGATGGTTCAGATACTGCTGCATCAGCTCCGAGGCCTCGCCGCTGGAATCCTGATACAGCCAGTTGCCCTGAGCCACGGCGAGATGCTCCGCCGCGGCGCGATACCAGTCGATCTTCGCCTGGGAGACCTGCCACCTGTCCTCCTCGGCCTGCTCCACCCAGCGCTGCGCGCTCTTCAGATCCTCCTCGAGCATCTGCTTGTCCGCGTCGGCCGCCTCGTCGTACCGCTTCTGCGCGTTGGCGAGGTATTCCTGAGCGTTCTTGAGGTTTTCCTCTCCATAGCGGTTCGCGATCGGCTCGTTCAGGTCGGGATCGAAGTTGTACCAGACGCTCTCGTCCACGCAGTCCGCCAGCATCTCCAAAAAGGCAATGGCTTCGTCCACGTGCTCGGAGAAGGGATTGACGAACGCCACGGACAGCCTGACCGCGAAGACCGGCTCCGTGCCCGCGTCCATGGACATGAGGACGGGCGTGGAGCTGGTGTAATAGGGGCCGAGGTTCGCGTTGACGCCCATCTCGAACAGCTGCGTGCCGCCGTCGTCCCCGCCGAAGGAGAATCCCACGACGCTTTCGTCGTCGGAGGCCTCCTCCAGACCCAGCGCCTGGAAGTCGACCCTGTCCAGCTTGTCCATCAGTGAGCGGAGCAGCTCGGTGTTGTAGCTGGGCACGTCCATGGTGGCGTTGACGTAGTTCTGATATTCCTCAAAGATCATGTAGAACAGCTGCCAGCGGGCGTTCTCCACGTCCATTCCGTCGTAAGTAAACGTCACGCTGCCGTCCGAGGGCCAGCGCCCGGGCAGATCGTTGATCAGGAAGTCCAGAAAGTCCGACCAGTTGGCGGGCACGTCCTCCAGCGTCAGCCCCAGCTTCTCCAGCGCCTTTTCGTTCACGCCGAGGCAGCTGGCGCTGCAGTCCACCGGCAGAGCCACCAGACAGCCGTCGCGCTGAACGCTCTCCTGAATCGCGGGATACATCCTGGCCACGCGCTGCGTCAGCTTTTCGCTGCCGTCCAGCTCGGCCATGAAGCCGCGCTCCTTCAGCGCGTTGTAGGAGGAATAGCCCATGTCCACGATGTACACGTCCACGTCCGGCGCGCGGTTCATCATGTTCTCCACCACTTTGTCCAGCTCGTTGTAGTCGTGGCTGACGCTGATGGACGTGTTGCCATGGGCGTTGGTGTAGGCGAAGTTCGCGTCGGTGGTCGCGTCCAGCCAGCTGCTGTCCACCACCTTCAGCCGCACGTCGGCCTGGGTCGTGGGATGGAGATTGCGGATCACCGTGGCCTGATAGCTGCAATAGACGTAGTACTGGCCCTGCCAGATCAGGCCCGGCTGATTGCTGTACACGTCGATGGGCATGTCGTTCACGCCCTCGCCCACGGCCGCCTCGCCGCCGTCCAGAACCAGCGGGCAGATTTCGCCGTTGGACACCGCGTAGATTTCGCCGGTCTCCGCGTCCGCGGCGTAGCCCTGGGCATTCAGACTGCTGGCCACCTCGCCCAGCTTCTGCGTCGAGCCGTCGGCGACGGAATAGGTCAGCAGCTGTATGCCGCTCACGCCGTAATTATTGTAGGCAATGAACACGCGGCCGTCGGGATAGGCGCTGAACATGCCGTAGCCGTCGCCGCCGATCTCGATGCGCTGCATCTTCATGGTCTCCAGATCCAGCGCCCACATCTCGTCGCCGCTCCCTCCATAAAGGCTGCCGTAGAGCGCGCCGCCGGAGTACACGGCGTTCTGCAGCACGTTCATGTAGGTATCGGCGCCGCTCTCCTCGATCATCTCCTCGGGCCACTCCACCTCCCGGGCGAGGGTCTGCGTCGCCGTGCCGTCGTCGTTAAAGTTCACGTCGCAGATGCAGCCGCTTTGGATGGTGCTGTGCTCGCCGTCATTTTCAATGATCGCCGTGAGCACGTGCAGGCCGCTGTCGTCGGCGTAGTAGATTCCGTTGGAGCTCAAAAAGGACGACTCCACGTCCATCGGCACGGCGTTCTGAAGCTCGTAGGCCTTCACGTCCGTATCGCCGATGTGATAGGTATACAGCTTGTCGTAGCTCACCAGCACCAGCGTGTCGCCCATGGGCACCGCGCTCATCACGCTGTACTCTTCGCCGCGTGCGATGGCCGCGTCGCCCTCGGCGGCCAGCGCGGCCATGGGCGCCAGCAGAAGCGCCAGCATGGTCAGAAGCGCCAGAACCTTCTTCATATTTCTACCTCCTCATGAGCATTGCCGCGCCGCCGCGGCGAACCCCTTCCCTTTGGCGGCGCGGCAAACTTGAATTCAGATCAGGTTTTCCGCGGAATCAATAACCCTCCATCATGCGCATGCGCACCTTGCGGTCGACCTCCTGCATCAGCTTGTCCGCGGTGATTTTGCCGTCGACATACTGCTGCACCAGATCGTATGCGTCGCCGCTGCTGCCGTCGTCGCCGCTGTCGTAGAGCCAGTTGGGGCAGCTGTACACGAAGTACTGTGCGTTTTCATGGATCCAGTTCAGATCGTCCTGAGAAATCGAGTAGAAGTTATCCGCCTCGTAGCTGTCCAGATTCTGCTGCGCGTTGGCCAGCTGCTCCTCGTAGCTCTGACGATCGACCTCCTCGCAGTTTTCCAGCTGCTTCTTGCACTGATCAACCCAGTCCTTCGCGGAGGCGAGGCCCTGCTCGTAGTTGGGATTCTCCACCGGCTCGGTCACGTCCTGACAGTAGGTCGCCAGCTTCGCGCCGTCCATGTTCTGCGCCAGCGTCTCCATGAACTCCAGCGCCAGATCCTGATGCTCGGAGAAGGGATTGATGAACGCCACCGTGCCGTCGACGTTCAGATAGCGGGGCGTGTTCGGCGTCAGCGCCATGACCAGCGGCAGCTGATTCTTCGTGATGCCCCGCAGAGACATGCCCATGTTCAGCTGAAGGAGGCACTCGTTGTCATTGTAATCGGGGGTATAGTCGTCGCGCTGAACGTCCTCGTCGGTGGGCTGACCCAGCGCCGCGAAGTCGATCTGCTCCAGCTTGCGCAGAATCTCGGTCATCTCCTGCGCGGAGACGGCGTTGGGATCCGCGTTCAGCGTCTGCTGATAGCACTGGAAGATCATGGAGAACAGGCTCCAGCGCGCGCCGGTGTCCGTCGTGTAGGGATCCAGCAGGCGCACCGAGCCGTCCGCGGGCAGCCTGTCCGCAAGGTTCGCGATGAAGTCCAGCATGTCCGACCAGTTGGTGGGCACGTCGGCGGCGGTCAGACCCAGCTTTTCCAGCGCCGCGGCGTCGACATAGGGCAGCCAGAAGGTCTCGTCCACCGGCAGCATGGCCAGCTTGCCGTTCACGCTGAGCTGCTCGCGAATGGCGTCGTACAGGCGGCCGCTCAGCTGGTCAATGGTCTCGCTGCCGCCGACATCGGCGATGTAGCCGCGGGTGCGCACCGCCTCAAAGTCCGAGGTGGAGGTCTGCATAATGTAAACGTCCACGTCGGCGGAGCGGTTCATCATATCGTCCACGAGGGAGCTCGCGTCGTTGTAATCCCGGGAGAGCACGGCGGAAACCTCGCCGTGTTCGTTGGAGAACTGATAGAACGCGTCGGTCACGGTGTCGGCATAGGAGTTGTCGTACACCTTCAGCCGCGTTCCGCGCTCCCCCGCCGCGTTGACATTGCGCAGCACGTAGGTGCTGTACTGGGAGCAGGCGTAGAAGCCGCCGGTGAGGATGGACGCGGGAGAATCGGTGTAGTCCAGCGGCATGTCGCTCACGCTCTCGCCCACGGTTCCCGTGGTGGGATCAATCTCGAAGATTTCGCCCGCGCGGGTGAAATAGGTCTTGCCGCTGTCCATGTCGGTGGCAATGCCCGCATAGCTGACATACTGCTCCACGTCGGCCTCGCACAGCGTCTGCGCCGCGTCCGCAGCGGGATCGTAGGCGATGAAGGCGATGCGGTTGCGCTGCTCGTCGGTGTAGGCGGTAATCAGCACGCGGCCCTCGGTGTAGGACGTGACGCTCAGCACGGTGCTCTGCAAATCGCCCAGCGCGCAGTCCTGCGCCGTGCCGTCGGCCAGATTCATGCGCCTGAAGAGGGGCGTTCCGTTATTGCCGTAGGTGCGCACCACCATCCACGCGCCGGTGGAGGCGTAAGTGTCCAGATAGACGTCGCCGGGGTTGTCCATCACTGTGCTCCAGTCGATGGGATACAGCTCCTCGGCTGAGGCCGATTCGCCGTCGAGGGTGATTTTATACATGGCGCTCTGCACGGCGGTGGTTTCGCCGCTGTAGTCGTAGTCCATGCGCAGCGCCAGCAGCGCGTCGCCGCCGTTGAGCAGCAGATAGTTGGTGTAGCCGTTCATGGGGTTCTCCGTATCCGGGCCGATCTGAATCGCATAGGACTTCGGCTCCGACTCGCCCGCCTTCTGCGCCACCAGCGTCTTGCCGCCGTCCAGAATCATGTACAGCGAATCGCCCATGCCGCAGGAGCTGCGGATGCCCTCGCCCAGAACGCCCTGTCCGTCGTCGGACCGGGTGATGATCAGATCGCCCTGCGCCGCCAGCGCCGGAACGGCGGCCAGCAGCACCATGCAGAGCAGCAGTGAAATCAGCTTCTTCATTTTCTTTCCCTCCCTTGTCGCTTCGGCTCAAATGGAAAACGCTCAGTCGCTGAACGGGCCCTCTGCGGCCGCGCCGTCAGCGGTGTAGACGATGACCGACATGCCCAGACGCACGTCGGGGGTCGTGCTCGCGTCAAAGTTGATGTAGGCGCTGTATTCCGCCATCGCCGAGGAGGACGAGGAGGAGGACGCGCCCGCGCCGTCGCCGCCCGTGCCGGCGTTCACGTGGGAGATGGACTCGACGACGCCCTCGGCGCGCTGAGTGCCCTCCGTGTCCCAGTCGAACTCGATGGACACCCTGTCGCCCTCGCGCAGATCGCGCAGATCCAGCTCGGAGACCAGCATTTCGATCTGGAACGAGCCCTCGGGATAGACGGTGATGAGCTTCGCGCCCTTGGCCGCCGCGGAACCGGGCGTGACGTCCACGCTGGCCACCACGCCGGCCACATTGGAGACGATGGCGTTGTCCATGGCGTACAGGCCGTCCAGCGGGCCCTCGACGGTTTCGAACAGCAGCTCGCCGCGCTCCACCGTGTCGCCCACCTGAACGTGCATCTTCAGCACGCTGCCCGAGCCCTTCACGGCGATGGCGGCGTTCTGCTGAACGGTGCCGCGGCCGATGCGGCTGTTGTTGTCGTAGTCCGTGCTGCGGAAGATGCCCACGGTCTCGCCCATGTAGAACTCGCCGCCGATGACCTCCAGCTTGTAGGGCGTGTTGCCGGACTCGTCCACGTCGGACACGGCGGTCACCACAGCGGTTCCCGTGTGGGAGCCGTCCTTGGTGCAGGACAGATACACCTCTTCGCCGATGTGGATGTACTTGGTCGAGCTGCTGTTGTATGCCTTCTCGGTGGTGGCGGAAATCATGTAGCGATTGGTCGGCTCGATGTAGAGATCCGCGCCGTAGCGCGCCTCCACGCCCTCCACCGTGTCGCCCTCCTTGGCGAACACGCCGCTGACGGTGCCGTCCGCCGAGGCGTAGACCTTGGTGGTGGCGATGGTCGCCACCGGGTCTCCCACGGCCACGGGATCGCCCACGCGCAGATCCACCTTGTCCACCAGCCCGCCGAAGGGGGCCAGCACCGCCGCGGTCTCGGACGCGACGACCTTTCCATTAAAGGAAAGCTCGGCCAGCGCCCCGGCGGAGGTCAGGGTCAGCGCCAGAACCAGCGCCAGCATTCCTCTTCCCAGTTTCTTCACGTTCATTCCTCCGATCCTCAGCGCGCGCCCGCGGCGGCGTCCTCTTCGGCAAAGTAGCTCGCATAGGGCGCGAGCATCAGCTCGGACGGCCCGAGGAGCACATGATAGTAGTACATTTCGCCCTTCTGTTCGGCGGTGAGCACGTATTTCTCCTCCTCAACCTGCACCTGAATGGCCAGATCGCAGCTGGCGGAGCGGTCGAACTCGGACAGCGCCGGAATGCTGTCGGGATCGAGATTGAAGGTCATGGCCACAGTGTACTCAAACTTCTTGTTGGCCGTGCCCAGCATCTTCAGCTCGGTGTACTTCGTGCCGCCGGTGAAGCCCTCGGTGGGGAGCACGGCCATGTCGTCGCGCACCTTCAGCGCCAGCTGCTTCACGCCGCTGTTCTCCAGCAGGCGGAGAACCTCGCCGTTGAGCTTCCAGCGATACTCGAAGCGGTCGCCCAGATTTTCCTCCTCCACGGCGGTGAGCACCAGCGTGTCCGGGCGCGCCATCTTATCGGAGGTTTCCTCGCCGCTTTCCTCCCTCGACCACGCCTCCAGATCGGCGGTGAACCGCGCCGCGTGGTCGGCGGGAATCTCCATACCCTCGGCGTTGGCCAGCTCCAGCGTCAGATCGAGCTGTTTTCCGTCGATGGTCAGCGTCTGCATCGGCTCGTCGGAAAGCAGCAGCTCCAGCGCGTTGTAGCGCTCATCCTTGGGCGTCCCCTGATCGTTCTTGGCATGCTGCTTGGCGGGGGTTCCGTCTCCGCCGCCACCGCCGCCTCCTCCACCGCCGCCGCTGGAGATCTTGTCCAGCGTATAGGCCTCGGTGGAGACCCAGACGTTGCCGGCTGCGTCGCGCACCTGAACCATGCCCTCGCCCAGCGTCGCCTTCTTGGAAACCGTGTAGACGTAGCTCTCCGAGCCGTCCCAGTCGATCCATGTGTTTCCGCCGTCCAGCGAGAGCGCCTGCACGCCGGAGACCGCGTCCGCCGCGTCGATGCGCAGCGTGTAGCTCGCCGACTCGTCCGCCATCGCCGTCACCTCGGGCGCGGCGGTGTCGATCTGCACGGTATAGCGCTCGGAGGCAGCCACGATGTCGCCCTCCTCGTTGAGAATGGCGAAGCGCACGGTGTACACGCCCTCAGTCTCGGGAACGTAGGTGTTCTCGGACAGCACGAAGATGCGCTCGTCGTAGATCACCACGGCGTAAGACCAGTTCTTTCCCTCGGGAATGCCCGACAGCGTAAACTCCGGCTTCTGAGTGTTCCACTCGCCGGGGCGGAAATCGCCCATGTCCACGGTCAGCTGCACGTCCTCGGGCTGCTCGGTGGGCTGCGGCTCGTCGGGAACCTTCAGCACCTGAAGCCACAGGTCGGCGGCTGCGTCGTCCTGAGCCTGTTCAAATTCCTTCCAGTCCAGCTCCACGGGCGCTTCCTCGCTCAGCGCGGGATCCTGACCATAGGCCGCCACGCGATACTTGCCGTCCACAAACAGCTTCTCGTCGGCCTTGAAGATGAGCTGGGACAGCCGCTTCAGCGGAGCCTTCTCCACCTTCAACGCGTCCGGCAGCCGCAGGAAAACTTCCGTGTTTTCCGGAGCGTAAGCGATCACGTCGGCGAGCTTGCCATAGATCACGCCCTGTTCGCAGGCCATCCACGCCTCGGCCTCCGCGGGGATCTGCGCGTCCGTCTCCACAAGGGTCAGCCCCTCGGGCAGCGGCGCGGCGGTGGGCGCTTCCGTGGGATTGGCG
>OLPR01001757.1_pt1 | contig 17174 bp, 24 predicted proteins | sample 1672761 | NCBI WGS metagenome assembly OLPR01 (sample SAMEA3136721, study PRJEB25190) | human gut metagenome | biome: human gut; feature: human-associated habitat; material: faeces | place: Austria | collected 2013 | reverse complement strand
GTTGTTGTGATTATCGGAATCATATTTGCCACTGCATCTGGGGCGGGTATCTGGTCGGTAGTAGGGATTGGTACAATTATAAATGCCTGCTTCAACGGTCCATTAATTCAATTTTTTAAAACAAAACTGGAAAGATTTTTCTTGTAAAATCTAAAGATTACAATTCTCCAATTCTTGCAAGGCTCATATCCATAACGGATATGGGCCTTTCTTTTCCATGACTACACCTCAGCCTCTACAATCACAAGCTCACTCTTTATACCATTGAGCTCAATGTAATTGTCTGCTTCGGCATCTGAAAAGTCATCAACCTTTTTGCCCTGTCTCTCATAATAAATATGAGTTGCTATTCCCTTTTTTGTGCTTCTAAATCTATAATCTGCAGGAATTGTAAGTCTTGATGTTGCTGACAACTGATTAATCTCAAGCGCACCCTCATGTGATAAAACACTGATCTGCATATCAAGATTTGAATCTATCTCAATTTCACTTTTATTTCCCTGAAGGGTAACTTCGCTAATTTTGCCATTTACCTCAATATGTTCATTTTCTATATCAGTAATATTCAGTGTCCCTGCATTAACTGATAATTCGATTTTTCCAATATATTTTACCGGAATAAAAATAGTAATGACCAAACTCTCCTTTGCATCTGCTTCACTGGCTTCATTAAATCTGTTAAGATCAATATCGATTCGGTTTTTTATATCATCAATCTTTACTTTATAATCTGCCAGAAGATTCTTATAGACATTTGAAAACATTGCGACTTCAATTTTTTCTCCATGATATGCCTTTAAATCTACAGCATATGCTCCACCAAGCTTGATATCAAAATTCTTCTTACCATCAATATCATATTCAGTACGACTTTCATAGATGTAATTAGACTGCTTTTTCTCTGATTTCTCATTCGAAAGTAATTCATCTACTGATATCTGGAAGAGATCTGCTATTGCCATCAGATTTGCAATATCCGGTGTTCCTGTTCCATTTTCCCACTTTGTAATGGCTTGTCTTGATACACCGATTTTCTCAGCCATCTTCTCCTGTGAAAGTCCAGCCTGTTTTCTGTAATGTTTAATTTGTTCTTCTAAAGTCATTTTTCTACCTCCGTTTTCGGGTTTTTTACTTCCTTCACAGATTAGTAAATTAACCTTTACCAAACAAGAAACATTAGCTGTCATTTCACTATTTTTCTGCTACTTTCCGTAGCAACGCCCTAAAATAAAGGTTTTTACAACGAAAACTAAATTTATCCAATCGCCAAATCCCGACTTTAATGTCTCTATTATACCATTAATGATACTATTATTATACAGTTGGTTTACTGGTAAGATGAAGAATTGATGTAATATTTAATACTATTATAAAAACAGCCAGTGTTTCTCTATTTCAGAAACACTAGCTGTTCTGTTAGTCCGTTGTAAAACTCCACTGCCGCCGCAAGGTCCTTCTCATCCGGATGCCCCTTTGATACACCGCCAATCAGCTTGAACGGTCCGAACGTATCAAATCCCTTGCATGAAAACCTTCCAACAATGTTGTCATGTTTGTATGCTATCACCTGCTCAATTGACTTAAAGACAGGTCTGCCGCCATATGTACAGATAAGAAATATATTTTTGTTGTCTGTGAGATTGACTGATGCAAACTTAAGCACCGACTGATGGAACTTTCCACCATATACTCCTGATGCAAAACCGATTAAATCATATTCCGACAGGTCTTTCTCTACCGTCTGTGTCGCATCTATCAGCTCGACATCGTTTGTCTTTGCTATCTCGTCAATTATCTTTTTTGTATTTCCATGATGCACTGATGCATATACTATTGCTGTCTTCATCTGTAATGCTCCAATCCTTTATTAGTCTTCCTTTGATTTTGCCATCAGCATCTGCTCCAGCTTTTTCTTTCCGGTCTCATAGTCTGTAAACACAATTCCCTCCATACCAAGCTTTCTGCCACCTTCGATATTCTCCGGTCTGTCATCTATGAACACACATTCTTTCGGATTCAGATTATATTTATCAAACAGGCACTGATAGATACCGGCATCAGGCTTTATCATCCCAACCATAGCTGAAATGACTTTGCCGTCAACAAGTGACACAAAACTAAGTTCACTGTGCGTATGAAGCTCGAAGAAATCCTTTGGATAATTCGATAACAAATACACTTTATAGCCTCTGCTCTTTAACTCCTTAATCCAGTCTGCTGCATAGTCGAATGCCTTTACGACAAAAGCCTTTCCCTCTTTGAAAAATCTCCTGATATCCGCCTCATACTGTGGAGCCACCTTAACCATCTCATCAATTATCTCGTTCTCAGGAATTACCCCACGGTCCAGCTCAACCCAGACAGGGTTTTCATATGTTGCATGGGCTAAAGCTGCTATTTTATTTTCTTCAATGCCAATCTCACGCATTGCCTCGTCCGGCTGGAACCTGACAAGCACGTTTCCTATGTCAAATACTATGTTTTTAATCATTTATTTTTTCTCCTACAACCCTGCATCTCTTCCTACAAAAAGCATATCAATCCGCTATACTTAGCTATAGTATAGCGGATTTAGGGGCAAAATACAATTATTATTACCGTTCTATGTTCCTTAGTTCTTCCTTTGATTTTGCCATCAGTATCATTTTCTCAAACGACTGTGCAAACCTCTCATCATCTTCCTCTGTGCGCTTTTTCGGTCCTTTGATATGATTCTTATGTGAGCTTCGTCTGGCTTTCTTGTTAAGGTGTCTCTCCATCAGCATCCGGTCGATATTTTCATCTGTGTACCATCTGCCGGACTGGTGGATTGCATATGCAGCTTTGCCAAGCGCCATAGCTGCAACTCCATAATCCTGCGATACAACGATATCTCCCCTGTGGCAGAGGCTTATAAGCTTGTAATCCACTGCATCTGCTCCGGCACCAACCACTATCACTTCGCTGTAATCTGAGTACAGGACATGGTTTGTGTCACACAGGAGAGTTGTTTTTATATTATATTTTTCCGCGATTGTCTCTACGATGTCCACTACCGGACATGCGTCTGCGTCTACAAATATTTGCATTTTTTCCAGCCTCTTCAAATAAACGAAATTATTTATCCAGATACCTGAACACCTAATCACTCTCTATTCACAAATTTATCCCATGGTGTGCGCACCTCAATAAGGTTTCCGGACGGATCATAAAATCTTACAAGCTTCTGTCCTCCATCGAGTTCTGTCAATGCTGTAGCATATCTGACCTCATACCTCCCTGACTCCAGCTTTTTAACTATACCTTCGATATCATTATCTTCAAAATACAGTTCCGTCATATTGTTATATGGAATAGTCTGTATCTGCATGCTTTCCTTCCATATTCCGGCATCCTGTAATACCAGGCCCTCCGACATTATTACATTACCTTCCTGTCTCGAAATCACATTAAGGCCAAACAGTTCGTTATAGAAGTGGATTGACTCTTCGATATTGTCCACTACTATTAATATGTTCTTTAGCTTCATATGACCACCCCATTACAATGGTCCACCTCATGCTGAATTATCTGTGCTGTCCAGCCTGTGTATTTGCCATGTTTCTTTTTGAAATTCTGGTCGAGATAATCCACTTCAATCTCTTTATATCTTGTGCATGGTCTCACGCCCTCCAGCGAAAGACAGCCTTCCTCCGTCTGAAAAGCTCCTGATTTTCCGGTAATCACCGGATTAATCATGGCAAACTGAAATGGTCCGGCCGCAACCACTATGATATTCTTTTTCACGCCAATCATGTTAGCTGCCATTCCAACACAATGGTCAAGATTTGCTCTCAATGTGTCAAGTAAATCCATAACCACCTGTTTATCATCTTCTGTAGCATCCACTGATTTCTGTGCAAGAAACAGTGGATCACGCATTATCTTCTTTACCATTATTTACTTCCTGTTATACCTTTCTTCTTAATTTTTTGTCTTTAAGTTGCTTCGCTGTATGAATCATACCATTACCTCCACATACATCATCACTTCATCCCTTACTCCAAGTTTAACCGCATACTCAATCAATCTTGATAGATTCTTTTCCTTCGAGGACATATATTCCTTGATTGCTGTCTGATATAGCTGAATTTCATATTTCTTTCGATCTTTAATCAAATCACAAATACATCTTTCCTTGTCATATACTTTAACCAAGTTACCGCTACTTGACGGGATCTCACAAGTCCCCATATCAAGAATCTCTGGGTTTGCATAACGAACTTCTTTGTTTTTCTTTTTGATATGTGTAGCATTATATCCGGTAGGAACAGTGAAACAAATATGACTGTATTCTCTGTCGATAAGACCATGCAAATAAAGGGCGGTCTCGCCCGAATAAATAATATTCTTATTTCGTTGCTGGAGTACAAACAACTCATCTGGCCACACATCATCTAAAATATAAATGCCATGTGCCACTTTTTCCATGTCATGCTCTCTGACGTATTTTGAGACAGATGGCTTTGATACACCTGATTCAACGGCCTTCAATGTAATCAAATATCCATTGTCTTTTTCAATTAGCGATTCCAAAATACCTGATGTTGACATAGTTGGCCTCCTTATCCTTGATATTTACTTTTGTGCTTAAATTTTATTATATTTAAGTGTAAAAGTAAATATAATCCTTATATGCTTGTAGAAATAAAAGATAACATAACTTCAAATACCTCGTTTAATATTCCTTCTCTATCTCTCCATCTATTCCATACATTTTCTTGAATGCTTCAAGGTCTGCCTGGTTCTTAATCAGCATAACTTCTTCTATCTTACCTGTATGAATGTTCTTAAAGCCTGCAACCTGCTCACCATTACATATGCTCGCTTTGATTACCGGTTTCTTATTTTCTTTATCATATGCCTTTGTAACTGTCTTTTTCTTAAATAGTCTCACTCTGACCACCTTCTTTTGACTTTGCCATCATTATCATCCCAACTGTAGCCCTCGCCACAGCCGCATCTTCCCTGTTTTCCATCATGTGGAAAGCTTTCATCTCCACCATATCCATCCTATGGCATATCAGTACACCTCTAACTATTTTACCAGTCCTCGTCATCGTCATCAATAGCATCATCTACACCGGCTGCATAATCATCATCGCTGTCGTATCTGTCATCATCATAGTCTCCATCCATATAGACATCATCATAACCATCATCGTATGAATCATGATAATACTTCTTTGAACCGGAGCTGCTGCTTGAAGAGCTTCCTGAATATGTAGAGCTGCTATCGGAATTGCTATAGCTGTCCGTACTGCTGCCTGAAGAATTTGTACTGCTTTCTGATGAACTACTACTATTATATTTTCCGGAAGAATAGCTCTTTGGTGTATAACTGCTGCTTCCTGAGCTGCCGCTTGAATTATACGATGAACTGCTATGTGACGAGTATGAACTTGATGGTGAATAGTCATAATCATAATACTCTTCATCGTCAGAACCAGACCACCATCCTGCGAATCCACCTATGATAGCAAATACTCCAATAGCTACCAGAAACAAAATTATGTTTTCTACGATAGAATTTCTGTTATTTCTCATAATCACACACTCCCTTATTAGTTGCAAATGATATCAGCTCTTTGATTGTCTTTAGTATATGACTTTACGAGTCCTAAAGTCTGCCCTCGTAATTCGAATCTTTGCTTTCGAATCTTTGTTTGTTTTATATTTTCTTTCTTTTATAGTTTGTATCACATAACACTAATTAGTTCTCTTAAAATATACCAAAATGAGCACACGAACTATATTCGCCTGCTCACTTACATCATTCTTTTATTATACCGGTAACCTTGATAGCATCCATTACAACTTTATTTCCTATACGAACTGTTGAATAATAATTTCCATAACCCATTATAAGATACAGCAACACAATTTCTCTCTTATAGGAATTTCCCATCTTGCTGAAGGACTCGAACTTCCTCATAAATAGTCTTAATATACATTATAATCTAATGAGTTTGAGGGTCAAAAGATATTCTACTAAAGATATCTTTTGGCCCTCAAATCATATAATCTCTTCTTAAACAATAATAATAACAAAGAACAAAATAACCAATACAATAGTAATTATTTTTTTGATACCATAGTACTGTTCAACTTTAGGAATAGATTTTACCTTTTTGGTAATCAATGGGCAACAAAGTACTGCCAGTAGTAAACTATCAATTCCACTCAGCACATATTTTATCCCACCTGTACCAAATGCACCCAATGTATAAAGTATCAAAAAAACTGTCACTATCCAAAGTAAAACTGTTTTCAGAACTGAAGCTGCTGTTTTTGCAGTTCCCTGCATTTTTTGATTTCGTTCTTGACGTATTTTCATTTCCTGTGCTCTTGCAGCATCAAGTCTTGCAGCCTCTTTTGCCTTCTCTTCATTATAAGTTTGTTGTAACTGCATCTGATTAATTCTGTTTTGTTCCGCCTGTCTTGCAGCCTCTTGTCTCTGTTTTTCAGCTAATTCTCTTGCCTGAGCTTCTTCCTGTGCACGCCTTTTTTCTTCACGCATTTTTTCAATTTCCGCTAATGCCTGTTCTCTCTCGGCCTGCTTCTCAGCCGCTTTTTCGTCATCAGTTTTTAATCCAAGGATTTTCTGTTTCATAAGACGGAACTCATCCTCTGTAATCGCTCCGTCATCTAATAATTTCTTGTATTTTTCTAGTTCTTCAATCTTATCCATACTTATATCTCCTTTAAAAGCATTGCTTTTACCTCATCAAATTCTTCCTGAGTCAGAACGCCCTCATCAAGCAGCTTTTTGTATTTTCCAATTTTATCGGCTATATCTCCTGCATTTACAGGATTTTCTTTTGCTGGTTCTTTTTTTACCGTCTTTTCTTCTGCCGGTTCCTGCTTTTTCCTGCCTGATGGTCTATCCAAGCTGTCAGCCATGCTCTTTGCCACCGTACGTCCAACCACTGCACCAGCTCCAAGTCCAGCTAATCCACCCTTTTGCTTAGCCGCATCTCTAATTGCTCTTGCCGACTGATACTGAATAAATGTATCCATATCTCTAGATGCCAGACCTATTCCAGACTGTTCATCAATTAGTTTTTCCACTTCTTTCGGCAGTGCAATACTCTCAATTGACGCTTGAGTAATTGTAATTCCCAATGACTGAGTCTTTTCATTTACATATGGCACCAGCATTGAAGACAACTGCCTAAAATTAGTTGCCAAATCTAAAACCGAGTTACTACATTCACCAATACATTGAGCAATTGACTCACCTACGAATGAGACCAGGTACTGCACGATTTCTCTGGTAATACTCAAATTACGTGATCCAAACACTTCATTCATAAACACCACTGGATTAGATACTCTAAATGCAAACTTTCCATTAGCGTTAATGCGAACCATTCCCATCTCAGAATCTCTTTTCAATATCGGGCTTGTAGTTCCCCAGTTATTGTTAATAAACTGCGTAGTATTTATAAAATACAAATCCGATTTAATTGGAGAATTGAACAAATATGGTACTGCCGCCAAAGCGGATAATAATGGAAGGTTACCTGTGTTCAGTTTATAATTGCCAGGACCAAAAATATCCGCAATCTGACCCCTGTGTACAAATACTGCTGCCTGTCCATTTCGTACAATCAACTGTGCCCCTTGTTTTATCTCATTACCAGGTCTTGAATATTTAACCACAAGTGTTTTACTAAAAGAAGCATCAACATATTCAATTACATCAATAAACTGATTTTTAACAAAATCTCCAAATCCCATTTCCGATTACCCCTTATGAAATAATACTTTATTGCCATATAATAGCACATTTAATACAAGAAATATAGATTTTATCAAATAAAGATATTCTCATTTTTTATTTACTTCCTGTGACTGCCTATATCTCCTCTGATAATAGTCCATAGCCCTATAATCAATCACATCCTTCATCTGACAAACCATCACCGAATTATCAATTAGCGGTCTCAGCTCTTCTCTAAGCCCGATTGCCACACCATCTTTCTTCACAAAAAATCCCTTTCCTGATTCCAAAAGGAAATGCACCGGCATAGATAGAATCTTCTTTAAATGTTCCTTATCCGATATGGAATTGTATTTTTGAATAGTCATATTTTTATCGAGATCTTTCCAGTTGGTTCCGGTTGAAAAGAACTCCTTCCAGCTTGAAAGCAGCTGCTCTTCCGACACCTCCATCAGGATATTTCCATGATTATAAAAAGCCATAAGCACCGGCATTTTATACACCTTTGACATGCTTGTATTTTCAAGCAGACTGATAAATTCTCTTCCTATTCCTTTGTAAAAAATCTCTTCATCCTGATTAAGCTCATCCAGTTCTTTAAGAAATTCGAGATATTTCTTAAATGGATTATCCTTTGAATGAGCAATGGCTATTTCATAAATTCCATCATCCATATATGTGAACAAATCCATTCTGTCCGGGCGCCTTCCGAGAAGTTCCTTCACCCTGAAATATTCATTAATTATCTGGTCTTTAAGTTTTAAATGTTTTCTGTCCATTTCCGCAAAAAGATCAATCAGCTTCATATCAAAATCTACCAGACAATCATCCGGAAAAGCTGTTGTATCTGACGGATTATACGCACCTGCATGCTGATTACTCCTGTCTGACAGAAGAAAACGCACTCTGCCCGCCTTCTCATAATTGCCGATAAAATCAAGCACAGTCAGAAACTCTTTTCCTCTGCATTTACGGAGTCCTCTTCCAAGCTGCTGGAGAAAAACTATCGGAGATTCCGTAGGCCTGAGGAACATTACCATATCAACTGATGTGATATCCACACCTTCATTAAACATATCCACTGAAAAAATCACTCTGATTTTGCCCTGCTTAAGCTGCCTAATAGCTACATTTCTATCCTCTGTGTATTCGCCGCTTGCATCGCTGAATACTGCTACAGATGGTATTCCCCTTTTTGAAAATTCTTTTGCCATCTCCCTTGCATGCTCCCTTGAACAGCAGAAGCCAAGCGCCTGCCTTGAGCCATATTTACAATAATATTTGTAAATCAGCTCATATCTGCGAACGTTGCCTATATAGGTTTCATTTAATTCTTTTTCGTCATATCTGCCTCTTACTATATGCAGCTTTGAATAATCTGTTTCATCAAAGATTCCATAATAATGAAACGGCACAAGCATTCCTTTGTTGATTGCTTCCTTTAGTGAAATCTCATATGGCACATTGTAATCGCAGATTTCATAAATATTTTTTCCGTCCATTCTCTCCGGAGTCGCGGTGAGTCCCAGTAGAAATTTTGGCTTAAAATAATCAACAATTCTCTGATACTGTTCATTAACAGCATGGTGAAATTCATCAATCACAACATATGTAAAATAATCCGGTGCAAAGTAATTTTCATTCAAATATTCCACTCTGCCAAGAGTCGCAACTGACGCAAAAATCACTGACTTTTCAGTGCATTTACTATCTCCGTTAAAGAATCCGTATCTTATCCGCGCCTCCGGTCATTGCATCTGTCGAATATTTTATTTCATATACATCATCTAATGCTTCTGCAGTATTACGTTCAGCCATTTTTCTTCTCCCCGCCCCGGTCTTACATCGCCTGTAATCCACTCTTCCTTCAGTTGCAGATTATCTATTTCACCAACAAACTCTTCAAATGTCTTTTCCGTGAAATCTGTGAAATAGCGGCCATTTCTTTCTCCTTCAAAATCACCATACTTAAAGGATGTGTAGATTATGCCGTCTTCCTTTAACGCTTTAAACATTTTCATAAAAACGGCTTTAAGTTCATTCTTAGGAAGATGAAGTATTGACGAGCAGGCCCATATGCCATCATATTTTTTGTTCTCATCAAGCTCTTCAAATAGCAGCCTTCTGACTTGTATTCCTGTGTAATTGCTTGCTATATGACACATTTCCTCTGAGCCGTCTGTGGCATCAACATAAAAGCCCTGTTCCAAAAAATATTTTGTATCTCTTCCTGAACCACAGCCAAAATCCAATATATATCCGTGCTCCGGCAACAGCGTGCTAAAGCGATTTTGTGTCTCATAAAAATCCACATTTATTGTTGTTTTTGCAAAATTATCTGCATTTTTGTTGTAATACTCCAAGGTTTTGTTTTCGTTCATCATGAGTTTATTATACCATTAAGCATTGAAAAAAACTATATTTTAAAACCTAACTGATCTTCATCATATACTTTATCTTCCTCTATCATCACCGGCTTGTCCTTACCATCACTAATTACTTTGCAAATCACTCCGCCGTCTGTCACAAACACAATCTTTCCTTTTGCCTTACCACCGATTTTGTCATACAGTCTGCCTGCACTCATTGACTCACCCTTCACGGTGTATGGGCTGTTGGCTACGTAGCCCACCTTGCCAAGTCCTTTTATCTTTACCTGTATTGCTTCGTTGTCATACTCATTGTCCGGCTCCTTGACCAGCTTGACCTTCATGCCTTTTTCCATGAAGTCGCTTCCGTAATAATGGTTGCATCCTGCTATTGTAAAATACATTTCTTTCATTGTCGTGTCCTCCTGTCTTTTTTACCACTCTTCATAATCCTCATCCATTGCATCATCTACACCAGCCGCATAGTCATCATCACTGTCGTACCTGTCATAATCATAGTCACCATTCATATAGATATCATCATATCCTTCATCATATGAATCATAAGAACTCGAACTGCTGTGATATGATGAACTACCTGTTGATCCGCCTGAATAGCTTCCGCTATTGTCATCGCCATATGCATTTGATGATGAACCTGCAGAGCCTGAGCTGCTATTATATGATTTATCCGAATAAGATGAGCTACTGCTTGATGAACTGTTTCCTGATGAGCTGCTTCCTGATGATGTATATCCGCCTGAATATGGCTTATGCAAGTAGCAATACCTGCTGTTTTGGGTCTGTTCATTATTACATCCCGGCTTTATGCATTTGGGTGTACTCTCTTCCATAGCATTACCAATAAACGCAAATATGGCTATTACAGCAATTACTACGAACACATTCATGACAAAAGCTGAGTCGCTGTTATATGAACTGTGATTAGTATTTGAATTATTATCATTAGTGCAGTCCTTGTAAATCATATACTCTAAATAATCGTCCTGCATGTCATTTTCTCCGTTGTGGTTCCAGTCGTACATTGCCATAAGTATTACCTCCTGATATTATACCGGTCCGTCGATTTTACATTCATCATAATACTTGCACAGCATACATAAGCTGTTGCAGTGCTTTGAATGATGCAGTGTCCTCTTTATCCAGTAAATAAATTTTTCCATTTTGTCCTGTCCTCCTGTTTTTCGTAAATTAAATGCTTGTTTCTTATGATGGCTATAGCTTAGCATTTTACGAGTCCCAAAGTCTGCCCTCGCAACTCGAAACTTTGTTTTTTCACAAATTTGTAGTATAATACCTACCATGAAATTACAAAAATTATACAGCAAGGTCCGTCAGGCCCTTGACGACTACAATATGATAACTGAAAATGACAAAATCGCCATCGGTGTTTCAGGCGGAAAGGATTCTCTCACTCTGCTTTATGCGCTTTCCGGCATCAGAAGCTTCTATCCTGTGCCTTTTGAGCTAGTAGCGATAGCGGTTGACCTGGGATATGAGGATTTTGATTTGTCTCCGGTGAAGGCGCTGTGCGATGAGCTCTCTGTTGAGTTTTATGTGGTGAAAACTGATATTGGAAGAATATCTCTTGAGAAATCTAAGAATCAGGCTAGTCCCTGCTCATGGTGTGCAAAGCTTAGAAAGGGTGCTTTGAATGATTTTGCGCTGTCTGTCGGCTGCAATAAAATAGCATACGCACACCATATGGATGATATTATAGAGACTATGTTTCTTTCCCTGCTATATGAGGGACAGTTTTATTCGTTCGCGCCTGTTACACAGCTGGACGGCAGTGGGCTTACCATCATCCGTCCGCTTATGTATGTCAGCGAGTCAGATGTGAAGGGCTTTAAGAATAAATACAATCTGCCGGTGTGCAAGAATCCATGCCCTTACGACGGCCACACGCGGCGCGAATATGTAAAGCAGCTTGTCAGACAGCTCAATATGGAAAATCCGGGTGTCAAAAAGAGGCTGTTCTCTGCTATTCAAAACGGTAATATCGATGATTGGGTGAAATGCACTAAGCCTTCCGATGCTTCATAGAGCGCTTTTTCTCATACATCCTTGAATCAGCCTCACGGATTATCTCATTAATATCTTCCAAAAAACTGTGAACAGAAATGATTTTTCCATAAAAATGCCTTTCATACTTATATCTTTTACAGCTTGTCCGAATCCAGTACAATCGTAAATGGTCCGTCATTCTCAAGCTCTATCTTCATATCGGCTCCAAACACCCCTCTTTGTACTCCGGGAACTGCCTTATCACACTCGCTGATGCAGTATTCATAAAGCTCGTTTGCCATATCAGGACTTCCTGCCTCCACAAATGAAGGACGATTGCCTTTCTTACAATTTGCATAAAGCGTAAACTGCGATATGAGCAAAAGCTTTCCGTCTACATCATTTATCGAAAGATTTGTCTTGTCATTCTCGTCGGCAAAAATTCTCATGTTTATAAGCTTTTTGATCATTTTATCAGCAATCTCTTTAGTGTCTGTCTCTGCTATGCCTATCAAAACGCACAGTCCCTTTTCTATGCTGCCGGTTATATTTCCATCTATAGTGCACTTTGCATGGTTTACACGCTGTATTACAAATCTCATTATTATGTTATCTCCTTAAATATGTTATTTACATGTTATAAATTGGATATAATTATTTTGTTACAATTTATATGACATATAGTTTTACTACCATTTTTATCCAACAATAACCGTATTATTCTAAACCATATTTATAAAATAAACAAGTCTGTCTGTGACTTTTCCCACATAGTTTCAGTCTAGATCATATGAACACCACAATCCCTAAAGTATATTTCATTAGGCAATTTGTATTCATTTATAAGCTTTCGTGTACATTTATGAATTATATTGTCAAGTGACGTATTACTGTGTTAGAATTATAGATATAAAATTTCTACAAACCATTTTTTGACTAAAGGAGGATATTTATGAACTACAATATTGAGGGAGAGCCATTACCGGTTGTGATCTGCAACCTTGAGGCAAACGAGACTATGATTACCGAAAAAGGTGCCATGTCATGGATGACTCCAAACATGAAGATGGAAACTACATCAAATGGAGGCATAGGCAAAATGTTTGGCCGTGCATTTTCAGGTGAAAGTATGTTCCAAAATCGCTACACATCTATGGGTGGTCCGGGAATGATAGCATTTGCATCATGCTTTCCAGGATGCATCAGACCCTTCCAGATTGCACCGGGACAGGAGATAATTGCCCAGAAATCAGCATTTCTTGCTTCAACCTCAGGAGTTGAGCTGTCCGTATTTTTACAAAAAAGAATAGGAGCAGGTTTCTTCGGCGGTGAGGGCTTTATCATGCAGCGTCTGTCAGGAAACGGATTGGTATTTTTAGAGTTTGACGGCCACATAAAGGAATACGAGCTTGCACCCGGTCAGCAGCTGGTGATTGATACCGGATACTTAGCCGCTATGACAGGAAGCTGTCAGCTCGAAATTCAGACTGTTCCGGGTATCAAAAATGCAGTATTCGGCGGTGAAGGATTATTCAACACCGTTGTCACCGGACCTGGCCGTGTATGGCTCCAGAGTATGCCGGTTTCTCAGCTTGCAGGTGCAATCAGACCTTTTATTCCAACCGGCAACTAAACCTATAAAACAGGACTGTCGATATTCAGGCAGTCCTGTTTTACACTTTGTACTAAATTCTATGGTTTTATATTTTATCTATGCCATACCATTTGCAGTTTTGTACTTCCATAGCATCTCAGCATGATTCTGCTCTTCTATCTGTATATCTGCCAATAGCTTTCTGATATCCGAATTTCCAAATACAAATACATCGGAATTGTACTCGCCGGATACTAGCTTTTCTGTTCCTATACAGTCTGTAGCCAGATAACAGTCAGCTTTCTTGTCCTCAGAATTGCCAAGCGAATCGTATGTTGCAGCAGGGTTATAATTCTTCCCCTTAGAATCATTGCAGTCAACTGACGGAACCTTTCCCTTAATCACCTGATCCAAAGAGTCAAAATGCTTTTGCTCATCCCTTGCTATTTCTTCAAAAAGCTCCTTAAGCACCGGATCCTTTGCCTGATTGCTGTATTTGGTATACTTCTCTATGCATGCCTGTTCCTGTGTTTTTAAATCTTCAATAGCGTTTGTTTCTTTTTCTGTTAGAATCATTTAATAGACACCTCCTGTCAGCATTATTATGTACAAAGGTGTAAATTATATTTATGATTGCCACAATTTTAATTAAAAAAGCCTCTAACCGAAATCGCAATTAAAAATAAGATACATAAAATAATTACTCACAGCACATGCTAAACTCATACTTAGGATGAAAAATAACAGTAACTATTCAGCATATTCAGGATAGCTGCAAATAAAAATTTAATTAAAACATCAAATAAACAAAAAGCAAATAAACAAGCATCAATCAGGAGGACTATTCATGAGTAATACAGGGATATATAATGCCAACACACATAATACCGACCAGAATATCTACAGCCGGCAAAACTTTAAACAGTATCATACCAATAAATCCAACATCTGCGGCATATCAGATGATAAAACTGACTGCAGCCGCCAAAGTGCCTTCTGCGATAGCACAAACTATGCGGATTTACCACTCGGATGCGTATGCGAAGGAACTGAAGTTAGAAACAGTGCTGACGAAAATGTCAAAATTTACAATATAAAGCACTCTCATCAGCCTATTTAGCCAGCTCCCAAAATGCCACTGCACTGGCAGCAGCCACATTTAGAGAATCGACGCCATGTGACATTGGTATCTTTACAGTGTAGTCACAGGAGTCTATAGTCTGCTCATGAAGACCATCTCCCTCAGTACCGAGCACTATTGCAAGTCTTTCCTCTGAGTGAAGCACAGGGTCATCTATACTCACGGAATCATCAGTCAGCGCCATAGCACAGGTCTTAAATCCAAGCTTATGAAGCACATCAATATTGTGTTTATAAACACTGCTATTTCGGTCGCTGCAATTTTGGTCACGGCTATCACACTTATCATGCAATGAAGCATCTGAAAAAGTGTTGTCACTGCCGACATTGTACTTGGGAAAATATGCCCATGGCACCTGAAACACAGTTCCCATACTAACCCTGATTGCACGCCTGTACAAAGGATTGCTGCAGGCAGGAGTGAGCAGCACCGCATCCATATGCAGTGCTGCCGCTGACCTGAATATAGCTCCGACATTGGTTGGATTTACCACATCCTCAAGCACCGCAACTCTTCTTGCGTCCCTGCACACCTCTTCGACGGACCTTGGCTTCGGCCTGTACATAGCACAGAGTGTGCCTCTGGTCAAAGCAAAGCCAGTCAGCTTTGTGAGCAAATCAAATGACGCAGTATATACAGGTATATTCTGACATCTTTCGATAATGCCTCTTGCCTCGCCATTTACATGCTTTGTCTCCATCAGAAGAGAAACCGGTTCACATCCCGCATCAAGTGCCCTCTCTATTACCTTTGGACTTTCAGCTATAAACATCCCCTCTTTTGGATTAGCTCTGTTTAAAAGCTGATTCTCCGTCAATCTGGCATACACATCCAGATTGGGGTCCATAAAATCTGTAATTGTGATTATATTATCAGACATATAATCAATCCTCCCTCAGATGTACTACCCTGGCTGCCGCACGACGCCTGCTGTCCTCTTGGGCTGCATAATGCTTACGTGTGGTATTTACATCCTTGTGCCCTAGAACATCCGCCACAAGATAGATATCACCTGTTTCCTGATAAAGTGTGGTGCCATATGTACTACGAAGCTTATGAGGAGTAATATTCTTAACGGTTGTTACGAGTCTCGAATACTTTTTTACCAGATTCTCAACAGAGCGTACAGATATACGCTTCCTCTGTAAAGAGAGAAAAAGCGCATTAGCATGCCCTTCGGCAGGTGTAATTATGCTTCTCTCCTCCCAGTACGAAAGAAGTGCATCACGTACCTCATCACCAAAATAGACAATCACATCAGCACCACCCTTTCGGTGCACCTTGATTCCGTTATTTTTGAAATCTACATCATCCATATCCAGCCCCACGCACTCAGATACACGGATACCTGTTCCAAGAAGCAGTGTCATAAGTGCAAGGTCACGAACCTTTGTTTTCTCATGGAAACGCTGCTGGTTCTTGGACAGACTGTCTCCTGACTCAACCTCATCGAGAAGCTGTGCGACCTCATCAGTATCAAGACGGATGATATTCTTCTCATGTATTTTGGGAAGGGTTACCTTGCTCGCAGGATTGGTATCTATAAACTCTTTCCTGAAATAAAAATTATAAAAGGTGCGCAGTGATGCAAGCTTTCGCTTAATGCCTCTCTCGTCATTGGTGTGTACGACGCCATCCTTCTCATAATACTTTAGATAAAACAGATATTCCTCAATATCTGAAGGACTGATCTGATCTAACAGAGATATAGGGTAATCCCTTATATCATATTTCTTAAGCGATGGATTGGCACTCTTCATGTACTCGAAAAAGGTCTGTAGATCATATGCATACGCTATCTTGGTTCTTGAGGACTTATCCGCATCTATTCCGATAAAAAAATCCAAGCATAAATATTTCATCAGCTTTATTTTAAAACACTTGTTCTCTTCTTCGTTTATCTCCCTGTTTCTGTTCTCAACTGGATATAACACATACACAAATACTTCCAGGGCGAATAATACAATAAGTGAAACAAATTCATGTAAACAGAGATTCTTAACTACAAGCAGAGTAGTAATATATGTTAAGCATGACAAAACAAAGCATATCCAGAATTTTTCCAAATGCAAACCACCTGCATAGGAACGCAATGGTGAGAAAATCACAAAGAAAAATATCCCTTCTAAGACCATATCGAGTTTCAGTGCGATGAACAAGCTTGCAACCAAAAATAACCCAACTTCCAAGGTTATGACAAATCCATATTCATAGACTTCCCGATCTGCTTCATCAACCATGCTCTTTTTGATAACATAATCTGTCAACAACTTTGCTACTTTTCTCATTTATTTGTTT
>OLPR01001754.1_pt1 | contig 17192 bp, 17 predicted proteins | sample 1672761 | NCBI WGS metagenome assembly OLPR01 (sample SAMEA3136721, study PRJEB25190) | human gut metagenome | biome: human gut; feature: human-associated habitat; material: faeces | place: Austria | collected 2013 | reverse complement strand
ATAACTCCCGGATATGGTTGTGTCGTGTCAAGTCCATGCTCCATGTAATGACTGCGGAACACCGCGTAAGCCTCATCAAACAGCGGGTTATCAACACCTTCCGGAACAGCGCGTTCCATCAGTTTCCTAACACCGTTGCCCACGAATCTTCTTACATCGTCAACAGTTCTCTCCGGCATTCCGCAATGTCTCAACGCATAATTACAGCTTGCTGCCAGATCGTCAAGTGTGTTAAGCAGCGTTCCATCAAGATCGAAAACATAAGTTTCGTACATATCGTTATCCTTTGAAAAGTTTCTAAATCTGACACAAAATTACAAAAACATCTGTACAGACAAATAATAATACATAGAAAAAACACAGATAACGCAAACGGACGGAAAGGGAACCTGCCTTCAAATTCACGTGTGCAGACTATCTCAGACAAATATAATAATATTCGAAGTATGCGTCAGACAATATACATACTGAATAAAAATACGACACCATGACGATGTTTCTCGACACAAGACGCTAAACCGGAATCGCATCAGACTTCCTAAACGGTTTTTTCTATATGTCTGATGAATATTCCGGTTAAGACAAAACAATCTGCCATTCATCACCCAATGACACTCATTTCAACATACAAAAGAGGACACTCCAATCACTGACTCAATTGACTTGAATCACAAATACTATCCAATTGAAACTCTTATGTGTCACTTTTTCTCAGTGATTATATAATATCTTTCCGCATGCAGGTCGTCTCCATTGGTGTGTACAAGTGCCGCCCGTGTAGTGGCATTACCGTAAGTTTCCACCACCTCCGCACCTTCCGGCACAGTCTTAAACTCTGACCTTGTCTCGGTGATTTTTTCTCCCATATGTTCTTCGAGCAGCCAACGCAATCCGTTTTCCTGCCGTTTGATGTACTCGGCGTCAGTAAGTCCGGATGTATAGGCTACGCCAATTTCAACATAAGGTGTATTGCTGCGCACTTGTGTGTCGGTCAACAGAAACTCATATCTGTTATCAAGCACACAATATATGCCTGAAGTTTTAGGATTGTCGAGCACGACATCTCCATATTTCCAGTCGATTCCGAGAAAATCTCTCTCTCGCATGATTTGGTCTACCTTATATTCATACTTCACCTCTCCGTCCTTATATCCTTTGAGAAATATCTGAAAGTCCTTTTTTACGAAGAAATAAGAACTGAACTGGGACATGAATCTTTCAGAGGCGGAATTATAATCATGCTCCTTTTTATATAAACAATACGTATCGGGCATCTCCGGAGAGTAAACGACAAGCGAATCATAATACTGCAGGAATCCCGGGAATCCTACTGGTGAGTATGCATCATTGTTGTCTGTCACTCTGAACTTCAGCATGTCAAACGGTGCCGCCAACGGTGTGTCCAAGTGCATAAATGTTTCCAATTGTACCATTTTGAGCTTGAACTTTGCCTCGTCAGGCACCCCGCCAGGCGAAACAGTGACGTCGCTTATTATGTCAAGCAGACGATAGACATATTTTGTCCCGCCTTGTGAAGGGTTTGCCAGAACGGTTTTGCGTACCTTCAACTCGTAGGCATGACCGCGCACATAATCAAAACCCTCGATGCTGCCAATAGCAAGCTCCTGCCATGATGAAGCAGAACGTTCCTTCACAAGCATGTATTCCTTTGGCTCATCAATGCCCCGCACCTGATTCCAAACAGTATTTTCAGACACGTGCATGACAATATCAACGTATGAATCGTCCGTACCGTCATCATTGCCACAACCAACCAACATAAGGCTCAGAGCCGTTAGCAGAAAGAGCGAAAGTCTTTTTATTTTCATATCCTATATATTATACAGTCCATAAAATTTGTTTATAACACCTTTAATACTATATTTGCATCTGCATTGTGAATCATTCCAAACATGGCGTCGGTGTCGTACGGTAAAGATAGCTGTGTTTGCTAATGATATCAGACAGCCGTATTCTTGACAAATAAAGCATATTCGGCAATAAAAAATTTATGTAAAAATAATACTTAAATACCGTCGGAGAAAACTATTTAAGTGTTTTAACAGTCATAAGAGAGATTAAGTCATTTGAAGAACAATCATCGGGAAATAGTGCACAATTACACTTATCATCCATCTCTTTGACTTAATCTGCGCGCTATGAAATCCCTGTTCATGATTAAGTCCCGTGTGCCCGAAGCATTTGTCAATCGTAGAAGGTTGTCATCAAACAGATAACGGCAAAGTAGAGAACGCATGACAAAGCGGTTTCTTATTAAATTCTGATATGTAAGAAAATGTTCTTAGCTTGATCCTTTTTGCCGGGCGCAGCTTTCCTTATCCCAAAATCATACAAGATGACTGTAAAGATATGGATACAACTAAGAGAATTTATAATATCGATTAACGTTAAACAGTTACTTGGCTTCTATAATTTGATATTCCATTGTTATAAATATATCCAATGCGTTTACTGTATTTCCATGCAGGAAACAGTTAAAGCACAAAAGTCCGTTTTAGTTAATCCTAAGGTATTTTTTTAGTTAACACACATGCGCAATTTAACATTCTGTTTTTCAGATTCTGGGAAATAATATGTCAAACAGAGGTCTCTTTACTTATAAAAAACACACCGCACCGCATACGTTTGAATATCAATGTCAAGCTGAAAAGGCTCTTCCGCATTCCTGAAAGCCGTCTTCCATACTCCAGGAATGTCCATATTGTAATGCGATAAAGCCCGTTTCGACATGCAGAACAGGCTTTATCGTAATGCCGCCGGAAAAGAGCGGTTCTCCGAAACACGATAAAATTCAGATTATCAACAAGTTACGTTAATGCAGAAATACGCAGTTCTATGGAAAAATATATTATTAATCTCTGAATTATGAAATTATGATGACTCAGAGAAAACGCCGCGACTGATTTTAGTTATCGTATGATGCACATAGGAAACTTCTATCTGAAACCAAAGATAACAGGCGGAACATAAAAACGAAGTCTTCAGTACTTCCGCCTGTTAACAGACAATCATAAGGATGGCTGTCACTTAATATACTCACGGACGGTCTTATGCCAACAGCGAAGTGAATCCTATCTGAGACAGAAACATCTCTCGCGCGACACTCCGGAGAACATTGCTGATGTAATTATTTCTTAAATATGAAATATACAGCAAGCACCAGCAGCACAAATGCCACGAAATGGTTCCAATGCAACTCTGCCTTGAAGGCTATGACGGAGAACACTGTGAACACAGTAAGGGTGATGACCTCCTGAATGACTTTCAACTGCATTATGTCAAACGGACCGCCGTTATCCTTGAACCCCAACCTATTGGCAGGCACTTGCAGACAGTATTCGAAGAATGCCACAGCCCAACTGAAAGCTATCACACCGATAAGCGGAAGCGACGCGAACCAGTTGAACTCCTCCTTCATCTTCAGATGTCCGTACCACGCCACTGTCATGAACACATTTGAGAAAATCAGTAAAATTACAGAATAAACACTTTGTAATGCCATAATATCAATAGTTATTATCCTAAAAAATTCCGTCTTCCGCATCATTGCCGGCACTGTCTCCAGACAGCAGTTTTTCAACACACCTCCACAGACTGTAACATGCTTCCGGGTTGATATGTTCCATCTCGGCAAGCAGGCTTTTCATTCTGATGCGATTGGTAGCCCGTTCGTACGGGCATTTTTTCTTCTGCCCAATAAAGCTGCGTACCTCTGCAAGAGAGGCAAGCTCACGTTCACGGATGAGGCACATAGGACGGATGAGGGTCATGTCAAACTTTTTCATTCTCAGCAGAGGAGTCATAGGGCTCGGACTTCCGCCAAAAAGCATATTCATAAGTAAAGTCTCAAGGATGTCATCCATATGATGTCCGAGCGCTATCTTGTTGCAGCCCATCTCCTTTGCTTTCTCGAACAGTGCTTTGCGACGGTTCCATGAACAAAGGAAACAGTGAGGCTTGTCCGATTGTTCGGAATATTCATAAGACGTCTCTACATGGAAAAAAGGTACGCCATGACTCTCCGAAAATGACCGCAGATAGTCAAGGTCCGAACTGTAGCCCACATTGCTCATCACCACATGCACTGCCACGACCGAGAAGCGCGGCTTGAAAATGCGTGACTTCTCCGCAAGCAACGACAAGAGTGCCAAAGAGTCTTTTCCTCCAGACAATGCAACCATAATCCTGTCACCATCATCTATGAGTCCGTAGCGGACGATTCCTCTATTGAAACGTGTCCTGATATGCCTCCACAACAAATCTTCATCACTGTATTTTGCCATATCCCGTGATTTGAGCATGCAAAATTACATGAAAATAACGGTTTGAAAAAGAAATTAAAAGAAAGTTTGACATAATGCTGAATAAATTCTGTAACTTTGAGGCACATTACTGTTATGAGACATTCATTCAACAGAACAATATATAATATTTAGCTTTCAGAATAACGTTATCATATATTTTATGACTGCAGAAATAGATTTCAACTCTACAACAGAAAATAAAAAGTCCCGCTACGAAGAGTTCACAAGAAAACTTGAAGCTCTCATTTATAATGAACACGACGAAGTGAGCGTAATGGCAAACGTCTCTTCCGCGCTAAAAGAGACATTCGGTTTTTTCTGGGTAGGATTCTACATAGTAAAAGACAACATACTCTCGCTCGGTCCGTTTCAAGGCAGCGTGGCATGCTACCGCATAAAGAAAGGCAACGGAGTATGCGGAACGGCGTGGGAAAGGAAAGAGACGATTGTGGTGCCGGACGTAGAAAGATTTCCCGGACACATCGCATGCAGCCAACTGTCAAAATCAGAAATTGTAGTGCCGCTGCTAAGACAAGGTGATGTGGCGGCTGTTTTAGACATCGACAGCGACCGCCTTGACAGTTTTGACGATACAGACAAGAGTTGTCTCGAGCACATTTGCAGGCTCGTATCAGCCAATATATACTCCGGACAATGACTTCAAGATACACAAACTTGCACATTATCACGACATTAAGGACATAAATAAGGCTGTGATTTCATATTGCCTCGTGCATAAAATTATCTTTCATATGCAATAGCTTGGGTATATTCAATCACTCAAAAGTCATAATCTGAGTTTGTCAATAACATTTCACTTTGACTTTCAGAACAATGTCTTAAAAACATTTCACGCAAACAATGGAACACAATGATACAATCTGCGCTGTCGCCACAGCCAGCGGAGGAGCAATAGGAATAATAAGAGTATCCGGAACGGAAGCAATCCGTATCACAGACAAAATATTCCGGCCGGTTGACAAACATAGCACTCCATTGGATAAACGCGACGCCAACACAATAAATTTCGGATTCATCAGAAACGGTAAAGACGAAATAATTGACGAGGTGCTCGTAAGTATTTTCCGCGCGCCGCACTCATATACCGGAGAAGACTCCGTGGAAATATCATGTCACGGCTCATCATACGTTCTGCAACAGGTGATGCGCCTTCTTATAGAAAACGGATGTCGCTCAGCCGGACCGGGTGAATATACACAGAGGGCTTTCCTTAACGGCAAGATGGATCTGAGTCAGGCTGAAGCCGTTGCTGACCTTATCAAGTCGACATCGGCTGCCACACACCGCATGGCAATGAACCAGATGCGAGGAGGATTCAGCCATGAATTGTCCACGTTGCGCGACAAACTGCTCAAACTGACATCACTCATGGAGCTTGAACTTGATTTCAGCGACCATGAAGAACTTGAATTTGCCGACCGCGATGAGCTGAAACAGATAGCCTTGCAAGTGAAGTCGAAAATATCAGGTCTCGCTACATCATTCAACTTAGGAAATGCCATAAAAAACGGCATCCCCGTAGCCATCATCGGGGAAACCAACGCAGGCAAATCAACCTTGCTTAACACTCTCGTTGGTGAAGACCGCGCAATAGTGAGTGATATTCACGGCACAACACGCGATGTGATAGAAGATACGGTTAACATCAATGGAACAGTATTCCGCTTCATTGACACTGCGGGAATAAGAGACACAAAAGACACGATTGAACGGCTCGGAATAGACCTTACATTCAAAAAGATAAATCAGGCAGACATTATAATTTGGATGGTCGACGCAACCGAGAAATCTGACAGAATAAAAGAAATATCCAAGAAATTATATCCTTTATGCAAGGATAAACAACTTATTGTTGCCTACAACAAGACCGACATCACAAATCAGCCAGTGTGCACCGAGATAGAGAAATTGCCTCCTCATGCCCATCAAATACACATATCGGCAAAATTCGGCACAAATATCGATGAGCTCAAACAAATGCTCCTGACATTTGCCAATGTGCCTGAGATATCACAAAGTGACATTATTATCACTAATACCCGACACTATGAGGCACTCATCCGTTCACTCGAAGCCGTCAACCGTGTAATTGACGGCATAAACGAAAACATACCTTCTGATCTCGTAGCACAAGACTTGCGCGAATGTATCAGCCATCTCGCTGAAATAACAGGAGGAGAAATCACCAGCGAAGAGACACTACAAAATATATTCAAACACTTTTGCATCGGTAAGTAAATATTTGATTATCAAATAGTTAAATTGATTATAATCGATTAATATGGCGCTCTTTACGGGTGCCTTTTTTGTTGCACAGGTATCGTTGATAATCGTTGCTAAGCCTTTTTACGCCATTTTTTGTACCTCCTGTGTACCTCACCACGAAAATCTAAGGATTATCATTGACAAGGTCGTGGAGAACTTTTACGCCATTTTACGGGATTTTACGGAGTTATACAAAAATATTGGAGAAATAAGGAGAAATAACATGAGTAGCAACATTGAAATCAGGCGAATCTGTGCGTGGTGCAAGCAAGAATTCATTGCGCATAAAACAACTACAACCTGTTGTTCGCACAGATGTGCAAACCTTCTGTATAAACAGAAGAAACGTGAAGCTTCCATTAAAGCTAACAACCAGGTTGTCGAAAAAGTCATCAAGGAAAAGCCGATTGAGAAGATCAGAGACAAGCCTATTCTTACTATCACAGAAGCTGCCACATACATTGGAGTAACCCGACCTACTCTTTATGGCTATCTGAAAAGGGGTGAACTTAAAGCCACCAGACTTGGATATAAATTTCTATTAAAAAAGGAGGATATTGATAACTTATTCAATAAGCCCATAGAATTTAAGATTCCAGTCAGAGATAAACCTTCCATTAATGATTTCTACACCACAGCCGAAGTCAAGGAAAAGTATGGCGTAAAGGATTCCTGGATATTTCACATCGCTAAGGAACATAATATCCCACGAACCTTTCATCGTGGGAAAACCTATTGGAGCAAAAAGCATATTGATGACTACTTTGCAAAGAAAGCTCCCGATCCTGAGATCAGGGAATGGTACAGCACACAAGATATGCAGGAGAAGTTCGGTATGACGCTGACGGCCATTTATTCTTTCGTATCAAAGAATGCCATTCCCAAAAAGAAAGTCGGTATTATGGTGTACTACTCCAAAAAGCATGTGGACATTGCCAAAGGTCTCATAGCTCCCGAAGAGCCCAAATACTACACCATTGCCGAAGCAATGGAGCGATTCAATCTGACACGGGACCAACTCTACCATTATGTGAAATACCATAATATTCCCCGTATCAAGGTCGGTAAATATACCAAGATTCTGCGGGCAGAGCTGGACAAGTTCTTTGAGCCTCCAAAGATAGAATGAGTCGAAAGTTATTTTCCGGTGATAAATACCACCATCAGAACACCTATTTTATTTGCAACAAAAATAAGTATTAATCAAAAAACAATATAGCTATGACACTTACATGCACCAACGTAACTTTGAGACAAAAACCATTGCGTAACGACCGCATATCTCTTTATCTGGATTATTATCCGGCCATCCGCAATCCTTACACGATAAAGATGAGTCGCCGGGAATTCCTCGGCATTTACATCTATGCCAAGCCCAAGAATGAGCAGCAAAGAATGTTCAATCAGGATATGCTGAACAAGGCAGAGGCAATCCGCTGTATCCGTGTCCAGTCGCTTATCAATGAAGAATTCGGGTTCCTGGATAAGAACAAACAAAAGGTAGATTTTCTCGCCTATTTCCGGACTAAAGCACGAGAAAAGTATGAGAAATGGGATTGCGTTTACAACCACTTCGAGAAATTTGTCGGCGGCAAATGCACCTTTGGCGATGTCACCGTGGAACTGTGCGAGAAGTTCAGGGATTACTTGCTCAAATGCAAACAGATCAATCATCCCAATGCTTATATTTCACGCAATTCGGCAGCTGGTTATTATTCGACGTTCCGTGCCTTATTGAAGATAGCCTACAAAGAGAAGATGCTGCGTGAGAACTTGAACGACTTTCTGGAAAAGATAGAATGGAAAGAGGTCAAGAAAGAGTATCTGACACTTGATGAAGTCAAGAAACTAGCAGCTACGCCATGCAAGATTCCTGTCTTGAAACAAGCCTCCTTGTTTGCCTGCATGACCGGCCTCCGTATCAGTGATATTCTGAAGTTGGACTGGCGTGATTTTGAAGTCGGTCCGGATCAAGGTTACTACATCCGTATCTGCACCGAAAAGACGGAAACAGAAGCTACTCTTCCCATCAGTCAGGAGGCGCTGGAGTTGTGTGGCGAATGGGGCACTGGAAAAGTCTTCAAAGGCTTAACCCGCTCCATGACCCATCATCCCTTGAAACAGTGGATTGCCGAAGCCGGAATCAGAAAGCACATAACCTTCCACTGCTTTCGTCATTCATACGCCGTCATCCAAATCTCTTTAGGTACAGACATTTACACAGTATCGAAGATGCTGACGCATAAGAATGTCACCACCACTCAAATCTATGCTGATTTGGTCAATTCCAAGAAGAGAGAGACGGCGAATAAGATTTCATTAAAGTAAAGAATTTACAGAACGAACTATCTGCAACCAATACCTTAATAATGCAGATAGTTTGTTCCTATTAATTATGCATCAAGTGTAAGAGTTATTTTTCCATCTGTAGACTCCTTTTTAAGAGTTTGTATATATCTTAACCATGCATCATAATGAGATTTGTCTATCGCAGATAATTGCGTATCAGCCATATCAGCCTCATTCATAAATGTTTTATAAACTACATACATCGCTTGTGGCTTATCTTTTTCACAATCTCCATCTTTACTTTGCATAACCTGTAAGTCTAGCAATGCAAAGCAGAAGCCATCTCTAACTCGAAAACCATATTTTGCACTAGCTCCGTATTGATCTAAATGTCTATTAATCCCATTATTCATTTCAATAGGCATTACCTCTTTGTTTCTTGACAAATATCTACAAACAACATCGTTCGCATTAAGTGATAAATCTTTTAAACATCGTTCTTTATATCTATCAAAAAAATGACTTGTATATACTTGAATCTGCCTAAGAAGCATTAATGGTCCATCTTTTGTGTGATTATATCCACAAGCCCCCCATTTAATTACAAACCTATTATTTTTGTTGTCAAAAACGACACAATAATTGCCAATTTCAGGTTTATCAATGAAAGCACGACTTTCAACATAAAAATATGAGGTGACTATATACGACAATGCCCTAAATTTGTCACGGCAAGCCTTTCCTGCCTCTGAGGTGATTACGTGGCGAAATTTAGGGTATGCCACGTTTTTCGGGGTGTGATATGGCGTTATATATAGAACAATCATTTTGCATTTAGCTGATTTTTTTCGTACATTTGCAAGCAAAAGATAAGGATGCTATCCAGTAATTTTGCACGGTGATACCTCAGACGTAAAGCTCCACACAAAGCATTCTGTAAGTTTGACTCTAAAATTTTGTGCTCAAGTGTGGTAAGTAGGAGACAAAACGATGAAGAGAATTTATCGCTTTCTTAAGCTGATAAAGTTGGTAATTGACATTGTGAATGCATTGTCATAAAAGCCAATCGGCAAGGGTTACGCAAAAAAGCGTAGCCTTTTTTGTTAATGAACTATATCATGTAAAAAATCAAAGTTTATCGAAAGAAAATGGTATGAAAGAGAAAAGACTATATACTGCCCCCAAAAGAAATCAGGCGTGAATTGAAGAAAATGGCATATGGATTAGGCTTGCAACTCAATGATTGCCGTGTTTGTTATGAATGGTCAGAGCGTGGCAACAGTTGGAATAAGTGTGTTTCATATGAATTTATAACAAGGCTGTATTCCCCTATTAGAACTCCATCAAACAATACACTCAGCCTAAAAGCAACAATAAAGCAACATATTCATATTATAAGCTAATTTGTGATACAACAAAAGGTAATGTAGCTTAATAAGGATTATGATGCTTAATTAGAAAAGCCTTTGAAATGCTGATACGATATTTTCCCATTCATAGGCAATTATCCCAACAACAGAAATCCCAATGGCAATTTTGGATATAATAGAAAGTATTGGATATTCTTTCTTGAGAACTAATTTATCTTCCATCACCTTATTTCCTCTAATATTGTATGTTGGCTGTTTGGAAAGCACTTCAAGATTTATCAGTTGGAATAAACTTGTGACAGCATAGATTGTCAGAATGAAGAAATCAAGTAGGAAATATACAACGCAGAAACGAACAACACATACTAACGTCATTTTAATAGAAAGACTAACATTCACTTCCTCTATTGACGTGGCAATAGAGACATTTGAGAAATCTATTTGCTGCCCGTATAACAAAGTTCCCACAAGGATTGAGATAACTATTAGAGAAATAAAAATTGCATATGAAGCCAGTGCGTTAAATTGTTGAAGATAATTCCAAGATTTCAATCTGTTGATTTTTCCACTATCAGAGCTTGCATCAAATCTTAATTCCTTAAATTTATCATAGACTACAACAATGAGAGCAAGGAATAACCCCGTCATGATACTTAATGAATTAAGCAACGTATCTATGATGTCATTACTCAGTCCTGCGTTATTTGTTAACGTGAATATAAATGCAAGCAAGATGGCAACCCACTGCAAAACTGAAAAATAGAATTTAGGAGGTTTATTTGTACATGTTGCATTTTGATATTGCCACTTGTGTCCTTCTGTAATTAGTTTGAGAATGTAATATAAAAGAGTTGATATATTCATAAAGTCTTTATTCTACAATGTACACTTCTTCACATATTTGCGATAAAAGGCCATCACACATAGATTTTATATCTACTCTTTTTAACATTCCAGTTTCTTCATCTTGTATTTCATAGTTTATTGGCATCATAGGCTTTATCTTCAAGTCATCGCCAATGATAAAAGAATATACTTTATCATCTTTTTTAAGTGTTCCTTTCTTTTTGTCAAAATTAGAAAGCATTTTAGTTGTATTCCCAATATTAAAATTGCTTTGACCTATCAAACCTAACACATTTCTAATCAAATCATAGGAAGGTTTATTCTCTCTTGTTGGCGTTATTTTGATGGAAACATCATATCCTCTTACAATTTCATTTATCCCATTACCATCCATAACTCCTGTTGTAATGAAATCTGTAAAGGTAAAACTATCAATAATTCCAGAGTCTTTATATTCGTCTATTAAAGACTGAGGAACATATCTTTCGAGTTTAATCTGATGATTAGTGCGTAGTAACTCTTTTAAGAGAATTTCAATTGCAGGTTTTATGCTTTGTCCAGTTTTACGTTCAAGAAATAGTAAACCTACATTTGAATCTAATGGTAAATGCAAATATAGGTAGAAACGACTTGCTATCATTTTATCCCGACCTAAAACAGTTTTATCAGAGACATGGTTCATCTGAGCAGCCGTCCTAATTTTATCGTACTGTCCACCATCAATGTAACCCTCTATGAGATTTTGTGCAGAATGACTTGTTAATATTTGATTTACATCCTCTCCTTCGTTGGATAGCAAAGATAGTCCTATTTTTGTCCTATCAGTATGCCATGCGGTATCTTGTGTAATTGCATGAAGCATTCTAGAAAACAAACGATTAAACAAATTATTATCATCAATAGCTTCTTCAATATGTTCTTTCTCAATGATGATTTGTCGCATAGTTTTGCGTCCCAAAATAATCTTGTATATTTCTAATTGACTTTCTGTTCGTGCCATAACCATTATTTTATTTGCAAAGGTACAAAATTTGCTTAATAAAACCGCAACAAAATTCTGTTTGGAATATTTAACTATCTAACAAAACTTACTTGATAACAGTAAGTTAACAATCCGTCACGCCTATGCCATCACGAAAATCCACAGTTTTAGGGCATTTCTTTACATATTATACAAATATAGGATTTTTCATTCAGCCATTTAGATAGAGAAAGCAAAATAATCTCCCAAATATGAAATTACCTATATTTCTCTTTGAGTTTTTGTCAAACAATAACACCTTGACAAGGAAAAAAGCTACATATCGAGGACAAATGCTGCCACTTTCTTGGATTTATAACATAGTATCTATGAAATGACATATATTTGCGCACAAACAATTAGCAAATATCACTATGAATCAGAAAAATATAGAACATATAGCACTCTATTCCCTTGTATTGGTAGGTACTCTTGTCGTTGGCGTTTTAGCTCGTCAGTTTGTTTTATCCAATGGTGTTGACGATTTCAGTAGTAGTGTTGTATTTTTGCAACAGTAATTGTTTGGATGGCGATCTATGCCAGTTTACAGACAACTTTCAAGCAGTTTCTGCTGCCACGCATAGAAGCTTTTCTATTGCGATTCTTTGCTTTTCAAACGATGAAAGATAACAATGATACCGTTTCTGTTCCAGAAGCCCCTACAATCAAAGATTCAAACCAAACTATGTCTGATGTCATTGAGTCTGCTCCTACCGCTGAAGAAACAATCTCTAAACCTTCAGAATATGAAGTTATGCGAACCAATTTTATCGCCAAAAAGAATCGTGCTATTCAAACCAAATTGGAAAAGGTCATTAGCTATACGAAGCAAACAATGGTCGCTTATATGAGTGAAGAAGATCTCAACCGTTTATGCGCATACATCGTAGAATATAGTTCAGGCGATACCTTGCAAAAGATATCGCCTGTAAAGGTTGACTCACAACTTAAAAGCGTTGATATAATGCACTTTGGATGGAATATTGGTAAAGCGTTCAGCAAAAAGCGCATTCACACAGCCACATTCATTAAGAATGTCTTTGCCCATACCCTTCGTGACTTGGAGATCTCAACTATTGAGCGAAAAATGTCACACACTGAAACAGGGTGTCATATTAAATTATATGCAGAAATAGTATAATTCAGATATTAATCAACTTCGATATAATCTACCTTTCTTGAATAAGGAAGAGTCTGGAGTACATTGTTGGGTGCTGGGAATAACTTAACCACATTATTTTCAACTGCTGTTAACAGCAAATCAAATGTTTTAATTGAGTAATCATCAGTATCTTCCCATTCTTCTCTACTCACAAGGAATAAGCCATCACCAATTATTCCATTCTCATAATTATTTCTACGACACACAAGGACAAACTCTTGTTCGTCAAACATTAGGATATATTTATTTTTTTCATACTTCAAAATATATTTAAAACTTTGCTATTACTGGTGCGCCAAAAACACTTCCTTCCTCATGTAAAAGCCAATGTTCATTTGAGTCAGAAGTAAGAAATAAAGATATCATTGGATGTTTCGGTATTTCTTTTGTAGATACTTTCCCTTTGACATTGCCAGCTTCAAAATATAACTCCCTCGTATCTTCATCTTTCTTTACATCAATTCTTGTAGCAGATATTCTATCTTTAAACTGTTCAATGGTAAGTGTTTCTTTTGAACTATTTGGAATCCATTCCCCATTCTGATTGTAATCTATAAGATAAAACTTTTGCCAGCGTTCAAATAATACTATCGCCTCTAACTTAGCAAGATTTAAATTCTGTACTATTTTATCAATAGCGCCACCTTTACTGTTGGGAAAAATTTCATTTATATACTTATCAAACAAATCTGTATAAATATCTACGCTTGACGATATATTCTTGTTTATTTTAACATTGCCGACATATTTATAACCATAAATCTCAAAAAAAACGGTTGTTCGCAATCTTATAAACTATATCATCAGGAGTTAAAAAGGCATACTCATCTTCCAATATTATCTGTCTAATAATTCTTTCATAATGAAAATCATCAAGAAGTTGTTTTTTCTCATGCTCGTCGTCATAATTAAGCCGTCCTGTAATATGCCGAATTTGATATTCCTGACGATTAATTATTTCTTTCATAGACTTCCTATCTACCCATAATAGTATTATGGCCCCAATAGCTAATATAAATAACGCCTCAATCATAATAGTAATTATTCATAATTTATTATCTAGAAGACAAAAGTACTAATTTTATCTAACAACATGTTTTGTATCCATAATTTATTATCACATATTTTATAAAAACGATCTATATAATCACCACCAAAAGTTATCTCACAGTTATATCCTGGTAATGTTTCCCACCATCAAAACACCGATTTCCTTTGCCAGCGAACAATTAAAAACGAGTACGTATGGCAAACGAACAAATCACTTTTGATAAGCTGCCGCAGGCGGTAGGTTATCTCACAGAACAGATGTGACAAATCCGGCAGATGGTGGCAGCATTGCAACCGCAGACATCTTCAGACAAGCATCGTCTTATTGAAATTAACGAAGCCTGTAAAATCACACGAAAGGCAAAGCCTACCATTTACACGCTTGCGCGTAAAGGACAGATTCCAGCTTACAAACGAGGCAAGAAACTCTACTTCTATGAAGATGAGCTGCTGCAATGGATTGAGTCCGGAGCAAGCAAATGCGGGCCAAGTCACTTCAGGAACAGGCAGCGGAGATAGTACATGGAGCGAAACGCAAACCAAAGGGATGTTATAACTTTTGATCTGCACGGCTATGGAAACCTCCAAATTAACAGCAGAAGGTATTATCGGCGAGGCTGTGCGCATCGGAGCCAAGATGTCCGGTGGTGAGTTCCCGATAGAAATCTTTCCTATCAGGATTCAGCGCATCATCAGCAGTTTACACGATTGTCAGGGCTATCCCGTGGATTATGTCGCCGCAGCTATCCTTGCGGCCATTTCTGTGGGGATTGGCAACTCCCATCTGGTGCAGGTAAAGCGCAACTGGCTGGAAAGTCCTATTCTGTAAATGGCACTGATTGGACGCCCCGGAGCGAATAAGAGTCATCCGCTGAGTTTCGCTTTCCAGCCGTTTATTGAACACGACTATTGTCAGAATCAGGAGTATCAGAAGTTGTATGCCGAGTAGGAACGCACTATGTCCATGAGCAAAAAGGAACGCATGGAAGCTGGTTTGGATGAATTTCCGCAGGCTCCCGTGCGCAAACGCCTTCTTGTTTCGGATATTACTCCCGAAGGACTGAGCCTGATACATGCCCAGAATCCCAGAGGACTCTGCCTTTGGTCGGACGAGCTCTCGGCCTGGTTCAAGAATTTCAACCGTTACAATAACGGTCCGGAAGAACAATTCTGGCTTTCGTTGTTCAATGCCAAGCCCACGATTTCCGACCGCAAGAGTATGCAAAGTTCCATTTTTATCAGACGTCCTTACATCTCTGTTATCGGTACCATTCAAAAGAAGATTCTGAGCGAACTGGTCAAGGGCGAGCGTTCGAGTAACGGTTTTATTGACCGTATTCTTTTCGTAATGCCTGAATCTGTCTTGAAAAGCAGATGGAACGACCGGGAAACTCCTGAAGAACTGGAAATCCAGTGGCAACAGATTATAGACAAGTTGATTGCACAGGATTGTCCGCATGACGAAAATAATGAATTGCAGCCTCAATGCCTGCCATTCGATGAAGACGCCAAGCAGCGGCTTTACGGCTGGCAGCACGAAAATGCTCGCCAATGTGATATGGAAACCAACGATGCTTTGGTAGGTATTTACTGCAAACTGGAAATCTACATTATCCGGTTTTGTCTGATTATCCAGCTTGCCCGATGGACTTGCGGAGAGTGCGACAAGCATACGATTGACCTTGAAAGCGTGAACCGTGCCATCCTGCTGGCCGAGTATTTTCGGACAACAGCCGTAAAAGTACAGACTGCCGTCAGCCAGGAACAGTTGAGCGAATTGCACCGCAACATCTACCTGAACTTGCCTCAGAGATTTACGACGGCAGAAGGTATCGGCATTGCTGAAAGTTACGGGATGAAGGAACATGCTTTCAAGATGTTTCTAAAACGCCACATCTGAACATTATTCAGAAAAGAGAATCATGGAGAATACAGTAAATAAACCTGTTACTATGCACATTTTCGCAACCTAGGGGTTTGTGAAGTTGCGAAAATGTGCATAGTAACATCCAAACAGAAAGAAAAATGAGCTACAGATTCACATTAGAACCATACAAAGGTGTCAGCACCCGGCACACATGCCCGAACTGCCACCGCAAAAGTTGTTTCGCCAAATACATCGATACGGAGAAGCAAATCAGCTTTCCCGATTATGTAGGGCGATGCAACCATGAACAGAAGTGCGGCTACAACTATACGCCCAAAATGTACTTTGACGAGAACCCGATAGCCAAGGAACGATTGAGCGAAGAGTTTGTACCGGTGTCAAAGCCACGCATCAGTCTGCCTACTGAACCGTCATTCATTGAGTCGGAAATCATGAGGCAGTCCCTAAAGCTGTATCGCACGAACAAGCTGTTTCAATTCCTGAGTTTCCATTTCGGACAGGAGGCTACCGAAGAGCTGATGTTGCGCTACCATGTAGGAACCTCGAAGCATTGGCCTGGAGCTACGGTCTTTTGGCAAGTCGATATTTCCGGACGGGTACGTACCGGGAAAGTGATGCTCTACAATCCTGAAAACGGAAGGCTGGTTAAAGAGCCGCACAACTACATCACGTGGGTACATTCCCTTTTGAAGAAAGAGAATTTCAACCTTCGACAATGTTTGTTTGGTGAACATCTTTTGACCTCCGACCAGCAGCGTCCGGTTGCCCTGGTGGAGAGTGAGAAAAGTGCTTTGATATCCAGCTTCTATCTGCCGCAATATCTCTGGATTGCTTCGGGCGGAAAGAACGGAGCGTTCAATCGGGATGCCATCAGCGTATTAAGAAACCGACGTGTCCTGCTCTTCCCTGATCTTGGTGCGACCGACTATTAGAACAGTAAAATGGAGATGATCCG
>OLPR01001752.1_pt1 | contig 17201 bp, 20 predicted proteins | sample 1672761 | NCBI WGS metagenome assembly OLPR01 (sample SAMEA3136721, study PRJEB25190) | human gut metagenome | biome: human gut; feature: human-associated habitat; material: faeces | place: Austria | collected 2013 | reverse complement strand
CTGGAGGACTTCAACGTCACGCTCGAGGTCGACAATATCGCGACGATCAAGGACCTCGTGCGCCGCAACTACGGCGTATCGATTCTGGCGCGCAGCGCGTGCATGGACGAGCTGAAAAAGGGCAAGATCACCGTGCTCCCGATTGAAAACCTGAGCATGATCCGCGAGGTGAACATTCTGTATCACCACACGTTCAAGCACGCGGAGATCCTGCAGGACATCGTTCGCATTTACAATGAAACCGCAAAAAAATTGCGCGCATAAAGGAGAATACATATGCATATCATGCTTACCAACGATGACGGCATTCAGGCGCTCGGCATTCGCACGCTCGCGCGCGTTCTTTCCGATGCGGGACATAAGGTCAGCGTTTGCGCACCCGATCGCGAGCGCAGCGCGGCGAGCCATTCGATCACGCTTCGCCGCGCGCTGACTGCCGAAAAGGTCGAATTCCCGTGCGCGGAAATCGCGTATGCGGCAGATGGCACGCCTGCGGATTGTGCGCGGCTCGGGCTTTACCTGATTCCGAACGTCGATCTCGTGATTTCCGGCATCAATAATGGCTCAAATCTCGGCGGCGCGTGCGTGTATTCCGGAACCGTCGGCGCGGCGATGGAGGCGGCGATGTCCGGAATGCCCGCGCTGGCGACTTCGCTCGGCGCGTTCGACCAGACCGATTACGTCCCCGCCGCGCGGGTGACGCTCAAGGTTGCCGAATGGATGATGGATCATCCGCTCGGACGCGGCGAATTCTATAATCTGAATGTGCCCGCCGTGCCGTACGATCAGATTCAGGGCGTAATCGCCGCGCCGCTCGCGCCGAATTACCTCGATTCCGCCGCCTATACGCCGACGGAGGATGGCAAATTCATGTATACGCACGGCGTCAACGTGCCGTTTGAGGATCCGGAATGCGACGTGCTGCGCATGAAGGAAGGCTTCGCGCCGCTGACGAAGCTCACGTGGGATCTGCGCCTGAACGCGCCGCATCCGGACGCTGCGGAAATCAACCTGTGAGGCGAATATGACGCATTACGAAATTGAACGCAAATACCTGATCGATCTGCCGGACGAACGCTTTCTCGCCGCCCAGCCCGATTGCGCGGTCTGGGACATCGAGCAGATTTATCTGCTCGGCGAGCCTGGCAAAACGCGCCGCATTCGCCGCGTGGTTGAGAATGGGCAAACGCGTTGTTATCAGACGACGAAGCGCAGGATTTCGGCTGCGATCGCTGATGAGCGCGAATCGCAGATCGGCGAATCGGAATACAATCGGCTGTGCGCGGAACGTGATCCATCGCTTCAAACGATTCTGAAACGGCGCTATCGGATTCCATTTGCCGGAAGGACGCTCGAAATCGACATTTACCCGTTCTGGCAGCGTCAGGCGGTGCTCGAAATCGAATTGGAAAGCGAAGAAGAACCCGTTCACATTCCGGATTGGCTGCGCGTTCGCCGAGAGGTCACGAGCGAAAAGCGCTATAAAAACGTCGCTCTCGCGCGAAAAATTCCGGCGGAGGACGCATGATTCATCGAAGTGCCTGTTGGCGGGTTGTTTTGGAGAAAAATGAAAATGAACATTGAAAGCATCCGGAACATAACGGTCGTTACCGGAGACGATGCGATTACGAACGCGGACGCACTGCTGGAGCTGGCGATGCGCGCGCGATATGAAAACGGTGCGGACAGGCTCGCAATCGAATAGAGCGCGCTCGCGAATGATTTTTCATTTGGAGTAGGCGGTTTGCGGGAGAAGCGCTGCAAAAGCTGATCAATTATCGTTTCAAAATCACCATTTTCGGCGATTAGAGCCATTATACCGGCAAGCCGCTGAAGGATTTCATGCGCGAATCCAATCGCGGGCGCGATGTGTTTTTTTTGTCGCGACGCGAAAAGAAATGATTGAAAAAGCCAAATAAAGCGGGCGAGGGGAGAATGCAAATCCCTTCGCCCGTTTTGCGTTATGCGCCGCTCTTTTTCCGCTTTTCGCTTTCGCGATAGGCGCTCGGCGTTGTGGAAAGCGCATCATGAAAAACCTCGCACAGCCGCGCGGCGGACGAAAAGCCCGAGGAGAGCGCCGTTTCGGTCAGCGACAGCTCCGTGCCGCTCAAAAGGCGCTTTGCGTGTGAAAGGCGAAGCTCGACCAGCACCGATTGCGGCGAGCGTCCCGCGTGCGCCTTGAATACGCGAAATAGCTGCGAACGGCTCAGCCCTACGAACGATGCAACATCTTCGATATGATAATCCGCACGCTGATAGTTTGCGTTCAGCGCCCACAGCGCGCGCTGATAGCTGTCCGTTCCCGCGGAAACCGAGCGCTGGGGCGACGCGTCGAACCGGCTTTGCGCGATATATGCCATTAAACGAAGCAGTCCGCCGACAGCCGCGGACTGGCTTCTGAGCAGAAGCGACATATCGTCGTAAATCGAATACGCGATTTTCAGCGCGGTTTCGGCGTATTTCCCGAGGTCGAATACCGGATTTTCCGGCGTGAGACCCGCCGAACGCGCGAGTTCGTCCGCCCTTGAACCGGTAAATCCCACCCAGACATAGTCCCATGGCGCGCTTGCGTCCGCGGTATACACGGTAACATCCTCCGGAAAGATCATAAATCCCTGTGAGGCATGGATTTCATAGCGCTTAGCACCATTATCGAATACGCCGCGCCCGGACGCCGCGATGTGCATCAGATGATACCCGCGCATGACCGGACCATATCTGTGCAGCGGCTCGCACGCTTCGCGTCCGCAGTCCTTGATATAGATCTCCCGCCCGAATGCCAGAAAGCTCATAACCATCCCTCCATGGGAATGATACAACATTTTCCGCATGGAATGCAACAGTATATGCTTGTAGAAACCGCATTGCGTATGTTAAAATAAGGCATCGATATGAAGGAGGTATTCACCCATGCCGAAAATTACCTTTATGGGCGCCGGCTCCACGGTGTTCGCCAAGAACGTTCTGGGCGACAGCATGATGACCCCTGCGCTTGAGGAAAGCACCATCGCGATTTACGACATCGATGCGACCCGCCTGAACGAGTCCGCCATGATGCTCGAGGCGATCAACCGCAACAACGGCTCGAAGGCGCACATCGAGAAGTATCTGGGCGTCGAGAACCGCAAGGACGCGTTGCGCGGCGCGAATTACGTCGTCAATGCCATTCAGGTCGGCGGCTATGATCCCTGCACGATTACCGATTTTGAAATCCCGAAGAAGTACGGTCTGAAACAGACCATTGCTGATACGCTGGGCGTCGGCGGCGTGTTCCGCGCGCTGCGCACGATTCCGGTGATGCTCGATTTCGCGCGCGATATGGAAGAAGTTTGCCCGAACGCGTGGTTCCTGAATTACACCAACCCCATGGCGATGCTGACCGGCGCGATGCTGCGCATGACCAACATCAAGACCGTCGGTCTCTGCCATAGCGTTCAGGTTTGCGCGTCTACGCTGCTGAACGAGCTGGGCATCGGCTATGACGACAATGTGCAGTGGAAGATCGCGGGTATCAACCATCAGGCGTGGCTGCTCGAATGCACCCGCGCCGGCGTGGATCTCTATCCGGAAATCAAGCGTCGCGCGCTTCTGTACAATGAGGGCAAGCTCGATATCGGCACGTTCGAAGAGCGCGTAAAGATGCTCTGCGGCGATCATGAGCCGGATCAGTATCATCTCGAGCGCCTCCGCAAGGAATACGATCTCTATAAGGAAAAGGGCAAGCACGGCGATATGGTCCGCCTCGAGCTGATGCGCCGCTTCGGCTATTACATCACTGAGTCCAGCGAGCACAATGCGGAATACACGCCTTATTTCATCAAGGATCGCTATCCGGAATTCATCGACAAGTACAATATCCCGCTCGACGAATATCCGCGCCGCTGCATCCATCAGATCGAAGACTGGAAGAAACGCGGCCATGAACTGACGCAGAATCCGCTGCTCAGCCATACCCGCAGCCGCGAATATGCGAGCTACATCATGGAAGCAATGGAGACGGGCAATCCGATCATGATCGGCGGCAACGTGCTGAATCGCGGCCTGATCACCAATTTGCCCGGCAACGCGTGCGTCGAGGTTCCGTGCCTCGTCGATCGCAACGGCGTGCAGCCGACCGTCGTCGGCGACCTGCCGGAGCAGTGCGCTGCGCTGAACCGCACGAACATCAACGTCCAGCTCCTCGCGATCGAGGCGGCGCGCACGCTGAAGAAGGATTATATCTATCAGGCGGTTATGCTCGATCCGCACGCGTCCAGCGAGCTGTCGATGGACGATATCGTCGCGATGTGCGATGAGATGATCGAAGCTCATGGCAACTGGATGCCGAAGTATCATTGATCGACTTGAAAAAAATGAATCCGAATGCTCCGTTCCGAACTGGAACGGAGCGCTTTTTGCAGCTTTAATACGCAAAATTGCAAAATAGACGCCTAAACACGAATTAACAAATCTCTAATTATGCAAAAACAGGTTGAAATCGACGATTGTGCATAAAAAATGCAAGAATTAACATTTGAGGGTGAGAAATTTACTTGCCAAATGAGGGAAGATGATGTATACTGTCAACCATAAAAGAAACGGAGGGCAAAAAAATGAAAAAGCTTCTCTCTATGGTAATCGCACTGATGCTTGTATTCTCCTGCGCTTCTGCATTGGCGGAGCTGACCTTTACGACCGGCGGCACGGCGGGCACGTATTACGCGTTTGGCGGCGTGCTGGCGCAGTATATTTCTGATCATTCCGATGTACAGGTTACGGCGGTCGCCGGCGAGGGCAGTGCGGCGAACATCGATATGCTGGATATGGGCTACGCGCAGCTGGGATTCGTGCAGAGCGACGTTGCGTACTATGCGGCGAACGGCATTCGCTTTGAGCAGTATGAAGGCAATCCGGTGACTTCGTTCACTGCGCTGGCGGCGCTGTACAATGAAACCGTGCAGCTCGTGACCTGCGATCCCGAGATCAAGTCGATGGATGATCTCCGCGGCAAGAATGTTTCGATCGGTGCGGCGGGCTCCGGCGTTTACTTTAACGCGATGGACTTCCTTGCGGCGTACGATATGACCGAAGCAGACATCAATCCCCAGTATCTCTCGTTCGGCGATTCGGCGGAAGCGCTCCGCGACGGTAAGATCGACGCAGCGTTCGTCGTTGCCGGCGCGCCCACGGTTGCAGTCGTCGACCTGTGCGCCACGAAGGGCGCGTACCTCGTCGGTCTTGACGACGAGCACGTTGCGAAGCTGAAGGAGATCAATGGCGCGTACACCGAATGCATCATTCCGGCGGGCACCTATGATGGCATCGATACCGATACCAAGACCGTTGCGGTCAAGGCGATCATCATTGCAAACGGCGATGTGACCGACGACGAAGCGTACACGATCGTTTCCACCATCTTTGAAAACGCGGCGGACATCACGACCCAGCACGCGAAGGGCGCAGAACTGGATCTGAACTACGCGGCTGAATGCGGCCTGAACTATCATCCGGGCGCGGCGAAGTATTTCGCCGAAAAGGGCATTACGGTGAAGACGGCGGAATAAGCTTCCGAAGAGGTATTCGCGGGGCTGCGGCGCAAATCGTCGCAGCCCCGAATTCAAAAAAAACACCGGTAAGTAACGCCGGAGAGGAAAGGGGTTCTATCCATGGAGAAGGACAGAAAAATGGAGCGGGCAATCGACGCTTCCACCGATACCGCGGCGGACGTCGAGGCGATTATGCGCAAGTATGATCGCGAATCCAATACCCGCATTTGGGAGGGTACTCCGAAGATCATCGTGTCCTGCGTGGCAGTGCTGTTTTCGCTGTTCTGCCTGTATGTCACGCTGTTTGCCAACTTCATGGAACAGGTGCGCCTTTCGTCATTCCTCGGCGCGTTGATCGTGATCGGGTATCTTACATATCCGGCGAAAAAGGGCAAGGTTCATGTGAACGCCATGCCGTGGTATGACATTGTTCTGATGGTGCTCGGCGCGGGCGCGTTCTTCTTCTATGTCGTGAACGCTAAATACGTCGTGAAGCTCAATATGCGCATTACGAAGGAAACAGTGTATATCGTGGCCGGTCTGATCGGTCTGCTTTCGCTCGCAGAGCTTTGTCGCCGCAGCGTCGGTCTTCCGATTTTGTGCGTCGCGGGCATATTCGTCGCGTATACAGTCGTGAACCAGTGGAACAAGGGCGGCATTCCGCTGATCATTTATCGCCTGTTCTATGGCGACGGCGGCGTGCTTTCGACCCCCATCAACGTCTGCTCGAAGTATATCGTCGTGTTCATCATTTTCGGCGCGTTCCTCGAACGCACGGGCATTGAGGATTTCTTCATTAATCTTGCCAACGGTTTGTGCGGACGTTTCGCGGGCGGACCGGCAAAGGTCGCGGTTGTCGCAAGCGCATTTGAGGGCATGGTTTCCGGTTCGTCCGTTGCCAATACGGTCGGCTCCGGTTCCATTACGATCCCGATGATGAAAAAGCTCGGCTATAAGCCCGAATTTGCCGGCGCGGTCGAAGCGGCGGCGTCCACCGGCGGTCAGATCATGCCCCCGATCATGGGCGCGGCGGCGTTCCTGATGGCGGAGTATGTCGGCGTTCCGTATTCGAATATCATTGTTCGCGCAATTTTGCCGGCAGTGCTGTATTTCCTTGGCATCTTTATCGCGGTTCATCTGGAAGCGAAAAAGCTCGGCTTGCGCGGCGTTCCGAAGGAGATGCTGCCGCGGGTCGGCGAACTGATTCGCGATTCGTATCTGCTCCTGCCGCTGATCATCCTCGTATATCTGGTCAGCTCGAATACGAAAACCATGCAGTTCTCCGCAGCAATTGCAATTCTGATGGCGATCGCAGTAGGCGTTATTAACAACGTGGCGCGTTATTGCCGCGAAAAGAAAGCGGGCGGCGAAATGACCAATACGTCCGGCAGCACTGTGAAAGCGGCGGTCGGCATTGGCGGCGGTTTCGGTCCCAAGAGCATTTTCGACGCGCTTGATGCGGGCGGACGCGGCTGTATTACCGTTGGTGTTGCGTGCGGCATTGCGGGCGTGATTGCCGGATGCCTGACCGTAACCGGACTTGCATCCAAGATGATCAACGCGATCGTCGGCATTTCTGGCGCGTCGTCGCTGCTGGCGCTCGTACTGACCATGCTGTGCTGTATCGTGCTCGGCATGGGCGTTCCGACCACCGCGAACTATTGCATTATGGCGTCCACCTGCGCGCCGATTCTGATTCAAATGGGTATTCCGACCATCGCTGCGCACTTCTTTGTGTTCTATTTTGGTATCGTCGCCGATATTACGCCGCCGGTTGCACTGGCAGCGTATGCGGGTTCCGCGATTGCGCAGGGCAATCCGATGAAGACGGGCCTCACTGCCACGCGGCTTGCGATTGCGGCGTTCATCATTCCGTTCGTGTTTGCGTATTCGCCGATGATTCTGTTCGTGGGCGAGAGCATTCTCTGGTATGAGGTCGCGCTGACGGTGATTACCGCGGTGATCGGTATGATCGGCGTTGCGGCGGGTCTGAGCGGCTATCTGCTGGGTAATATGAATATCGTTCAGCGTATCGTGACCATTTTGGGCGGTGTGTTGCTGATCATCCCCGGCGTCTGGACGGACGCTGCAGGCATCGCGCTGGTTGCTATCGCGGTCGTCTGGCAAATGCTTGAAAAGAAGAACAAATAAGCGAATGAATTTCGAGCCTGTTTCGCGGTTAAAACGCGAAGCGGGCTTGATTTTTTGCACAAAATAAGGTATGATTATCTTGGAATATAAGGCATGGAGGAACGAACGTGTCCAATTACGATCAGAGTAAAATTCGCAATTTTTGCATTATCGCGCATATCGACCACGGCAAATCGACGCTGGCAGATCGCATTCTCGAAAAGACCGGCGTGATGCAGCTTCGCGACATGACCGATCAGGTGCTCGATTCGATGGAACTCGAGCGCGAGCGCGGGATCACAATCAAATCCAAAGCGGTGCGCATGCCGTATAAGGCGAAAAACGGTGCGGAATATGAGCTGAATCTGATCGACACGCCCGGTCACGTGGACTTTACCTACGAGGTTTCCCGCGCGCTGGCAGCGTGCGAGGGCGCGATTCTGGTCGTGGACGCGAGCCAGGGCATCGAAGCGCAGACGCTGGCGAATGTGTATATGGCGCTGGATCACAATCTCGAGATCCTGCCGGTGATCAACAAGATCGACCTGCCGAGCGCCGACCCCGCAGGTGTTAAGCAGCAGATCGAGGACGAAATCGGTTTAGACACCGAGAATTGCCCACTGGTTTCGGCAAAACAGGGAATCGGCATCGAGGACGTGCTGGAGGCAGTCGTGAATCGCATTCCCGCGCCAAACGACGACGTAAACGCTCCGATGCGCGCATTGATTTTCGATTCCTATTATGATAATTATCGCGGCGCGATTTCGTCCGTGCGCTTGAAGAGCGGGCGTGTCAAGGTCGGCGACCGCATTCGCATGATGTCCAGCGGCCGTGAATTCGACGTGACCGAAGTTGGCGCGTATCTGCCGCTCGGCTATCAGCCGAAGGAGGAACTGCGCGCGGGCGAGGTCGGCTATATCGCCGCGTCGATCAAGGATATATCGGATATCCACGTTGGCGATACGATCACACAGGCGCTCGAACCGGCGGACGAACCGCTGCCCGGCTATAAGCCGGTGCTTCCGATGGTTTATTGCGGCATTTATCCGGCGGACGGCGCGGATTATGAAAGCCTGCGCGATGCGCTGGAGAAGCTGAAGCTGAACGATGCGGCGCTTTCGTATGAACCCGAAACGTCCGTTGCACTCGGATATGGTTTCCGCTGCGGATTTTTGGGGCTTTTGCACATGGAAATTATCCAGCAGCGATTGGAGCGCGAATTCGATCTCGATCTGGTAACGACCGCGCCGAGCGTCGTTTACCGCGTGATCAAAACCGATGGCACGGAAATGACGATCGACAATCCGACGAACCTGCCGCCTGTTCAGGAAATCGACTGGATGGAGGAGCCGTTCGTCGACGCGCAGGTCATTACGCCGCAGGACTATACCGGTGCAATCATGGAGCTGTGCCAGGATAAGCGCGGCACGTTCCGCGATATGAAATATATCGACGGCGGGCGCGTGATGCTCTTGTATGATCTGCCGCTCAATGAGGTGATCTTCGATTTCTTCGATCAGCTCAAGAGCCGTACGCGCGGCTACGCGTCGTTCGATTACGAACTGAAGGGCTATGTCCGCAGCGATCTGGTCAAGCTCGATATTCTGCTCAACGGCGAGCAGTGCGATGCATTGTCGATCATCGTGCATCGCGACCGCGCATACCCCAGAGGCCGTTCAATCGCCGAAAAGCTCAAGGACGTAATCCCGAGGCAGATGTTCGAAATCCCGATTCAGGCGGCAATCGGCGGCAAGATCATCGCCAGAGAAACCGTCAAGGCACTGCGAAAGGATGTTCTCGCAAAGTGCTACGGCGGCGATATTTCCCGAAAGAAAAAGCTTCTGGAAAAGCAGAAGGAAGGCAAAAAGCGCATGAGGCAGGTCGGCAGCGTGTCGGTGCCGAGCGAAGCATTTATGGCAGTATTGAAGATGGACTAAACGAAGCGGTTCATCGAAAGGAGCGATATGGAGAAGCCGTTGTTCGAAGTGGAAACCCGCACCACGCCCGCAAGCTGCAAGGCAATCGCGCTCGTTCGGGCAAGACAGCACGGAAAGACGATCTGGCTGATCAATATGGTAATTGCAATCGGCGCAGCGGCGCTGTGGGCGGTTGACTCGCGACGCGCCTATTGGATCACCGCGCTGCTCGCAATCCTCGTTCTTCAAACGATATTCCACATTCCGATTGCCGGATTGCTGCGCTATCTCGTTCATAAGGCGGAGGATTTGCGCGTGTCTATTGCGTTTGATTCGGAGAAAATCGGCGTCCATACGCGCTCGGAGGACAGCCGAATTCCCTATTCGGAGATCACTGATTGGGCGGAAACGCGGCTCTATTATGTAGTCATGTTGCATAATCATACGCCACTTGCAATCGAAAAAGCAGCGCTTACGCCCGATTGTGCGGCGATGCTTGAATCCGTTCTCCGAGAGAAGACCGGAAAAGTCTGCCGTCAGGTGAAGCGATGAATGCGCCGATTTCGATTTACATCCATGTTCCGTTCTGCGCGGCAAAGTGCGCGTATTGCGATTTTGCATCGTTTCCCAATCGATTGCGGGATGCGGACGCTTATTTCTACGCGCTGAACGCTGAGATTGAATCGTGGTCGGATACGCTGAAGAATTGCGAGATTCAAACCGTGTTCTTCGGCGGCGGCACGCCGACAATCGTAAATCCGGAGCGTATCGTTCGGACGCTGAGCACGCTTTTTGCACATTCAAACGTCAACAACAATGCCGAAATCACGATTGAAGGCAATCCGGGTACGCTGAATGCGGAAAAGCTGCGCGCGTATCGCAGAGCAGGCATAAATCGGCTGTCGCTCGGCGCGCAATCGATGAACGATGAAACGCTTCGATTCATCGGCAGGATTCATACGGCGAAACAGGTCGCCGAGGCGGTTTCCATGGCGCGCGACATAGGCTTTGCAAATCTGAATCTCGATTTGATCTATGCACTGCCGGGGCAAACGCTCGACGATTGGCGGCGCACGCTGGAAGCGGCGATTACGCTGAAACCGGAACATATTTCGGCGTACAGTCTGATCGTCGAGGAAGGAACGGAGATGTTCCGGCGCGTTGCGTGCGGCGAATGCGCTGTTCCCAATGAAGATGATTGCATTAATATGCAGAGAGCCGCGACACAAACGCTGGCACAAGCGGGTTATGCGCGGTATGAGATTTCGAATTACGCGAAAGCGGGCTTTGAATGCAAGCATAACATCGCTTACTGGCGGCGATACGAATACCTTGGCTTCGGCTGCGCGGCACATTCCATGTTCGGCGGCAGGCGCTTTGCCAATCCAAGCGACTTAAGCGCTTATCTCGCCGGCGAAAGGCGCGTTCAAGAGGAAAATTTGACGCGTCAGGACGCGATCGATGAAACGCTGATGCTCGGCACGCGGATGTGCGAGGGTGTTTCTCTCGAAAAATGGGCGCGTGAATTTGGATTCAGGCTCGAACGGAAGCCAGCCGTTCAAAAACTGGAAGCAGCAGGAATTGTCCGCGTTTCAAATGACCGGCTCAGCCTGACCGAACGCGGAATGGAGGTACAGGACGCGGTCGTGATCGCGCTATTGGAATAAAAAAGCGCTCTCCGCAAGGGAGAGCGTCGAGGAGATCAGAGATCATGCTCGCGCAGTACATTCGCAAACCCGCTCATCAGCGAACAGGCGAAAGGGGACATGTCCATTCCCAGTACCTCGTCGGTCAGTGAATCCTGCAAAAGCAAATTGGGCGTTACGCGCAGTGCGTTGCAGATGTCGACCAGCGTATCCACTGTGCAGTGCTTCGTTCCGCGTTCGATGTGACCGATGTATGCGGCAGTTACGCCGACTTCGTGGGCGAGCGCGTCCTGCGTTAGTTCGAGACTGCGCCGCTGCTGACGAATGCGCTTGCCCAGTTCGATATAATCCATATTGCGCACCTCCCGTGTCGTATAAATATAGACTACCACATTCCGTCGGAAAAAACAAGCAAAATCTATGCAAATAAGAGGAAAATCATGAAACGGAAATGGTCCTGGTGGCGTGCCTGGCTGGTTCAGACGGTAGAAATGTTGATCCTTGGCGGATTTGTATCGTTGGCGGAACTGCTGGGCGCGCCCGTCTACGGCATCCTCATATGGGCGATCGTTCCGCTGATGGGCGCGGTGAGCGCTTATCGGGCGACACGGCGCGGACTGAACAACTATCTCGCATGGCTTGCGCCGCCGATTTGCACGGTTGCGGTGCATGCGCTCGTGTGGGTCTATCTTCCCGAGCCGGGCCCTGCGCTTCTGTGCGCGCTGGTTTCGCTGATCGGCGCGGCGGCGGGGGAAGTGACGAATCGGGAAGCAAAGTCGAATGCAAAGGAGCAAAATCATGGATAAGGATTTGATTCTCACCTGCGACGCGGGAACGACGGGCTGCAAATGTACGATTATTTCTCCGACGGGCGAAGCGATTAGCTCTGTGCGCCGCAGCTATCCGACCAGCTATCCGCAGCCGAACTGGGCAGAACAGAGCCCGGAGGTGATCCTGAGTGCGGTTTACGACGGCATTCGTGAGCTCCTTCAGCAGGTCAGCTCGCAGCGCATCGCGTGCGTTGGACTTTCGGGAACGATGAACGGCTGCATTCCGACGGATGCGGACGGCAAGGCGCTGCACGCGAACATCATCCATTCCGACAGCCGCACGGAAAAGCAGGTCGAGGAAATCTGCAAGGTGATCTCTCCGGAAGAATTCTATCGGCTGACCGGCAATCGCGCCGATACGCACTACACGCTGCCCAAAATCCTGTGGTTTAAGGAAAATGCGCCGGAGATTTACGCGCGCGCCCGCTGGTTTTTGAACATCAAGGATTACATATACGGCAATCTCACGGGTCGTTTCGGCTATACCGATTATTCGGACGCGTCGCTGACGATCGCGCTGGACATCAATAACCGCCGCTGGGCGAGCGAAATGCTCGTTGATCTCGGTATCGATCCCGATCGTATGCCCAAATTGCTGGTCGCGCATGACGTTCGCGGTAAAATCAGCCGCGCGACGTATAAGCTGACTGGTCTGATTCCGGGAACGCCGGTCGCAATCGGCGGCGGAGACGGTGCATGTACGGCGCGCGGCGCGGGCGTGGTCGATCCGGGCAGCGCGTATTGCTATATCGGTTCGAGCGCGTGGGTTTCGCAGATTCTGCCGAAGCCGTTGCTCGATCCGAAAATGCGAATCTTCAATTATCTTGATCTGGACGGCGAATCGTGTCACGTGACCGGAACGGTGCAGTGCGGCGCGGCGGCGTTCGATTGGGCGCTTCAGAATCTGCTGGGCGGCAATGGAAAGCCGGCGGACATTTCCAATGTCGAAAATATGGCGCGCCAGATTCAGCCCGGTGCGGAGGGCGTTCTGTTCCTGCCGACGCTGATGGGATCACGCACGCCCTATTGGGATGCGAATACCCGCGGCTGTCTCATGGGTTTTTCACTGTATCACGATAATCGACACATCGCGCGCGCGGTTTACGAGGGAATCGCGTTTGCACTGAATGCGTGCGTTGAGGTGATGGCGGAATGCGGCGCGCCGATGCGCTCGATGATGCTCACTGGCGGCGGCGCGCGCAGCGGATTGTGGCCGGACATTCTCGCATCGATTTTCAATCTGACCTCACGCGTGCATCAGGCGCCGGGCGAAACGACTTCGCTGGGCGCGGCGATTGCGGCGGGCGTTGGCGTGGGGATTTTCAAGGGCTATTCGGAAGCTGCGGGCGTGATTCGCGCGCGCTCGACGCATACGCCGAATCCGCTTTGGCGCGAAGCGTACGCGAAGCTTTATCCAATCTATGCGGATATCTATGATCGCATCAAGCCGCTGAACGATCGCATCGCGGCGTTCAAAATCGAGGAAACGCTGTGAAAAAAGTAGATTTGGATCAGCTGCGCGCGTATTTCGATCGCGTTTCGCCGTTCATTCCGGAATTGTTTAATATCGCTTACGCGATTTGCGGCACGGAGGAAGCGGCGGAATACGCGCTGATGTATGCGCTGATGGACGTATGGATGAGCGAAGCGCGCAGCGGCGTCGGAATGCGCGAAGGCCTCCGCAACGCGGTGCGCGAGGTTGCGCTCGAGGAAGCGCTCGATCGGGAAAATGAGCCCGCGTGGGACGGCGGCGAATTGGCGGCAAATCCGGAGCTTGCGCCGCTGAATCGCGCAAATGTGAAAACACGCAGGCTGATCGCGCTCAGAAGCGGCTGCAATCTGGGCTTTTCGGTGATTGCGAAGCTGATGGATGTGTCCGCGGCAGATGCAAAGCGCGAATTCAATCGATTCAAATGCGAATGGGTAAAGCGTGCGAACATTCCCGAACACGGCGCGGAAGCGGCGCTCAGCAAACGGGTTCGTCGCCAGATGTCCGCGGCGTCGCATCTTCAGCCGAGTACCGAAGCGTTGTACAGGAGTCTGACCGAAGAAGCGCTTCAAACCGCGAGACCGAAACGCCTCGCCGGACGCATTCTCAGGAGGATTGCGGAAGGAATCGTGATTGCGCTATGCGCGTTCCTGTTCTGGCTGATCGGCGTGCTGATCGGCTGATGAAGTTGGGCGAAAGAAACCGAAATATGCGATCGTTTGAATACTATCTTTATGGCGATTGTCCGGCAAATGCTTCCGCAGATAATCCGCGCGCACTGTTTGGCGCGAAAGCCGATGCGGTTTTATCGATGATTCTCGAATTTGAATCGGGTGATTGCCGCTATGACGCGCTGTGCAAACAATTTTCCGAAGAATATATTCAAAGTCTGATCCGGATTGGATTGATTCGAACGGAGAATGGAGCGGTATTGCTGGATTCAACGGTTTTGACGGGCAAGGACGTTTTCAAATTAGAAAGCGGTATGCGGGCGCGCGCGGTGCGGATGCAGATTGGCAATTGCGCCGCATACTGTCAGCACAAAATTGATTCCCAGCATGACGATGCCCGGCTTGATCATATTCAGCTTACGCCGTTTGTCGAAATGATCGGACATGAAATTCACCTCCGATTTCATTATGGCGCGCGGGCGCAGGAAAGTCAATCGCAAATATAGTCTGTCCCACCTGTGCGCAGCGCCCCTTTGAGCGCCGTGAGGCGGGACAGTGATCTATATGAAAGAAGGGAGAGGACCTTCAATACAAGTATTATACCGGAAAGATATGAACCTGAAATGAACCGGATTCAAACGATTTTCAAAAGATCGGGGAGGAGAATATGAACAACGCACAGCGTCTGGCGTTGTATGAGCGCCTGGTCCGATTGAAGAACGGAAACGACGAAGCCCGCCAAAACGCGGCGAACGCGTATTTTCCGGATGAATACCGGCGGGCGATTGCGCGCCTGCCGAAGTGCTTCCGCGAAGAATATACTGCGCACGAATGCCTCGGCGATTACGCAATTGCGCAAATTCGAATCGATGAAGCGCGGAACGTGCGCATGAAACTCGTGAGCAGCGATGTGGATATTTCCTGCGCGCGCATGGTGGACTGGCTGTTTCTCGAATTCCGCGAGGTCAGCCGCCTGCGTTTCCGCTATAATTTTCCGGAGGAGCCGATCGAAAAGCCGGCAGAGAATGCCGATTCGGTCGAAAAGCTGTTCTTTGAATGCGTTCCGAACGATAAAAAGCGTCTGTATATGGTGCTTCAAATGCAATCGTCAGGGCATTTGACCTTCGAATTCGGCAGCGTTAAATTCAGAAAGGAGGCGGGAAAGTATGATGAGCAAGGCTGAAGCCTATGTTTTTTACGCGTCGTTCCATGCGTCGGATGCTCGGGAGGATGAAATCGACGAAAAGTACGAGCTTTTTCGCAAACGCTATTTCGAAAGGGCATATCCGAAGGCGATGAAAGCGCTGGCGTAGAATATCAGCACGCCCGAATTCCGCGAGTTTTATGAGCGCCCGGAGACGAATCGCTTTGCCGGATGGAGGATTACCATGCTTGGATTCGAGTATAACAAGGACATTAGTCTCGATTTGAAGCAAACGGAGACCGGTGAAACCGTAGGAATGGCTTTTGCCGACGTTACTTCGTGCGATATTCGCCTGAACGATGCCGATTCTCCGTTTCGATTCGGCGGCGCAGAGATTGCGTACTTCTATTTCGAATGCGCGTCCGCAAAGAAAATGCACGTCTCGATCGGCTGCGACGATGGAAGCAGCCTCGAGTTCGATTTCCGATTTCTGCTTTCATCCGTCTGTTAAAGATTGATTTTTGGATAAATCCGTGTTATAATTGATGCGGTCAATTCATGAAAGGGGGCGCAAAGATGAAGACAATCAAGGATAAACAGCTGCTCGTCGGCGCAGATTTCGCGGGCTATCCGCTGAAGGAGGCGGTTTGCGCGCATCTTCGCGCGAAGGGCTGGACGATCACGGACGTCGGAGTGACCGATCCGAATGTCGAGGATACAGAAAATATGTTCCACCGCATCGGACTGCGCGTCGGCGCGATGATTGCTGAACGCGAATTCGAGCGCGCGCTCGTGTTCTGCGGAACCGGCATGGGCATTCACATTGCGGCGAGCAAATGTCCGCACGTTCACGCGGGCGTGGTTGAATCGGTGCCCGCAGCGCTGCGCGCGATCACCGGAAACGGCGTAAACGTGCTTGCGATGGGGGCGTTTTACGTTGCGCCGCAGATGGGCTGCGATATTGCGGACGCGTATCTGAACGCCGAGCTCGGCAGCGGTTACGAATGGTGGAAGAACTTTTACGAGTTCCATAAACTCGCAATCGACGAACTGGAAGCGTTTGATTATGAAACCTATAAGAAAAACGGATTCAAGGTTGAGCATTTGGGGGACTACCCGCTCTCGTTGGAAACGAAGGAGGATCTGCGCTTCCAACTGAGAGGAGATCAATAATTGCAAAAGCGAATTGTTTCAAAAGAAGCGAATCCGAGAGCGATTTTGCGCCGTTTACCCAGCCCGTTTTGAATGAGCAGGTCATGCGGATGAACATGGGCAGGACGTTTACGCCGAGGAGGCGGAGGCATATTTAGCGTTCATCCTCCGATACAATCGCGAAAATCCGGATACGGTGAAGTATCTGATGTTTGCGAACGATGCATTCATCGGCATCGGCGCGCTGTATTGCCGTCCGTAGGGCGCGGAGGTCGAGTGTATGCTGCTGCCCGAATTCTGGAACCGCGGGCATGCGACGGAAATCGTGTCCGAACTGCCGAAAGTTGTGTGCGGAAAGCCCGAGATTCATCAAATTCGCGCGATGATGGATCCGAAAAATGCCGCGTCCCGGCGCGTAATGATCAAAAACAGCTCCGTTTACGAAACAACCGAGCACATCGCCGAGGACAATACCGACGCGGAAACCTATTCGATTCAGCTCTGAAGAAAGGGCATTCGCCTGAATTGGCGAATGCCCCTGTTTTATGCGTCGCGCAAAAGCCGCACGTAAACGTTCAGTATACAATCCATCGAATCGTCATGCATCTCCCATTCGCGGCAGGTAAAGACCAGCTCGACGGAAGGTACTGTCAAGTGTTATGCGCAAATTAGATCACAGGCATCTATGAAATCCGTCG
>OLPR01001750.1_pt1 | contig 17212 bp, 13 predicted proteins | sample 1672761 | NCBI WGS metagenome assembly OLPR01 (sample SAMEA3136721, study PRJEB25190) | human gut metagenome | biome: human gut; feature: human-associated habitat; material: faeces | place: Austria | collected 2013 | reverse complement strand
GTGGAACCGCCGACGGGGGAAAGAACATGAGGGCTGCGCGCCCTCATACTCCGCGGCAGGTGAGAGTCACCTGCACCTCGGCAAACAAGTTTGCCGTCTTTATAAAATATTATGGTGCAGGTGCTTTGCATCTGCCGCAGTCCAGCCGCGAAGACCGGAGTGCGCAATTGGAAACTGCATATCGCGTTATCCCGGATATCATATCGTATGATCATCCGTCCGGAAAGTTCTAACATCCTGAAAACAAAGGAATTATTTTTTTGTTAGAAAATTGTTTGGAATTCCCCTTGAAAAATACAAGATATACCATATATTTCCAATAAATCTACAACATATAGTGTTTCATGGTTTTTTACGGTTGTTCTTGCAGCCGCATTTTTTCGGGATTGAAAACATGGCAAAACTTCACTTCGGATTACAGAAACTCACTCTGCTCGATTTTCCGGGCAAGGTCGCCTGCACGGTCTTCCTGTCCGGCTGCAACCTGCGCTACCCCTACTGCCACAATCCAGGGCTGGTGCTGCCCGAACGGGGCAACGACTCGGAAATGCCGGTTGCAGAAGTGGAAGCCTTTCTTGCGCGGCGGAAGGGCACGCTGGACGGGGTCTGCGTCACCGGAGGCGAGCCGACGCTTCAGCCGGAGCTGCCGGCGTTTCTGGAAAAGCTCCGCTGCCTTGGCTTCGCCATAAAGCTGGACACCAACGGCACGAATTCAGAGATGCTCAAAGCGCTTATGCATGATGGGATCCTGGACTATGTGGCCATGGATATCAAGAACAGCCCGGAACGCTACAGGGAAACCTGCGGCGGTGCGGACGTCCTTTCCAAGGTGCAGGAAAGCGCCGGGCTGCTGCTGAACGGCGCAACCGGGTATGAATTCCGAACGACGGTCTGCAAGCCGCTGCATACGGAGAGGGACATGGCGCAGATCGGGCGCTGGCTCAAAGACGCAAAACGCTATTTTCTTCAGGCGTTCGTGGATTCCGGCGATCTGGTGTCCGGCGGCGTGCAGGCGCATACGCGCGATGAACTGACGCGGCTGCGTCAGACCGTGCTTCCCTATATTCCAAACACACAGCTGCGAGGCGAGGAGTGAGCATATGTATCAAGTCATTAAACGAGACGGAAGAAGGGTGTGTTCGTCAAGTGAAAAGTGACGCAAAAGGTCACCTCAAAAGTTAGCAGCGTCAACGCCGGGTAAGAAGTAGGAAGTGGATTGCAGGCAGGCATGGCCTGTCCATGCTTGCCTTGGCCGCCGTGCAGCAGATTGGGAGCAGGCAGTCAAGGGTGGCGAAGCCACTTGCGAAGCCCTTGAATGGATGCGAGCAATCTGCTACCCCGTGACCTTATGCATCAAACCGCGCGCCCCAGCCGGAGCCCCAACGCATCAATTTGGGAGCTCTTTTGCGAGCCCGAATGCATCAGTTTTCGTGCGCGAATGCATCAAATCCGGTGCGCAAAATTTCAGGGCGAAGCCCGCTGCCTGCGAATGGACTGTGTCAGCCGGTAGCTCTCGCCGGAGAAGATCACAATGTGGGAATGGTGGATCAGCCGGTCCACCAGCGCCGCTGTAAGGCGGTTGTCGCCAAAGACGGTGTTCCACTGGGAGAACTCAAGGTTGGATGTAATAATCAGACTCTTGCGTTCGTAGCAGTCGGAGATCACCTGAAACAGCAGCTCGGCGGCGTCCTTGTGCAGCGGGACGAAGCCAATCTCGTCCACGACAATCAATTCCACCTTCTTCAGCGTGCCGAGGTAAGCATTCAGCGTTCCCTTGTTGTTCTTTTCCAGAAGGATGTTGGCAAGAGACGCCGCCGTGAAGAAGCGAACTCTGTGGCCTTCCTGACACGCCTTGAGCGCAATGGCTGTGGCAAGATGCGTCTTGCCGGTGCCAACCGTGCCCATAAAGATCAGGTTCTCACGCTGCGGGAGAAACGAGAGTCCCTCCATGTATTCGCGGGTCAATCCCTTGGGCAGCTCAATGGCATTGTTCCAGATGAAGTCGTCCAGCGTCTTCATCACGCGGAAGCCGGCAGTTTTTACCATGCGGTTAATCCTGTTGGCCTCGCGTTCCCGCAGTTCCAGCCGCAGAAGGTCGGTAACGTACTGCTCGGTGTTCTCGTACTGCACGCTGCGCCATTCCCGGGCCATGCCGCCCAGCTTCAGCGTCCGCATGGACTGCTCAATGAATTCAGACATGCTCATCACCTCCCATCAGTCCATCGTAGACAGAAAGGCTGGGATTGTAGTTGAGCACAGGCGTTGGCAGTTTCAAGGGGAGAGGCCGGCGCTCCTTCTTTGCAATCAGATAGTAGCACTGGCGGATGCTGTCTGCATCGGTACGCCCGTTCTCGCCAGCCAGAGCCAGCGCGTCCTCGCACAATTCCGCATTGCCGTCCGAAACAATTTCGTGCAGCAGCTGGAGCGCGCTCTTTCGTTCTTTGCCCTGGCTCTGCGACAGAAAGCTCTGCCAGCCGTCCGGCATCTGGCGAAAGAAGCGGGTGTGCTCAATGGCTCCCGGCTTGCGGCACAACGTAGTGACGTACTGCGTCCAGTCGTAGATTTCCTCATTGCTGCCGTAGTTGCGTTTGAACTGTCCAACCGGAATATGGTCATGGAAAAACTCCACATGGTCGAAGAAGATCTTTGCCTGTACCGTTTCTCCTGCAAGGGTAGGCGAAAGACCATAGCGGTTGGTGTCAATCGTGGTGAAGCCGCTCTTGCCAACGGTGAGCGTCGTGTAGCGGAATACCGGGAAATCGTAGGCTGGCAGTTCAAGGAGTTTGCTGCGTTCTTCTTCCCACAATTCCTGAATGGGAACCTTGCGAATGTAGTGCGTGCGTTGTGCGTCCTTTTCACACCACTCCCAGAGATATTCGTTGAAATCTGCGAAGGAAGCGATTTTCGGCACAGGGACGAAAGCGTTGCGGCGGCTGTATCTGGCAACGGATCAAACTTTTCGAAATACACATCAACACATTCGTAGAGGTTGTCACAATTATAGGTATGGATTCGATTCGGCCTCAGCATCGCCTAAACTGCCTTGCACCAATGAATTACCGCAGCTTGCTGTATGCTGCATAAAAGAAAACCAGGACCTCATCTCTGAAATCCTGGAGAAAACATTTTGTTTTTTCGTCTGTCTACTTGACAGGGAGCGGTTCAGTAATTTATCCCGGCAGCTTTAACGTTGGCTGTTTCATTCCTTCGTCTTTTCCTGGATTCTCTTTTTATGGCGCGTCTGTTTATACCATTCGCACCCCGTTTTCATCATAGCCGTCCACAAGGCTCGTGAGCGGTTTTGCGCCCGCCTCCACCAGCCGCCGGTTCACCACGCTTACCGGAAGATCGTACCATTGCGCCAGCGCATACTGATACAGCTTCATGTCCGTGTTGTTCAGAAACTTGCTTGGGCTGGCCGTGATATACGCCCGGCTCGTTTCCGGGGAAAGATGCAACGCGATGCAGAAGGCGACGATCCCCTCAATGGGAAAAACGCGCTCCGGGTCGCTCCGCATATTTCGGATCGTCTCTTCCGACATCCCAGTTGCATCTGCCATGGTGTGTTTTAGCCCCGTAACATCTTCGGCGCACAATCACTCGACCAGTGAGCTATTACGCACTCTTTGAATGTGTGGCTGCTTCTAAGCCAACATCCTGGTTGTTTCGCGTTCGCATCGAAGCGGGCAGCTTTTGCAGCCCCTCGGCTGCCCAATCGCGCCGTCGGCACAGCGTGTCCAGAATCCCGCAGCCGCTTGTTCTTGACGAATGCACCGCTGCGGCAACCAGCTCAATCTCATCCAGCATATCCATCGTTCCTTACAAAAGCGAACAAAAAGAGCAAGACCTAATCTTATGCTCAGGCTGCCCATGCAAAAGCATAGCAGAATAGGTCTTGCTCCAATTGACTCGTATCGATATCGAGGGCAAGGGCCGATAATCGGCTTCGAATCAGCCCTTCACCGCACCAAGAGTCATACCGGTGGTAAAGTACTTCTGAATGAAAGGGTATACGCACAGAATGGGCACCATCGCCACAATAACCTTCGCTGCGTTCAGTGTTTTGTCGGAGGTTTCCGCCATGGCGATAATGTCCTCGGAGCGCATGGTGGAATAGTCCAGAGTAACCGAAAGGTTGTAGATGTAGGTCTGCAGCGGCTGCTTGGCCGGATCATTGATGTACAGCAGACCATCGAAATACCCGTTCCAGTGCCCCACGAACTGGAACAGGAACAGGCAGGCCAGCGAAGGAATCGACAGGGGCACATAAATCTTGAACAGAATCTGAAACGGATTCGCTCCATCAATCGTCGCCGCTTCATTCAGCGCATAGGGAACATTTCGGAAGAAGTTCATCATCAGGATCATGTTCCAGATCGGCAGCGCGCCGGGAAGAATCATCACCCAAAAGCTGTTAAACAGCCGATACTCCCGCATCAGGACGTAAAATGGAATCAGACCGCCGCTGAAGAGCATGTTCGCTAAAAAGAACCACTTGATGAGCTTGCCCTCCGGAAACTTGTGTTCCGGCAAGCACAGGGGGAAAGCCGTTATGATCAGCATAAGCATGTTCAGGGAACAGCCAACAGCAACGCGCTTGATGGATACCCACATGGAGCTGAAGAACAGGCTGTCCTTGAGAATCTTTCCGTAGGATTTCACATTGAAGCCCAGCGGGGTAATCCATACCCGACCGGCATCCACATAAACCTTGTCGCTGAAGGACAAGATGAGTGTATACCACATCGGATAGAAGCAAATTACTGCCAGCAGGATCAGAATTGTGACGATGGCAATATGCCCTTTGGTCAGCTTTTTCCGCACCATAGCCATGCACCTCCTCAAAAGATCTTGTAATCAGCAAATTTGTACGCACCCCAGTAGGCGAGGATGGTCAGGATCATGGCGATCACGCTTCGGAACAGTCCTACAGCTGTGCCCACGCCGTAGTTGAAGCTGATCAGGCCCTGACGATAGACCCATGTATCGATCACATCGCCGGTGGACATCACGAGGGGATTGTACATGTTAAAGATCTGGTCGAAGTTTGCGCTCAGAATACCGCCCAGACTCAGCACCACATTCAGCACAATGATGTAACTGATGCCGGGGATGGTCACATGCAGGGTTTGCTGCCAGCGGGTGGCGCCGTCGATCTCCGCCGCCTCGTACTGGCCCTGATCGATTGCTGTCAGGGCAGACAGATAGATAATCGCGCTCCAGCCATACTCCTTCATTGTTTCAGTCAGGATCATCAGCGGCTGGAACCAAGACGCCATGCCGAGAATAGATACGGTGATGCCGCTCGCCTTGAGCATATTCTCGATCAGGCCGTTGGTGCCGATCACATATTTCAGGATGGTGGCATAGATGACCCATGAAACAAAGTGCGGAAGGTACATCACCGTCTGAATCGACTTTTTCAGACAGCCGCTGCGCACCTCGTTGATCATCAGCGCGAAGGCAATGGCCATCATCTGCCCGGCAGCGATCTTGCCCACGGCCATGATCAGAGTGTTGCGGATGATCCGCCATGCATCCGGCTGCCGAAAGAAGATTTCAAAATTACTCAAGCCGACCCAATCTGAGCCATACCAGCCAAGCGTCGGGATAAAATCCTCAAAAGCAGCGAGGATACCGGGCCATGTACGCGTGTTGAACAGAAAGGTGAACAGGATGCCTGGCAGCACCAACGCCCAGTAATAGAACCGATCCGGGATGGCATGTCTTTTCATGGTTTGACTTCCCTTCTGATTGTCTGTGGGACATTGTTTGGCATACATGCAATGAAAAAGCTGCCAGACCGCGGGCCATACCTTCGATCTGGCAGCTTCCGTTCATCAGATTACTTGCCCAGAATCTCCTGAATCTCGGCGGTAATCTCCGCGCCGCCCTGTGCCAGATAATCCGCCACAAAGCCGTCGAAGTATTCATCAATGGTCTTGCCGTCCGTGTTGCCCATGATCATCTTGATGTAGGCATCAGACTCAAGGCTCTGCAGGAAGCTGAAATATTTGTTCATGCTGTCGGTCGTGCCCTGAAAGGCCGTGCATACGGGAACGGGCTGCGCCTTGGCCAGCGCACCGATGCCCACCGTGCAGGCCACATAGTTGTTGTATACAGTGATCTCATCCGAGTCGCCCACAGTCACCTCGCGAGGGCTCTTGCCCTCGGCAATGGCGTTGATCACAGGCACTCCGTAGTTGAACATCAGAGTGTACTGATCCTCCTGACCGCGAATCAGGCCGCCCGTTACCTCCTGAATGTATGCACGCATTTCTTCAACGCTGGTGATCTCGTGGGTCACCTGAGTCTTTTCGATCACCTCGTTCATCGGATAAGTCAGAATGGACGGAGCATTGGAGGCGCCCATGGGGGTAAAGAAATTGTTGGTCTGGAAGGAAATACCGTCGAAGCCGGAGGCCTCGGTGTCGATGTCGTAGCCGTTGCATATCATGTCGTAGGCATAAACGAAGGCTTCGGGCGTGGCAAAGTCCTTGCGAACCACATAGACAGAATGCACCGGGTTACCGGAAGCGGAACGGATCTCGCCGCCCTCTTCACCGGGCAGCATATAGGCTTTCCAGAGAGCTTCTTTGTTCAGGCTGATATTGGCGCTCAGCGCATCCCAGCAGCCCCACCAAGGAGAGAATACGATGCCGGCCTTATCCTCGCCAACAATCTGCTTGATGGTGTCACTGTTCCATGTGGCAAAGTCAGAGGGAATGATGCCCTTCTGATACCAGTCGTTGAGCATGTTCAGGGCTTTCTTAGCGCCATCCATCAGAGAGCCATAGATTACCGTGCCGTCATCCTGCTTCTGCCACAGGCCCAGCGCCGCGCCGCCCACGTTCAGGAACAGGTCGCACATGTTGCCGCTGCCGCCATAGCTGGCAGAGAAATCAGGCAGCACAGGAATGCCATAGGCATCATCCTTGCCGTTGCCGTCCATATCATTCTCCATGAAGGCCAGAGCAATGGCTTCCAGGTCAGCGTAGCACTTGGGCTCCTCCAGACCCAGCTTATCCATCCAATCCTGACGGATCCACACCAAGGGGCTTCCGTCAAAATTCATGGCCACCTCAGGAATGCCGTAGATGCGACCGTTGACCCGCAGCGTATCCAGCGCGCGGTTGTCGCCCAGAGCGTACAGACCCTGCAAGCTCGGGTGGGGGCCCCCGGTCAGTTCGTCGGTCAGGTCAGCCAGCAGGCCGGTCTTCACCAGAGCATAGTATTCATTCATGTCTACCTGCATCAGATCCGGGATCTCACCGCTGGCAATGCAGGCCTTTTTCTTCTGCGTGAACGCATCGCCGCTAGCCGACCACAGGGTCTTGGGCACCATGCCGGTACGCAGGGTGAACATCCAAACGCGGTCGTTGTCGTCGACGGTCATGCCTTCGGGAAGGTCAAAGCCAGAGGTGTTGACAATACGGGTAAACTCCAGACCGTCAAAACGCTTGTACTGCTCGCCGGTATAGTCCTTGCTCATGTCAATCTTCCAGCCGGGGCCAAAGGTCAGGGAAGCCAGATCGGTTTCTTCCGCCAGCGCGAAGCCGGAGAACAGGCTTACGATCAGGGCCACACTCAAGAGCATACCAAAGAACTTTTTCATCAGGGAACCTCCTTTGTTTGCATATGCATGCTTTGTACATGCTGCTGGAATCATTGTATCATTTGCATTGGAATGGAACAATCCTACAGATTTTATCTCCAATCCTGTACGTATTCCTCTTGATTTGACATTTTGGGCAAAAAATGCAAAAACGGAAAATCCCGCGTCGGATGCTGCTCCCGCTATGCTTATGCGCCGGCGGAATCGCCCGGGCTGTCCTCATGCTCCTCGCTGCCGTGCAGCCATTCCTCGCCAAGCGCAGGAGTAATGACTTCCACGCTCGTGCTCCCATACTCATTCCTGTGAATATCAAAGCTGCAGCTATCGCCATAGATGAGCAGAAAGCGCTGGAAGAAGTTGATCAGTCCCACATGCTCGCCTGCATAGATGAAATCATTCTCCAACTGGCGGAACAGTCGGTCGACGGTGGTCTGCTCGATCCCCTCGCCGTCATCCTCCACCACAATGTGCATACCGCCCGCGGTGGTTTCACGAATGGTTACATAGATATTCCCCCGTCCTGCGCGGGCGCGGAAACCATGCGCAACGGCATTTTCCACCAGAGTCTGAAGTGAAATGCCAGGAATCAGCTTCCCCAGCACCGCAGGAGCGATGTCGTAATGGCACACAATTCCCTCGCCATATCGCAAGCGCTCCAATTCAAGGAACTTCCGGGTGTAGCTGATCTCGTCGTCCACGGTGACCAGACTGTATTTCTGCTGTTTGCTTTCGTCGATGATGTCTGCCAGCAGGATGATTGCCTGACTTGTGCGGCTGTTGTCGTTGCCGGTTTCGCTGATGGCCAGCCAGTTAATCACCTGCAGCACGTTGTTGATGAAGTGCGGCGTCATCTGTTCCTGCAGGGCCTTTGACCTCGCCCGGCGCAGCGCCATGACGCGCTCCACTGCCTGATTTTCCAGGGCGATGTTCTTCTCAAACAGATCGAGAATCCGGGTAAGGAGCATCTTAATTTCGCCGTTTTCATCGCTGAAAAGCCGCTGATCGGATGGATTTTCAAGGATGCTCAGGATCGCCTCGACCGGGCGAAAAAGCTTCTTTGTGGTCAGATAAGACAGCACCATGCTCAGAATCACACAGACAAGCAGAATCAGGTTGATGGTGGTGCGTTCGAAGCGCATGGTCGCTTCAAATTCTGCAAGCGGGATCATCTGCACAAACTGCCACCCAAAGTAGTCCATGTCTGTCCATGAAAGGCGTACATTCTCGTCCCCGAGGGGCATCGTCCGGGATGTAACGGTGTTGTCTGAATCCGGCAGCCGCAGACTTTCCCCCAGCAGACTGTGCGTGGTATCCAGAATGACCCGCTGGGATGCATCCACGATCATATAAGCACCCTGATCGGGCATCAGTTCGTCTGCCAGATACAGTCCCAGCTTGTCCGTGTCGATGCTCAAAGAAACAAAGGCTCTCTGCTGCTCCGAAACAGCTGCGATTCGGTAAATCGAGATCAGATGCTTTTGCTGCCCCAGATAGTTGCTTGTGCGGGGCAGGGCAAATAGCGTCTGCCGCGAATGCACGGACACATATTGATTAAAGCTGTCCACTAGGGACTGATCCGAAATGCGGTCATACGCCTGTCCCTGATAGAGGGTGGATACCAGATAATCGCTGAATTGCGAGTAAACATCCACCGAGTCGTACAGATTTCTGCGCTTATCTCCGGCAATACGCGACAGCACGTCGCCTGCCTTGGAAACAAATTTATAGCTGGAAGGAGATGAATGATCCATCTGGAGAAATTCCAGAATGCTTTTGTCCTGACACTGGATTTCGAGCGTATCCACCGCCTCGTCCAGCAGGCTCTGCAGGGTGGCTCTCGTGTTGCGCACGCTGCGCTGCGAGGAGGTGTCCAGCTCCTGCATGAGATTTTTCGTGCTGATGGATTGGCTGATAATGCTGCACACGAGCAGCGGCAGGATCACACTGCAAATCACCAGCAGCCAGTTTTTGAGAAACAGCCGACGAAACTGCGGGTTCTGAACGCTGCTGATAAAGCTGCCCCTGCGCCGTTTCCCCCTCATAGCCCCTTGCCATCCTTCCTCGTGCGATAATCGTTGGGAGATTTTCCCGTCACCTTCTTAAAAATCTTGTAGAAGTACTTCAGGTTGCGATACCCCGCCTCCTCAGCAATCTGATAAACGTACAGATCGGTATGCCTGAGCTGGGAAACCGCCTTCTTGATACGCATCTCCATCAGCCATTCCGAGAAGCCCTTGCCCGTCCGCTCCTTGATGAGGCGACTGATGTAGATGGGATTGAGATACACAGCCGACGCAACGTCATTGAGGGTAATATCCTCGCAGTAATGGAGGCTGATATAGCTCATCACCTGCTCGATGCTCGCCGACATCCGAGCTGCTTCAGGCACCGGCGCATCCATTTCCACCGGGCCTTCGGCGGCCAGCTCCCCAGGATGGTTTACACCTTTGATGAACTGGAGCGTCGCCTCGATTCCGCTCAGCTGCCTGACTTCGCTTTCCAGCTTTTCCTGCAGCTTCCATATGGCCAGAGGTGCATTTCTGTCAGAATCCGCTTTTTCCCAAAATACGCCCACCGACATCACCAGTCGCCCTTTTTGCTTTTTCTCCCATTTTACAGGATAATATTCCAGCCGCGGATCCAGATGGCGCAGGATGCTCGTCATTTCCTCCTGCAGTTCCACGAGGCCGTAATCTGCAAAAAAGCCGACGCCCTGCGCGGTGTTCTGCACGATCAGGCGCACAAGCAACAGCCGCTCGATTCCATCCTGCGGCACGGCCAGCAGCTGCAGCCTCTCCTCCAGCACAGCCGAATTGCTAAGCGTTCCAGAAAGAGCATCCACCACAAAGCTCTGGCGCTGGTGATCAATGAGCATCTCGTAATGATCCCTCCGGCTAAGCATGGTGTTCTGCAGTTGTTCTTGCATATCCAGCTTTTCCCGGATAGCAGTGAACACCTCTCGCAGCTTCGGAACGGATACCGGCTTGAGCAGGTAGTGCAGCACACGGTACTCCACAGCGCTCTGGGCATAGGAAAACTCGCGATGCCCGCTCAGAAGCACCACCTGCACAGGCAAATGCTTTTCCATCACAAGCTTTGCGATCTCCAGCCCACTTACGCGGCTCATCTTGATGTCTGTCAGGATGATATCGGGCATGTTGCTCTCCAAATATGCAAGAACCTGCTGTCCGTCCGAGAACTCGCCATCCACTTGAAAGCCCAGTTCGTTCCACTTGATTAAATCGACCAGACCTCGGCGCGCGGCAAGCTCATCCTCCGCAATGATCAGCGAATACATTGTTTTTCCTCCGATCGTTCTGTCTGCCAAGGCTTCTCCGAGCAGCCAATGTCCATTGCTTCATGGCGATCAGAACCTGAACGATAACAATCCTCGGGGGCAATACTTTCCATTGGGCGTTTCCCCCTGCACATCAGCTCAGGCCTGTTTGATCGAAGACCTCAATACAGGCGAAAAAGCTTACTACTATCCAGTATTATAGTAAATCAATTATCGCAAGAATTCAACCCTTCAAATTTCCTTCTTGCTCAAAAACATTCATACAATATTGACCTTTGCGCATTACGTCAATAGCTTTTTGAAAACTGTTTTTTTCTTGTACAAACAAAAACAGCCCGCAAACGAAGCCCCTGACTCATCGTAAGTAGCATGCTCCGCTTGCGGGCTGTTATGGATCGTCCTATTCCCCTTCTACCGATTATTCCTCAACAGGGATTTCAGTGCCATCCTTGAACACGAACACCAGCTTGTCAGAAAATACTGTACCCTATAACCATACAAGCGGAGAAATAAGCCAGCTTTTCAAGGCAAAACGAGCGTTTGCATCCAGAAGCGTAAAATGCAAGAGTCTCTAATTCAAACGCCTTAACGAAACTCAAGAATACGCAATTTTGACCGTGGTGCAGTTAAAATACAGGCGCAGAGAGCGGCCCTTCGCACCTGCGTGCGTAGTGAAAATCCGTTTTGCCGAAAACGCAACCCACAGAGGCGCGCAATTTTCTCCGCGAACAAGCTCAAAAAAGAGGAGACCGAAGTCTCCTCTTTAAGAGAGCTACCGATTCATCAGATGCCGTCCGGAAGCTCGCAGCCGAGCTGTTCCGCAACGGACTCGACGATCGTGCGACCGCCCTGGTTCAGCCACTCCTGAACGTAGGTGTCCCACTCGTCGAAGCTGCGCTCGCCAACCACGAACTTGTACTCCTGCGCGTTGACGTACTCCTTCAGAGTAGCTTCGGCATCCGCGGGCACGGTGTACAGCAGGCCGGTGTTGTCCCAGCGGTCGATCTTGGCGACGTTTTCGTTGGCCGCGTCGATCTTATCGTTCCAGACCTTTTCTTCTTCAGTGGTGCTGTAGGTATCCTGATACTTCAGGCTGTAGCCGAAGTTCTGCCAGGGAGCCAGCGCCAGGTTGGAGGAATCCAGCTCATAGCCGGGGTGAGTCAGAGCAACGTAGCAGATGGAACGGCCGTTGTCCTTGTACTCGCGCACGTCGTCGGTATAGCCGCGATCCGCCCAGACTTCCAGGCCGCCGCCCTGGACGGTCTCAAAGTAAGCGTCGCCGCCGTAGCACATGGCGTCGAGGATGTGGCAGATGCGCTTGAGCTTGCCTTCGTCGTCGCCGATGTTGGCCTTCGGGATCGCCATAAGAGTGCCGGGGTTGCCGCCGGGGCCGCCCTTGCCTTCCTCAGAGGGATAGGTATCCAGGAAGTACCAGTTGTCGACCTTGGTGGTGTCCTTGTTGGTGAAAATGCCGTACTCACCGTACAGGTTGCCGGCCGGATAGCGGACCATGCCGATCTTGTCGTTCATGGTGTAGGACTTGGCCGCTTCCCAGTCGATGGAGTACCAGTCGGTGGGCAGAGTGCCAGCGGCGTACAGCTCGCTGATGAACTGCAGAACCTGCTTGCGGGAGCCGTTCAGCATTGGAGCGGACAGCTTGCCGTCCTCGCCCACGCTGTAAGCGGAATTGCCGAAAGCGGTGCCGAAGCCTTCCAGCATGCCGAAGCCGGAGCCGCCGCCCGCAGCCAGCATGAAGTAGGTGTCGTCCACGCCGTTGCCGTCGGGATCTTCGGTGACGCACTTCTTGGCGAACTCAAGCAGCTCGTCTAGCGTGGTGGGAACTTCCATGCCCATCGCGTCCAGCCAATCCTTGCGGATGGCGAGGTTCCAGATGTCGCCGTCCTGGATGGAGTACTTGGTGGTGAAGGGGATGGTGCCGTCGGCCATCGTGCTGTACTGCAGCAGCGTCTTGGTGACGAACTTGCAGGTCTGGGGCATCAGGGGATACATTTCGGTCGCATCCACCAGCAGGCCCTGCTCGCCGATGGTGAAGAAGGTGTTCTTCATATCGGAGCCAACGCAGAACACGTCGGGGGTGTCGCCGCCCGCGAACGCGGTGGAGATGTAGGTCTCAACGTCCGCAGAGGTCGCGGTTTCCAGCTTGATGGTGACGTTGAACTTGTTCTCGATCCAACGGGCGATGGGATCGTCTTCGGGCGGGGTCACGCCGTAGTTGTAGGTGAAGAAGGTCAGGTCGTAGTGCTGGCTCATGTCGTCATAGTCATAATAGCTCTCTTCGGCCAGAGTGGGCTCCGAAGGCATGGCGTCCGGGAACTCGATGTCCTCAAACGCCGTCTCTGCGAAGGCAGAGAAGCCGGAGATTACCAGCAGCAGAGCGGTAACCAGTGCCAGGATTCTGTTTTTCTTCATGGTTTCAGTCTCCTCCTAAATATTTCTTCAATCGCCTCTCCGGGCGACAAAGATACGTCGTTTAGCCCTTCACAGAGCCGGTGAACATGCCCTTGATGAAGTACTTCTGCAGGAACGGATAGACGCACAGGATCGGGAACACGGCGACGATGACGCTCGCCATCTTCATGCTCTCCATGGTCATCTTGGCATAGGCGCTGATGTTCTCCATCATGTCGCTCTTGCCGCCCTGGGTCAGCAGGTTGCGGATGATGAACTGAATGGGCCAGATCTTGGCGTTCTTGACGTAGATCATCGCGTCCATCCACGCGTTCCAGTGTCCAACCGCGGCGAACAGGCCGAGGGCGCACAGCGTGGGCTTCAGCAGCGGCACGCCGATGTAGACCATCTTCTGAATCTCCGTCGCGCCGTCCAGATCGGCCGACTCCATCACGTCGTAGGGAATGCCCTCGACGAAGAGCTTGATGACCAGAATGCCGTAGGTGTTGGCGAAGCTGGGCGCGATGTACACCCAGAAGGTATTCAGCAGCTTCAGATCGCGATACAGCAGGTAGGTCGGAATCAGACCGCCGCTGAGAATCATGGTGATGATGAAGTAGACCATCACGCCGTTCTTGAACGGCAGGCCGCGCACGGCAAGAATGTAACCCACCGGCAGCGACAGCGCCAGCGCGGTGCAGATGCCCAGCAGCGTTCTGGAAACAGTCACGAGCATGCCGGTTCCGAAATTGGCGTTGCTCAGGATGTACTTATACGCCGAGAGAATGGGCCGGTGCGGAATGATGATGAAGTAGTTTCGCTCGATCATCTCGCCCTCGGACGAGAAGGACATGCCCACAACGTACAGGAAGGGAATCAGGCAGCAGAGCACGACGATGCTGACGATCACGGTGATGACCACCTGATAGATCTTGTCCTCCTTCGTCATCTGAACGCCGCGTGCCGGAATGTGTTTCTTTTTCATTATTTAGCGCACCTCTCTTCAAATCGTCCAAGCCAGCCTTAGAACATGCCGCGTCCGGAGACTTTCTTGGAAATGGCGTTGGAGCTGAGAATCAGCACGAGGCTGACGACCGCCTTCATCATGGAGACGGCGGAGCCGATGCCGTACTGCATCTTGCCCAGGCCCACGCGATAGACCCACGTGTCGATGATGTCGGCCACGTCGTACACCGCGGAATTGTAGAAGAGCAGGATCTGCTCGAAGTCGTTGTTCAGGATGTTGCCCAGCGCCATGATGAGCGAGAAGGTGATGACCGGCTTCATGGCTGGGAAGGTCACCGCCTTGATGCGCTGCAGCGGGCCCGCGCCGTCGATCTTCGCGGCCTCGAACAACTCGGTGTTGATGCTGGTCAGCGCTGCGAAGTACAGAATCGTATTCCAGCCGACTTCCTTCCATACCTGAGAGCCGACGAGCAGCGGGATAAACGCGCGGGAATTGGTCATGAATTCCTTCGACTTGCCACCCAGTGCGCGGATGACGCCGTTGACCAGGCCGTTGCCGGAGAAGAAGGCGAACACGATGCCGTAGATGATGACCCAGGAGAAGAAGTGGGGCACGTAGACCAGCGTCTGCGAGAACTTCTGGAACTTCTTGCTGTTCAGGTCGAAGATGGCGATCGTCAGCAGAATCGGCGGAATAAACGTGCAGACCAGGCGCCAGACGCTGATGGTCAGCGTGTTGCGGATCAGCTTGAGCATTTCCGGGTTGGTCAGAACGTATTTGTAATTGTCCCAGCCGACCCACTTGGCATTGGAGATCGTGCTGCCGATCTTCATGTCCTTAAAGGAAATCTGGAAGCCCCAGATGATCGGGATGTAAAGGAACACAAAATAATACGCAATCGCGACGAACAGAATAAGGTAAAGTCCGCGATAACGCCACAGAAGTCTTTTTAACGATCCTTTCTCCATTTTTTCGCCAGAACTCATAAATTTTCCACCCTCCAGCCTTTCAAATTACAATTTATTTTATCACAGCATTGCAAATCCGTCAATATTTCGGCATGAAATTCCGATTTTTTTGTCATTTCTCCCAAACAATTCTCCATTCTACCCCCCGCGCAATTTTTCATTGTGTTAACATTCGCTCCCCAAAGTACCCGTCGCCGTTTTGTGTCTTTTCATCGAGAACATGGTATGCAAAAGTACCTGCCTGCTCAGCAATCCCCGGCGCAACCGCTACCGATCCTGTTTATACATATTTATAAAGCGCTCCACTTTTCATCAGAAGGTCTACGGATGGCGTTCTCATGCGAATATGTTGATTTGGCTCTGTCAAAACTCCGCAGCCTCCTTCCAATCGCCGCCGACGCGCCTTCAGGCAGTGGCATGGGGAGCATACATTATCATCACCAGCTCTATTATATTAAAAAAGGCCGCTTTTGCGACCTTTTTTGACAAGCTGATCGTTCAGAATGAAGTATGCGTCATTTTGAATTGTAAAATTTCGCACTGTTCAGTTTCTCTGCCAGTGCCTCCAGATTCGGCCGCTCCGCTGCCAGCGCCTTCCAGTAGGGTTCCGTCAGGAACCACGTGCCGCTCATTAGGAAAATGTTGCGCAGTCCCAGCTGAACCTCTAGCCGCAGCTTGTCCATCAGCGTCTCGGGACTCATTGCCCGCGGCGGGAACACGGTACTCTCGCTGTATGTGTCGTTGGCTCCGATACGGCTCATATGGCCGCGCACGCTCTCCGAAAGGGCCTCCCGTCCACCGGGTGCGAGATAATCCGCGTCCGAAAAGTGCAACTCACCCACACGGAACATGCAGTTCGGCACCGCCGCCTTCATCATTTCCACGTCCAGGCCGTGCCGCCGGTCGCCCTTGTACATCAGCATCGTGCCGATCTGCAATCCCGGCACGTCGCAGCGCTTTAGCAGGCGCGTCACCTTTTCGCAGTTATAGCGAATCCACTCGGCGCGAACGCCCTTTTCCTCGTCCGAGCAATCCACCTCGTCCTTCCTGAGCATCGCGTCCAGCGCCTTCGGCTGCAGCGCAAGGCCGGTTCTTTGGTTAAACTCCTTCATGCACGCCGGACAGAAACAGCCGCCGATCTCCCTTCCGCACTCGCCCATTCGAAGATCGTCGTCGAAAAACAGCTTCCGAAAGCCCATCTGCGCATACTTTTCCGCCGCCCGGCCGTTGTCCTCAACCATCACGTCCTCGATGCAGGCACAGAAAAAGTGCGGCTTGCAGTCGGGCTCCATGCGATAGCGCCACGTCTTGGGAATTTCCAGCTCCAGCGTGTCGTCCTCCGGGTTCAGCGAATTGCCGGGATGGCCCACCGGCACGCTGATGGCGTTCACATCGAAACCCTCGTCCTCCAGCCGTCGCTTCGCCGCGAGCATCGTCTCGTCATCGGCCTCGTAATGTCCATAAAAATAGCCGTCCAGCCAGATCGTCTCCACACCGCATTCCTTTAGCCGCCGAATGCGCTGTGGCGCTTCAGGATGATGCAGCACCTCGTGTGCACGAAAACCATAATTGAACCTCAGCTTGCTCATTTTTCTCTCTCCTTCGATGTTAAATAACACACAGGATAATCTGCGCGCATTATAGCACATTCAAAGTTAAAAGAAAAGGCCTTTTGTAAACGTCAAATAGCGTGCATTTGTAAACGTCAAATAGTGTGCATCGCAAGAAGACGCAATACAGGGCAAAGCTAAAGATCAGCGAGGATGGTTCGATATCGGTTGAACAACAACCAGACTGAAGGCGGAATAGACTACTCACTTTATCAAGGCGTGTGAGTAGTCTATTTTCATCCCAAAATAGTGTATCTGTTTCTGAGAATACCGTGTCGTTTTATAGTATATTTTAACCATGAACGTTATTCGTGATAAGGCAGTAATGCACATTCGCTCTTTCAT
>OLPR01001749.1_pt1 | contig 17215 bp, 17 predicted proteins | sample 1672761 | NCBI WGS metagenome assembly OLPR01 (sample SAMEA3136721, study PRJEB25190) | human gut metagenome | biome: human gut; feature: human-associated habitat; material: faeces | place: Austria | collected 2013 | reverse complement strand
ACAACACCTCAGAAACCCGTTCCAACAACAACTCCTACGGCTTGAATTATCAGAAAACCGGCAAAGATATGCCATACTTGTTCGTGAAGAGTTCAGTTGCCTTGAATTTATCATGAACAGGGACACGATCAACTGGATTCTGAAATAACTGAATACAGGAGGTCGAACATGGAGCATTTACCAAAGAAAATCCATCAAAACGGAATCAGCTACACGCTGGTGGGAGACTACTACATCCCCGATCTGGAGCTACCGGAGGAAAGCCGCCCCATTGGGCGGTGGGGCCGGATGCACAAAGCGTTTCTGCAAGAACACCGGCCCGGCCAGTACAATGCCCTGCTTCTGTCGGGAAAACTCTGGACATATCTTGCTGACCTGAACGAACAGGCCGCTGACCGGCTGGCGTGTATCGTCTCGCAGATGCAGGAGGCGGAGGGTGTCACCGAGGAACTGAAAGCCCGTGACCAGCTTGCGTGGGTCGGGGGCATGAACAGCATTCGCAGCCGAGCAGAGGAAATCATCCTCTCTGAGATGATTTTTGTTTAAGGAGGTGCCTGTCTATGAGATACCGTATCGAATACGCCGATGGGCGTTATTGTAACTTTGCCAACGGCAGGGCTGAGCTGCTGAAATGGCTGAAACTGCTGAAGCAAGAGGAAATCTCCGACATCCGCAAAGTATATAAAAGCGGTGTGTCAGATTCCGTCCTGGAAACATACCGGAATTATATCCGCCCAGCATAAGGAGGGGCGCTTATGGGTACAGATATAGAAAAATTGGTTGATTTGATGATTCAGGAGCGGATGCAGAGCCAGTTTGCTAAGTGGCGGGAGGCAGAAACCGGCACGGAGAAAAAAGAGGACTGCCTTCGCTTGGAAAACGAGTATGAAAAAGCAATCAGCGCATTGTCTGAGGAACAGAAGGACGCTGTAAGACACTACTGTGATTCTATTTTCGATTCTGGTGCAGAAAGCGAGTGCTTCTTTTACCGGCTGGGCCTCAAAGATGGCATCCGTCTCTGGAAGTTTATGAAAAAGCTGATGAAAACGGTCAGCTAACGGATGTATAACCACATATTTTATTCCGCCCACAAACGGGTCGAAAGCCGTCCAACGGTACAGATTGGGCGGCTTTCCTGTTATCTGCGTTTCTTCCGCTTGGGCGCATAGTACGGCTGCGGCTTGGCCTTTCCTCTCATGTTGTTGGGATTTTTGAGCATTTTGGACAGGCTCAGTATCCGCAAAAATGCAGAGAAGTCCTCTGAGGAAATCTTCTCGAAGGGTATCTGCATTCTGTCGCAAAATTCGTGGATTACCACTTCCTCTTGGCTGCCCTGTTCGAGCGCCTGTTCAAACTTTTCCTTGACGTCATCCAGCGTGGGCTGCGGGTCGGCGGTGGTCTTGTCCTTGCGGTGTGCTTCCCGGATGTCCCGGACGATGCTGTCCAGATCATCGTGCATGACATGGCTGTAAAAATCGCTTTCCTGCACCTGCCCCAGTTCCAGCGTCCGCATATAGAGGTCATCTTCTCCGGGCGCATACTTGCTCATGACGGTCTGCCGGGTGGCCTCCAACACCAGATTCATCTGCTCCACCCGCATATTGGCGATCTGGTCGATGCAGATTTCCATATCTATCATCAGCCGCCGGAAATTCGGGTGGGCAGCCAGTTCGCAGAGAAGCCGGTTGTTGATTTTGCCGCTGCTCAAAAGTTCCACCATATCATCACTCAGATGCAGAGATTGAAGTTCTGTGTTTGGGTGATTTTTATTTTCCGTCAGCCCCATCAGATAGTCGGTGGACACGCCGTAAAAGTCCGCCAGCGTTGCAATCGCAAACGGGCTGATGTCCTTGTAGTCATCGGTTTCGTATTTTCCCAGCGCGGATTTAGACAGGCCGGTCTGCTCCGCCAGTTGTTCCAGCGTCAGGTGCTTGTCCACCACCCGCAGGTCTTTGAGCCGCTCCGGGATTGTCAGCTTTGCGTACATCCAAAGCCCCCTCTCTCGTTATCTTTTTCAGTGATTACACCCATTATAGCACGATTCCATAAGCGTGGAAATATGCGGATTTCGAGCGTTTTTCCGACGTTTTGGATATACGGGAAAGGGCCTCTTTTTTCGGTAAACTGGTTCTTGCAGACAGGCACAGAACCTTGAAAATCGAATGACCGGCTGCAAGGGGTATGGCCTCCGGGGAAGTGACGCCAGGACAGAAATCGAGCACACCAAAGAGGCCGATACGCCGGGAGAAATTCCGGGCAGGAGCGGCTTGCAGGCAGACCGGCGGACAGGAAACAAGTTTATCATGCGGGGCGCATGGCTCCGCAGCAAAGAAATGGAGGAAATCATTATGACACTGAGTATGAAAGAAAAGAAGATTCTCTACGCTTACGGCTGTCTCAGCCACCACAATACGGTGACACGGCTGAAATGGCTGACGGCTCTGACGGTTGACCCGGAGGCCAAACGCCGGATGCTGGGGCTGGCCCGGAAGGTGGAGACGGAGATGAACGAAAGCTGGTACGAGGATTTTTATCACCATCTGCGCATGGAGATGGACGAGTACCGCCGTCTCAAGCGCAACCTGCGTGTGCTGAAATCTTACACCGATTATGAGGAGGATCTGTATGAGGAAGCTGTCTAAGTATGAGAAAGAAACCATCATCAACTGGAACGAGGCGGAGAACCTTGCCAGCGTCTACACCTTCAACGCCAGCTTGAAGCGCAGGCTGGCTGATTTCAGCCGGAAGTACCCACTGTTGTGCCGGTTGGAGCGCAGCACGCCGGAGGGCAGCGTGACCTATGTGCTGGACAAGTCCCGGCTGTCGATCCGGCTGGTGCCTCCGTACAGCGAAGAACGGAAAGCCGCCGCAAGGGAGTACGCAAAGGAGCATGGCTTTCAGGTGGTGGTAACGGAAGAAAAAATCGCCTAAAATCGGGGTGTTTACGGGAAAAATGACGGGTCTGCACCCGATGTTTTGACCGGCAATCCCCGCAGGCGTATTCCGTATCCACTCCCCGCCTATGGGCGCAAATGTGTGGATACGGAGCCGGTGAAACTGGCAAACACCGTTCCTGCGGTGGAAGCCAGCTTCGCCGGTGCGGAAGTACAGAGGGCGGCCAGCCCTTTGTGGCGGGGTGCAGGGGCGGCAGCGCACTGCTGGGGTCAAGGGGCAACGCCCATTGGCAGGTTAAGGGCGGCAGCCATTATCGGGTCAAGGACGAAGTGCCTTGGCAGGTTGAGGGCAGCCGCCCCATCGGGTCAAGGGTGAAACGCCTTGCCCAGGGAAAGTTGATGCCTGCGTCAACTTGTATTGGGTATTACCTGACGCAAAATTCGCAGGATTTGCGGCTTCGCCGCCCCTTCCCCGGCCCCAGAACATCTTCGCAGGAAGGAGGAAATCTGTTTGAAACTGACACGACACAATGGACGCTCCGGCAAGCATGGCACCTATAATCCCCGCCACAATGACCGCCGGTTCGATGTGGAGAACAGCGAACACATTGACGCAGAACGGGCAAGGCAAAATGTCTACTGGGACTGCTACCGGGGCTTTACCACCCATGAGTTCCGGGAGAACCCGGAGCAGCCGGATTTCAGCTTTGAGGAAATCGAGCGGATGTATTACTACGAGCATTACGGCGGCTATGTGGAAGCTCAGAACGCCCGGAATGAGAAAACCCGGCACACCGAGCGCAACCGCACTGTGGAGGACTTGCTGAAAAACAACAAGACCTGCCCGGAGGAAAGTATCTACCAGATCGGCACGATGGGAGAATCCGTCTCGCCGGATACGCTCTTTTCCATCGTCAATGAGTTTTATCAGGAATTTGAGCGCCGCTTCGGTTCCCATATCCACATCCTGGACTGGGCGCTCCATCTGGACGAGGGGACGCCCCACATCCATGAGCGGCACGTCTTTGACTGTGAGAACCGCTATGGGGAACTGTGCCCCCAGCAGGAAAAGGCGCTGGAAGAACTTGGCATCCCTCTCCCCAACCCGGAGAAGCCCAAAGGCCGGAACAACAACCGCAAGCAGACCTTTGATGCGGTCTGCCGAACGATCCTGTTTGACATCGCCAGACGGCATGGGCTGCATCTGGATCAGGAGCCGTCCTACGGCGGGCGGGACTATCTGGAAAAACAGGATTATATCCTGATGAAGCAGAAGGAGCAGCTTGCGGCGCAGGAGCAGAAGCTGGAAGAACTGACGCTCAAAATCGAGGACGTGGAGACGCTGTTAGATGATGTTTCCGATGCGGCCTATGACAAGGCGGTGGAGGTGGTGACCGATACCGTCCGGCAGGAGACACACAAAGAAGATATTCGTCTGATCGAGGAAACGAAAAAGTGGGTGCTTTCGCCGGAGCGGAAGGCCCCGAAGAAGGAGCGTGACTACGCTGCCGCCCGTCTGGATGGAGTGATTACCAAAATCAAACGGGTCATGCAGAACGCCCTGGCAAAAATCCAGAAAACTCTCATGCAGCCGGAGGTCAAGAAGGCCGGTAAGGAGCAGATTAAGGAGAAGGCCAGAGAATCCATCCGGGAGAAGCTGGCGAAAGGCAGGCTGAACGCTGACCGAGATAACCGGGAACGCTGGGAACGTGAGGGGCGGATTGCTCCGAAAAAGAAACACGATATGGAGTTATGAGGCACCTGATTTTCTGCGGAAACGGGTGCTTTTTTCTCTGCCTGGAGGTGAGAAAATCGAATATATTTGAAGCGGTGAAGGAGTCTGTCACCACAAGGCAGGCTGCGGAATATTACGGGGTGCAGGTTGGCAGGAATGGCATGGCCTGCTGTCCCTTCCATGATGACAAACATCCCAGTATGAAGATTGACCATCGGTTCCACTGCTTTGGCTGTCAGGCAGATGGGGATGTGATTGATTTTACCGCCCGTCTGTTTAGTCTGAGCAGTAAGGAGGCGGCGCTGAAGCTGGCGGAGGATTTCTCTGTCCACTATGACGCCAAAGGCCATGACCCGCCCCGCAGGAGGCCGGTCAAGCGAAAAATCAGCGAGGAACTGCGTTACCGGCAGGCGGAGCAGAAATGTTTCCGGGTGCTGTGCAATTACCTGCATCTGCTGGAACGCTGGGAGAAGGAATACGCCCCGCAGACGCCGGAGGAAGCGTGGAATCCGCTGTTCGTGGAGGCCCTGCAAAAGAAACCGTACACGGAATATCTGCTGGATATTCTCTTGTCCGGCAGCATGGAGGAACGTGCTTCCGTGGTCGCTGAGTATGGAAAAGAGGTGAGGAAGATTGAGCAGCGAATATCAGAGTTTACCGCTAGCCACCCGGCAGGCCGCCATGAGCGCAGCCGAAGCCTTAGCGCCGGAGCGGAGCGTTGATGAGGTGCGGGAAAGCCTGTCCGTCACCGAGAAGGGCCAGCCCGCCAACACCATCGGCAACTGCCGGACGGTGTTCTGCCATGACCCTCTCCTGCGTGGGGCGATCCGCCTGAACCTTTTGACTGACCGGGTGGACATTGTACAGGATTTAGGCTGGCGCAGGAATACCAGTGCCCTGACGGATACGGACGTGAAATATCTGCTTCTCTATTTTGAGCAGACCTATGGCCTGACCAGTGAGAAAAAGATGACGGCGGCGCTCTCCATCGTGGCGAATGAGAACTGCTACCATCCCATACAGGACGTGCTAAACGGCCTTGTCTGGGACGGGACGCCCCGCATCCGCTCCTGTCTCCATCATTTCTTAGGTGCGGACGAGAGCGACTATGTGGAGGAAATGCTGAAACACTTTTTGCTGGGGGCTATCCGGCGGGTATTCCGCCCCGGCTCCAAATATGAGGAAATGCTCTGTCTGGTGGGCGGTCAGGGGGCTGGCAAGTCCAGCTTCTTCCGCTTGCTGGCGATCCGGGACGAGTGGTTCAGTGACGACCTGAAAAAACTGGACGATGACAGGGTGTATCTGAAGCTGCAAGGACACTGGATTATCGAAATGTCGGAGATGCTGGCTACCAGCAGCGCCAAAAGCATTGAAGAAATCCGCTCCTTTATCAGCCGCCAGAAGGAAACCTACCGGACGCCCTACGAGGCCCAGCCCAAAGACCGGCTGCGGCAGTGTGTGTTCGGCGGTTCGTCCAACACACTGGACTTCCTGCCCCTTGACCGGGCCGGAAATCGGCGCTTTTTGCCGATCATGATTTACCCGGAGAATGCAGAGGTTCACATTTTGGAGGACGAGGACGCCTCCAGAGCCTATCTTTTACAGGTCTGGGCGGAGGCCATGACGATTTACCGCAGCGGCCACTACTCTATGAAGTTCAGCAAGTCCATCCAGCGCCAGCTGGTGGAGGTGCAGAAGGATTTCATGCCGGAGGACACCGAGGCCGGACAGATACAGGGCTTTCTGGAACACTACACCGGCAGCATGGTCTGCTCCAAACAGCTGTTCAAGGAGGCGCTGGGCCACACCTACGATGAGCCGAAGCGGTGGCAGCTGCACAATATCAACGAGATCATGAACACGGTGGTGACGGGCTGGAAACCATTCTCCAATCCCCGGATGTTCACCGGATATGGCAGGCAGAGGGGCTGGGAACGGGACGTTTCCGGCAACGAACTGCCCGGCAACGAAGATGGATTTGTGGAGCTGACCGAGGAAGAATGCTGCCAGCTGGAACTGCCGAAGGAGTGGATCGCATAAAATTAGCGGTCTGTTGCCGGGATGGTTGCCACTTGGCTGCCGGGTTTGTTGCCGGGGATTCTCCGGTCTGGATACGGAAAAAGCCTGTAAATAAGGTATTTTCTAATATCTATCTCTATCGCCGGCAACGAAAACAACGAGATTTTTCAAGAAAATTGATAAAGTAAGATTTGCAGGTCAGACGGTAGTTTACAGGTTTTCAGAGGTTCGTTGCCGGACTTCGTTGCCAGTGCTGCCGTCTGGCCTGCTACTCTATGGAGGTAGCCTATGGAAAAAAGCAAACAGCAGAAAAATAAAGTCCGTTTTGTGGTGGTGCGGGAGTTCTCCGGGGAGAAGTCCATGCGGGAAGCCTTTGAGCAGCTGATCGAGCGCCAGACCTGCGAACACTTCGAGGAATGGCTGGAACAGCGGGAAATGGCCGAAAACGCTGCGTAAAAACGGTTGATTCAGGGGCAGGGACATGGTACTATAATGGTATCGTGTCCCTGTTCATAGAAGGAGAACGCTATGAGCAGGAAAAAACAAGTCTATGAGAAAATCACCGCTCTCTACTGCCGCATCTCTCTGGATGACGGCGGCGACAACGAGAGTATGAGCATCAGCAACCAGAAAATCATGCTTCGGGACTTTGCTGAAAAGCATGGAATGTTCCAGTATGAATATTATGTGGATGACGGCTATACGGGCCGCAATTTCAACCGCCCTGCCTTCCAGCGCATGATCGCTGACATTGAGGCGGGGAAGATCGGCTGCGTCATCACCAAAGACCTATCCAGGCTTGGTAGGAACTATATTGAAGCTGGCAGCTATATCGAAATCTTTTTCCCCAAACACAATGTACGCTATATCGCCATCACGGACGGCGTGGACAGCCTGACCCGTCAGGAGATGGACATTACGCCCTTTAAGAATATCCTGAACGATATGTACAGCCGGGATATTTCTAAAAAGGTGCTGGCAGGCATCACCACCCGCTCCCGGCAGGGGAAGTTCTGCGGAGGGACGCCGCCCTTCGGCCTGATGCGTGACCCGGAGGACAAGGGGCATCTCATCATTGACCCTGAGACAGCGCCAATCATCCGCAAAATCTATGACTATGCCCTTGACGGGCTGGGCTGCATGAGGATTTCCAAACGTCTGATGGAAGAAAAAATCCCAATCACCCATGTCAAAGCCAACACGGAGTTTGACGCCAACTATTATTTCTGGGGCGGAGCCAGAATCAGTCACATCCTGAGAAATCCATTCTATAAGGGCGCACATTTGGTCTTTCGGACGCATCAGAAAGGCATCCGCTCCAACACCTATGACATTATTCCCCGTGACCAGTGGGAAGTGATCGAGGGCTGCCATGAGGCCATTGTGACGCCGGAGGAATGGGAACAGGTGCAGGAACTCATTGACCGCAGGCCGACCATTCAGGGGAATTCCTGCCCCTTTTATAATCTGTTCCACGGTCTGGTCTACTGCGCCACCTGCGGGAAGTCCATGCAGGTGCGGTATGAGAAAGTGGGCCGAACCGGGAAGAACCGCTTCACCGGCGAAATGCGGGAGCCGATTGACAAGGCGTACTATATCTGCCAGACCTACAACCGCATGGGCTGCAAGGTCTGTTCCAGCCACAAGATCGAGGCCAGGGATTTATACAATCTGGTGCTGAAAGACATTCAGGAACTGGCGGCGCAGGCTATGAAGGATGCCGATGCGTTCTACCAGCGGCTCAGCCGCCGGATGGAGCACCGGTATCTGGTGGACGCCTCCCAGACAGAAAAGGAACGCCTGCGGCTGGAAGCCCGAAATCAGGAAATTGACGGGATGTTCCTGAGCCTGTACACCGATAAGGCCAAAGGCATCCTGACCGAGCAGCGGTTTGTGAAGCTGACGGCGGCGCTGGAACAGGAGCAGGAATCCAACCAGAAACGCCTGCATGACCTGGCAATGATGCAAGGTCGTGCCGATGCGCAAGAAAGCGAAGTCCGCACTTTTATCAAGGAAATCCGGCGCTATGCCGCCATCGAGGAACTGGACGAGGCGGTGCTGAACCGGCTCATTAGCCGGATTCTGATTGGAGAAATCAAGAAGATTGATGGTCAGAGGACACAGGAGGTTAAGATTATTTACAATTTTGTTGGGGAAATGTCAAGGTAGAATTTAGACGCTAAATACTTTTAATTTATATCAAAAGTGATACAACAATTTTCTTTTAATGCTATCAGGCAATAAAGTTATTCCTTTGGCCAGAGTAAAAGGGATAACTTTATTTTGCTAAAGCATACTAAAAAGGGCGCGTTGCAGAAAATTATCCGCAACACGCCCTCTTCTATAAGTCCTTATGTCAAAATCAAATTATTGGTAATCTTGAATATTGGGATAAGCGGCACCGTTATTATGCGCGTAAGCTGCTTCAAAGTAGTCGAGGCTTTCAAAAGTAATGCCCTGATAGTTTCCGACATTCAACACATCAAAAGTTAGATTCAGAACATCACCAGCGGAATATTGGTCAAGAAGATTTCCTGCAAATTTCCATCCTATGTTTTCCTCATAAGTATCCTCGGTAAAATAAAATGTAGTCGCATCCTCAGTCGCATCATAACTAATGTCAATAATTATATCAGAGAAATGAACTTGATCTCCAGCATTAAAGTCTTTGAGATAATCTACAGTTTTTCCATCAGCAGGATTAATAAATTGAGCATTAAGTTGTGTCATATCAACAACCTCTGGAGGAAGAGAATTAAGTCTGTAAGATTCTGCAACAGAGAATTGATAAACTCTGTTATTATCCCCAAAGTAAAATCCATCTTCCGTCATAGGAACACTTGAACGAGCATTGGCATTGTAATAATGGGCATAATACAACTGCCATTTGTATGTCTCAGTTGAAACAAACTGTGCTTTCCATGTACCAGAACTGTCTCCTGCTTTCTTTGTATAAAACATATACTGATTTGTACCAGTAGTTGCTTGACTTACCGTATCACCAGAGGCATCTGACAAGATGAGTGCAATCTGTGTAAAAATATCGACAAAGATAATCCTATGTCCATGCATACGGATAGAACCAACGCTGTTATCTACTTCTGGACGAAAATAAACCTCAGGCCCCATATCACCCGTGTTATATTCTATGCTAGGTGAAACAAGATAGGCCCAACTACTATCCTTTTCACTCTGTCCATCGAGATCGATAAGCTTTTCCACATAATCTGAAAGGATAATCCAGCCAATCTTCCACCAATTCACTTTGCTTGCTTCAGCAGAAGAACTGATATTCTCGTTGTCGGCATAAGCAAAAGTAGTGTTAGAAAAACTTATGCACATAACCAAGGAAAGAGTAAGTGCAACAATCTTACGTGTTAGCTTTTTCATTAAAAGCCCCCCTTCTCTTATAAAACCAAAACAATAATGCAAATGATGGATGCAATAAAAAAGAATACTCCAGCAACCCGCATCAAACCAAGATATAAATCTGTAGGTTCACCGCCTTTTACAGAAAAGAAGTGTTCAATTTTCCATAAAAGTTCCGGCTTAAAAATCATAAAAAAACTTAATAGAAGCAAAAGGATAAGCCATATGTTATCTATGTATAACACTTCCTTTCTGCTAATACTGAAAATTCAAATAAAAAAGCGCATAAGTAGACAAATAATCATGCCTAACTTATGCGCAAATAGAAACAATTTTAATTCTAAGCCTCCAAAGCTGGCAGCGTCGGTAAAAATGCTCCATTATTAAGTTAGGCAACTTAACCTTAAAACAAATCATCGGTCTTACCTCCCAACAATATAAATTTCGACTTTTCACTTTTATTTTATCACCTAAAGCAGAACTTGTCAATGAATTTGTCTAAAATAAGTCGATTTTCTTTTTTGATTATGTGCATTTTTAACTAATAGAAAGAAAGTTGTATTGAGGGCGATTGGTGTTCCTTATTCCATATGTCGGAACTGTATGAAGTGAAAATAGTTTATCCGTTGAAGAGTCACTCCACAGGTTATGCTTGATTCTTTCAAAGTTATGTTTCTATAATATGCATCCGTACTGTCATATTATAATTCACATTATTGGATAATATAAATTGACAAGTATAAGATAAACAGACAAGGAGTCGCTGCCACCCGTAAAACGGGTGGCTCGGGACGCAGGCTTTAAGCCCTCTCTACTTGGCCGCGCCTCAAGGCGCTAGCTTTCTCTTTTAGGCTATACTAAAGTTTTTATTTCCCTGGTACAACCGGGGATTTTTTTGCTTCAAGCCGCCAATTAGAACGGCAGCCACAAAGATTTTTCTTTGCGGCTGCCGTTTTCTTGAATTCATCACTTGACAATGTGGCAAAGAGCTGCTGACCCCGGACGAGGTGCGCGAGCTGGACAACCGGTTTGCGATTCTGTTCATCCGTGGGGCAAAACCCGTGATGGATCAGAAATATGACCTCATGAAGCATCCCGCCATTCGCCAGACCTCCCTGGGCGGCGGAGCGCCCTACATCCACCATTCCACCCCGGCTCAAATGGGCACGCCATTGTTTGCCCCCATGAGCCACGCGAGAAAGGAGCAACCTTGAACAAGCACAAATTTAACGACAAAAAGGCAAAGCGTCTCTACCTGATCTTTGCCGCCACCGCCATGATGATTACGGTGTTCTGCACCTCTGTATTTGCAGAAACCGACCCGCTGGCGGTAGTCAACAACCTCTCGGACTTTAGTGCGCCCGTAAGGAGCAGATAATTATATCTGTTCCGTGGGTTTATGTAGGATCCTGCCCCTGGCAAGGCGGCAGTGGATTGGTATAATTGATGTATTTGCATCACACTGTCATCACCCAATTTATCCGAAGGGGAAACCTGACGGGGAGTGTAGCATATTGGGAACGTCGCAAGTTGGGAAAACCATCTACCCACGACTGAGCGGCCAGATGAAATGTTGTGAATGAGGATGAAGGCTAAACTGCTTCATGGGCAGTCCAAGGCGGCATAGCTGAAAGCCAACGGCGAAAGGATGGTTGTAAAGCCGTGTGTCATTGGTGACGCGCAAAATGAAGTGGCGCTTCACACTATACCCATGACAGCCAGCCGCAGTAAGCGGAAACGGACGAAAACCCCACCCGACATCACAACAAGCCCTGTCCAATAAACCTAAACGGGGATTGCCTAAACCGGAACGCCTATATGGCTATGCGGAACGCCGCTGAATATCCGGCATGGCAACGGAGCCGCCGTAGTAGTCCGAGCAAGGGAGAGCCTTGTACATGGCGAAGGGCGGCAGGAAATCCACCAATACTAGAAAGGAAAGGTGCGTGAGGCACTATGAGAAATCCTGCCGATGTATTGGCAAGTCTAAGAACCAAAGCATGTAACAGCGAATACATCTATGAACGGTTGTACCGCAATCTTTACAATCCGGAGTTCTTTCTGCTTGCCTATCAAAATATCTACGCAAAAGAGGGCAATATGACAGCAGGAACTGACGGACTGACCATTGATGGAATGAGCACCAAACGAATCGACACGCTGATTGCATCCCTGAAGGATCGCAGTTATCAGCCAAGTCCGGCCAGAAGAACCTATATTGCCAAGAACAACAATCCAAAGAAAAAACGTCCTTTGGGCATCCCATCCTTCCAGGATAAACTGGTGCAAGAGGTAGTCCGCATGATATTGGAAAGTATCTATGAGGACACTTTCTCGCCGCACTCCCACGGATTCCGACCGAATAGGAGCTGCCATACGGCGCTTATGGAGGTCAAACAAGGATTCACTGGGGTCACATGGTTTGTGGAAGGAGATATTAAAGGCTGCTTTGACAACATCGACCACCATGTGCTGGTGAACATCCTCCGCCGCAGAATCAAAGATGAGCACTTTATAGGGCTGATTTGGAAATTCCTCAAGGCGGGATACATGGAAAACTGGGTGTACCATAATACCTATTCCGGGACGCCTCAGGGGTCGATCATCAGCCCGATTTTGGCGAACATCTACTTGAACGAATTGGATACATTCATGCGGGACTACGCGAAACAATTCAATCGCGGGAAATGTCGCCGCCGCAGTACAGCTTACCAAAGCAGGCTGGGACACTACGCTTACCTCAAACAACGGAAGTACCGCAAGGAGAAATGGGAGAAGCTTACAGATTCGCAAAAGGACGCAGCTCTTATTGAACTGAAAGCGGCCCGCGCACAAATGCTGCGTTTACAGTGCGGAGACCCCATGGACGAAACCTTCCGCCGGGTGGTGTATGTCCGGTACGCAGACGATTTTTTGATTGGCGTGATAGGTACAAGGAAGGAGGCGGAACAGTTAAAGCTGGAGCTTGGCGCATTTCTCAGAGAGGAACTGCGGTTGGAGCTGTCGGAGGAAAAGACACTGGTTACCCATGCCAAGGACAAGGCCAGATTTTTAAGCTATGATGTGTTTTCCTGTAAAACCGACACGCCCAAGATGGATGCCCGGGGCTTTACCCGGCGTTCCAAAAGCGGACGAATTATGCTCTATGTTCCGAAGGAGAAATGGATGAAACGGCTGCTGTCGTACAACGCGCTTAAAATCCACTATGATAAACGCAATGGCAACCGGGAGGTCTGGGAACCGGTTCACCGGAACCACCTGCTCCACCTGGATGATATTGAAATTCTGAAGCAGTACAATGCCGAGGTCAGAGGTTTATATAATTACTATAAATTAGCAAACAACGCCTCTGTTCTAAATAATTTCAATTATATCATGAAGTTCAGTATGTTCAAGACATTCGGAGCGAAATACAGGCTGAGCATCGGAAAAGTCCGGAATAAGTACCGGGTGGGAAAAGACTTTGGTGTTCCGTATCAGACCAAACACGGATGGAAAACCCTTCTATATTATAATGAAGGATTCCGGCACGTTAAAACCGTTGCCTGCGGTAAGTTTGATGCTATACCAAACTGCCATTTCCGCACATCGCCCAATAGCCTTGTAAAACGGTTAAAAGCGTGCAAATGTGAATGGTGCGGTGCAGAAAATGTGGATTTGGAAGTCCATCATATCAGAAAATTAAGCAACCTCAAAGGCAAGGCCGCATGGGAACGCGCCATGATTGGAAGGAGGCGGAAAACTATGGTGCTGTGTACGACTTGCCACGACCTTTTACATGCTGGAAAATTAGATTGATTTCTGGAGAGCCGTATACATCGTGAGGTGTACGTACGGTTCGGAGGGGAGCACTTGGAAACCTGTCATAGCAATATGATAAGGCGCTGGGTGCTTACCCTACTCTTCGGACTTATCCGTGCCATCGGTCTTATCCTGCTTGGCTTCGGTATCGTTCAGGTCGGTCTCTCTTTGAAGTCTCACGACCCGTCTCAGAGAGCCAACGGCTTCCTGACCCTTGCGGGAGGTATCATCATCACCTTTGCCAAGGAAATCCTGACCCTTATTACCGGCTAAAAGAACACAGTTATCAAACGGGGCATACCTGGCGTTTCAGGTATGCCCCTAATCTTAAAGGAGGTGCAAACAGATGAGTGATAACTGGGTGGTTCAGAACCTCGAAAATGCCCTTGAAACTTGGAACAGCAAGCTATCGGAAATATGGCAGTTACTAACCACTTCACCGCAGCAGTTCAAAGGCGGCAGTATTTGGTCGGTAATGGTGAATATCAACGGTGCAGTTCAGGCTATCGGTCTTGCCCTGCTTGTTCTGTTTTTTGTTGTCGGTGTGGTTCGCACCTGCGGCAGTTTTACCGATGTAAAGAAACCGGAACACGCATTAAAGCTGTTCATTCGATTTGCCATTGCCAAAGGTGTGATTACCTACGGGCTGGAGCTTATGCTTGCCCTGTTCGACATCGTACAAGGTACGATTTCAACCATAATGACATCTGCGGGATTCGGTACGCCCAATCAAACAACCTTGCCTGCTGAAATGGTAACAACCATTGAAAGCTGCGGATTTTTTGAGAGTATCCCATTGTGGGCGGTTACTCTTATCGGCGGACTGTTTATCACGGTCTTGTCGTTCATTATGATAATGACGGTGTACGGACGATTTTTCAAGCTGTATATGTACACGGCTCTCGCTCCGATACCGCTTTCCACTTTTGCCGGAGAGCCGTCGCAGAATGTGGGTAAGAGCTTTATAAAGAGCTATTGTGCCGTTTTGCTTGAGGGAGCAGTAATTGTACTTGCTTGTATCATCTTCTCCCTATTTGCTTCTACGCCGCCGGTAGTAAACCCTGACGCAGCAGCCGTTACTCAGGTATGGGCATATATCGGCGAACTGGTATTCAATATGCTTGTGCTTGTCGGTGCAGTAAAGATGAGCGACCGAATTATCCGTGAAATGATGGGCTTATAACGGGAGGTTCTTGAATGAAGAAAAATAAGAAAAATCACGATAGATGGCAGGGCTACACACCTGCCGACTGCGATTGTAAATATTGCGTATTTTACGGTGGGAAAAAGAACGGCGACATTATCTGTCTTACAGACAGTTGCGTTTGTGCCGATGAAATCCACAAAGCAAAACAGGCATATCGCAGAGAAAGGAGTTTTTGATGGAAGTCAAGATTAACCGAGAAATACGAAATTACACAGAGGCAATGTTTTTTGGACTGTCGCTCAGGCAGTTCATTTTTTCTGTTCTTGCCTGTGTGGTCGCAGTAGGTCTTTATTTTCTACTGAAACCACATCTCGGAACGGAAACCGTATCGTGGGTGTGCATTTTGGGAGCTGCTCCTTTTGCGGCTCTCGGTTTTATGAAGTACAACGGAATGACCGCAGAAAGATTTATATGGGCTTGGATTAAGTCAGAATTTCTTATGCCTAAAAAACTGGTCTTTCATTCCACCAACACCTACTACGAAATGATGAAACCGACAATCGAACAGAAACAGAAGGAGGAATATAAGAACAATGATTAAAACCCTTACGAACCTGCTCAAGCAGGACAAAGAAAAGTTTGTAGTACCAAAGGGTGTACAGGATTGTATCCCTATTACCGCTATCTATGATGACGGCATTTTCCGTGTGGGCAAGGATAAGTATTCCAAGAGCTTTAAGTTTACGGACATTAACTTTGCCGTAGCAAGCCGTGAAGATAAGGAAGCAATGTTCCTTGAATATTCAGAGCTTCTCAATTCCCTTGACAGCGGAGCGACTACAAAACTGACCATCAATAACAGACGGCTTAACCGTTTGGACTTTGAGAAAACTATCCTTATTCCGAAAACCGGCGACGAATTGGACGAATATCGAGAGGAATACAACAAAATGCTTCTTGATAAGGCGACCGGTGCAAATTCAATCGTTCAGGATAAGTATGTTACTATCTCCATAAACAAAAAGAGCGTAGAGGACGCAAGAACATATTTTGCCCGTGTGGGTGCAGACCTAATTGCCCACTTCGCAAGGCTCGGAAGCAAGTGTGTGGAACTTGAAACTGATGAAAGGCTAAGAATTGCCCACGACTTTTTCCGTGTAGGAGAAGAAACCGCCTACCACTTTGATATTAAGGAAACACGAAAAAAAGGACACGACTTCAAGGATTATGTCTGCCCGGATACAATGGAATTTGAAAAGGACTACTTCAAAATGGGAGACCGTTACGGGAGAGTCCTTTTTCTGCGTGAGTACGCTTCCTATATCAAAGACAGTATGGTTGCCGAGCTTACCGACCTTAACCGCAATCTGATGATGTCCATTGACATTATCCCTGTTCCTACGGACGAAGCGGTACGAGAAGCCGAGAGCCGACTTCTCGGTGTGGAAACAAACATTACAAACTGGCAGAGAAAGCAGAATATGAATAACAACTTTTCTGCCACAGTTCCGTATGATATGGAGCAGCAGAAGAAAGAAATGAAGGAGTTCCTTGATGACCTTACCACTCGTGATCAGCGAATGATGTTCGCTGTACTCACTATGGTTCATACTGCGGACTCCAAAGAACAACTCGATAACGACACCGAAGCTCTGCTTACCACAGCAAGAAAGCACTTGTGTCAGTTTGCGGTACTGAAATATCAGCAGATGGACGGACTAAACACAGCAATGCCATTTGGAACGAGAAAAATTGACGCTTTCAGAACCTTGACTACGGAAAGCCTTGCGGTATTTATTCCTTTCCGTGTTCAGGACATTTACCACGAGAACGGCATTTACTACGGTCAGAATGTTATCAGCAAAAATATGATTATCGCCGACCGCAGACAGCTCCTTAACGGTAATTCCTTTATCCTCGGCGTATCCGGTGGCGGTAAATCCTTTGCAGCAAAGGGAGAGATTGAAAATATCATTCTTTCCTCCGACGCAGATGTTATTATCATCGACCCTGAGCGAGAATATTCTCAGCTTGTCAAGGCTCTCGGTGGCGAAATCATCAATATTTCCGCTACTTCGCAGAGCCATATCAATGCAATGGATATGAATAAGGAATACGGCGACGGTGCAAACCCGGTAATTCTCAAATCCGAGTTCATTATGTCCCTTTGCGAACAGCTTATCGGCGGCACAAACCTCGGAGCAAAGCAGAAATCTATACCTTTTCCCCTTATTTTGCGTTCTAATTTTC
>OLPR01001741.1_pt1 | contig 17273 bp, 15 predicted proteins | sample 1672761 | NCBI WGS metagenome assembly OLPR01 (sample SAMEA3136721, study PRJEB25190) | human gut metagenome | biome: human gut; feature: human-associated habitat; material: faeces | place: Austria | collected 2013 | reverse complement strand
GGTCATCACAGGAATTTCGCTGCGTATTGTGGCGGCGCAGGCGGGCTACGGCACCGGGCACACGAAAACCGTATATGTGCGAAAATCCAATTACCAGTCCGCGTCCCAGTCAGGCATTACAGGCCTCGGCTATTGCGGTGAAGCGCTGGGTACATTTACCGGTGCGTTCTACGGCAACACCAGCACTTATACGCTCAGCGGCGAACTGCTGAACAATCTGGCGGCGTACATCGCGGCGGGCAACAATACCATTTGCCTCTACAATCCCAGCCCGGTCAAAAGTTCGCAAGGGTATTCTACGAACTATTTGCAGTGGTCGGAATGCACCATCACGGTGACGTATGAGGAAGCCGCATCCAAGCCGACGCTGAATAAGTACTCACTGGCTATGGGAACGGCGGTCACAATCTATACGAATCGGCAGAGCAGCATTGCTACGCACACGGTACGGTATTCCTTCTTTTCCGAAAGCGGGCTGATCGCTGTGGGTGTTGAGGATGAATGCGCATGGACGCCACCTGCACCTATTGAACTGAGCAGACCAATAGCGGTGGAAAGAAAGAATATCACAGATGGTGTTTCTAATGGAGTAAACGAAGGAAACAAGGGAAAGAAGGCACCTGATGAAAAGGTTACAGAAAATCCGTCTGCGCCGGAAATGAAACCCGTTGCTGCACAAGCAGCTACTAATAAGCCCGTAAAGGAAAAAGGGCTCGTTGGAAAGATAATCGACGGTGTAAAGTATTATGGCGGAAAGGGCGTTAGATGGGTAAAAGAGCACCCATGGGAAACAGTAGGGGCGGTTGCTGGTACGTTCGGTACAATATCTGCTGTTCGCGGGACAATTAAGCGGTACAAGCATACGAGCACAACCAAACAAATACCGCGCCCGGTGAGAAAACCGACTGTACAGAAACCGACTATTCAAAAACCGACGATACAGAAACCGACTATGCAAAAGCGGCGAATCGACGATGAATTAGTGAAGAAAACGGTTGCAGATATTGGAGGGCGTCTTGGAGAAGGGCTACAGCATTCGAGCGGGCTTTCGGAAACTGTTGGACAGCAACTAATAGAGCATGGCTCTTCCATTGCAAATAGCCTCAGTGATTGCTCAAAGCTTTTCACCATAGGGTATCGTGTGTGATTACAGGTTTAGGCTTTTAACCCAAGAATCCAGCATCTCACGGGTGTAAGTACCTCGAAGGACTTTACCTTCCACCAGCTTTGCACCGGGGCAGCTGGGAGCAAGCCATTCATTCGTCTTGCCCATGTCACTACCACCTGAAGTAGCGAACGGCACGATCGTTTTTCCTGAGAAGTCATATGCTTCAAGGAATGTATTGATGATGGTCGGTGCCTTGTACCACCAAATCGGGAAACCAACAAAGATGATGTCGTATTCATTCATGTTTTCACGCTTCCGAGCGATAGCCGGACGGGAGGCCGCGTTCTTCATTTCAATTGTGCTGCGAGAAGCTTGGTCTTGCCAATCCAGATCTGCCGCACTATAGCGTACAGCAGGTTCAATCTCGAACAGGTCAGCGCCAATGGCCTCGGACAGCTCGTTTGCCAGTTTGGCGGTTATGCCGCTGGCAGAGAAAAATGTAACAAGTTTATGTTCCATGATTGTTCTCCTTCAGCATTGATATGAGCTCAGAATATGAGAGTTCTAAGTGAACCTGAAACCACCGAAAAGTCCTCTGCATTAAAGCAAACGATATTTTGAGTATGTATATCTTGAAGAGCTGTTCGTGTACTTGGGTAGATCACACCTGCAATGCTCTTTTTCTCAAGATACTCAGCTAAGATATGAAAAGACTTGTATGCTTTTTCACGTTCTTCGCCATCTGGGCACTTATCATCGTCGATTGCTGTAAAAATCGTTTGGCATATAGGAAGTAAAAACAATCTTCCAATATAACCAACAGCAAGTTCACGAGTACCCTTCTGAATTATCGGCATTAACTGCTCCTTGGAGGGAATAATGCCTGCTTCTATCAGGGCATGAGCAATGGTTTGTGCTTGGTTATGCAATACCCAATTATAATAGGCTTCAATGTCACTTTGGCCGAGGCCAGTGTAATCCATATTGATTACATACTTATTCTCAGTACCAGCTTTAATCTCAAAATCTGCAAAAGTATAGCTCGCGCCTTTTTGGGCACGCATTTCCTGAAAACAAGTATACTCATTCTCGGTCAAATTGGAAACATCCGGATTACACCATGAGTGAGCCGCATATAAATATCTTCTTCCCGGAGGATTCCACCTATTCACGATGTTTTTTGCTTTAGCGATATCGAGAGGAGGCGGTAAAACATCCGCTTCTCTCTCATATACGCCTTCTCTGCATCGCGTAAGTTTTCCCAACGCTCCGCATTTTACAAGGAACAAATCAGGATATTTATCCACACAATTGACAAAGAAATCATCCAAAATATCAATGAGTGACTTAGGATGTGTCGGCTCAATGTTATTATAAGGATTCAACTCTGCCCAAGACTGTTGAACAACTGCTCTGTTCTTGCGATCAAGCTCCTCATCAATAGCCATAGACCGACACATCCTTTCGATTCCATTGTTTGTTAATCAAGCACTCAATCTTTCTTAGTCTGATACGGTTTTCCATCCTTGTTATAGGTCAGGTTGAACACCAGATCGCTCAGCCATTTCTTGAAATCCTGATTATCCGTATACTGCTTGAACAGCTCCATATTGTCCGCCATGATGGAGAAGATGACCTTCTGCAGCACGCGGTCGCTTTCTGTCCGGGCTTCCTGCTTATCGCTGTTGCGCATAGCGTTTTGATACTGTTCATCCCGACTGACCATCGCCGGGATTTCAAGAATCTGTCTGCGCACGTTGTCCGCGTCGTTCCAGTCGATGTTGCCGAACATATCATTGAAATCCGAGAGAATGGCAGAGAGCACGTCCATCTCCGGCTCCTGCTTTCCTTTGGCGGTGCTCATCGGCACAGGCCCAACCTCGGCGTCTTCGTCCGGGAGAATCAGCGAAATGGTTTCCTTTTTCTCGATGCGGTAGCTGTCCAGATCGATGGCTTCCAGGATTCCCTGGGACAGATCATCCTCCTGCGGAGAGGGCAGCTTGGGAATCAGCATGTTCAGGAAGATCGACAGCTTCTCCCACTCCGGGTTTCCATAGGGCAGAATGGCGCTCAGGAAGCCGTAGGTGCGCACAAAGCCCTTTGCCGCACTCTTGAACTTGATCTGTCCATCTGTGTCGAGCTGTTTGTACACGGATGCGCAGGCATCGAGAGCAGGGTCAAGTTGGTCGCGGTCTGCGCCGTCCAGATAACGGTTGACCAGCTGCTCGACGTGCTCATCGCTGAACACCTGATAGCTCTCCATGTCGGCAATCAGATCATACAGCTTGTTGGGGTCGGTTTCGCCGGACAGCAGCGTGGTCTTGTAGTAACGGGAAAAGGAGTCAATGATGTCATTCGGATCGTTGAAGAAGTCCAGCACGAAGGTGTCGTACTTCTTCGGACAGGCGCGGTTCAGGCGGCTGAGGGTCTGCACCGCCTTGATGTCGTAGAGCTGCTTGTCCACATACATCGTGTGCAGCAGCGGCTCGTCATACCCGGTCTGGAACATATCCGCCACGATCAGAAAACGGTACGGGTCCTTTTTGAATGTCTTGGGAATAACGGCGTCCGGGAAACCGTTGAGCCCAGCAGAGGTCACTGCTGCCGCATCCTTGTCCAGCTGCTTCTCGCCAGAAAAGGCGATGATGGCCTTGTATGGGCTGTGCCGGTTGGCCAGGCACTTGTTCACAGCGTGATAGTATTCAATGCAGCGCTCAATGCTGCTGGTGATGATCATGGCGCGCGCCTGACCGCCGATCTTGCCCTTGGCGATGACCTGCTCGTGGAAGTGGCTGACCATCATGTCGGCTTTTTGCGCGATGGTGAACGTCTGATTCTCGACGAAGGCGCGGAGCTTTTTCTGTGCCTTCATTTTGTCGAACATCGGGTCATCCTCCACCGTTTTTTTCAGCCGGTAGTAGCTGTCGATGGGCGTGAAGTATTTCAGCACGTCCAGAATGAAGCCCTCCTGAATGGCCTGCTTCATGGTATACACGTGGAAAGGACGATGCTTGACCTCACCGGCATCCATATACGCCGTTCCGAATGTTTCCAGCGTCTTGTTTTTCGGCGTGGCGGTGAAGGCGAAGTAGCTGGCATTGGTCAGCAGCTTTTTACCCTCGCACATGGCGTTGATCTTGTCCTCGTTATCCATATCCGGGTCGGACATGATAGCGGACAGCGTCATGTTCATTGTGCCCGCGATCTTTCCGTTTTGGCCGGAATGTGCTTCGTCAATGATGATGGCGAAATGCCGATCCTTGTGATCCTCGCCAATCTCGGGGAGGACATACGGGAATTTTTCAATGGTCGTGATGATGATGCGCCGTCCGTCCTCGATGGCCTTGCGCAGATCGCCGGAGTGCTCCGCCCATGCGATGATATTGCGCGTCTGCGCAAACTGTCGGATGGTATCTCGGATTTGCTTATCCAGCACCACGCGGTCTGTGACCACGATGACGGAGTCCACCAGAAGATTGCCCTGCGCATCCTCCAGCCCGGTCAGCTGATGTGCCAGCCATGCAATGGAATTGGACTTGCCGCTGCCCGCGCTGTGCTGGATGAGATAGCGATTGCCGACGCCGTTCTTCTTCACATCCGCCAGCAGGCTTTCCACCGCCGTCAGCTGATGATAGCGCGGGAAGATTTGCTTGTACCGGGTTTTGCCGGTTTCCTCGTCCTTTTCCACGACCAGCGTGGCGTAGTTCTCGATGATGCGCGAGAGCATGTCCTTGGTCAGAATCTGCTTCCACAGGTAATCCGTCATCAGGCCGTCCGGGTTGGGCGGATTGCCTGCGCCGTCCTTGTAGCCCTTGTTGAAGGGCAGAAACCAGCTCTCCTTGCCCTGCAGGCGGGTGCAGAACTTAACCTGCGCATCGTCCACGGCGAAGTGAACCATGCAGCGGGTGAATTGGAACAGCAGCTCCTTCGGGCTACGGTCATGCTGGTACTGATAGACCGCATCGTCCACGTTCTGCTTGGTCAGCTGGTTTTTCAGCTCGAAGGTGATGACCGGCAGGCCGTTGACGAAGATGCACAGATCCAGCGACAGCTTCGTGGCGTCGGGCGAGAAATGGAGCTGGCGCGTAACGCTGAAGATGTTCTTTGCATACAGCGCTGCGGCGGCGGGGTTATTTACGCTGGGCGTCATATAGAACATGATGAGGCTGGCGGGATAAGCCTTGATGCCTTTGCGCAGCACGTCAACAATGCCGCGCTTGGTGATTTCATCGCGGACACGGGCGAGAAACTGCGCCGTTTTTTGTGGATTGGTTTCCAATTGGAGCTTTTTCACCGCGTCCGGCTGAGTGTTTTTTAAGAAGCGGAACAGGCGCGTGGTATCAAGGGCGTATTCCGTGTTGAAGTCGTGGCTGTGGCCCTGTTCGTAGCCGTTGTGATTGACCAGCCAGTTGACGAGGAGGGATTCAAGGCCGGATTCTTTCGTGTTGGTATATGACATGCTCTATTCCTCCGAGATTCTCTGTTTCCCGAGCAGGTTATCATCGTTGATAACTACCTGATATATTTCCCGTATTCCTGCAATCCGTGCAGCAGAGAGAATAAGCTGCTTTTCATACTCTGGAGTGCGTAGACCAATCAGCACGCTTTGGGGCTTGAGCTTTATGCGAGGACGATTTGTATACTGTGTTGGCAGAAGCATTCGCCATTCCTGATCGTACTGATGGCATTCTTTCTTTATCAGCGAAACCCTTTCGGCTTGCCATGAAGCATTATAGATAAACGCATTGACTACTTCTGGCGGTAAAAGCGGCAGCTTTTCCTTGAATACTTCGCGAGCGAGAACATTCAAGGCATATGCCGTTGCATCGTACATCTCGCTGCTGTAGTAGATCGGAAAAAGCACCGGCGGATACTTTGCCACGCCACATTCTGCGCACTTGGTTTCCTTCCCACACAGCTTTGTATCTGGATCGTTGAAATTATACACTTGGACGAATCCTTTGTGCTGATCCGCATATTTCAACCACACGGTTTCATTCAATGGATCTTCGCAAAAGCAGATCGAATAAATTTGCTTTTGCAGAAGGCTGCGCACATCCTTTAGAGAGAGCTTCAACCAATCCATATCGAACTTGGCTGCCTTTAGTTCTCGGATGATTGAATCAATATTATCTCCAAAGCCGAATGTCGTTAGCAAATTCCGAATTCTGCCCGTATCGTTCTGCTCAAGCATTTGCATTACAGCGCTGCCATTCTGCTGTAGTGCCTTGAAGTCGATGGAAAAGAAGGTGTCAAATGGATCATCGTAATAATCTGCCGTTGAAAAGAACTGCTCATTATTCTGCAACTGCAATAGAGAATTCTCATTAACGGCTCGAAAACGGCATAGTTCTTGCGGCCACGGCGAGGTCTCAACAAGCTTCCGTGCGCTTTCATGGTCGTAGGCATGCAGAGAACACAGCGTATCCCAAAATGCTCTTCTTCCGGCAGTATCCATATTTTATTCCTCCCCGTCAGCCACTGGTTCTTCTTCAGTCTCCTCCTCAAGTGTTTCGGTATATGTATATTCACCATCGGGTACTTTTATATCCCGCACATCCACCAGCCCGGTGACGACATCGGAGATCAGGCGAGTGCGGAGGTCTTGAAGCACTACAATTTCCTTTTCGAGATTCTGTTTCAACACAATGGATTTTTCATCTAGAGCACCAATGTACTCCATAATCTGTCTCTGTTCTTTCAGCGTTGGCAACGGAATGACGATTGTATTAAAATCATCTGTGTATAACCGCCAGAAACCTTCAATGATTCCTCGGACACGGATACGAAGTTCACGACGGCATAAATCACTTTTCAAAACCGCTTCGCCATAAGTCGGTAATATACGCTCTGCATTAGGTACAAGAACAGTATAGTCTGGACTGATAACACCTTTTTGTGGTGACAGAGCAAATACCCCTAAATGTGCCTTGAGACGATTCAGTACAAGATCATTTTTGTAACAAATCTTACCTCCAACATACGTTTCTGAAAGCATACGTCGTTCATCAAGTTTTGAATCTGGAACTAAGCCGTACTTTTGACTCATCGACAAGTGTTCTTCTTCACCGGCAATAGAGCGTTCATCGCGTTCTGTAAATACATATTTGCAGCGAATAACGCTCCAATGCTCAGGTATCATACCAATCCATTCTACGCCAGAATCCTTCTGACAGCAACCATCATCATTTCCGTGCAGAACTGCTTCGGAAATGCGACGTTTGTGCTGTTCATGCAGTAGAGCAATTTCCTTCCTCTTCGCCGCAATGAGCCGATTGATTTTCGACACCTGCCAGTCGAGGTAGCGCACAATCTGGTCTTGCTCCTCGCGGGGAGGGACGGGCAGCAAAATGGTTTTCATCTCGCTATATCTGGTTGTCCACAAATCCGCAACGATGCCGCGGCCATTGCGGTAGTATTCTTCCGAAAACAAGTGATTGCGAAGAAGATAATGGGCATACCTTCCACTGAGCTGATCGCGTGGCTGCAAAACAATATTGATAAGCGAAACAGATCCTTCAAGGTCAGATACGCCACACGAACCTTTTCTGTCAGAACGACTATTGATTACAAAATCGCCAACGCAGACTTTCTTGCGGTTATCGCCATCATCAGTTTTTGCTGCCTTTGCCAACTGAGGTAGAATGCCATTCTTTGTAACAGAAATCGGCGCAAAGTCCTTATCTGAAACCTTTTCCTTGCGCTGTGCAAATAGCGCACCTATCTTTTGAATATCCCACGATGCAGGAATGGAAGGTATCCATTCTGCCCCTGTTGGCTTATAATCTTCATACCGCTTCATCCCTGAATCCCTCCAAGAATATCGGCCAGCATACCATTAGTTTCCTGCTCCAGCGCCTTCAGGTCTGCCACGATTTCCTCCATGGGGCGCAGCTGCACCGGCTTGTAGAAATACTTGGTGAAACTCAGTTCATAGCCGATCTTCGTTCCTTTGGGGTCAACAAATGCACCAGGTGCGTAGGGACGCACCTCGGCATCCATGAAGGCTTCAATGCCACCTTCATAGTTGAACGGAATGATTTCCGTGTCGCTCTTGCTCTTGTCGGGCTGAATGCGGCCCTTCTTGTCGCGGACAGGGTTGCCCTGCTCATCCAGCAGCGGCTGCTGTACGGATACCTTCCAATAGCCAAATTCGCTGTTGGGGAAGATCTTGCTGATTTCGCTTTCCTCAAACGCCATGAAGATGCGCACAATCTCCGCACGCTGTTCCGGGGAAGGTTCGCAGTTCTTTTCGCCCATGTTCTTGCGCAGGGGGGTTTTGATGCCAGTTGCGTCAATGAGCTGAATCTTGCCCTTGCGGCGTTCTTCTTTGCGGTTGGAAAGAACCCAAATGAAGGTGCCAATGCCCGTATTATAGAACATCTTTTCCGGTAGCGCGATGATGGCCTCCACCAGGTCGTTTTCGATCATATAGCGGCGGGCGTTGCTTTCGCCGCTACTCGCATCACCGGTAAACAGGCTGGAGCCGTTATGAACTTCCGCAATACGGCTGCCCAGCGGCGTGTCCTGCTTCATCTTGCTGATATTGTTGAGCAGGAACAGCAGCTGACCATCAGAAGAACGCGGGATCATCTGCAGGGGCTCACCGTCTGACAGATAGGCATTGAAGCGAGTATCGAGGATTTCCTTTTTCTTGCCGGAGGCCATTTTATCAGCATCCGTCTTCCAGCTCTTGCCGTAAGGCGGATTCGCCAGCATGAAATCAAAGGAGCGCGTCGCGTGCTGATCACTCGACAGCGTAGAACCGAATGCAATATGCATAGCTTCTTCACCGTCACCCTTGAGCATCATGTCAGCCTTTGCGATAGCGTAGGTTTCCGGCTGAAGCTCCTGTCCAAACAGATGGATAGAGAGACCTTTTTGCCGGTCTGCGCCGCGATCCTCTGAAGTCTGTCCTGTGCAACGGTCAGCATACCGCCCGTGCCGCAAGCTCCGTCATAGCAGGAATAGGTCGCATCCATGATCTTGTCCGCCACGGGCGCGAAAACGAGGTCAGCCATCAGTTCAACGACATCGCGGGGCGTCCAGTGTTCACCAGCTTCTTCGTTGTTTGCTTCATTGAAGCGGCGGACAAGCTCCTCGAAGATTGTGCCCATGGCGTGATTATCCAAACCCGGCAGGTTTCCGTTCTGCTTCGGGCTCAGATTGATATCCTTGCTGACGAATTTCTGAATGACCGCGCCGAGAATATCGGCTTCGATCATCGTGTCGATCTGATTGCGGAACTTGAACTTTTCCAGAATCTCCTGCACATTCGGAGAGAAACCATCAAGGTATGCCTCGAAGTCTACCTTCAGCTTCTGTGCCGTCGGGTGGCTGGTTAAGTCGCGCAGGCAGAAAGGAGAAGCGTTGCAGAAAGCCTGACCGGCAACATTGCAAAGCGCGCCCCACTGGTTGGTAATCCCTGCGGTATCCAGCGTCTTTTTCATTTCGAGCACCTGCGGCTTGGTATCCTCCAGCACAGCATCCAGACGGCGGATTACAGTCATAGGCAGAATGACATCGCGGTACTTACCGCGAACATAAACATCGCGCAAGCAATCATCGGCGATACCCCAGATGAAATTGGCGATAGTATTGAGCATATGAGCGTCCATTAGTATATCCTCCTCAGTCTGTAATCGTGCCGTCTTTGATGTGATAGGCAATATGGTGCTGTTCACAATATTGAATCACTTCTGCGGCGGTTTTATTATAAAAGTCCTTGTGCCCGTTATAGGCAGTTACTTCTTTACTGTAATTGGTGCGTCCGAAGATGATTTTATCGACGAAAGCCACAGCGTTGAGCAATTCGGCTAGTGACTGCTCGATAAGGTTGGGGGTCGGATATGGCTCGATGCTGACCCACGTCTTACACCCCGAGTCATGTAGGTTTCGTAGAGCCGACAGTCTTTCGCTGTAAGAAGCCGCACCGGGCTCCATTCTTTTCCGATACTCTTCGTCCAGCGAAATTAGGGTGATACCATATTCATTTTCAGGTGACAACTGTGCCAAGCTCTCTGGCAAAATACCCTTTGTTAGCGCTGTGCACTTAATTCCTGCAGCATTGAGCTTTCTGATGGATGCCATCGCCATTGCTTCGATCTCTGGATACCCATACATAAAGGGATCGGTCGAAAAGCACAGCTGTACGGACTTGATCTTAGCCTTCAAACGTGGGATCTCCTTATCGAGCAGTTCCAGCGTATTGGAGACCAAATACGGATGACACCATTCCTCATATGATTTTATCTGTCCAAAGCGCTTCTTCATCATGAAAGCATAGCATGGAAATTTGCAGCCGTGAGAGCAGCCTTGGACAAAATTCATCGTATAGTCGCCATACTCTACGCCGGTTTGGTACAGCATAGTCTTACGCTGTACATATTAGACCGCTGTTGCACATACAATCAATAAAGACCAATCCTTTACAACTGGAATTATTCATCAGTTTCTGTGCCCACGGCATGATGTATTTTTCAATCAACTCAAACTTTTTCTGCGTGTGCAGACTTGCCCGGCTGATTAGTTCATTATTGTTGCTGCTGGCCATACTTTCTCCTTTACTGGTCTTCAGGAATTAAGTCGACAATATCTCCGATGTTACAGTCCAATGCTTTGCAAACCTTAATCAGCACATCCATGCTTACAGGCTCGCCTTTTGAAAGCTTTGCTACCGAAGCCCAGCTAATCCCGGCGGACACTTGCAGGTCTTTTTTCTTCATGTCCTTGTCGATGAGTAGCTTCCATAATTTCTTGTAGCTGATATCCACGAACATCACCTCTAAGTACGATAAGGGAAAATATAGTTTCACATGTATTAGTATACCACCAAACGGGACGTATATCAAGAGATTTACTTTGCAAATGCACGAATTTTCTCTTACATCAATTGAAATAACAGGCAGCGTGTGCTATAATAGACAATGTCAATCTGTATGCCAAACTCCGACGAGATGCCAATGAAAGGAAAACGCTGTGGGCAATTATCAGAATGAATTGGAACAGTTTATCTACGAAGTGTGCTTCCAACCGATTTGGGAAGAAGCCGCTCGATATATATCTGAACACCCTTATGCGCTGGATTTATCCAAAGCCAGAATCAAATATCCGACATCTGCCTATTTGGAGAACATGGCAATCGAATTCACCTGTAACATCCACATTGTGGAAGACATCCTGTCTTTCGATGCTGTTGCAAGTTGTGCCATAAACCTGATCGAAGAAACTGAATGGCGCTGCGGGAATACGGATACCATGCAGTGGCTGACGATATCCTGCGAAGCAAAGATCACAGACCGGCTCGAGCATTTGAGAATAACGAACATTGCCCCCTATGAGCGTGGCCACCGAAAAGCAGCAAAAGGAACCTTTTCATCCAACATTGTCCCTTACATCAAAAAGGAAGAACTGGAACAGGAAGCGGAGACCTTTCTGAGACAGTTCTGCCCCGAAGCCTTGGAGAAACCGATGTGTGTACCTATTTCGGCTATTGCCGAAAGCATGGGGCTTACCATCGTTCAGGGCAGATGCCTGACAGACGATTTCAGCATCTTTGGTGAAATCTGTTTTTCTGCCGGGGATGTTGAACTCTACGATTTCTTCAAGTGCAGCAAAAGTAAGGTCGGGGTTAGTCGTGGAACGATATTGATCGATGCATATACATTTTGGGAGCGTAATCTCGGATGCGTTAACAATACCATCGCCCACGAAGTCTTCCACTGGTATAAACACAGGATGTACGCCGCGATTAAGCATATTCTGCGGAAAGAACGCTTTGTGGCATGCCGGTGTCCCTCAAACGCTGTCTATCCAGAGGAAAATATGCCGTGGACAGATGAACAGCGGATGGAGTGGCAGGCCAACAGCTTGGCACCTCGTATTCTGATGCCCCTCTCTACCTTCAAAATGAAGGTTGCCGAGGTATATAGCAAGTATCGGATCACAGAAGAAAAAGATACTCAAAACCCCTTGCTCATGGATCTGGTTACGGAGGAATTAGCAACTTTGTACGCCGTCTCGAAACAATCGGTGCTTATTCGTATGCAGGAGGTGGGATTCACCGAAGCAAAGGCTATTTCTCAATTTGAATCCCTGAACAAGCCGCACCACGATATCGAGGAAGAAGATGCTTTCTTCGTTTACAGCACAAATACCGAACTGCGCAGGTTGATGGATGAAGGGCTGTTCGTTTACGCCAATAAACACTTCGTGGTCAACGATCCGTCTTATGTCTTCCGCACAGATGATGGAAAACTGGAGCTGACGCAATTTGCGCTTGAACACCTCGATACTTGCACATTGTCGTTTTCATGGATCGAAGCGCCTAAATTCGACCATCCCCATGCTCCGGTTGTGCTCATGCATAGGGCGAATGCCGCTCAACGAGTATCGGCATTTGTTCCCAAAGAAAATCAGGCTGCGATAGTACTTTCCGAGGAACTCCAAAGGAAACGCGACGAATTTGAAAGACAGACGAGTTCGTATCGCCTCGCCAATCCGCAAAAACTGCATGGCAGCTTATGGGAGAGATCATTAAACAGCGTGGCATAAGCTCACCGCATTTCTGCAATCTTACCGGTCTTGACGAAGTGGTTTATCGCAGGGCAGTCAATGGTGCAGACACACGCCCAAGTATTGAAACTATTGTTGCCTTTTCCTGTGGTCTTGACTTGGATATTCAGACAGCCGAGAAGATCATGCAACTTGCGTCGCACGCCTTCGATGAAAGTGACCTGCACCGCGCATATAAATTCTGCATTGGCGGATTGTCAGGGCACCCAATAGAGGATAGAAACACATTCCTCGAATCATATGGATATCCTCCACTTGGAACAAAACAGAAAAGATAATCGGTACTGATAGAGCCTTCCAACTCATTAACAGTTGGAGGGCTCTTTTTTTATAATTTTTCCGACTCGGCGAGTCGGCATTTTTTGTCTTTAGACCCTTTTTTCGTTGCAGTTCATGCTCTGTTTTCATATTGAAGTCTCCAGAATTGCCAGTATTATAGCCATTTTCACCGACTCACCGAGTTTTCCAATAGATCAAAGAAATCACTATGATGAGCATGTACCCCGTCACTTGACCGACTGTACAGCCTGATCTCATCGAGTCGCTCTCGATGGTTCTTCCCGATCCGGCTGGAAGACCTGCTTACCGTGGGAAGACGGTAATGCAGCCCCACGAAGGAATGATTTCATTTTCGTGTTGGGCTTATTAAAGTACACACTAACAAGAACGGATAAAGAACAACTCACAAAAATTGTAGATGGGTCAAAGATACGCAGGCAATGAAAGAAAGGTCGGCAGCGGTAATGAAAGAGGTGCTGAGGCTGGATGGCGGAATTGGAGCGAGGAAAACTGCCCAGATTCTCGATGAATGAAGAGCATGATTTTGCCCTGAGAGCGCTTGAAATTCAGCGGGATGACCGGATGGCCGTTTGCGCGGGAGATAGGCGCTCTCAAGGCGATTATCAGAATGGTCCACCCATGTGTCGGAAGAATCGCCCCGAAAGCTACAAAAACCACGTTCCCCCAAGTGGGCAAAGCGTGGCCTTTGGCGTTCATCAGATCATCCATATCGGCACGATGAGGTGCCGGGCATCAATAGCGGAAAGCTCGGGACGCATGCAAAGGATAGCGCCAACGCCCCGTGGTACGGAGCCCTTGTCCAGAATGGCGAACGCACGGATCAGCTCCGTACCGGGATTGACGGAGCGCTTGACCTCCAGAGGGTGCAGCTCTCCGTCGCTTTCGATCACCAAATCAATTTCGTTGCTGTCCTTGTCCCGGTAGTACCACATCAGGCACTCTTTGCCGCAGTTCATGTAGGTCTTGCGGATCTCCGCCACGACGTAGTTTTCAAGAATGGCGCCGTTGATCGCGCCATTCGCCAGAATCTCGGGCGAGGAGTACCGGGTGAAGTAGGCAACCAGACCGGTGTCGAAGAAATACATCTTGGGCGTCTGGACGGTTCGCTTCAGCAGATTGTTGGAATAGGGACGCAGGAGGAAGATGATATCCGACTTTTCCAGCACCTGCAGCCAGCGCTTGGCGGTATCATTCGAAACGCCGACATCAGAAGCGATGTCATGGATATTCAGCATCTGACCGGCGCGGCAGGCGACTGCGCGGATGAAGTCGCGGAACAACAGCTTATCCGTCAGCTGAATTTGCTCCGTTACGTCGCGGTCGATGTAGGTCTGCGCATAGCTGGAATAAAACACATCGCGGTCGGTATACTTGCCGCTGACCAGACCGGGCATGGAGCCGTTCCAGATGCGTTCGTAGATGGCGGCAATGTCTGCCGGCAAATGCGTCTGCTTTCTGGCCTTCAGCGCCGGAAGGTCAACGGTGAACGGCGTGCATTCGCCGCTGCCGTAAACCTCATGCTGCGACAGCGAAGGCATGTGTAGGACAGCCACGCGCCCGGCCAGGGACTCCTGGGCAAGCTCCATCATGCGGAAGGCCTGCGAGTCCGTCAGCCAGAACGAGCCGGGCGCTGCGCCATTATCGATGGCCATCTTGATGACGGAGAACAGTTCGGGTGCATACTGCACCTCGTCGATAAAGATCGGCGTGTCGTGCAGTTGCAGGAACATCGCCGGATCACGTTTGGCCAAGGCGCGCTCTTCCATGTCATCCAGCGTCACATAGGTTCGGCTGTCGTCCATGATGGCGCGAAGAACAGTCGTCTTGCCGACCTGCCTTGGGCCTGTGATGAGAATACACGCGTATTCTTCGTTCAGCGAGCGGATCTTCTCTTCGATGTCCCGTTTGATATATCTCATGTCCTTCACCTCACAGGGATTTCGGCTGATTTATGATACAATCTTATTTTAGCCGAAAAGCAAATATGCGTCAAGGGGCTGTTGCAGAAGCGCAAGAAACTGCAGCTGTCCCTTTCATATGTCTCCCTGTAGCGACAAAGCCATAAAGCAACTGAAATAGGCGAACACAAACCAGAGCCATGCGCCGGATGCTTCCGGCTGTCAGGAAACGGGCGAAGTTCCGATTGTGCTTCAGCTGCCCGAAGGCGCCCTCTGCCTGGATGGAGCGATTCACCCGGAGCAGTTTGCCTTCTTCCGTGGTGATCTTGGCGAGGGAGGCTTCCCAATATTCGGCAAATTCCCAGCAGACTGCCAATTCCTTCCGTTGTTCCGGGTCCCGGGCCTTGCAGCATGCCGCTCTGTAAGGGCAGTCGCTGCAATCTTCACATCTGTATCGGGTGACTTCTCTCGTCGTTCCGTCCTTGCTGTGCTCTGTCACTGTGCCGACGTTGTCCAGAATCCGCCCGTTCTTGCACAGGTAGTAGTCTCCAGGTGCGTAGGCGCTGTACAGTTCCCTGTAATCCAGTTCCTCAAGCTGGGCGCTTACTTGCCGATAGAATTCGTCCTTCTCCGCCTTGTAATCCCTGCCGCCGCATATTTCCAGTTTCAGCTGTTGACATCCCTGCTGAATGGAGATATATTCTCCTTGTTGTAAGGTTTTCATTTCAGATATATTTTACAACAAAATAGAGCTCCCTTCCACCTCCTCAGTGGTCGAAAGCTCCATTTTTGTTTTCGGGGTTGTGCAACAGCCTCTTCGCTTTTATCCGTAGATCAGTTCTACCAGGATGATTTCATCTGCCCGCTGCCGGATGTTGTTCATCCGGCCAATCCAGGCCATCTGATCCTTTGCTTTCAGCTTTTCATCGACGCCTTCTGCCTGGGCCATCCGGGGGATGATTTGCACCATTCGCCGTCGGCTGGTCTGATCAATTTCTGCCAGGTGCTCGTAAAGCTTGCCAGACAGGATCAGGCGGGTGAACAGGCCGGGACGATACTCCCGGAGATAGTTCAGGCGCATACGGCCATAGTGCCCAATGGGCTGACGGGGAATTTCGGGAAGTTCCAGATCGGGGAAGTAATAGTCTCCATGTAAGGTATAATGAATACCGTTTTCAATGATTTCTTTTTCCAGATTTTTCATAGTGATGACCTCCTCTTTCAGCTTAATTTTGTTTGATAACCCGACCGAAAGAGGCGCAATACAGCTTGCTTTCCGTACCCCAACGCTTACCCCAACCCGTACCCCAACCGGGGTTGTACGCGGTTGTTTTTCATTGTTCGCGATTGTCAGAAAACCCTTGTAAAATCTATGTTTTTGGCTTCCGTTGATTCAAGAAAACAGCCCCGATTTCTCTTCGAGTCCTGTTGCGACCACCAATTTCCCAGGCTGGAAGGTCTGGGAATTTTTTTGTGTTGATTAGGCTATGTTTCGGGACGGCAATTGCCGCCCGAAAGGGCGGCGCTTTTTTGTGGATCAATCCAGATTCCATTTCACATAGTATCATCCGCCTGTTTTTCATCTGATTTATCAATCATTATACTGCCTGATTCTGATAATGCGTTCGGATGAGGTCTTTGATATATCCCATGTGCGCACGATCGGAAATCTTTATCTGGCAATCGCCATTTCCGTGATGACCGATGTGGGTAACGTCGATGATCAGGTGCTGGGGATCGTTCAGAGATCCGTATTGTGCATTCAGCCAGAGCACGATGGAACCCTTTTGCAGTTTGATATCGACGAGGTTGTGGTTGCGGAACAGAAATCCAACGTACAGCTTCGTTGCTTTCAACTCGATGCTGTCGTCCAGAGATAGAATGTAATCCCGGAGTTCAGCATAATATTCCCGCGTAATATCGCTGCCATCTGCGAGGCGGTCGTCCTCGCTGTAAACAATGACGTCTTTTGCCGGATCGTTCGTTTTCCCTCCCGGCGGGGGAAGAACGCCGCCGGAAACGTATCCGGAAATACTTGCGGAGGTACTGGTGGGCTTGATCTGATCAAATTGAACGATTCCCTGCTCGTAGCGCTTGATTCGCCAGAGCTCCATGGGCAGATCGTGAAAATTGATGGAGCTCATCTGGTATGTGGTATAGCTGGGCGCGACAAACAGAACGCGCACCTGCGTCCAATCGAAATCCTCTAAGCCCTTGCTGAGGCTGATTTCATTGGACAATAATAACCACCCGTCAAACGGGTGGTTTACACTATAAGCGCTTCCTCCACGCTGCTTTCCCTGCGCCTATACCGCTCGATGATGGCCGTCTCAAAGCTGATTCCCTTCAGCCACAGTACATGCAGCGTCACTTCTCCGGACGTCGTTGTGAGA
>OLPR01001733.1_pt1 | contig 17327 bp, 14 predicted proteins | sample 1672761 | NCBI WGS metagenome assembly OLPR01 (sample SAMEA3136721, study PRJEB25190) | human gut metagenome | biome: human gut; feature: human-associated habitat; material: faeces | place: Austria | collected 2013 | reverse complement strand
AAGCGCAGCGCGAGGTGCTCACCGGCGGCGGAACGGACGCCGGCGCGATTCAGCAGGTGCACGCGGGCGTTCCGTGCGGCGTTTTGTCGATCGCGTGCCGATATGTGCATTCCGCGTGCGAGGTAATCTCGATTTCTGATGCGGAAAAGGGCGCGGCGCTGATCGCTGAATTGCTGAAAGAGAAAATTGAAATGTAAATATCTTTCAAAGAGCTTTGCAAGATTCAATTGCGAAGCTCTTTTTATGTTCGGAAGTTATTTGAGAAATAACGAATGTTCGGTACAAAAACCGAGATTTAACCGATAAAAACACGAACGATCGCAAAAATAGTATTGAATAAGTGCGGATTTTCGTGTATAATTCAATTACTACCCCGGTTGGAAATACAATTCTGGGAGGGATACGCAATGGCAAGGGTTGCGATTGTGATGGGCAGCGACCACGATCTTCCCGTGGTGGAGAAGGCAATCAGCTGCTTGAAGGATTTGAAAGTTGAATATGAAGTTCGTGTAATTTCGGCGCACAGATCTCCCGAGGCGTGCGCGTTTTTTTCGCGTTCCGCGGAAGAAAACGGCTTCGGAGCGATCATTGCGGCAGCGGGCAAGGCGGCACACCTGGCGGGCGCGATTGCGGCGAATACGGTGCTTCCGGTGATCGGCATTCCGGTCAAATCATCCACGCTGGACGGGCTTGATGCGCTGCTTTCGACGGTGCAGATGCCGTCGGGAATGCCGGTGGCGACGGTGGCGATTGACGGTGCGGAAAATGCGGCGATTCTTGCGGCGCAGATTCTGGCAAACGGCGATCCCGAGCTTCGCGCGAGGCTCAAAGAGAAGCGCCGGAAAGCGCTTCAGGCGATTGAAGAAGCGGATAAGCGCGTAAACGAACAATTCCAATAAGAAAAACGGAGGATGAAGATCATGAATAAGGGCGTTCAGCTGTACGAAGGCAAGGCAAAGAAGGTTTTTGCGACGGAGAATCCGGAATACGTTATCGTTTCCTATAAGGACGATGCGACGGCGTTCAACGGTCTGAAGAAGGGCACAATCACAGGCAAGGGCGTGATCAACAACCGTATGACCAATCTGCTGATGCAGATGCTGGAAAAGGCGGGCGTGAAGACACATTTCGTTGAGGAGCTGTCTGACCGCGAGACGCTGGTGCGCAAGGTTTCGATCGTTCCGCTCGAGGTCATCGTCCGCAACGTGTCGGCGGGCTCGTTCTCGAAGCGCTATGGCGTTGAAGAGGGCATTCGCTTTGAAAACCCGACGATTGAATTCTCCTATAAGAACGACGAGCTGGGCGACCCGCTGCTGAACGAATACCATGCGCTGGCGCTGAAGCTGGCGACGCGCGAGGAGATCGATCAGATCAAGGCAATGGCGTTCAAGGTTAATGAGCTGCTGCGCGAATTCTTTGACAAGTGCGGCGTTGAGCTGATCGACTTCAAGCTCGAGTTCGGTCGCCTTTCGGACGGCACGATCGTTCTTGCGGACGAAATCAGCCCCGATACCTGCCGTTTCTGGGACAAGAACACCCACGAGAAGCTCGATAAGGATCGCTTCCGCCGCGATCTCGGCAACGTCGAGGACGCGTATCAGGAAATGATGAAGCGCGTGCTGGGCGCATAATCGGAGGAAAACATGGGCGGATTTTTCGGAATGGTCGCGAAGCGCGACGCGATCGAGGATACCTTTTTCGGCGTGGATTACCATTCGCATTTGGGCACGCGTTGCGGCGGCATGGCGGCGTATGATCCTGAAATCGGTCTTCAAAGGCAGATTCACCGGATTGAAAATGCGCCGTTCCGCACGAAGTTCGAGCATATATTTGAGGAAATGCGCGGCACCTCCGCGATCGGCTGCATCAGCGATACCGACCCGCAGCCGCTGCTGATTCGTTCGAATCTCGGCGTGTATGCGCTGTGCATGGTAGGTTTGATCAACAATTCGGAGGAGCTGATTCGCCAGTACCTGTCGTTCAGCGGCGGACATTTCGACGCGATGACCGGCGGGCGCGTGAATTCAACAGAGCTTGCCGCGGCATTGATCAATCAGAAGAGCGATTTCGTTGAAGGTATTCGCTTCGCGCAGAAGGAGATTGAGGGCAGCGCGTCGTTCCTGATCCTGAAGGAGGACGGGTCGATCATCGTTGCGCGCGACCGTTTCGGACGTCTGCCGGTGATCATCGGTAAGGGCGAGGACTGCATGTGTGCGTCGTTTGAATCGTTCGCGTATAAAAAGCTCGGCTGCGAGGACTATGCGGAGCTTGGTCCGGGCGAAATCGTGGAGCTGACGGACGGCGAATGCCGCCGGCTTTCCGAAGCGGGCGAAAAGATGCGCGTTTGTTCGTTTCTCTGGAGTTATTACGGCTATCCGAATTCGTCTTATGAAGGCGTAAATGTCGAAATCATGCGCTATCGAAACGGCAGGATCATGGCGCAGCATGACAAGGAAGCGGGCAACGCTGAGGACATCGATTATATCGGCGGCGTACCGGATTCCGGAACGCCTCATGCGATCGGTTATGCAAATGAAAGCGGCGTTCCATTCGCCCGCGCGTTTATCAAATATACACCCACATGGTCGCGCTCGTTTATGCCCACGCGCCAGACGGAGCGCAATAAGGTCGCGAAAATGAAGCAGATTCCCGTTCACGAGCTGATTCAGGATAAGAATCTGCTGTTTGTGGACGATTCGATCGTTCGCGGCACGCAGCTGCGCGAAACGGTGGATTTCCTGTATGCCAACGGCGCAAAATCGGTGCATATGCGCTCCGCTTGCCCGCCGATCATGTACGGCTGCAAATACCTGAATTTCTCGCGCGCGACGAGCGATATGGATTTGCTTGCGCGGCGCGTTATCGTCGAGATCGAGGGCGAGGAAGGCCTCAATCATATCGACGAATACAGCGATTCGAATACCGAGCGCGGCAAGCGCCTGCGCGAAACGATCTGCGAAAAATTCGGCTTTGCGTCGCTGGAATTTCAGTCGCTCGAAGGCGTAATTGAAGCGATCGGCATTGATAAATGCAAGCTCTGCACCTACTGCTGGGACGGGAGGGAATAATTATGAACACTCAATCGAGATCTGAAAGCTACGCCGCGGCAGGCGTGGATATTACTGCGGGCTATCGCGCGGTCGAACTGATGAAAAAGCATGTTGTGCGTACGGAGATACCGGGCGTGCTTACCGGCATCGGCGGTTTTGGCGGTCTGTTTGAAATGGATTTGACCGGAATTACCCGCCCTGTGCTCGTTTCAGGTACCGACGGCGTTGGAACGAAGCTCAAGATTGCGTTCCTGATGGACAAGCACGATACGGTCGGCATCGACTGCGTTGCGATGTGCGTCAACGATATCGTCTGCTGCGGCGCAAAGCCGCTGACATTCCTGGATTATATCGCCTGCGGCAAGAACGTGCCCGAGAAGATCGCGGCGATCGTTTCAGGCGTGGCGGAGGGCTGCGTTCAGGCGGGCTGCGCACTTGTCGGCGGCGAAACGGCGGAAATGCCCGGCTTCTATCCCGAAAATGAATACGATCTCGCGGGATTTTCGGTCGGCGTGGTCGATCGTACAAAGATTCTCGATTCCAGCGCGATCGTTCCGGGCGATGCGCTGATTGCGCTCAAATCCTCCGGCGTACATTCCAACGGCTTTTCGCTCGTGCGCAAGGTGTTCGATGTGAACGAAAAGAACCTGAGCGTCTATTCCGACGAGCTGGGCAAAACGCTGGGCGAGGCGCTGCTCGCGCCGACGCGCATTTATGTTCGCCCCGTGCTCGACCTGATTTCCCGCGTGACCGTAAAGGGCGTTTCACACATTACCGGTGGCGGCTTTTATGAGAACATCCCGCGCGCACTGCCGGACGGATTATGCGCGAAGATCGACGCTTCTGCACTCGAGATTCCGCCGATCTTCGATCTGATCGAAAAAACCGGCAAAATTTCGAGAAGAGATATGTTCAACACGTTCAACATGGGCTCCGGCATGGTGTTGATCGTGAAGGCGGACGAGGCGAATCAGGCGGTCGCTGCGCTGAAGGCGCAGGGCGAGGACGCGAAGGTGATCGGTGAAGTCGCCTCCGGCGAAGAACGGGTGGTGCTCGAATGAGCGCGCGCGTCGCGGTGCTCGTCTCCGGCGGCGGAACGAACCTTCAGGCGCTGATCGATGCGTCAAAGCGCGGAGAAATGCCGCACGCGTCGATTCAGCTGGTCGTTTCGAACGTGCCGAACGCCTATGCGCTTGAACGCGCAAAAAACGCCGGCATTCCTGCTTGCGTTTGCGTAAAAAAAGGGAGAGGGCAGCAAGCGTTTGAAGAAGAACTGATCGCACTGCTCGAACAGCACGAAATCGAAATGATCGTACTGGCGGGTTTTCTTGCGATTCTTTCAAAGAATTTCACGGATCGATATCCGAATCGAATCCTGAACATTCACCCGTCGCTGATTCCGTCGTTCTGCGGGGAAGGCTTTTACGGACTGCGCGTGCACGAAGAGGCGCTGAATCGCGGCGTGAAAGTGACCGGCGCGACGGTGCATTTCGTCAATGAAATTCCGGACGGGGGAAAAATCCTGCTCCAGAAGGCGGTTGAAGTGCGGGAAGGCGATACGCCCGAAGCGCTCCAGCGCCGAGTGATGGAGGAAGCCGAATGGAAACTGCTGCCGCGCGCAGCTGAGATGGTCGCGCAGCAAATCGAGGAGGAAAAGAATCATGAAAAGCCTGTTTGAATGCGTTAGCGCCACGACCTATCCCGGTCGTGGCATTGTCGTGGGGCGTACGCCGGACGGCAAAAAGATGTTTTTCGCCTATTTCATCATGGGCAGAAGCGAAAATTCGCGCAATCGCGTGTTCCTGCGCACGAGCGACGGCATTCGCACGGAAGCGCACGACTCGAAAAAGATGGTCGATCCATCGCTGATTATCTATGCGCCGGTTCGCCGCGTGGACGGCAAAACGATCGTGACCAATGGCGATCAGACTGACACGATTCGCGATTTCCTGAACGAGGACGGGACGTTTGCCGACGCACTGCGCACGCGCGCATTTGAACCGGACAAGCCGAATTTCACACCGCGCGTCAGCATGATTGCGAATGCGGACGGAAGCGTTGAGATGGCGATTTTGAAATCCGGCGATCCGGACGGAAACACCTGCGTTCGCAATTTCTTTGAATATGAATCCATTCCCGCGGGCACAGCGCGTTTCCTGCACACCTATCGTGCGGACGGCAATCCGATTCCGTCGTTTGAAGGTGAGCCGGAAGTCGCTTCGTTTGAAGGCGATCTCGACGAGCTGACTGACAAAATCTGGGACGCGCTGAACGCCGAAAACCGCGTATCGCTCTGGACGGAGATGCTTGACTTGGCAACAGGCGAGCGCAACGAGCGCATCATCAACCGCAATCGCGAAAAGGAGAATTGAATCATGGCGCACGAAATTGCTTTGAAATATGGCTGCAATCCCAATCAGAAGCCGGCGCGTATCTTTATGGAAGAAGGCGAGCTTCCGGTAACCGTGCTGAACGGTCGACCGGGTTATATCAATTTTCTGGATGCGCTGAACGGCTGGCAGCTCGTTCGCGAGCTGAAGCAGGCGACCGGAATCGCGGCGGCGACGTCGTTTAAGCACGTAAGTCCAGCAGGCGCGGCAATCGGAACCGAGCTTTCGGACGTGCTGCGGAAGATTTATTTTGTTCCCGCGGATTTGGAGCTTACGCCGCTGGCAAACGCCTATGCGCGCGCGCGCGGCGCGGACAGGATGTCCTCGTTCGGCGATTTCATTTCGCTCAGCGATTGCTGCGATGCTGCGACCGCAAAGCTGATCGAGCATGAGGTGTCCGACGGCGTGATCGCGCCGGATTACGAGCCGGAAGCGCTCGAAATCCTGAAGCGCAAGCGCAAGGGCAATTACAATATCCTGAAAATCGATCCTGATTATGTTCCTGCGGCGATCGAGCGGAAGATGTGCTTCGGAATCACGTTCGAACAGGGCAGAAACGATATTCAAATCGATGCTGAAATGCTCAAAAACGTGGTTACGAAGAAGAATGTGCTTTCCGAAAGTGAAAAGCGCGATCTGATCGTTGCGCTGATTACGCTGAAATACACACAGTCGAACTCCGTATGCTTCGCCAAGGATGGTCAGGCGATTGGCGTTGGCGCGGGTCAGCAGAGCCGTATTCACTGCACGCGTCTTGCCGGCGGCAAGGCGGACAACTGGCATCTGCGCCAGCATGAAAAGGTTCTGAATCTCCCGTTCCGCGAGGACATCGGCCGCCCCGACCGCGATAACGCGATCGATGTTTACATTTCGGACGACGCAAACGACGTGATTGGCGACGGCGCATGGCAGCGGCTCTTTACCCGCCAGCCCGAACCGTTTACCCGCGAAGAAAAGCGCGCCTATCTCGACACCGTGACCGGCGTTGCGCTCGGCAGCGATGCGTTCTTCCCGTTTGGCGACAATATCGAGCGCGCACATCGCAGCGGCGTGATCGCAATCGCGCAGCCCGGCGGATCAATCCGCGACGATCAGGTGATCGAAACCTGCGATCACTATGGAATTGCAATGGCGTTTACCGGAATGCGCCTGTTCCATCATTGAGGAGGAAAACGCATGAAAATCATGGTTGTCGGCGGCGGCGGTCGCGAGCACGCGATCATTCGGAAGCTCTCTGAGAATCCGGAGGTTGAAGCGATTTACGCGCTGCCCGGAAATGCGGGAATCGCGCGTCAGGCGGTGTGCGTGCCCGTGAAGGCGACGGATATCGATGAAATCGTGCGCTTTGCGCGTGAAAACGGCGTGGATTTCGCGGTTGTTGCGCCGGACGATCCGCTTGCGCTGGGCGCAGTGGACGCGCTGCACGCGATCGGCATTCCGTGTTTCGGCCCTGAAAAAAGCGCGGCGCGCATCGAAAGCAGCAAGGCGTTTGCCAAGCAGCTGATGAAGAAATACCATATTCCTACCGCTCAGTTCGAGGTGTTTGAGGATTACGACGCCGCAATCGCCTATGTTCGCAGCGCCAATCGCCCACTCGTGGTAAAAGCAGACGGGCTCGCGCTCGGCAAAGGCGTTCTGATTTGTATGACGGAGCCGGAAGCGGAGGAAGCTGTGACCGCGATGATGTGCGATCACCGGTTTGGTCAGAGCGGCGCGCGCGTCGTGATCGAGGAGTTCCTCGAGGGCCCAGAGGTTTCTGTGCTCAGCTTTACCGACGGACATACCGTGCGTCCGATGGTCGCTTCGATGGATCATAAGCGCGCGTGCGACGGCGATACGGGCTTGAATACCGGCGGCATGGGGGCAATCGCGCCGAATCCGTTCTATACGAAGGAAGTCGCCGAACGTTGTATGAACGAAATCTTCCTGCCGACGATTCAGGCGATGCGCGAGGAGGGTTGCCCGTTCAAGGGATGCCTCTATTTCGGGCTGATGATTACGAAGGACGGCCCGAAGGTGATCGAATACAACTGCCGGTTCGGCGATCCGGAAACGCAGGCGGTGCTCCCGCTGCTCAAGAGCGATCTGCTGACTGTGATGCGCGCAGTTGAAAATGAGACGCTTGCCGAAACGCCGGTCGAATTCGAGGATAAGGCGTCCTGCTGCGTAATGCTCGCGTCCGGCGGCTATCCTGAGAAGTACGAAAAGGGCAAGGCAATCGATTTCGGCGCGTCCGAAAGCATGGCGCAGGTGTTCCACAGCGGCACGGCGCGCGGCGATTGCGGCAATTTTGTTACTAATGGCGGCAGAGTGCTGGGCGTTTGTTGCGTGCGCGACACGCTCTCCGAAGCGGTCGACGCGGCATACGCGGCGGCGAACGAGATTCATTTCGACAAAATGCATTTCAGGAAAGACATCGGCGCGCGTGCGCTCAAAGGTACGGAGGTTTGAAATGGTCTACAGACTGTACGTTGAAAAAAAGCCCGGCTTCGATCATGAAGCGAGCGCGCTGCTCGGGGAGCTGAAATCGTTCCTCGAAATTCCGGCGCTGACCGGCGTGCGCGTGATCAATCGCTACGACGTGGAAAATATCGATGAATCCGTCTATCAGCGCGCGGTTCAGAACGTGTTTTCCGAGCCGATGATGGATGAAACTTGCGAGCATCTCCCCGCACATGACGGACATATTCTCGCGTCCGAGTATCTGCCGGGACAGTTCGATCAGCGCGCGGATTCCGCCGCGCAGTGCATTCAGCTGATGGCGCAGTGCGAGCGTCCGACCGTCCGCACGGCGACGGTGTACCTCCTGTCCGGCGAACTCGACGAAAATGATCTTCTCCGCATTCGCAATTATCTGATCAATCCGGTCGAAAAGCGCGAAGCGTCGCTCGATCGCGTGGAAACGCTGGAAATGGAATGCGAGCATCCGGATTCCGTTGCGACACTCGCCGGCTTTACCGCGCTTTCCGACGAAGCGCTCTTTGATCTGATTCGCAAATACGGTCTTGCGATGGATCGCGCGGATATCGCATTCTGCCGCGATTATTTCCGCAGCGCGCATCGCGACCCGACGATTACCGAGCTGCGTCTGCTCGATACCTACTGGTCGGATCACTGCCGCCATACTACGTTCCTGACCGAGCTGAATGAGGTTCAGATCGAGGATCCGGACGTGAAAGCCGCTTACGAGCGTTATCTCGCCGTTCGCGAAGAGATTCACCGCACGAAGCCGGTGACACTGATGGATTTGGCGACGATCGGCGCGAAGGTGTTGAAGGCACGCGGAGTGCTAACGGATCTCGACGAATCTGAGGAAATCAACGCTTGCACGATTAAATTCCGCGCGAAAATTGACGGTTCGGAGGAAGACTGGCTGCTTCTGTTCAAAAACGAGACTCACAATCACCCGACTGAGATCGAGCCGTTCGGCGGCGCGGCGACCTGCATCGGCGGCGCGGTTCGCGATCCGCTGTCCGGACGCAGCTATGTCTATCAGGCGATGCGCGTGACCGGCGCGGCAGATCCGACGCAGCCGATCGAGAATACGCTTCCGAACAAACTGCCCCAGCGCCGTCTGGTGACTACCGCTGCGGCGGGCTACAGCGCGTACGGCAATCAGCTCGGCCTGGCGACCGGATTCGTGCATGAAATCTATCATCCCGGCTATCTCGCCAAGCGCATGGAGATCGGCGCGGTTGTTGGCGCAACGCCGGAAAAGAATGTTCGCCGCGAAGTTCCTGCGTCGGGCGACGTTGTGCTGCTGCTCGGTGGACGCACGGGACGCGATGGCTGCGGCGGCGCAACCGGCTCCAGCAAATCGCATAATGCGTCCTCGCTTTCCACCTGCGGTGCGGAGGTCCAGAAGGGCAATGCCCCTGAGGAGCGCAAGCTCCAGCGCCTGTTCCGCAATGAGCGCGCGGCACAGCTGATCAAGCGGTGCAACGATTTCGGCGCGGGCGGCGTGTCCGTTGCAATCGGCGAACTGGCGGACGGATTGGAGATCGATCTGGATGCGGTGAAGCGCAAATACGAGGGACTCGATGGAACCGAGCTCGCAATTTCCGAATCTCAGGAGCGCATGGCAGTCGTCGTCGCGCCGGAAACGGTCGCTGAATTCGAAGCGCTCGCCGATCAGGAGAATATCGAATGCACGCCCGTCGCGCGCGTTACCGAGGAAAAAACGCTGAAGATGCGCTGGCAGGGCAAGACCATCGTCGAGCTTTCACGCGAGTTTCTGAATTCCAACGGCGCGCCCAAACAGACAAAAGCGACTGTGGTTGGTGCAAAACAGACTGAAAATTGTGTAAAACAGACTGATGCCTGCTTTGAGGCGGCAATGCGTGCGCTGGTCAGCGACCTGAATCACTGTTCTCAGCGCGGTCTGGTAGAGCGTTTCGACTCCACAAACGGCGCGGCAAGCCTGATGATGCCGTTCGGCGGCAGCCGACAGCTCACACCCACGCAGGCGATGGCGTCCAGAATCAGCGTCGAAGGCAGAGAATCCGAAACCGCTTCCGTGATGAGCTACGGCTTCGATCCGTATGAAACAGAAAAGCATCCGTATCACGGCGCGTATAAGGCAGTCGTTGAATCGATTGCGAAGTTGGTCGCGGTCGGCGCGGGTACGGAGAATGTGCATCTGACTTTCCAGGAATACTTCGAGCGCATGACGGACGAAACCGCCTGGGGCAAACCGCTCTCGGCATTGCTCGGCGCGCTGGATGCGCAGTTGGATTACGGCGCGGCGGCGATTGGCGGCAAGGATTCCATGTCCGGTACGTTTGAATCGATCCATGTTCCGCCGACGCTGGTCTCGTTTGCGGTAGCGGTTTGCGACGCGGAGCATATCCACACGAACGAATTCAAGGCGGCAGGTCATTCCGTCGGTCTGATTGCGCCGGAATATCGCGAAAACGGGCTTCCCACACCGGAAAGCCAGAAGCACGTGTTTGACGAGGTTACCCGCCTGCTCCGTTCGGGCGAAGCGGTTTCCGCGTCGGCGCTCGGCAGCGGCGGTATGGCGCTTGCGGCGTTCGAAATGGCGCTCGGCAACGGATTTGGATTCAGATTCAACGAAAATGCGGGCGATGCGTTCGAAAATCGTACCGGCGCATTCCTGGTCGAATACGCATGCAATATCGAAAACGCAGTCGGCGTCGTGACGAAGGAACGCGAATTTGCGTTCGGCAGTGAATCTGTTTCGATGGACGAGCTCGAAAAAATCTGGTCCGGTAAGCTTGAAAGCGTGTTCCCGACGAAGGCGGACAAGGTGTATCCGCAGCCGAAGACATATTCTTTCAGCGCGAATAAGCCCGAACGCGTTTCGCCGCGCATCGCGCGTCCGCGCGTGCTGATTCCGGTGTTCCCGGGCACGAACTGTGAATACGATACCGAGCGCGCATTCAAATTTGCGGGCGCAGAGACGGAAATCCTCGTCGTGCGCAATCTGACCGCCGCGGCGGTTGCCGAATCGGTGGATGCGTTCGCAGATGCGCTGTCCCGCGCGCAAATTCTGTTTATTCCCGGCGGATTCTCCGGCGGCGACGAACCGGACGGCTCCGGCAAATTCATCACCGCATTCATGCGCAATCCGAAGATTGCCGATCGAATCGGCGAGCTGCTTTCCAAACGCGACGGCCTGATCGGCGGCGTGTGCAACGGTTTCCAGGCGCTGATCAAGCTCGGACTCGTGCCGTACGGCGAAATCCGCGCGTCTGAGGAATTGGAAGCGACGCTCACGTTCAACGATATTGGCAGACATCAGTCCCGCCTCGTGCGCACGCGCATCGCATCGAACAAGAGCCCGTGGCTGATGAACGCGCGCGTCGGTGATGTATTCACCTGTCCGATTTCGCATGGTGAAGGCAAATTTGTCGCGTCGCCCGAACTGCTGAAGAAGCTCGCGGAAAACGGCCAGATTGCCGCGCAGTATTGCGATGAATCCGGAAACGTTACGATGAATCCGCTCAGCAACCCGAACGGCTCAATCGACGCGATTGAGGGAATCACTTCTCCGGACGGCCGCGTGTTCGGCAAGATGGGCCACAGCGAACGCGTCGGCTGGCAGCATGGGCTGTACAAAAACGTCGAGGGCGATTATGCCAATCCGATGTTCGCGTCCGCGGTAGAATACTTTGCCAAATAACGCTCCGCCCGCAGCAATCAAACGCTGCGGGCGATTTTTGCCTGTTGACAAACGTGCAAAACGATTTTATGATGAAAAAGGTATCTCTCCCGCGTGCACTCGAATAGAATGGACGCACGAGGGGAGGGGCGAATATGCAGACAGGCATCTTTTATGGAGGCGCAACCGCGCTGGTTACGCCGTTTCGGGCAGGGCACGTGGATTTTCCCGCGCTGGAAGCGCTGATCGATCGACAGATTCAGGGGAAAACCGACGCGCTGGTCGCACTGGGCACGACCGGAGAACCGGCGTCTCTGCGCGAGGGCGAGCGCGCGGAGATCGTTGAATGCGCAAAGGAGAAATGCAACGGACACATTCCACTGATCGTCGGCGCGGGCTCAAACGATACAAAAACGGCGATTCGCCTTGCGCGCGAGGCGGAACGGCTGGGTGCGGACGCGCTTTTGATCGTTACGCCGTATTACAATCGCGCGAGTGACGCAGGACTGATCGCGCATTTTACGGCGATAGCCGACCGGGTAAACGTGCCGGTAATCGTCTACAACGTGCCGTTGCGCACGGGCGTAAGGCTGAAGGCGGAGGTTGTGCGCGCGCTTTCGGAGCATCCGATGATTCGCGCGATTAAGCAGGCGGATTCAAGCGTTCAGAGCATGGCGGAAATGATCCGCGTTTGCGGCGATCGGCTCGCGGTTTATTGCGGAAACGACGATATGATCCTTCCGGCAATGGCGCTCGGCGCGCGCGGGGCGATCTCGGTCGCTGGCAATCTCGTTCCCGAGCGCATTGCGGAAATGACGCGCGCGGGGCTCGGCGGCGATTTTGAACGCGCTCGGAAGGAACAGTTCGCGCTTGCCGAACTGATTCGTCTGCTCGGCGTGGAGGTCAATCCCATTCCGGTAAAGGCGGCGCTTTCGATGATGCATCTGATTGAAGATGAGCTGCGTTTGCCGCTGGTTCCGCTGGAGAATGAAAAACGCGCGCCGCTGGAAGCCGAACTGGAGAAACTGAATTTGCTTTAACGAAGGAGAATATTCATGCTGATTCCGATTGCCGATCTGAACCGTCCGGAGCTGAACGTCTACGCGCGCCTGACCGAAGCGCAGATTCGCGCGCAGAACGACCAGTTCATCGCCGAAACGCCGCAGGTGATCGCGTGCGCGCTGAACGCCGGCTATGCGCCGGTTTCGTTCCTGATGGACGAAGACAACGCGACGGTCACGGCGCGGGCGCTGATCGAGCGATGCCCGAACGTGCCGGTTTACGTCGGCAAATCGGAGACGATTCGGTCGCTTACCGGCTATGCGCTTACGCGCGGCGTGCTCTGTGCGTTTTGGCGACCGGAAAAGGCGAATCCCGAATCCGTGCTTTTGAAGGCGCGCCGCGTTGCTGTGCTCGATGGAATTGCCGATCCGGCGAATCTGGGCGCGATATTCCGCTCCGCTGCGGCGCTCGGCATGGACGCGGTGCTGCTTACGCCGAGCTGTGCTGATCCGCTGTATCGAAGGGCAGTGCGCGTCAGCATGGGCGCGGTGTTTCAGATTCCGTGGGCGCGGATGGGCACGGAATGGATGCATTTCCTGAAGGCGCGGGCATTCAGGCTTGCGGCAATGGCGCTGAGCGCGGATTCCGTTCCGGTTTCGGAGCCTGCGCTCAAGCGCGCGGAAAGGCTCGCGATTGTGCTCGGCAACGAGGGGAAGGGGCTTTCTGAAAGCGTGATCGCCGAATGCGACGACACGGTTTTGATTCCCATGCGCCGCGGCGTGGATTCGCTGAACGTCGCCGCCGCAAGCGCAATCGCGTTCTGGGAGCTGGCGTTAAGATTTCCGGATAATCCTTGATTTTCTGAAAACGATTGTGCTACAATCTCCATGACACGATACAAGCAGCCGCTGCTGCCGATACGATACGGTATGCCGCGGCTGAATGCGTGAATGTCCGTTTTTCCGTTTGAACACGTGCCGCGCTGCGGCAGGTGTTTTTTGTGTGAGGAGGAAGAAAAATGGAAAAACAGCAGAACGCATTTCTCGGAACGGAGCCCATCGGCAGGCTTATGCGCAAATTCGCCATGCCGTGCGTGATTTCGCTGCTCGTGGGCGCACTGTATAACATCGTCGATCAGATTTTCATTGCGAATGCGGATTATCTCGGTTCTTACGGAAACGCTGCGAACACGGTTGTATTTCCGCTTACAGTGATCGCGCTGGCGATTGCGACGATGATCGGCGACGGCTGCTGCACGTTCGTCAGCATCAGCATGGGCGCAAGGCGATCGGATGACGCGCGGCGCGGCGTGGGCAGCTCGGTGGTCGCGCTGGTCGCAGTCAGCTTGGTTTTAACGGCGATCTACCTTGCATTTATGAATCTGATTCTCGATCTGTTTGGCGCACGCGTGAACGATGAAACCTTCCGTCTGAGCCGCGAATACTTCTTCTATATCGCGCTGGGCGTGCCGTTTTATATGTTCGGGCAGGCGCTGAATCCGATCATCCGCTCGGACGGCAGTCCGAAATTCGCAATGGCGACGCTGCTGACCGGCGCGATTCTGAATTGCATTCTCGATCCGATTTTCATTTATGTTTTCCATTGGGGCATGATGGGCGCGGCGGTCGCGACGGTGATCGGGCAGGTCGCTTCGGCGATTTTGGCGCTGATTTATCTGTTCAGGATGCGCGCGATTCGCCTGAATGCCGACAGCTTCAATTTCCGGTTCGGGCTGATGAAAAAGATTCTGCCGTTGGGCATTACCAGCTTCCTGTCGCAGATTTCGATCGTGCTTTCCATGGCGGCGGTTCTGAATATGGTGAAGAAATACGGCGCGATGGATCCGGTGTTCAGCCAGGCACAGTATTCGCAGATCCCGACGGCGGTAATCGGCATCGTCATGAAATTCTTCCAGATTGTGGTCGCGATTGCGATCGGACTGGCGGCGGGCTGTATTCCGATTATCGGCTATAACGTCGGCGCCGGCGAAAAGGGCAGAGTGCGCGAGCTGCTCCTGAAGCTCACCGTTGCCGAAGCGATTACAGGTTTGATCGCAACGCTGATCTGCGAATGCTTCCCGAATGCGCTGATCGGCATATTCGGCGCGGCGAATGAAAGCGTCCATTATGCGAATTTCGCGATTCGAGCGATCCGAATGATCATGCTGCTGACGACGCTCGCGTGCATCAACAAGGGCGCGTTCATCTTCCTGCAGGCGATGGGCAAACCGTGGCTGTCCACAGGCATATCGATGCTGCGTGAGGTTGTGTTCGGAGTAGGGCTTCCGCTGCTTCTGCCGATCTGGATGGGACTGGACGGCGAGCTGTTCTTCATGCCGATCGCGGATGCGCTGTCCGGAATTGCGAGCATATGGGTAATCGTTCATTATTATAAGGCACTTGGAAAGGCGCAATAGGAAACGCGCCCGCGGATTCAGTTCTGAGGGCGTTTTTTCTTTGAAGACGGCAGGAATTTCGCGCTTTTCGGCGAATTAGATTCCGGACACTCATTCAAAAGGAGAATTGCGCGATGAACGCCTATCATGATGAATCGATTCTCGAGGAAAATCTCTCGTCCGAGCGCGTGTTCGACGGGCTGATTCTGCATATTGATCACCTGACCAACCGGCTTCCGAACGGCAAAACCGCGCCGCGCGAGGTCGCGCGCCATATCGGCGCGTCCGCCGTACTGCCGATTGACGATCGCGGAAACGTGCTGCTCGTGCGCCAGTATCGCGCGCCGATCGACCGCGTGACGATGGAAATTCCCGCCGGCAAGCTCGATTACAAGGGCGAAGACCGCCTGGAAGCCGCGAAGCGCGAGCTGCGCGAGGAAACCGGCGCGTCCGCCGAAAAATGGACGCATCTGACCGATCTGCTCTCGAGCGTCGGCTTTTGCGACGAGTGCATTTCCGTCTACCTTGCCGAAGGGCTTTCCTATGGCGACGCGGATCCGGACGACGATGAATTCCTGAATCTCGTTCGCATTCCGTTTGCGGAAGCGGTTGATATGGTGATGCACAATCAGCTTCGCGATGCGAAAACCATCGCGTCGATCCTGATGGCGAATGCGATTTTCGCTGCCGGAAAGGGGAAAGCGGATGCTGCGCTATAACGCGCTCGGCTATATGCCGGAACTGGAAACCGATCGACTGATCCTCCGCAAGCTTACCATGCACGACGCGGAGGATATTTACGCCTACAGCAAAGACCCCGAGGTCGCGCGCCACGTGCTCTGGGATGCACATCGATCGATCGGCGAATCGCGCGCGTATTTGCGGTATATGATTCGCCGCTATCGAATGACCGAGCCGGCTAGCTGGGGCATCGAGCTGAAGGAAACCGGGGCGATCATTGGAACGATCGGCTTTATGTGGATTCAGGACGACAATCGCGCCGCCGAGGTCGGCTATTCGCTCGCCCGCGCGCAGTGGGGCAGGGGAATCATGACCGAAGCGCTCGAAGCGGTGATCGAATACGGATTCAGAACGCTGAAGCTGAATCGAATCGAAGCGATTCATGAGCTTACGAATCCGGCGTCCGGCGCAGTCATGCGCAAATGCGGCATGGTGCATGAGGGGACGATGCGCGAAAAACTGTTCAATAAGGGAAAATACGTCGACGTGGATCTCTATGCAATCCTTCGAAAAGATTTTGCTTTACGGAACGGCTGAAATCATGTATAATAGAGAACATGAATAAACGTTTGCGGGCGTTTGCGCGCCTGAGGAAGGAAGGACAAACATGGCAAGAGGCGGATTTCCGGGAATGATGGGCGGCGGCAATATGCAGCAGCTCCAGCGTCAGGCGATGAAGCTCCAGCAGCAGATGACCAAGATGCAGGAGGAGCTCGAGGCGCGCGAATACGAAGCGAGTGCGGGCGGCGGAATGGTTTCCGTCAAGGTCAACGGCAAAAAGGAAGTGCTTTCCATCGAGATTAAGCCCGAAGCCGTCGATCCGGATGATGTGGAAGTCGGCAGCGTGATCGTGGTAAAACCGGGCGAGCGTATTCCGCTGGACGGCATTGTGCTGGAAGGGGAGTCCTTCATTGATACAGCGGCGCTGACCGGAGAATCGGTTCCTCGCAAGGCGGCAGCAGGAGATGAGATCATCAGCGGCTGTGTCAACGGAAGCGGTACGCTGAAAGTGCAAACAACCAAGGAGTTCGATGACTCCACCGTTGCAAAGATTCTGGAACTTGTGGAAAACGCGAGCAGCAAAAAGGCACGCGTGGAAAACTTTATCACGCGTTTTGCAAAATATTATACACCGGTTGTCACGATCGGTGCGGTGGTTCTGGCAATTCTGCCGCCGCTCATTCTCGGCGGAGGATGGAGCGACTGGATTCAGAGAGCCTGCATTTTCCTTGTTATCTCCTGCCCGTGCGCGCTTGTGATCTCTGTGCCGCTGGGATTCTTTGGCGGAATCGGCGCGGCGTCGAAGGTGGGCGTACTTGTAAAGGGAAGCAATTATCTCGAAGCTGTAGCTGAAATGACAACGATTGTCTTTGACAAGACGGGTACGCTGACGAAGGGCGAATTCAAGGTTTCTGAGATTCTGCCGGCTGAGGGAAGTAAAGAAGAACTTTTAGAGATTGCGGCGCTCGGCGAGGGATACTCGAATCACCCGATTGCGGCATCCATCCGGGAAGCCTATGGAAAAGAACTTGACATGAACCGTATCACAGACGCCGAGGAAGTGGCGGGGCACGGAATCAGTGTCAGAATCGACGGAAGAAATGTGCTCATCGGCAATGAGAAGC
>OLPR01001727.1_pt1 | contig 17343 bp, 9 predicted proteins | sample 1672761 | NCBI WGS metagenome assembly OLPR01 (sample SAMEA3136721, study PRJEB25190) | human gut metagenome | biome: human gut; feature: human-associated habitat; material: faeces | place: Austria | collected 2013 | reverse complement strand
GATGAACAGCCTACCAACCCCGGTGATGAGGACAAGAACCCCGGCGAGGGTGAGGGCGACGACGCCAACAAGCCCGATGAGGATAAGAAGGACGAGGCCCCCGATGGGGAGAACAAGGACGAGGAGAACAAGGACGAGCAGCCCACCGAGGACGAGAATAACGGCGATGACGAGATCGCTCTGCTGAATGATGAGAATGGCACGGATGTGTGGGACGGCACGACTGCGAAAAAGTTTGCTGGTGGCGATGGCTCGAAGGATAATCCCTACCAAATCAGCAACGGCGCGGAGCTGGCGTATCTGGCGCAGCAGGTGAATAGCGAGAAAATAGACTCCGAAGACACATTCATCACATTGACAAATAATATTGACCTTAATAACAAAGCTTGGACACCTATTGGTATTAGCGATAGTGTTGTGTTCGCTGGCACGTTTGACGGCAACGGCCATACCATCAGTGGGCTGTATATTAACATCACTGACAGTTATTCCTCCGCTAAAAAGGGCAAATTGTATCAGGGCCTGTTCGGTTGTGTCGAAGATGGCACGGTACAGAATCTTATTGTTACGGGCAGTGTAACGATCGGGAACGAAAAGAGCGTGAATGTGAGTTACATTGGCGGTATTGTAGGCATAAATGACGGCGGCAAAGTGCAGAACTGCGGCTTTTACGGCACAGTTTCGGCAAAACAGAACGTATCAGAAACCCCGAAGGACTGCACCAAAGACAATGGAGGTGTAGTAGGTAAAGGTAAAGCTGCTAAGTGCTGGTATTTCTGTACGGATATAAAGAGTGCCTCTCCTCTGGGCGCGTGCGGTGGTTCCGCTGCAAACTGCTATCAAAACGTGTCGGAGGATGTGGCTAAAGGCGACTATATAAAAGACCTCAACAGCTTTAAGGCGGTCCTGCAGATGAATGCTGCTGGCTCCGATATGTGGAAGCCCGGCGAGAAGCACCCGGAGTTTTTGCAGGAAAGTGAGAAACTGGTGGTATTGCAGCCGTTGTTTGACGATACAACAGCTGCCGTACAGGTCAATGGCAGTAAAGAGGGTGCAGTGGTAACAGGCGATGAGTCCGTTGTATTGACCGGCACGGATGTTTACTACCGTGTGGGCGAAAATGGAAACTGGACAAAAATCAGTAATGAACCACTTGTTTTGGGTGCAAATAAAGTCGCGACCATTTACTATGCCAGTGCAGAGGAACTCCAGAGCATAAAGTGGTACGATCCAAACGTGAATGAGTTTGTCCTTACCACCGCAGGACAACTGACCTACCTGGCACAGTTGGTCAATGGGGGAACAGACTTTGCGGGGAAAACGATCAGGCTGGGCAGCGACATTGAAATTTCCAAGACATGGACAGCGCCGATTGGAACGGAATTTAAATCGTTTAAAGGCACATTTGATGGCGAAGGTCATGTTGTCAGTGTAAAGGATGGTACGACATTCTGCGGCTTGTTCGGCTATAACGATGGAACCATCCGCAATGTGATCGTGACTGGTATTGTGGATGCGTCCAGCGTGGCAGGTCCCAATGTCGGAGGCATTGCGGGTACGAGCCGCAAGACGATTCAAAACTGTGGCTTCTATGGGAAGTTTGAGAATATTGAAGGGAAGACACTCTGTGGTGTAGCAAATGCTTCCAGCGGAGTAGAAAACTGCTGGTTTTGCAATACCGGAGAAGGCAGTGTTGATGTAGCAGGGAATCAGTATAACAAACCAAAGAACTCCTATGTCAATAAGGGTGAAAGCGCCAAATTAGGTGGTGAGCTGGTTTCCGAGAACTTCGCCGCTGTGGTGGCGGAAAAGCTTAACGATGCGCTGGCTGACAGTTGGTTCCCGTGGGTGACACGGGAGGGGTGTGACTACCCTGTTATGCTGATCGAGGGAAAACTGGTCAACGTGACAAGCTATGACGGCGCGGATGATACGATAGTGACGATCGGCGACAGTGGCACGACAAGTGCGGCCGTTACGGATAATACGGTTACCCTGAAATTGGCAGACAGCTACACAGGAGAGACTGTTTACATCATCAGTGATCCCGCGGAAGAGGTCGTGTTCGATGGTGAGAACGCGACACCGCACCTAACAAACGCGAGCAGAACATGCGTTTATACGCTTCCTGACGGTCAGCGCTTTGTCAAGCTGTACTACGGTACGGCGGACAAGCTTAATGCGGATGATTCATGGTATGATACAAACGCAGACAAGATGACGATCATGAGTGCGAAGCAGCTGCGGACGTTTGCCGGTATGGTCAATGCGGGGACCGACTTCGCGGGGAAGACGATCATGCTGGGGGCGGATATTGTGCTGCCCGGCGAGTGGACACCCATCGGTACGGCGGAGCATCCATTCAAGGGAACGTTTGATGGCTGCATAGAAATTAGCGATAATAACTACAAGTATTATGCGGTTTCTGGCGCGGAAGTCAATGCAGCCGGTCCCAATGCCGGTTTGTTCGGCGTAGTGGACGGCGGTAAGGTGCAGAATTTGACGGTGGCTGGTTCGGTCTCCTCCGAGGCGAAGGATGCCCACGTCGGAGGTATCGTAGGCTGGCTGAAAGCCGGTACAGTGGAAACGTGCGTATTCATTGGAAGCGTGGAAGCTGCCGGAGAAAATGCTGTACGCGGCGGCCTTGTGGGTAAGGCTGAAACCACGGACTCAGTTTCTGACGGCTATTGCTATAGTGCGGAAGATGTAAAGCCGGTAGGCGATGGTGCATATACAAAATGCTTCTACCTGGCAGCAAAGTCCACCAGAGGTGCGGCGAACGATAACGGCGCCCGCACGGAGCAGGAATTCAGCATCGGACGGGTAGCGTGGGAACTGCTCGGCGAAAACGAGCAGTTTAAGAACACTGCGCCCAAACCGCATTGGGCACAGGAGAACGGGATGCCTGTTATAGAATCGTATGTATCCCTCTATTACCTTTATGAGGTGGAGCTGGTCAAACGTTCCGGATCGGAAGGACTGTCCGTTATCATGCAGGCGAACGGAACAAATGCACTGCTTGATGGGGATACGCAAAGGGTGTACGTTGCGGAGGCAGAAGAGATCACGATCGACAGTGGCGGCATAGATGATAACTATACTGTTACATATTCGCCCAAGGATCCATGCACGGGAATCAATAAATATACTTGGGGGATGCCTAACAACACGTTCTACTATACTATCAGCGCAAAAACGAACGAGGATATCAGTTGGTACATAGGACAAGAAAACGTTTCAGAGTATACACTTAAAACCACGGCGCAGTTGTTCGGCTTTGCCGCGCTGGTGAACGGCACGGCAAAGAGGGCGGATGGCACACTGGTCAATTCTGTGAATTTCAGTGGCAAGACCATCTATTTGGCTAATGACGTCGATGTTTCCGGCTATGAGTGGATAGCCATCGGCTATTCCGATGGCTATACCCCTACGGCATTTGCGGGGACCTTTGACGGTAAAGGCCACACGGTCACGCTGACACTGGATACCATAGGCCAAAGCTATGTGGGTTTCTTCGGCTATGTTACCGGTACGGTGAAGAACCTGACCGTGGATGGCAGCGTGAAAGCTGATAGTACTGGTAGCAACGGCATTGGTCATGCCGCCGGTGTCGTGGCATATCTTGCCGGCGGCACGGTCAAAATGTGCGTCAACAGGGCGAGTGTGACCACTGACAAGTGCTGTTACACGGCTGGTATCGTCGGCGGCAGCGAGAATGGTAAAATCAAAAACTGCCGCAACACAGGCGAAATCAGCAGTACATACGAATCGACTGGTGGCCATGCTGCTGGTATTGCAAATGAGGCGGAGTCTGTTACTCAATGCTGGAACGAAGGCGATATTGAATTGAAGACCGTGAAAGGCAAAAGTGCCAACTCCAGAGTGGCAGGTGTTGCCACCGGAGCACCGGTTCTCAATTCTGCCAACTTTGGCAAAGTCTCCGGCCCAACATGGGCTGAAACTGGCGTATCCATTGGAGGTGTGGGAACTACCGCTGTCTCCAACAGCTACAACCTCGGCACGGTGACCGGCGCAGCGGGGAAGACCTACAACATCAGCGGCGGCACGGTGGTCAACAGCTACTATGCTGATATTGCCGGGAAAACCGGTATCTACGTCAATAACGGCAGCGATACTACCAAGGCGGACACGACCGAAATTACCATAACCGAAGAGGAGAACGGCAAGCTGACCTACAAGGTCACCATGGACAGTGCTGCGTCCGACTTGGTGGAGGTGCTGAACGATAACACCCATACCGCTGCCAATATAGAGAAGTGGATCAACAAGCTGAGCACGCCCTACAACCCTGTACACATGACCCGCTGGGATGGCAATCCTGAGCCCGGTGCACAGGAGGGCGTTGTGTCCATCACCTACGACCCCGGCACCGCAACCGTGGGTACAGCGGTATCGGATAGCAAGCTGCTCAAGGAAGAGGAAGCGTCTTGGACATTTACCCTAAAAACAGCCGATGATCTTGGCTTCAAGCACGAAAACGGCACGTTCCTCGGTTGGAGTACACAGTCGGACGCCGCAGTGCCGGAGTATACCTTTGGTGGTGAGGCCCCGACAATTACGGTGACCAAAGAGCAAAAGAACGTTATCCTCTACGCGGTGTGGAAAAATATCTGGAGCGGTGACGGCAGCAAGGACAGTCCGTATCAGATCTCCAATGCCGAAAAGCTGACTGCTCTGCAAACGCAGGTCAATGACGAAGGCTTCAACTACAAGGGCAAGTACTTTGCTTTAACGCCGGAGAATAAAACGATCGCTCTTACCGGGAAATGGACGCCCATCGGCAATGGGAACACCTCTTTCGGCGGCAGCATTGAAGGCAACGGCACTACCATCACCGGCCTGCAGGTCAGCGAGGAGTGGTATGCGGGACTGTTCAGGCTTCTCGGTGTGGACGGCACGAGTACATATATCAGGAACCTGACCATAAGCGGGGATGTAACGGCGGAAAAGGGTCATGCCGGCGGTTTAACGGCTATCGTGGGAAACGGCACCATTACGCTAGAGAACATCACGACGGAGGTAACAGTAACCAGCCATGGTGATGCAAATTATGCCCTTCCTTTCGGTTCCGCCGGCGGCTTGATCGGATATAATGTTGCAAACAACGGCGCTGCCTACAATGTCGTCAAGGTCATCAACTGCACCAACAAGGGGAATATATCCGGCGCAACAGCAGGCGGCATCGCCGGTGCCAATAATGATCCTAACGCGGCAAGCCAATACACCTTGGAGGATTGTACAAACAAAGGCTCCGTTACCGGCCTGCTCTATGCCGGAGGCATATTGGGCGGCAGCACTAATAGCACAGCCACCAGGTGTGAAAATAGTGGCACGGTTAAAGCTACAGGAACCACAGGAACGCGCGGCTACGCCGGAGGTATATGCGCGACTAATTTGCGGTGGGCAGAGCGCTGCGTGAATACCGGGAATGTCAGCGGCAAGTATGCGGGGGGCATTGCATACGGACTGAGCTCAACATATGGCGGCGAAGCGAAATACTGCCTCAACAAAGGTAATATTACCGGCACGCGTATAGCCGCGGGAATCGCCGTATACGGCAAAAAGGCAGATATCAGTGGAATTGGCGGTGTCTCCTTCTCGTACAACCTCGGTGAGATCAAGGGCTCTACCGATGCCTACAGCTACGGCATTGCCCAAGGTGGTACCATTAAAAACTGCTTTACCTACAATGAGGCAAAGCACGTTGCCATCAGTGCATCCAATGAGCTTGTCACAAACTCTTACTACCTCGCTGATAGCGCGGGCGAGTTTTCTACCGCATATGGCGGCGAGAGGGCCAGCGCGGATGACTTTGCCAGCGGTAAGGTAGCATGGGGTGTCGGCGGCAAGGGCGAAGGCTCCCAGGGCGGCACCGGCCAGGATGCCCAGCTCGGCTGGTGGAAGCAGGACAAGGATGACAAGTATCCGACACTGCTGCCAACACCCGATATGAGCAAGCGGTACTACCGCACAGACGTGGACTGCGGTACTGGCGGCGAGGTGGAACTGACCCGCAATGCAAGTAACACGGTCAAAGAGCTCTCCAGCAAAGAAGCAGTCTATGGGCCTGCGGGTACCAGCGTGACCATCAAGGCCACGCCCAAGGACAACACCTTCGGCCTGAAGTCCCTGACATGGACGCATAACGGCCAGACCGATGTTCTGCTTGCTAAGGGCACGACGAACATCGTCATACCCGCAGAGAGCAATGTTACTATCCACGCCGAATTTGCCAGTGTTGGCCCCGGCGGTAATGGCGGTTACTACTACGGCGGCAGCGGCGACGGTACCGGCACCGGCGACAAGGACGACGAGGGCCTGCAGGACGGCCTGAACATGGACGTGGAGTACGACATCAAGGGCCTTGTGCTGGACGCCTATGCCGAGTGGGGCTCCAACGGCGGGAACAAGTCCTTCCAGAAGTGGCTGGAAGAAAATCCCAACGTGGTCCGCGCTCTGCTGACCAACAGTCTGGACAACATGGCCACCGCGGCCGTGGGTAAGAAGACCGATGAGGCCAAGGATCTGGCGGCTCTGCTGCTGGCCAGTCTCAACGAGCACACCGGCGTGGACGGAAAGGACGGCGACACCATCGCCAAGGCGCTGCAGAAGTACATCGACTCCGGCAGCGAGGAGGTATTCAGTGCGTGGCTGACCGGTGGCGGCGGCATGGCCAGCGGCACCTATGAGAGTATCTACGGCCAGTACGCCAGCAGCCTTGCAGCACTGGCAGACCGTCTGTACAGCAAGTGGGAGGCCAGCGGTACGTCCATGACCTTCCCTGTGTGGCTGGATTCTCAGCAGGTGAGCATGGACAGTCTGTCCGAGAACGCGGACGAGCCGGACACCGATAACGCCAACGATCCTCAGACCTCCGATGCCCCGGACGACGTGCCGGACGGACAGGATACCGAGGGCGGTGCCAGCGGCAACTCCGTGTGGGAGATCATCGGCACGGTGGTGCGGGAGAATCCCATCATCGTCTGGAGTATTGTAGCCGTCATCGTAGCGCTGATCATCGTGGGCGCGGTACGCCGTTACCACAAGGTCAAGCGCGATGAGCATGACGAGAAATAATTAAATCTGATTACGCCGCGGGTGTAGTCTGCCGATTCGCGTGGGCGGAACTTCCGTCCACGCGAATACGGCTATATAAACGGAAGCAGGAGGAATACCTCTGTGAGAAGAAAAACGCAAAATTTGACGGCGTTTCTGCTGGCGTTGGTGCTGGTTTTCGGCATGATACCCGCAGCCTACGCGGCAGGATACAGCATCAATGTTGAGGCACAGGAAGGGGCCATACTGCCTTACTGGGTGTTTGAAAGGGCGGGTGATACGGACAGCGCGGAAGTGCAATACCTCGCTGCCAATAAGAACTATGATCTGCCTGCTGGCGAAAACGCACTCGTAGTGCTGGCCGTGCTGAAGGACAGCAAAAACGAAGTTTCCTGCGGCATCTCCATCAATGGGATGTACTATGTGCAGTCCGTGACACTGGACCATCCGGATTTCTTCACCGGCACGGTGGAGATACGGGTGGGCAAGGACGCACAGCGGGAGGAGAAGACTTGGGGCGTTTTTGTCCGTAAGGAGCGCTCCAACTCCATTGGCGAGGTGCGGTTCATAGACGGCACATTCACCGCCGATGTGAATATCGCCGTTACGCCCATGACGGCAGAGCAGGCAGCGGCCGCACAAAAGCAGAACCAGCGGCAGGTAGTGCCTAAGGGCAAATACACGCTGGAGGATATCTCCGAGGCCATTCAGGGCATCATGGCGCAGAAGCGCTCTGTGCTGGGACTGTCTGAGACCGACAATTTACTCTCCGGGGACGAGCTGACCTACGCTGGCAGCACGGCTGCGGACTGGCTGCCCATCGGTCTGAGCCGCTGCGGCGTGGAGGATGACTATGACGCCTACCTCGCGGCCTTGCAGACCTACGTTGAGCAGAAGTACCGTGAGCCGGACAAGCTGGACCGGGTGAAGGCCACCGAGTGGCACCGCATCTCTCTCGCTGTGCTGGCCTGCGGCGGCGACCCCACTCATTTCGGCAAGGATGAAAACGGTAACGACATCAACCTCATCGCGGACGGCGTATATGACCGCGGCAAGACCATGGACATCGGCGCGCAGGGCCTCAACGGCTGGCTGTGGGGGCTTATCACGCTGGACAGCATGACGTATAATATCCCGCCGAAATCCAGCTATACCCGCATGGAGATGGTAAAGAAAATACTGTCCTTCCAGCTCCCGGATAACGGCTTTAATCTGCGCTTCGCGCAGGGCAGCACCGCTGACCCGGACATCACCGCTATGGCGATACAGGCGTTGGCACCCTATTATTGGGATTCTACGTTCAACGTGAAGGACCCGGTGGATAAGGCGCTGAGCTGCCTGTCTGAATTGCAGTTGGATACCGGCGATTTCCGCAGCTGGGGCACGCGGAACTCCGAATCCGTGTCGCAGATCATCGTGGCGCTGTGCTCTATCGGTATTGACCCGCAGAATGACCCGCGGTTCATCAAAAACGGCATCAACCTGTTGGATGCGCTGTTTTACTACCAGCAGGAGGACGGCGGCTTCGCCCACTCCTACGATTCAGACCCCGGCAACCCCTTCGCCATTGCGGGTGAGAGCAACAGTATGGCTACCGATCAGGCGCTGCTGGCGCTGGCGGCCGTGTGGCGTCAGGCGCAGGGAATGGGTATCCTGTACGATTTCCGCGGCGGCAGTGTGTCCGCCAAGATACTGACGCCGGAGGAGAGCGATGTATCCTTCGCGGGCAGCTACGAATTCACCGAGGCCGACCGGCAGCAGGCGGACGCCCTGCCCAAGAAGCTGAGTACAGAGAACGATGAGGAAGTGACGGCTCTGCTGAACAAGCTGAAAATGAGCCGTGATTTTGACGGCTATGATACCTACATGACCAAGCTGACGCAGGCCAAGAGCGACATAGATGCGCTGTATGCGGAGATCGAGGCTATAAACACAGACATTCAGGAGCAGATCATCCCCATGACCGAACCCGGACTGGGCGAGAAGCCCACCGTGGACAGGCTGGTGAAACGCTACAAGGCGTTGTCCGACCATGACAAGGCACTCATCCAGAACTGGGATGCCGTACTTGCGGTGAAAGCACAGACGGACGCGGCACAGCGTAACCTGTTTCTCATCATCGGCGGCGCGGTGGTCGTCATGGTGGCCGTGACGGTGTTCGTCCGCCGCAGGAGGGAGAGCAAATGAGAAAGCATTTCACAAGAATACTCACCACACTGCTGTCGCTGGCGATGCTTTTGCCCATCGTAGTACAGGCCGCCCCTGCGGACGGATGGACGGATGAGGCGGAGCAGGCGTATCAGACGGTGACGGAGCTGGTGATCCAGCGCGTTACTGAAAGCAAGGACTATCTTGCCACGGCCACGCAGGAGGAGAATGCCAAGGTAGTTTACGCCCTGTGGACCTCCGGCGCAACTGTCCCCAGCGGCTTCTATGACGAATACCTGCAAGCGCTGGCCGACTGGCTGGACCTCGCCGTCAAGCGGGGCAAGACGGCCTATATCCCCGGTGCTATCCGCACAGTAGCGGCTATGGGACTGGACGTGACGGACTTCGCCGGGTACGACCTCATGGACACCCTGCGGAAGCCGGAGCTGGTGGAGGCGGACGAGGACCGGTTGGATATGCTGATGGATCTGGATGCCGCCGGTGACGCAGGCAAGACCGACGAGTTCAACGCCCTGCGGGAGCAGCTTTTGACCGAGGCTCTTGCCCGGCAGCAGAGCAGCGGCGAGTTCCGCTATACATCTAAATGGCCCACCGAACTGAAGCAAAAGGGTGTGGACGATGAGCCGGACCGCTTTGACTACATACTGCTGACTGCCAAGTCCTTACAGGCCCTTGCGCCCTACCAAAGCCGCAAGGATGTATCCACAGCCATTGACAAGGCGTTGAAGTACCTCTCCGAGCAGCAGCTCCCCAGCGGCGGCTTCGTCAAGTACGGCGATGAGGACGTGGAGGAGGACGCGGCGGTGCTGGAGATGCTGGCCGCACTGGGTATCTCCCTCACGGATGAGCGCTTCACCAAGGATGGCCACACCGTGCTGGACGGCATGATGGGTTGGTATCAGGATTTCTATTTTGAGGAAGCAGAGAATGCGCCGTATCAAGGGTTTTACCGTTATGATGTAAAATGGGGTTACAATGCTCTTTGGGGGGGGTGGTATCATAGTGTATCGAAGGTGATGCCGAAACCGCCAAGTATATCGCCAGATGAAGAGACATTTGATATGGTGGTCACCACTGTATTAAGACGGAGCTATATTAATCCTGCAACGTATACGGGCTTGTGCAGTATCAGGCCGGGCGCGAAAGCGGCGAGTGTTACTGTCACCGCGCCTGCCCCCTCTGCGTCTGAAAATGCGTCCACCATAGGCTTTTCCAAATTGCTGGATGAACAGAAGGCGCTCTTTGAACAGGAGGTATCCGACGGAAGCCTCTGGAACGAGGATTCATGGATGGTGACAGAGAGCGACATAGCCTCTTTTGCAAGGGATATCTTGGCACTCGAAAAGGCAAATGGAGGATTCTCCGAGGAGGAGAAGGCACAGCTCTCCGAGCTGATGAAGAACATGATGTTGACCAGCAAGGAATACTATTATAAAAAGAAGAGTAAGACCCTTTCGTGTGGGGCTGTCAGAGCTCTCGTTGCGTTGGGGATGGACCCCGGCAATGTGGAGGGACTTGATTATCTCGCACCGCTGACATCTCTTGACGGCAGAGAGTTTCCCCAACTCGACGACTTGCTGAAGGATGTTGACGCGGTCGATCCCAATGTGTGGCGCGCACGGGGCATCGACGCGGATATGCTTGTGGATGAGTATGCGGCAGCTATGATCGAGTACCAGATGCCGAACGGAAAGTTTGACGATCATTACAAGTATGTACTTAAGCAGGGCGAGGACTGGCAGACAAGCAAATTCACGAACAAAGACCAAGTGGAGTTAAACGCCGGTGCTGTCGCGGCGCTGGCTCCGCATACGGACAAAGAGTACATCGCTAAATCGGTAGAAAGTGCCATTGAATATCTCTCCTCCGTGCAGTTGGCGGACGGCAGCTTCCCCGGCAGAGATGGCCTGCCTGACGGCGCGGCGACTCTCGCCGTACTGGATATGATGGATGCCGCGGGTATCTCCTTGAATGATGAACGCTTTGTAAAAAACGGCAACACAGTCGCGGATGGTCTGAAAACCTTTTACATTGATGGGCTTGGGTTTGTCACCAGAACGGAGGTAGATGCAGATGTGGATGGCCTGACCGAACTGCCTTCTTATACAAGCAAGCTCTTGGACTTCCCCTCCGCTGTATCCGCTCTTACCTACCTCCAAGCCGCGGAGAACGGCAAGTTCGGCCCGGACGGCAAGGGCAACAGCGTGTTTGAGATCGTGGGTGCTGCTCTGACGGAAACGCCGCTGGGAGCGATACTGCTGGCCGCCATTGTGGCGGCACTATTGGCCTTCGGCATGGCGCGCCGCTACCGCCGCATCAAGAAGGAGCAGTAATGTGAAAACAAGATGCAGGCATATCGCTTTCCTGTTTCTGGCAATCCTTTTGCTGCTGTCCTGTGCGGCCTGTGGCCGCGAGCAGACGCAGCCGGAGAATACCGGCGATAAGGACCAGTACATGACCGATCCCATACCAGAGGGCAGACCTGCTCCAGTAGAACCGCAGGACACGACGGTGGATACCTCCATGACCCACACCTGTACACTTTCCATCTCCTGCGAGACTATCTTGGACAACATGGATAAGTGCGTGGAAAACAAGCGGTTCCTCGTGCCGAAAGATGGTGTTATTTTTCCGGCCACAGAGGTGGGGTTCAGCGAGGGCGAGAGCGTATTCGATGTCCTTCAGCGTGTATGTCGTGACAACGCCATCCATATGGAGTCCAGTTGGACGCCCATGTACAACAGTGCGTATGTGGAGGGGATCAACAACCTCTACGAGTTCGACGTGGGAAGCCTCTCCGGCTGGATGTACAACGTCAACGGCTGGTATCCCAACTACGGCTGCTCCCGATACCAAGTGAAGGACGGCGATGTAGTCGAGTGGCGCTATACCTGCGATCTTGGCTATGACTTAGGTAGCGGCATGGCGGGTTAAATAAAAAGGAAAGGCGGCAGTATGCCGCCTTTCCTTTTTGCAACTTATCATGTCTCGTGTCGAAATGTGTCTCAACTTGAGACGCCTTTTTTCGCCCCACTTTTGCGAAAAAAATCGAATACAAAAGCCTTTTGTAACTTTACTGCTACTTTTCGGGAAAAATTCGGGTTTTGCCGTTCTTGTCCGTGATAGCTACATCAGAACGAAAGACAGCAGGAGAACGACTATGAAACTCACAGATTTTTACGCCTACACGGAGCAGACCTTTGACTCCTTCTGCAAGCAGGTCATCCGCAACGAGCGTACCGATGCCCTGCGGGAGCTGGCATATCATGCAAAGAACGAGACGGCGTTTTCGGCACTTACGCCGGTGGAGATGGCGAGGCTGTCCATAGTTGACCGCATCCCCGAAGATACGGTGGAGTTCCACATCCGCGGTTATACCGTGGCGGTAGAGAACGCCGCACTGGGACAGGCTATCGCTGTCCTACCGGTACGCCTGCGAGATGTGGCGCTGCTGTACTACTTTGCGGGCATGAGCGACCCGCAGATCGGACAGTTGCTGCGGCTCAAGCCGGACACGGTGCAGCATCGCAGAGCGGCATCACTGACCAAACTGCGGAAATTGTTGGGAGGTTCGTATGGGCAATAACATTTCCTATCAAACCATTCTTGCAGCCAAGGCTGGCGATCCTATCGCCATGGAGCAGGTACTCCGCAATTACGACAGCTACATAACCATGTGTGCCCAGCGAACCATGACCGATGAGTACGGCAACCGCCGCGTGGCTGTGGATATGGAACTGAAAGGGCGTCTGCAAAGCAAGCTGATGTTGCAGATCATCTACAAGTTTGATCTGACCCGCCTGCCTGAAGGCGAGGTCATTGAAACGGATTAGTGTTACTGATCCGTGAGAGGGCGCAGTGTGCTGCGCCTTCTCACGGGCTGGCAACAGTCCGGCTATATGCCATTCTAAAACTGAATAGGGCTGTTTGGGTACATTCCCGAAGCAACGAGCCGGTGAGAGGTGCGCCAAGATCGTCCACAGGGACGGGAGCGAGAAACGCCATCGTCACATGGCGGCACTGTGGCAGTGCCACCGCCACGACTTGCGGAGGGGTAAGATACTTGCGTTGGCTATGCTTCACCGCGTAGAACGCCCCGCCATCAGAATGGAGGGAGGCCGTGACCTATGAGACAGTTGCCGCTGTCGCCCATTCCGCCACTGAAAAAGAAACAGCAGCATTGTGCTGCCAAAATGGGGGAGTACACTAATGAATAACCATGAGAAGTTTCCACTGGAGAAGGACTTGCAGGGACGCCCGGTGCTCCATCTTGAGTTTAACGGCTGTAAGGTAGAAGCGGTTTTTGCCTGTGACCCAAATCCTAAGATTGAAGAACGCTTCAAACGCACCCTGATGGACTCATATCTGGCATTCCTGAATTCTGCGAATTTATAGTAATTTCAGCAGAAATTTGACACTATTTGTAAAATATGAGATAATATAGTTGCGGCAATAGCTGTGGTTGCACCTTGACAATCCAATATGAGGATGTGTCGATCTGTTATCTCACATGACAAAAGAGAGGATGGATCGCCATGAACAATACGAGTGTTATACTGAATAATTCTATTATGCCGTACCCGCACAATATGGAGACATCTGCGGAGAAGCTGAGGGCATTGTGCCTGTACCGTGTTTCTACCGGTCAGCAGGTGTACTACAATGAAAAGCACGAGGCGGATATTCCCATGCAGAGAAAAGCCTGCCGCGAGTTCTGCGACAGGATGGGTTGGGAGATCGTCTATGAACTGCAAGAGGAAGGTGTTTCCGGGCACAAGGTACGAGCGGAAAACCGTGATAAGATACAAAAAGTCAAAGAATTGGCAAGTGCAAAGAAGTTTGATGTACTGCTTGTCTTCATGTTTGACCGTATTGGCCGTATCGCAGACGAAACGCCTTTTGTGGTGGAGTGGCTGATAGACCACGGTATTCGCGTATGGAGTACGCAGGAGGGTGAGCAGCGTATCGAGTCGCACACCGATAAGCTGACCAACTACATACGGTTTTGGCAGGCGGATGGAGAGAGCCGCAAGACATCTATCCGCGTATCTACCCGCATGGGGCAGATAGCGGCAGATGGCTTTTTCAGAGGCGGCCCATGTGCCTATGGCTATAAGCTGGTCAAAAAAGGCCGTAAAAACAAAAAGGGTGTGGAGCTGAACGACCTTGTGATAAATGAGGAGGAAGCCCCTATTGTCCGGATAATGTATGCGAGCTATCTGAATGAGGGCTATGGCCCGCAGCGTATCGCCAATTATCTGCGTCAAAAGGGCATAAAAGACCGTGAGGGAAAGAACTGGCATCCCGCGACTATTAGAGCCATCCTGCGTAATCCGCTGTATACAGGCATTATACGCAGCGGAGAGAGCCGTTCTCCTGTCCAGCCAGAGCTTATCATTATAGACCAAGATACCTTTGACGCGGTACAGGAGCTAACTAAGGCACGCTCCGAACACAGTTCAAATACGCGCCATATTCCTATCAATACAAAGGGAAAGGCGCTGCTGACAGGTCTTGCGTTCTGTGGGTGCTGCGGCAAACGTCTTTCGCTTACAACGAATGGGAAAGGCCGCCGCAGGGCGGATGGGACAGATTACATTCGCATACGGTATATTTGTCAGACCAAGACTCGTTCACACGGAGAGTGTGATGGACAAACTGGCTATACGATGCATATCCTTGATACTGCTGTCAACGACTTCGTCCATACGCTATTCCAACGCATAGGCCATTTCTCACAATCCGATGCCATCCGCATAGGCGTTGAACAGAAGTTGGATGACCAAGCGGCTGTTGTCCGGCAGATGGAAAAGGAAGTAGCCAAAGCAGAACGTGACCTTAGCAATTTGCGGGAAGAAATAATGAAGGCGTTGGATGGGCAGAGTGCCTTTAGCAAGGAAATGCTGGGTGATCTTATTGCGAAGCAGCAGCAAAAGTGCAGCGAAAAATCAGAAGCGCTCCGAAAAGCGCAAGCGGAATTGGATGAACGTGACACGGTATATCAGCAGATGACAAAAGAGTATGACCGGCTTATCAGCTGGGCGTGTGTGTGTATGATGCAGCCAGTCTTGAAACAAAGAAAATGATTGTGGGTCAGCTCTTTGAACGGATCGAGGTCTATCGTGACTACAAGATAAAGGTTTTGCTGAACATCAGTGTTGACCAATTCCTGCGCGGTTTGGAGGCCGCTTCGTAATGGCCAGCCGAAGGAGCGAAAACGACATGGTCTTACAAGAAAAAACGATATAACGAATATTGCTACAAATTATACACGAAATAAAGGAGAGCGCTTGAATGGCATTCAAGAGGTCAGCGGTTCGATCCCGCTTATCTCCACCACAAAAAGAAAACCACGACATCCGTCGTGGTTTTCTTTTTGCCTCTATCCGGAAACCCGTCTCAATTTGAGACGGGTTTCGGCAGATTATTCACTTTCCTCTGTTCCCTCCGGGAGAGCCTCTGTACCCTCCGGCAGCTCCGCTGCGCCCTCCTCCTCGGTGATGGTGGGGATAAACGCCTTCGCCAGCTTGCCCTTGCCGCGCTGCTTGATATAGAAGTACCCTATGGTACTGAACACCACCGCACCGATGAAGTTCACGAACAGATCCCCCATGGTGTCGTACAGCCCGATGTCCAGGTATCCGCCGAGCCCCAGCTCCTGCCCGTTTATCGTCACCGAGGTGATGCCGTCGATGGTCACGGGGATGTTGCTGTTGGTGGGATCCAGCATCACCGAGGTGATGGCGTTCACCACCGTGTCCTTCTGCATATCCATCATGAACAGCCGATCCATGCCGAACTCGAAGAACTCCCACAGCACACCCACGGTCATGGAGAAGCAGAACGCCGCCACAGCCACATAGATAGGGGACAGCTGAAACTTGATCTTGCTGTTGCGGTTGAGAATGTCGATGAGCGCGAACCCCGTGGCGGCGCACAGGAATCCCGTGGTGGTGTGCAGCATGGAGTCCCAGTGCGGATAGGTGATGAAGTAGCACTTCAGCTCGCCCAGTATCTCCGATGCGAAAATAAACAGCAGTATGATGATCTCCAGCGTGGACGGCAGCTCAATGCCGAAGTTCTGCTGGATAAAAAACGGCAGGACAAACAGTCCCAGTACCAGCAGGCAGATAAACGCGCTCTCATATTCGCCGCGGATGATGGAAGACACCAGCGTAGCCAGTACGATCAGCCGCAGTACGGTGTATACGGCGAACACGGTGGGCTGCCGCCTGATGACGGCCTTCAGCTGCGGGCCCAGGTGCCGCGGGGCCTTTTTCTTACGTTCCATAGTGTATCCCTTTCTGCGTGTCATTTCCATTTTCCGGTATTATACCACAAAATACGAAGAAATACAATAAAAATGACAGCGCGGCAGGACCGAGCCGACCTTCGTCAAGCGTCTCGCGCGCCCAGTAGGATAGAAACAGCGCCCCGCCATCTGGCGGGGCGCTGCTGTATGCGTTTGTTACTTCGTGCCGAAAATGCGGTCGCCGGCATCGCCCAGACCGGGCACGATGTAGCCGTGCTCGTTCAGGTGATCGTCCAGCGCGGCGCAGGTTTCGCGAAAGACCGCCTTGAGCTGCGGCACGGTGATCGGCTTGAGCAGATAGCGCTTGACGCGGTATTCTATGGCGCTGCGGGCATATTCAAAGTTCTTGTGCCCGGTCAGGAGGATGACGCAGGTGGGCAGATTGTGCTCGTGGATGAAGCGCACCGTCGGAAAAGGCCGCCTCCATCGTAAAGCCGAGCGACGCCCAGTCGACCAGCTTGACCAGCGACTCGCGCATCATCTTTTCGTCCTCCGCAATCACAAGGCTGTACATACCGTCATCCTCTCCAATGTTCGTGCCGCGCTTCTTTGCACGATCGCCCATTAATCAGCGCCACTATAACACAGTGCTCCTTCATCAGAGAAGATGCAAATTTTGAGTTTTCAAAAAGCGTCAATATCCGTCTATTTTTCGGCAAGATCGGGCTTTTCAGCGCGCGCGTTCTGATTTACAATATTGGCGCTGATAGGCCCTGGGCGCGCAGCCCATGCGCCGCGCAAACGCCGCCGAAAAGCGCCCGGCGTTGCTGTAGCCGCATTGCAGC
>OLPR01001721.1_pt1 | contig 17392 bp, 15 predicted proteins | sample 1672761 | NCBI WGS metagenome assembly OLPR01 (sample SAMEA3136721, study PRJEB25190) | human gut metagenome | biome: human gut; feature: human-associated habitat; material: faeces | place: Austria | collected 2013 | reverse complement strand
GAGGTTGCGTCGGACGGCGAAAGGGTCGAGGAAATTTTAAGCGACGGCGGCGCCGAGCTTGTGTCGGGAGGAGACCGATATAAGGTGAAATTCAAGGCGGTGGGGATTTATGAATCGCTTAAATCCGCCGTCTGCCGCCTTTTCGGAGCAAAATGACGGTCGGTGGCAAAAAGCGGTTCAGGAATTCCAATACTTTCTGTCAAGAGAGCGATACTGTATGGCCTCCATGATGTGATTTTGGTCGATAACCGAAGACGACTGAAGATCGGCCACCGTTCTCGCCACCTTAAGTATGCGGTCATAGGCTCTCGCCGAAAGGCCGAGACGGTTAAAGGCCACCTCCAGCATATTTCTCGCCCGATCGGTCATTTGGCAGGCCTCGGGCAGCACGTCGGGGGTTATGGAGGCGTTGCAGGAAAAGGGCAGTCCCTTAAAGCGGTTTTGCTGAATTTTTCTGGCCTCGTTGACCCGCTCTCTGATCGCGCTTGAGGGCTCGGCCTTGCGGCTGTCGGTCAGCTCGTCAAACTCCACGGGAGGAACCTCGATATGTATGTCTATACGGTCGAGCAGCGGTCCGCTCACCCGCCCGAGGTATTTCGACACCGATTTTGCCGAACAGGTGCATTTCTTTTTCGGGTGGCCGAAATTGCCGCAGGGGCAAGGATTCATGGCCGCCACAAGCATTATCTCGCAGGGGTAGGCCACCGAGGCCGCCGAACGGGAAATCACAACCTTTTTATCCTCAAGGGGCTGACGGAGCACCTCCATCGCCGAGCGGGAAAACTCGGGGAGCTCGTCCAGAAAAAGCACGCCGTTGTGTGCAAGGCTGATCTCGCCCGGGCGCGGAACCGCTCCGCCGCCGGACATTGCAGCGCCCGAAACGGTGTGGTGCGGCGCACGGAACGGGCGTGCGGAGATGATCGGGTTATTCTTACCCGTAAGTCCTGCGACGGAGTAGATCTCCGTGGATTTAAGCATTTCCTCGCGCGTCATATCCGGCAATATGCCGGGCAGACGCTTGCTCATCATGCTCTTGCCGGCGCCCGGAGGGCCGACCATGAGTATGTTGTGTCCGCCGGCCGCAGCGATCTCCATGGCGCGCTTCACATTCTCCTGACCCTTGACATCGGAAAAATCAAGATATTTCACCGTTGCCGGGTCGAGCTTAGGTATATCCATCGGCTTTATGCGAAATTCTCCCCTGAGATGCGCAATAAGCTCGGACACATTCTCGACGGGATACACCGTCACGCCCTCGGCATAGGAGGCTTCCTGCGCGTTATCGGCAGGCACGAACAGCTCGCGCACGCCCTCGCGCGCGGCGGCGACTGCCATGGGCAGCGCACCGCTGACCGGCCGAAGCGTTCCGTTGAGCGAAAGCTCGCCGAAAAATGCACAGTCGGACTTCGGCTGGCGTATCACGCCAGTTGCGGCAAGAATGCCAAGCATTATCGGCAGATCGTAGACCGTTCCGGCCTTTTTTGTGTCCGCCGGCGCGAGATTGACCGTGACGCGGCTGACCGGGAACTTGAAGCCGTTTGATTTTATCGCGGCGCGCACCCTCTCGCGTGCCTCCCTGACTGCGGCGTCGGGCAGACCGACGATATCAAAATTCACGAGGCCGTTGGACACGAAAACCTCAACGGAAACGCCGTAGCCGCCGATGCCCTTGACTCCGAGCGATCTTATCGTTGCAAGCATATTTTACCACCACTGTTTTCAAAAATAGGGACTGCGGAAAAATGCAGTCCCTTTATAATTTTTCTTATTCTTCGACGGGGCAGGTTATCGCTATGTTCAGCTCGTCAAGCTGCTTCTGCTCGACCGTGGAGGGTGCGCCCATCATGACATCCTGCGCGTTCTTGTTCATCGGGAACGGGATGATCTCGCGGATGGAGTCCTCACCGGCGAGCAGCATAACCATGCGGTCAACGCCCGGGGCGATACCGGCATGAGGGGGTGCGCCGTAGCAGAAGGCATTGTACATAGCCGGGAACTTGGCCTTAACGTCGTCCTCACCGAGGCGAACCATTTCAAACGCCTTTATCATGATCTCGGGATCATGGTTACGCACGGCGCCCGAGGACAGCTCAACGCCGTTGCACACGAGGTCGTACTGGAACGCGGTGATCGAAAGCGGATCGACCTCGCCGCGCTCGGCCTTTTCGAGGATCTCCAGGCCGCCGTTGGGCATGGAGAACGGGTTGTGGCAGAATTCAAGCTCGCCGGACTCCTCGCCGATCTCGTACATCGGGAAATCGACGATCCAGCAGAACTCGTAGCGCTCCTTATCCATATGGCCGGGAACCGCCGCGCCGAGCATCTTTCGCATAACGCCTGCGGTCTTCTGCGCCTCGCCCTTCTTGCCTGCCGTTACGCCGACAAGGCAGCCGGGCTTTAGGCCGAGAGTCTCGGTGAGGGCAGCCTTCTTATCCTGAAGGAACTTTGCAACGCCGCCGGCAAGCTCGCCGTTTTCATCGACCTTGAACCAGTAGGGCTTCATGCCTGCCTGAACCTCAACATCGGCGCAGACCTTGTCGATCTGCTTGCGCGTCAAGTCGCAGCCGGTGACAACGATCGCCTTGACGGTGTTGCCCTCGGCAAAGGGAGCGAAATCGGTGCCGGACACGAGCGCGGTGATATCCTCAACAACGAGGTCTATGCGCAGGTCGGGCTTATCCGAGCCGTACTTTTCCATCGACTCGTTGTAGCCGATGCGGCGGAAGGGCGCCTTGTTGGATATGTTGTATGTTCCGAACTTTTCAAAAATCGGGGGCAGGACATCCTCAATGACCGCAAAAACATCCTCCTGGCCGGCAAACGACATCTCCATATCGAGCTGATAGAACTCGCCGGGTGAACGGTCGCCGCGCGCGTCCTCATCGCGGAAGCAGGGCGCTATCTGGAAATAGCGGTCGAAGCCGGATGTCATGAGCAGCTGCTTAAACTGCTGCGGCGCCTGCGGCAGAGCATAGAACTTGCCGGGATGCTTTCTTGCCGGGACGAGATAGTCGCGCGCGCCCTCGGGGGATGAGGCGGTGAGGATAGGCGTTGTTATCTCGAGGAAATCGTGCTCCATCATTGCCTTGCGCAGGGCGGCGATAACATTGCAGCGGAGGATTATATTCTGCTTTACGGCCGGATTTCTCAGGTCGAGGTAGCGGTATTTAAGACGTGTGGTCTCGTCGGCCTCGCGGCTGCGGTTTATTTCAAACGGCAGCTCGTTATAGCGGCAGCGGCCGAGAACTTCGATCTTTTCGGGAACGACCTCGATATCACCGGTGGGGAGCTTGAGGTTTTTGCTCGCGCGCTCGCGAACGGTGCCCTCGACGGAGATGGTGCTCTCTTTATTTATGCCCTTTATGACCTTCATCATATCCTCGGTCTCGACGACAACCTGCGTCGTGCCGTAAAAATCGCGGACGATGACAAATGCAAAGTTCTGGCCTACCTCGCGGACGTTCTCCATCCATCCGACGATCTTGACCTTTTCTCCGACGTTTTCAATGCGGAGCTGATTGCAGGTATGGGTTCTTGACTGTGTCATTTCTTCTGCCTCCATTATTCTTTGATAACCGCGACACGCGCGCGATCATCCATGTCATTCTTTATGAGCGACGCAGCGTCGGCAAAGCCGAGCTTTGTCTGTTCGCCGGTGGTCATATTCTTAACGGCAACGACGTTTTCCGCGATCTCGTCCTCGCCGATGAGGATCACATATGGAATGCCGAGCTTATCGGCATAGCTCATTTTTGCCTTGAATTTTTTCTGCTCGCAGTAAAGCTGAGTTCTCACCCCAGCATCACGCAGCGCCGTTGCGGCGGCAATGGCGTAGCCGAGATCCTCAGCCATGGGGATAACGAGCGCATCGGCAGGAGCCGACACGGTTTCGTCTGAGAGCATGCCCTGCTCGTTGAGGACATAGAAAAGGCGCGTAAGGCCGATGGATATGCCGACGCCGGGCAGCTTTTTATCGGTGTAGTATCCGGCAAGATCGTCGTATCTGCCGCCGGAGCAGATCGAGCCTATCTCAGGGTGAGCAGTCATTTCGGTTTCGTAAACCGTACCGGTGTAATAATCAAGGCCGCGCGCTATCGAAAGGTCGATAGCGAAGTTTTCCTCCGGGACGCCGAAATCAGCAAGGTATCTTGTGACGGTCTTGAGCTCCTCAAGGCCCTCGTCAAACAGCTCGTCCATTCCCTTATAGCGCTCAAGTCCGGCAATGACCTCGGCATTCGTGCCGCTTATGGCCATGAAGTCCATAACGTCGTCGGCCTTGTGCGAGAACATGTGCAGCTCGTCCATAAGAAGCTGGCGAACCTTGTTTGGGCCGATCTTATCGAGCTTATCGACCGTGCGCATTATGTCTCCGGCCTTTTCGCTCATGCCGGCAAGGCTGTAAAATCCGTTTAAGAGCTTGCGGTTATTGACCTTTATTTTAAACCCCTTGAGGCCAAGCGCGGTGAAGGTGCGATAGATTATCGCAGGGATTTCCGCCTCGTTTATGATATCGAGCTTACCGTCGCCGATGATATCGATATCGGCCTGATAAAACTCGCGGAAGCGGCCGCGCTGTGCTCTTTCGCCTCGGTAGACCTTGCCTATCTGATAGCGGCGGAACGGAAACGTCAGATGTCCGTAATTTGCCGCGACGAATTTTGCAAGCGGAACGGTCAGGTCAAAGCGCAGTGCAAGGTCGCTGTCGCCCTTATTGAATCTGTATATCTGCTTTTCGGTCTCGCCGCCGCCCTTTGCAAGCAGCACCTCCGCCGATTCGATCACCGGCGTGTCAAGCGGAGCAAAGCCGTAAACGGAGTAGCTCTTTCTGAGCGTCTCCATCATTTTTTCCATCTTTATCTGGTCTGCCGGAAGCAGCTCCATGAAGCCCGACAGGGTTCTCGGCGCAACTTTTGCCATACTAAATTTTATTCCTTTCAATCACTAAATGCTGCTATTGCTTGAGCAATAACAGCATTCGAGTTTTAATTCGGCGATGCAGCCTACCTGCGCTTTGGATTGACGATATTGCGCCAGTCAAGATCACCGCGCCGCAGGCCCTGAACGAGCACCTCCGCGGTTGCCGCATTGGTTGCAAACGGGATCTGATACTGATCGCACAGGCGTTCGATCTTGTTGATATCGTCAAAGCCGCCGGGGTTTGACGGATCGCAGAAAAACAGTACAAGATCGATCTCGTTATATGATATTCTTGCTCCGATCTGCTGGGCGCCGCCCTGGTCGGCATGCAGATAAAGCGTCACGGGAAGTCCCGTTGCTTCGGATACAAGCTTGCCCGTCGTGTTGGTTGCGCAGACTGAATGCTCGGCCAGAATACCACAATAAGCTATGCAGAACTGGACCATCAGTTCCTTCTTTCTGTCATGTGCCATAAGTGCAATATTCATAAGCTTCCCTCGATTCTGTTTGCGAAATTTCCTATTATAAAAAACACTTTTTATAATTACTGTTTTATTATATACAATGCTGCCGTTTCTTTCAACGCCTTTTTTGACAAAAAGCGCGGTTTTTTATCACTGCAGCAGCTCGCCCTCGATGTCGGTAACGTCGGTTGCGGATTTCAGGCTGAAGTAAGCCTCGAGTATTTCCTGTGCGATGACCGAGCAGTTTGCGCCCGCGCCGCCCTTCTGAACGACGATGGCCATTGCGATCTCCGGATCGTCAAAGGGTGCATAACATATAAAGATACCGTCGTTTGCGATGCTTTCGCCCTTCTGGGCGGTGCCGGTTTTTGCCGCGATACTCGTCATGGTGTAGTTTGGCAGACTTGATTTACCGACAAGGCGCATGCCCTCGTGGACGGCATCCCAGTTATACTGCGCGGTTTCGACCTTGCTGAGCACTTCATTCTCGCGCTCGTACACATTTTCGCCGTAGCTGTAGCTGCGCACGGATTTGAGTATCGACGCGCTGTGGCGCTCGCCGCCGTTTGCGACGGCTGCGCAGTACTCGGCAAGCTGCAGCGGCGTAAACAGGCTGTCGGACTGGCCGATCGCGGCCTGCATGGTCTGGCCTATCGTCCACGGTTCGCCGGTAAGCTCTTCATGGTTTTTTGCATTTGCCATGTTGCCGGTGGATTCGGGCAGCTCAATGCCGGTGCTCTCGCCGAGGCCGAATTCGGCCGCGTATTTATCGAGCTTATCTATGCCGAGGTCATGTCCTGCCGAATAGAAGAAGATATTGCAGGAGTTCTGGATAGCGCCGGTGACGTTCAGATAGCCGTGAGTCAGATGCTGATTGTTCTGCGAGTATATCCAGCAGAGCGGTGCAAAACCATACTGCTCGTATCTTGTATATCTGCCCGTACACTGGATGGTGGTGCCGGTGTTTATTATGCCCTCGGTCAGCGAGGCTATCGCCGTGCAGGGCTTGAAGGTCGAGCCGGGCGCATAGCCGCCCTGAAGCGCGCGGTTATAAAGCGGAGCGTTTTTATCCGCAAGCAGCTCATTGTATTTTTCCAGCAGCTCGGACGGATCGTAGGTCGGCCAGTTTGCAATGGCAAGCGGCTCGCCGGTTTTGACGTTTACGACGACCACGGAGGCACCGTCGATAACATCCTGCTTTTCCTTATATGTTCCGCTGGCTATCTGCTGCTCTTTCTTTGAGTCTATCTTTGCCTGGATGGAGGCCACGCCGTTTTCAAGCGCAAGCTCGGCGGCTTCCTGCAGGGCAATATCTATCGTCAGATACACATTGTTGCCCGGCTCCGGCTCTTCGATATATTCCTTGCTTATTACCGTGCCGTCGGAAGCGGAGGTCGTGCGCACGGTACCGTTTGTTCCGTGCAGGTATTTTTCAAAGGCATATTCCGCGCCATCCTTGCCGACGGCGGCATCGGCGGAATAGCCCTGATCTTTATACTTTGCATAGTCACTGTCGCTCATTGCGCCGGTGTAGCCGAGGATGTGCGCGGCAGCTGAGGTAGCATATTCACGGACGTATGATTCTTTTATATTGACGCCCTCGATGTTGTTTTCGCGCAGAGTGGCTATGAGCTTCATATCCGCGTCCTTGACGAAAATATAGTCCGAGGTATTTATGAGATATCGCACGTTTATAGCATAGCGCACGCCGGCGATGATCCTCGCCTCTTCGGCGGTGTAGTTGCTGTCGATCTCATAGCGGTCGCGCATGCTCGAGAGTATCTCGACGGCGCTTGCGTTTTCCTTGACTTTGTTTGTCTTTATATAAGCGTCAAGCCGCGCCTGATCCTGCTCGCTGACGTTTTCAAACTCAAACGGGGGACTTTTCGTTATCGGCAGATCGTCGATGTAATCGTCGCCGTAATCGCGGATCATGTTGACAAGCTTCAATATGACGGCGTTTGAATCAACGCTGTCGTCATTCGGAAAAAGCTCGTCTGTATTTATCGTCAGGTCATAGCACGATTTATTGGTCACAAGCACTCTGCCGTAGCGGTCAAGGATATTGCCGCGCGCGGCGGTAACTGTGCTTGTCGTTACCATGTTGTTGCGGCTTTCCTCATAGTACTTTTCGCCCTCGATTATCTGGAGCTTGTAAAGTGCAACGACATACACCGTGATCAGCATCGCAAACACCAGTGCAAGCGCTATAAGTCTTTCTTTTTTAATTATGTTCATCGGGTATCCTCAATCAGTATTGCGCGTGCATTATTCCGCCTTCTTTAAACGGAAGATACAGCAGCATGACCGGCAGCACGGACAAAACGGTCTGCAAAAGCACCGTGATCAGCCCTGCGGTAAGCTCCGTTCCGCCGCCGACAAGCGCGTGGATAAGCTGCACTATGCCGCACAGCAGTATCGCCGCCACGCTGAATATCATGAACGCGAAAAAGCTTTTGTTGATATAAAACTCCGAGGCAAAGCCCGCTCCGAAGCCGATCATCGGAAACAGTATCGTAAACAGCACCGTTGTTTCGGAAAAGGCCATATCGGTGAAAAGTCCGAGGAAAATTCCGAATACGGCGCCGCGAACACCGCCGAGATATATGCCTGCCGCAACTGCGGCAGCCGGGATTATGAAGCCCTTTGCGCCGAAAATGCTGATCCTTGAAAACAGCACGCTTTGCAGCAGCATGACAAGCAGCATATAGACCGCGTATTGGATCACCATGCGGACTTTTTTCCATTCAAGAGCCTGAATCAGTCTGTTGAGCAATTATTCCACCACTTCAAAATCTTTTACTACAAAAACCTGCACGAGCGCGTTGAGGTCGCAGCCGGGCTTGACCTCGCCGTACTCTATCTGACCGCCGGCCTCGGTTTTGACCGAGCTTATCGTTCCGACAACAAGGCCCTGGGGAAATGCGCCGCCCGAGCCTGAGGTCATGACCGTGTCGCCCGAGAAAACCTGCGCGCCGTCGGCAAGGTAGCTGAGCTTCACGCAGCCCTCCTGCATCATGGCAAAGTCGCCGACGAGAAGGCCGGAAGCACCGTTTTCGGAAACGAGCGCACCGATATTCGTGTTAAGGTCGATGACCGTAGAAACCGTCGCCCATGTCGAGCCGACCTCGGTCACCTGTCCGACCATGACGCCGTACTCGGTGATAACACAGTCACCGACGGCAATATCGGCGTTCGTGCCCTTGCTTATCGTGAACGAATTTGCCCAGTTAGACGTCGTCCATGCAACGACCTTGGCCGATTCAAGCGTCATATCGCTGTGTTTTTCCTTGAAATTCAGCAGCTGGCGGAAGCGCTCATTTTCCTCGATGGCGGCGGCGCCGTTTCGCGCCTCCTCCTGAGCCTGGGTCAGCTCCGCGCGCAGACGCTCGTTTTCGGCAACGAGCTGGTCATAGTCGTAAAGATATCCATAAAGGCTCTCAAGCCAGTCGGCAACGGAGCTTACCATACGCTGTACCGGGGCTTTGACCGTGCCCGACACATTCTGTATAAGTCCTGCGTTTCCCTTGAGAAGATAGGATGCCGCTCCGACGACGAGCGCTATGACGAGCACTATAATGCCGAGCTTTATTCCGTTTTTCTTAAGATAATTTTTTACGTTCAAAAAAGATGCACCCCGATCTCTTCGAGCATTTGGCCGAGTCTGCACAGCGGCAGCCCCATAACATTGAAATAGTCGCCCTCAAGCCGCCTGACCATGAGCGCGGCTCTGCCCTGAATTCCATAAGCGCCGGCCTTGTCCATCGGCTCTCCGGTCTGAACATAGCGATCGATCTCGCCCTCCGACAGCTTGCGGAAGAAAACCTTCGTACACTCGCTGCCGACGACGCTCCTGCCGCCGTACATGACCGTTACGCCGGTGTACACCTCGTGCGTGTTATCCGACAGCAGGTGCAGCATGGCTTTTGCGTCGGTCTCGTCTTTGGGCTTGCCGAGTATCCTGCCGCCTGCCCAGACGACGGTGTCCGCCGCTATGATAAGCGCATTCGGAAAGTCTTTCGCGACCTCTTCGGCCTTTGCCCGCGACAGAGCCTCTACCGTTTCGGCAGGGCCTGCGCCGCGCGGCGCTATCTCCTCGCCCTTTGCAGGAACGACGGCGAAATCAAGCCCCAGCGTTTCAAGCAGCTCCTTTCGCCGCGGTGAGCCGGAGGCAAGCACGATACTCATAGTGTCAGTCAACTCCTCTGTAATAAAGGCCTCGGGTCAGATCGTTCGGCTGATAGTCGCCCTCGCCCTTATATCTCTTTGCGACCTGAACGCACTCGCGCGCACCCTCGGTCGTGAACATCAGTCTTATTCCCCAAAGTCCCACGCCGCACAGCTCGTCGTTTTTATCCGCCATGAACAGCTTTCGGGAATTATATATCACATTGCGGTGCTCATATTCACGCACGACGGGAAATGTTGAGCCCATACGGTCGGAAAGCTGAGCCGGGCTTTGGCAATTGCACGCGCCGAGACTGTGGCTTATAACGCACTGATCCGACACCATCAGCGGAAGCCGCCCGTATGCGATGAGCTCCGTTGGTACGCACTTTGCCATATCGCGCACCTGCGCAAGACGCAGCTCAAACGACGCCGTTGCGGATAAAAAGCCCATCTTCTGTATCATATCCATCGAATACGAGTTAAACACATTCATGCCGAAATCGGCGCGCGTTTTCATTCCGGCCTTGCGTGCGATTATGACGTGTCCGAGGTTCCCGACAAGCGCCTCGTTTATACCAAGGTCGAACAGCTTTCGCAGCATGACGAATATGTCTTTTGTCTCGCTGTCGGTTATAACACGCGGCAAAACGGCGACCGGAACGGCGCCGCGCTCTTTGAACATGCGCACAAGGTCAAAATTATCATGCATGACCTTGACGGGAATGTAGATATAATCGGGTCTTGTGTCGGCAAGCTCCTCTGTCAGCTGCTCTGCCGTGCGCACCTGATAGATCATGACTGGATCGGTCACGGCGCTCTGCCCCGAGGGCAGCTGCGGCATGGGCAGGCTGCGGCGCGGCTGCGGTATCGCGCGGCGCTCGTTGAGCGCCGTTACAAGCTTGCGGCGCAGCTCGTTAATCTCGGACGCGGAGAGGTAAAGTCCGCTCTGCACCCTGCTCTGCGCATCCACGCAGTAGTACGGCGTACCGCCTGTCTTGCCGAGTCTGTCGCTCAAGACCTCGGAATTTATCGCCTGACGTATCGCCTTCTGCGGCTCTGCGCCGAAAGCGACTACCTTGTTTCCGCGGTTATCTATAGCTGCCGCCTTGACCGCCTCTCCGGCGTTTACGACGGCATAAAACTTCACAGGAACGCGGCGCTCTTCCTTGCCGATGTATTCTTTCCTTGCATCGGAAAACATTTTTTCGCCGACCTTGTCGGTTTCGGCTCTCACGCCGAACATGTCGGCCTTATCGCCGTTAAAATAGCCCTGCGTGAAGCCCTGGCGCGAGAATGCGTCGGCAAGAGTCTGCATTTCCTCTGCCGTCGGCTCGCGGCGCTCTTTGATGATTTTTGAGTATATGCCCGTGACTATGCCCGTGTACTCGGGGCGCTTCATTCTGCCCTCGATCTTCACGCAGGCAACGCCGGCGTCCTCGATCTCACGCAGGCGGTCAACAAGGCAATTATCCTTGAGGGAAAGCGGATGGCTGTCCTCAAGTCTGCCGCCCATGGTGTATTCCATGCGGCAGGGCTGGGCGCACATGCCGCGATTGCCGCTGCGGCGGCCTATAAGCGATGACATATAGCACTGCCCCGAATGGCAGAAGCACAGTGCACCGTGGACAAATATCTCAGTTTCTATCGGCGAATGCTTTGTTATGAACTTTATCTGCTCGAAACTCAGCTCGCGCGCAAGGACTGCACGGGTAAGTCCCATCTCGGCCGCTGCCTCAACTCCGGCAAGGTTATGGATGCTCATCTGGGTGCTCGCGTGCAGCGGAATATCCGGCACGGCTTTTTTCAAAACGCTCAAAAGGCCGAGATCCTGCACAAGGATGGCGTCCGCGCCAAGATCCGACACGCGCCTTGCAAGCTCGACAGCCTGCTCCATCTCCCTGTCGCCGACGAGCGTGTTCATCGTGACATAGACCTTGCAGTCGCGTATACGGCAGTATCTGACCGCCTTTTCAAATTCCTCGTCGCTGAAATTTTTTGCTCCGCGGCGAGCATTGAATATTCCAAGTCCCATATACACCGCATCCGCGCCGTTCTGAACGGCGGCAACGACCGCCTCCGGCGAGCCTGCGGGAGAAAGCAGCTCAAGCATATATCCATACCTCTGGCATTTTACTTTTATCGTTGAATTATACCACAAACATGGCTATTGCTACAAGTTAATTTTAATGATATAATTCCTCTTGTTAAAGTCCATTGTGTAAACTTTGAATGAACAGAGGAATCGTCATGCCCACAGCAGAGCAAAACTCAATACCGCACAGCACCGCGGACAAGCTTATTGCCGCACATGACGGCGATGTTGCGCTGCTGTATATCTGGCTCGATCTTAACGGCGGATTTAACGCCGACAGAGCCGCGCGCGAGCTTTGCCGCACCGAGGCCGAGATAAAAAACGCGCACGAAAAGCTGCTTAGAATGGGGCTTTCGCGCCCGGCCGCAAAGCCCGAGCAGGAGATAAAGCTCCCCCCTGCCGAGGAGCTTCCGGAATACACCTCGGCGGATATCGTGCGCCGCTCGAAGGAGGACAGCGGCTTTCAGGCCGTTATCGCCCAGGCGCAGCACAAGCTCGGCAGAGTTCTCTCCACAGCCGATCTGAAAACGCTTTTCGGCATTTACGATTACCTTGCGCTGCCGGCGGACGTTATTTTCATGCTCATCGGTTACTGCATCGACGTTTTCACCGAAAAATACGGTCCCGGCCGGCTGCCCTCGATGCGCAGCATCGAAAAGGAAGCCTACTCATGGGCAAATAAGGAGATCATCACCATCGAGCAGGCCGACGAATACATACGCAATGCCGCCGAGAAGCGCTCGCGCGCAGGCGAGCTTAAGACCTCAATGGGGCTCGGCAGCCGCGTGCTCACGCCGACCGAGCGCAAATACATGACCTCGTGGTTCGACATGGGCTTTGATAACGAGGCCATACTCATAGCATACGACCGCACGGTGACAAACACCGGCGCTTTAAAATGGGGATACATGAACAAGATCATGCTCTCGTGGCATGACAAGGGCATACACTCGGCACGGGACGTCGCCGAGCGCGACAGCCGCTCTCCGGCAAGCGCGGTCAAGGCGGAAAATCAGCATAGCAGCAACGTTTCGGGCGATGAGCTCAAGCGTCTGCGCTCAATATACGAAAAGGTTAAAAACGGTTAAACAATGGCACTGGACGGAAAAATTCTGGCGCGCGCCAGAGAGCAGATAGGTCACACGCACGCAAACAATGTTGCCGAGCATTATCTCAGGCAGGAAAAGATTTATTCGCAGATACCCGAGATTCGCCGCATTGACGAGCGGCTTCGCGCGCAGATGTCCGAGCTTGTCGGGCTTACGATAAAGCGCAGCGCGGATCTTTCCGACGCACTTAAGACGCTGGAGGATGAAAGCCTTGCGCTTCAGGCAAAAAAGGCCGAGCTTTTGCACGCTGCCGGTTATCCGGTCGATTATCTTGAGGATATCTACTCATGCCCGAAATGCAAAGACACCGGGTTTATCGGAAGCCAAATGTGCTCCTGCCTCATCGAGGAATACAACCGCCAGCTTACAAGCGAGCTGAGCACGCTTCTTAAAAACAGCGACGAGCGCTTTGAAAACTTCGACCTTTCGCTGTACGGCGAGGCAAGGGAAGCGATGAGCATTGTTTACGACACCTGCCGCGAGTACGCCTCCAGCTTCTCGGAGCGCTCGATGAACCTGCTGTTTCAGGGCGGCACGGGGCTGGGCAAAACGTTCCTGTCGGCATGCATAGCGCGTGTCGTTGCGCAAAACGGTCACTCGGTGTGCTACGACACCGCGGCCTCCGCGCTTGAGGCGTTTGAAATGAAAAAATTCGCGCGCGACGCCGAGGCTGCGGAAAAGGCCTCGACACGGGTCGAGCGCATGCTCGAGTGCGAGCTTATGATCCTTGACGATCTGGGCACCGAAATGCTCACGCAGATAAGCATCTCGGCACTGTACACGCTTATAAACACGCGCCTTGTCGAGGGCAAGAAGACCATTATCAGCACAAATCTCACCGATGCGGAGCTTGCGCGGCGATACACTCCGCAGATTTGCTCGAGGATAGACGGCGAGTTTCTCAAGCTCCCGTTTGCCGGAACGGATATACGCAAATTGAAAAAGGAGATGTAGGAATGGATCAGCACGAGATCACTCGCGAAATACCCCTGCTAAACGCCGACGGCGAGCTAACGGAGCCGGGCTACGCCAAGAAGCTTCTGCCGGTTTACAGGCGCGCGGACATCAAGGCAAGCCCCATGCGCATCAAGGAATGGGACTATTACCTCATAAACAACGGCCGCTTTGCCCTTGCCCTCACCATCGACGATAACGGCTACATGGGTCTGGACTCGATAAGCCTTCTCAACTTCGAGGAGGGCTGGGAGATCACAACAAGCCCCATGTGCTTCATGCCGCTCGGAAAGCGCAAGCTGCCCGAAACGAGCAAGACCGGCGACACGACCGCCATCGGCAAAAATTACAGCATTTATTTTAAAAACGACGGCTCGGGCGTGCGCACGCTGATAGCGCAGATGAAGCGCTTCGGCCCTGCCGGCTCGCTTTATGCAAAGGTCGAGCTTTTCGACGAGCCGGAGGAGAGCATGGTCATAGCAACTCCGTTCGATAAACCGGGGCATTTTTACTATAACCAGAAGATAAACTGCATGCGCGCACGCGGCGAGGTCACTTACGACGGTCACACCTATGTTTTTGACCCCTCGGACAGCTTTGCAGTCCTCGATTGGGGGCGCGGCGTGTGGACATACAAGAACACATGGTACTGGGGCTCGGCTTCCGGCGCGGTGAACGGAGTTCCCTTCGGCTGGAACATCGGCTACGGCTTCGGCAACACCTCGGCCGCCAGCGAGAACATGCTGTTTTACAACGGCAAGGCGCACAAGCTCAGTCAGGTAAAATTCAACATTCCCGGCGGCGAAAAATCCTTCATGGAGTCGTGGACCTTCACCTCGGATGACGGCCGCTTTGAAATGGACTTCCGCCCCGTGCTCGACCGCGCGTCCTGCACCGACGTCGGACTTATTAAAAGCGATCAGCACCAGGTGTTCGGCCTGTTCACCGGCAAGGCTGTCCTTGACGACGGAAAAGTGATCGAAATAAAAGACTTCCCCGGCTTTGCCGAGAAAGTCTCGAATAAATGGTAATACAGCAATAACCGGGACTGCGATGCAGTCCCGGTTACTTTATCTCCTGCTCAAGGCTGTCAAACTCCGGCGAGGAGAAAAACTCCGCAAGCGTCATATCCAGCCCGTCGCATATCATTTTTATCGTCAATAGTTTTGGATTGCAGCTTTTTCCGTAAAGAATGTTTTTAATGCTCGACGGCGGCAGCGCACAAACAGTGGCAAGTCTGTTGATGCTCATGTTCCTCTGCTCGCACAGGCGAAGTATTCTGATCTTAACAGCGTCTATTGTCTGCATTTCGGCCTCCTAATACACTTTTTTGTATTAGGATAGCCAAATTCAGTAGACATTTTAGGCTATGCATGCTACTATTAGGCTACGCATAGACCAGACAGGAGTGAAATCATGACAGAGTACGAAAAAATGTATGCAGTTTTATGCTGCGCGATCGACGATGCTTTAGATATGCTGGAAAAAGTTCCGGATGCGCAGAATACAGCAGAATTGCTCCAGACCGCACTTTTAAAAGCAGAAAATATGTTTGTCGAAAGCAGCAGCTCGCAGTAAAATTACGCGGCAGGCGTTTGCCTGCCGCGTCTGCATTGTTTTATTCCAAATTTCCGCTTTCGTACATGAGCGCCGTGAGCGCGACGACGGGAGCGGTTTCGCATCTGAGTATGCGCGCGCCCATCGAGCATATGTGAAGCCCTATCTTGCGAGCCATATCGGCCTCATACGGCTCAAAGCCGCCCTCGGGGCCTGTTATCAGCGCCGCCGAGCCGAGCTTCTCGGCTCCCTTGAGCACTGCGCGAAGGCTCTCTCGCTCGCCGGTCTCGTACAGGAAGAAGGCATCCTCCTGCCGCTTTGCGGCGTCCAGCGCTTCAACAAAGCTGTCGATCCATCTGACCTCGGGAATTATACCGCGGCCGGACTGCTTTGCCGCCTCTTCGCTTATTCTGTTCCAGCGCTCGAGCTTTTTGGCAACGCCCTCGGTGCGCTGCACGACGCGTTCGGAGCGAAAAAAGCATATCTCCTTTGCGCCGGACTCGACGCATTTCTGGATGATATAGTCGGTCTTATCGCCCTTTGGCAGGCCGCACAGCACACGCACCAACACCGTAGGCTCGGCCGCGCACGGGACGACCTCGATGATCTCCGCCTCGGCCTCGTCCTTATCCGAGCGCACAAGGCGGCATTTATAGTCCGTACCGTTGCCGTCGCAAATTGTCATCTCCTCGCCCGGGCGCAGGCGAAGCACCTTTATATGCTCTGCGTCGCGGCCGCGGATGATCGCTCTGCCGCCGAGCAGATTTGTTCCAAACGCAAAAAATCTGGGCATGATAGGCTCCTCTCGGAAAACATATTTTATGCCGGTATTATCTCACAGCGCTGACGTTTTTTCAAGTGGCGGCATATAATGCAGCGGTGAGAACTATGGAGCTTGACAATTTTGAAAGCGTGTGGCAGCGCGTTACCGCGCTCGACGAGGCTCTGCCCGAGCCTGCCGCGCCGCAGGAGAATAAGCACGAGCAGAAGCTTTGCGTAATAAAGCGCGGCGAAAAAAGCTGCGCCGTGCGCTTCATCGCCGGATATTGAAAGATCCGTCCGTTAGCGAAGCCTAACGGGCGGATCTCGGCGTGTCAAAAAATCATACGCACTCGAAGCAGTGCCACTCCTCCTCGTGATGGTGGGCGATCATCTCAAGCCCGGCGGCTTTGAGCGCAGCGGCGACCTCGTCCTCGCGGCCGTCGATTATGCCGGAGGTGATGAACACACCGCCCGGAGCCATAAAAGTGCGCACAAACGGTGCAAGCGGAATTATAACATCGGAAACGATATTTGCAAGCACGATATCGTAGCCCGTGCCGAGGAGCGCTCTGAGCTTTCCGTCGCCGATTATATCACCGGCGTAGACCTTCATTTTGTCGCCGCCGATATCGTTGAGAGCCGCGTTTTCCATGACGGTGTCGGGCGCTTTGGGGTCGATATCGCAGGCGGTGCAGAAATCGCTGCCGAGAACGATAGCGCCTATGCCGAGGATACCGCTGCCGCAGCCGAGGTCGAGGGCGCGCTTGCCCTCCCCTGCGTACTTTTCAAGCGCGGCAAGGCACATGCGTGTTGTTGCATGCGCGCCGGTTCCGAACAGCAGACCGGGGTCGAGGCGCAGCGGAACTCTGCCCACTTCGGCGCAGTCGATCCACTCCGGCACGACAAGGAGCTTTTCGCCGATCTCGAGCGGCTTATAGTACTCCTTCCAGTTATTCTCCCAGTCGGCGTCGCACACGGGCGCGGTTTTCACCTCAAACTCCGCCTTCACGGCGTCAAGCAGCCGCGCGCCGTCCTCGTTATCCTCAACATAGAATTTAATGCGCGAAACGCCCTTATAGCTTTCCTCGAGCGAGGAATCGACATAGTCCCAATACTGGCGGTTATTTTCAAGGAAGGCCTTGAAATCGTCCTCGTTTTCGATGACAAAGCCGTCAACGCCGAGGGCTGTGAGCCTGTCGCAGGTCTCGTCTGTGTTTTTGCATTCTATCGTTACTTCGGTGTAATTCATCTTTGTTCCATCCTCAAAACTGCCCCAGCGTGCAAAAAAGTCTTCAGCTTTTTTGCGCGCTGCAACGCCACATTTTTTGTGAAAACAAGTTTTCACGAAAAATCTCGCTACGCTCGTC
>OLPR01001711.1_pt1 | contig 17524 bp, 18 predicted proteins | sample 1672761 | NCBI WGS metagenome assembly OLPR01 (sample SAMEA3136721, study PRJEB25190) | human gut metagenome | biome: human gut; feature: human-associated habitat; material: faeces | place: Austria | collected 2013 | reverse complement strand
TATACTCTTATGATGGTGCGCGAACGCTTGTAATAGGATTATTCTTGGGAACAGCGTAAGTTTACAGATATAACTTTTTTATCAGGCGAAAAGAATAAGGATAATCTTCCTTACGAGAGTTATTCAGTAACAAATGAAAATGGATTTGTTCCACAAAATGAACAGTTTGAAAATGGTGGAACAATGGCAACTGCTGATAAAAGAATGTATTATATTGTTTCAAAAAATTCATTTGCATATAATCCTGCAAGAATAAATGTTGGATCAATTGGATATTACGATGGCCTAGAAAATGTAATAGTTTCCTCACTTTATGAAGTTTTTAAAACATCAGAAGATATAGATGACAGATATTTATGGCATTGGTTTAAAAGCAATAATTTTAAGAAACTGATAGAACAATATCAAGAAGGCGGAGTTAGATTATACTTTTATTATGACAAGCTGTGTATGTGTTCTTTACCTACTCCAAGTATTCAGGAACAGATAAAGATAGGTCGTTATTTTGATAATCTTGATAACCTCATCACCCTTCATCAGCGTGAGTTAGAAAAGCTTCAAAATATCAAGAAATCCATGCTCGAAAAGATGTTTGTTTAGGAGGTAAAGAGAAAATGAATAAAATAACTTTATATCACGGTACTCCGGACAAAATTGTAGTGCCCACATTCGGCAAAGGTGAGAAAAAACACGACTACGGACGAGGATTTTATCTTACCGAAAGCATAGACCTTGCAAAAGAATGGGCAGTTTGCAGACCAAATGAAACAAACGGCTATGTTCATCAATATGAACTTGATACAGAAGGACTTGAAATTTTGGATTTTCAAGAAAAAGGCGTTCTTGCGTGGCTTGCAGAACTGATGAAGCACAGAGATGCAGCTGACTCAAAGCGTTACCGTATGCTTGCAAAGAAATTTATTGCAAAATACGGTGTAGATACCGACAAATACGATGTTATCAAAGGTTGGAGAGCAAACGCCTCATATTTCTATATCGCAAAGGAATTTGTAAGAGACAATATCGATATGGATATTCTTGAAGAATTACTGTCTCTTGGTGGCTTAGGTATTCAGTATTGTATAAAGTCCGAGCTTGCTTATTCCAAACTGCACGAAGTGACAAATAGCTTGCAAACTGTTGAGTACACAGAGTTTAACGAAAAGTACAATCAGCGAGATATTACCGCAAGGCAGAAAATGCGTCAACTTGTTGATTCCGACGCCAATCGTGTAACAAAGGTGTTCAGTACACTGTTTGAGGAGTGATGATTATGAGAGCATATTCACAAGATTATTTGAATGATGTAGTAGAAAATCAGGGTAAGCTCTTTGACTTTGTTGCTCAAACTTATCCCGATAAAGATACCGAGGATTTTATCAAGACCTATATGGCAAGCAAAACAAGAAAAAGTATTGACGAGGCAAAAGCCTATGTCAACACAATGAATTCCAAAGAATTGTGGGAATACTTTACCGAAACCGAAAAGTATTCCTTGAAGTCCGGCAAGGCTCTTGACGGCTTTATGCCTGACTGGATTGGCGAGTTTTATGCTTACTATCAATGGTATTACGATATTCCAAGTTCCGAGGTACTTAAAAAAGTGCCACTTGATTTCATAAAAAAAGCATACTATGGTTTGCACGACTTGGAACTTGATTTAGCAGTGCAAAAAGTCGGTGAAGTGTAATGGATATTATTTGCTTTCACAATCCCGATGAAGATAATGGCTATTTGAGCAATTGGTATCTGTCACCTTTTTCGGTGGACGGTGTAGCGTTTTCTTCGATGGAACAATTTATGATGTACCGAAAAGCAATCTGCTTTAGAGATGAAGCGGTAGCAGCTCAAATTTTATCAACAAGTGATGTTGCCGAAATCAAATTCCTTGGCAGGCAGGTATCAAACTACGATGAGAGTATGTGGAACGGCATTCGTCAAATTGTAGTTTACGGAGGGCTTTTGGCAAAGTTCTCGCAAAATGAGGAACTAAAAGGCAAACTCAAAGCAACAGAAAATGCTGTTTTGGCGGAGTGTGCCGTAAAAGATCGTATTTGGGGTATCGGGTTGTCAATGAAAGACCCCAATAGACTAAATAAAGATAAGTGGAACGGTCAAAATCTACTCGGATATACTCTTATGATGGTGCGCGAACGCTTGTAATAGGATTATTCTTGGGAACAGCATAAGGTTTCAGAAGTTTCTGAAATAGTAGCTGGAGGAACACCAAGTACATCAGTTTCAGAATATTGGGAACCTAAAGAGGTTCCATGGTTATCATCGGGAGAAGTACATAAAAAATACATAACATATACTGATGATATGATTTCAAAAAATGGATTGGCAAATTCTAGTGCAAAAATAATTAAGAAAAATTCTGTTCTAATTGCACTTGCAGGTCAAGGGAAAACACGCGGAACCGTGGCTATTAATCGTATTTCTTTAAGTACTAATCAGTCGATTGCAGCAATGTCATTTAACGATGATATTGTTCCAGAATTTGTTTTTAGTAATTTAGAAAATAGATATGATGAAATTAGAGCGATGTCATCTGGAGATGGATCGAGAGGTGGATTAAATAAACAATTGGTTGGGGATATCACTATTCCATATACAATCAAAGAGGAGCAACAGAAAATTGGACAGTATTTTTCGAATTTAGACCACCTTATCACCCTTCATCAGCGTTTGTATTTTTGATTTAAATTAGGTTTATTTATAGATTTTATAAGGAGTGCATAAAAATGATATTTAATAAAGAATCAGATTTTGAAGAAGCTTTAATTAAAATATTATGTAAATATGGTTGGGAAAATAAAGTTTTAAAGCACCCAACAGAAGATGATTTAATTCAGAATTGGGCGGATATTTTATATGAAAATAATAGAGATATAGATCGACTAAATGATTATCCATTAACTAGATCGGAAATGGATCAAATAATAGATCAAATTAAAACATTAAGAACACCATTAAAATTAAATGGATTTATAAATGGAAAAACCGTTTCTATTAAGCGTGATAATCCAGATGATAAAATGCATTTTGGAAAAGAAATTAGTTTGAAAATTTATGATCGAAACGAAATTGCGGCAGGTTCTTCAAGATACCAAATTGCCCAGCAACCAGTATATAAAGCAAAGAATTCATTAGCAAATGATCGACGCGGAGATTTGACTTTACTGATTAATGGAATGCCTGTTATTCATATAGAATTGAAAAAGAGTGGAGTTTCAGTTAAACAGGCACAAATTCAGATTGAAAAATATGCTCATGAGGGTGTTTTTACAGGAATATATTCATTAGTACAAATTTTTGTGGCTATGAATCCGGATGAAACAACTTATTATGCTAATCCTGGACCAGATGGAAAATTTAATCCTTGTTATTATTTTCATTGGGCTGATTTTAATAATGAAAGAATTGATCAATGGGATAAAGTCGGTGCTTCTTTATTAAGTATTCCAATGGCCCATGAGATGATTGGCTTTTATACAGTAGCTGATGATTCTGATGGTATATTAAAAGTCATGCGCAGTTATCAATATTACGCAGCTAGTAAAATCTCTGATAAGGTCGCAAAAAACAAATGGCAAGACAAGAATCAATTGGGTGGCTATATCTGGCATACAACGGGTTCCGGAAAAACATTGACTAGCTTTAAGTCTGCTCAACTCATTGCATCATCAAATGATGCAGATAAAGTTATTTTCTTAATGGATAGAATTGAGTTGGGAACGCAATCTTTAAAAGAATATCGTGCTTTTGCTGATAATGCTGATGATATACAAGATACTGAAGATACACATGTGTTAGTTTCAAAAATCAAAAGTGAGGATCCAGCCAATACTTTAATAGTTACATCTATTCAAAAAATGAGTAATATAGGAAAAGAAAATGATGGATTGAAGCAATCTGATCTGGATAAAATGACTTCAAAAAGAATTGTATTTATCATTGATGAATGTCATAGATCTACTTTTGGCGATATGTTAATAACAATTAAAGATACTTTCCCCAATGCATTGTTTTTTGGATTCACAGGCACGCCAATTCAAGATGAAAATCAAAAGAAAATGAACACAACCTCTGATATATTTGGTGAAGAATTACATAGATATAGTATTGCTGATGGAATTCGAGATGGAAATGTTCTTGGATTTGATCCATATAAAGTAATGACATATAAGGATAATGAATTGCGCGAGGCAGTAGCTTTGGTGAAAGCTAAGGCAAATAATAGGAATGAAGCTTTATCAGATCCTGAAAAGAAAAAAATGTATTTAAAGTATATGGATAAATCTAAAATTTCAATGATAACTAAAATTGATGATTTTGGAAATAAAATACTGGGTATTGAAGATTATATTCCAAATGCTCAATATCAAACAGATGAGCATACGAATGCGGTTGTAGAAGATATCATAAATGGGTGGGACATTATTAGTCAAAATAGTAAATTTCATGCAATATTTGCTACAAGTAGCATTCCTGAAGCAATAAATTATTATAAATTATTTAAATCAAAAACATCAAAATTAAAAGTAACGTGCCTTATTGATGAACATATCGACAATAGAGAAGGATATAAAGTTAAAGAAGAAGGAGTTCTTGAAATTATTAAAGATTATAATAATCTTTACAAACAAGAGTTTAATATTGCTTCATTCCCTAAAATGAAGAAAGATATTGCTTCACGTCTTGCACATAAGAAGCCATATGAAAGAATTGAATTGGAACCAAAAAAACAGATAGATATTTTAATTGTAGTAAATCAAATGCTTACTGGATTTGATTCTAAATGGATTAATACTTTGTATATTGACAAAATGATTGAATATGAAAACATTATTCAAGCTTTTTCAAGAACAAATCGACTATTTGGCCCTGATAAACCATTTGGTGTAATTCGTTATTATAGACGTCCTCATACAATGGAAGAAAATATAAAAAAAGCTATTCAATTATATTCAGGGGATAAACCATACGGATTATTTGCTGAAAAATTAAATAGTAATTTAAAAAATATGAATTCTATATTTAATCAAATAAGAAATTTATTTGAATCTGCAGGTGTACAAAATTTTGAAAAGTTACCAAAACAAAAAGAAGACAAAAGTAAATTTGCACAATTATTTAATATTTTTAATAAATATCTTGAAGCAGCAAAAATTCAAAGAATGACTTGGGATAAAGAAAAATATGAATTTGATTTAGAAAATGGTGAAAAAGAAGTTATCACAAGAGAAATTGACGAAAAAACATATTTGATTCTAGTACAGAGATATAAAGAATTACAAGGTGGAGGTTCTGGAGGATCAGATTCAATTCCGTTTGATGTAGAAACTTATATTACAGAAATTGATACAGGATTAATTGATTCTGATTATATGAATTCTAAATTCAATAAATACTTAAAGGCTATTGCTCAACCAGACGTTTCTAAAGAAGAAGTAGCCAAAATTAAAGATGAGTTGCATAAAACTTTTGCTACATTATCAGTGGAAGAACAAAAATATGCAAACTTAATTCTGCATGATATTGATTCAGGCGATTTTAAGTTAAATATAAATGAAAAATCATTTAGAGATTGCATTACAGAATATATGTCTAATGCAAAAAATGATCAAATTCATAAGTTATCTGTGGCTTTAGGGTTAGATGAAACATTGCTTAGAGAAGCTGTTTCTTTAAAATTGAATGAATCAAATTTAAATGAATTTGGAAGATTTGATAAAGTAGTTGAAACAGTTGACAAAGCCAAAGCAAAGCTATTTTTTGAAAAAAAAGAAGGAATAAAATTGCTTCCGCCAAAAGTTAATATTAAAATCAATAAATATTTAAAAGAATTTATATTACAAGGTGGATTTGATGTTGAATAATTCATTGAGGGAGAGTTACATTTTGCAACTCTCTCTTTTTGCTTGGGAACAGCGTAAGTTTGGTGATGTTGTTCAGATAACTATGGGACAATCCCCTGATGGGAGTACTTATTCTGATGAGCCTAGTGATTATATTCTTGTCCAAGGCAATGCTGATTTGCAAAATGGCTGGGTTTGTCCTCGTGTTTGGACGACACAGATTACTAAAAAAGCAGATGCAGGTGATTTGATAATGAGTGTTCGTGCTCCAGCTGGAGCAATGGGAAAAACCGCCTATAATGCTGTAATTGGACGTGGTGTTGCAGCAATTAAAGGAAATGAATTTATATATCAATTGCTTATTAAAATGGATAAAGAGGGTTATTGGAAAAAAGATTCAACAGGTTCAACATTTGAATCTCTTAATTCAAGCAGTATTAAAAATGCAGAAATTAAGCTTCCAACATTAGAAGAGCAAAATAAAATTGGTGAATATTTCTTAAATCTTGACAACCTTATCACCCTTCATCAGCGTGAGTGGAAAGGAAAAAGACTATGGATAATAATCAATTGTTTGTTGAATACTATAAAGAATGGGTAAGTATTTATAAAGAAGGCGCTATACGTCCAATTACATTGTCAAAATATAAAATGGCAATTTCTTGGTTAGAAAAATTGGTGCCTAATTTAAAATTATGCGATTTAGATAGAATTTCATATCAAAAATTAATTAATGATTATGCTAAATGTCATGAAAGACAGACTACAATGGACTTTCATCATCAGATAAAAGGATCTATTTTAGATGCTGTTGATGAAGGACTAATTCCTAAAGATCCGACTCGAAAGGCGATTATCAAAGGAAAAACGCCTAGTGAAAAAAAGCCGAAATATTTAAATCAATTTGAACTTCATAATTTGTTGACCTCCTTGAATTTAAAAGATTCAGTTAATTGGGATTGGTTTATTCTTTTGGTTGCAAAAACCGGCATGAGATTTTCGGAAGCTTTAGCATTGACTCCGGAAGATTTTGATTTTTCAAAGCAAGTAGTATTGATAAATAAAACATGGGATTATAAAGGACAAGGAGGATTTCTCCCAACAAAAAATAAATCATCTGTTAGAAAAGTTCAATTGGATTGGAAAACCGTTATGCAATTTTCACAATTAGCAAAAGATTTACCTAGCGATGAACCTATTTTTGTTAAAAGCAACGACAAAATATATAATTCAACCGTTAATGGAGTTTTATTTAGACTTTGTAAAAAAGCTGATATTCCAACAATATCTATTCATGGATTAAGGCATACACATGCTTCACTTTTATTATATGCTGGTGTTTCAATAGCTAGTGTTGCAAGAAGATTAGGTCATGCAAGTATGACTACTACTCAAAAAACGTATTTACATATTATCCAAGAATTAGAAAATCAAGATGTAGATATAGTTATGCGTTCTCTAGCAAATTTAAGTTGATAATTTTTATTTAGAACTCACGCTGATGAAGGGTGATAAGGTGATCAAGCGACTGAAAATAATCGCCAATCTTTCCCTGTTCTTCCACAGATTTAGGATAAACAATGTCTGTATCCTGCATAGCAGATTTTGAAATTGATGTAACTTTGATTCCCTGCATCAAAGGAATCAACTGATTATGATAAGCACCAGAATTTAGATAATATCCCAAATAACCAAAAGCAAATTTTTCTATCGGTCTGTATGGAATAGTATGTAGTCCAGACAACACAACTTCATTATTCAATCCGGCTATTTCACAGCATTTTCCAACTGTTGAGTCCTCAGCTGTATCAGCTACAATTACATCTCCATTTTGCAAAAATGATGCTTTATATTTTGATAAAACACTCTCATCTAAAACCATTGGAAGTTGCTCTTTGCTTACATCCAAGACCTCTCCAAACTTGATCAGAACATCACCATAGTGAACGTTTTTGGCAACTCCTGTCTCATTCGATAATTCAGCTCTGGAAAATGTATTATTCTGCAAGCTAATTAACATATCCCCTAACTTACGCTGTTCCCAAGGGTCAGTAAATCCTTTGAATCGAATACTAGGAGTTTTATTATTTTCCATATTATTTTCCTCCTAATAATGTTTTGAATTCATCTAAACCAAGCATGTCAAAATCATTTCCTTCTAAATCATCTAGCATCGAAATTAAAGATTTTTCTGTTTTTGAAATTTCTTCTTCTAAATCTGAATAAGTAGTTTCATATTTCTTGGATAGTAAATCAATTTTAGTTTCAAAGTCATTTAGTAATTTAATAGGCAAACTATTAATACTTTGCATTAGTGGTTCAATCCATTTTGAATTTAATGAATCATCAATTTGTTCATAAGTTAGATTTTCAATTGTGGATTTTGTATTTAATTCCAATTCTGCTATTTCCGATTTTAATGCTTTATTCAATTCTTTTTTCTTAGTAACTAAAGAGTTATAATTTCTTAATTTTTTTCTTGTTTCTAACTCTACATCGGCATCTTTGATAAATTGTTTTATTAGTTTATCAACAATTTTATTACCTTCATCATCATAAAATTCCATTTCTTTTTCTTCATCTGTAAGGTTTTCAATAATATCATTAATTTCAGAATCGATTTCGGATACTTGAGTTTCTTTATCTATCAACTCTCTCTTTTCTTTCAACAAATACTTACTTTGGATAAGATCAAATGGTAATAGATGTCCAAACCAACCTTCTTGAACTTCTACTTCTTTCTCTTTTTTCTTTTTGATGACTAAATTTGGATCAACAACTTTAGCAGCATCTATTCCTTCGGTTTGAATGATTTCAATGTCTCCAGAAATTGTATTCCATTCATCATTTAAATATTGATAAGCTTCATATTGATTGATTAAAGAGATATTTTTTAGTCTCTTAAAAATTTCATTACTGATTATTTCTTCAGTTTTGGCAATATTTAAGTTTTCAGCATCATCAATTAGTAAAGTTTTTAAATAACCTTCAAAACCAGCAAAAGCATTTTTGTATTCATTCACAAAATGTTTAACATCTTGATTATTTTTGATGATATTTCTAACGTTATCTGATTTCAATGTGCTATATGGCTCATTATTAGATTGGAATAATTCATCTTTTAATGATGGAAAAGCGTTCCAATAATCTTCATAGTCTTTAATTTCAGAATTAGGAATTCCACCAAACATAGATGCATAAATATCATAAGATTCTGTTTTTTCTGATGAATCAACATATCTAGGAATATTTAAGTTATAATCATTGGCACGAATTTCATCACGGCTTACAACTTTGCAATATTTATCAATATCTTTTCTGTTCTTAATCGCATCTGTAATTTTACGAATATCACATGCTCTTAACTTGTTATTTTTTCCTTCTTTAACAAAGCCCTTAGAAGCATCAATAATTAACGTATCCGTGTTATTTCTCTTTTGTTTTAAAACCATGATAATCGTTGGAATACCTGTTCCAAAGAAAATATTAGATGGTAAGCCAATAATAGTATCAATCTTATTTTTTTCGATTAAGTTTTTACGAATAGTTCCTTCTTCGCCACCACGGAATAAAACACCGTGAGGTAAAACAATTGTCATAATACCATCTGGTTTAATATGATATAGATCATGTAATAAGAATGCATAATCTGCTTTTCCTTTTGGTGCCGTACCATAATCAGCGTATCTTGGATCATTTCCTTTATCCGTTGGATCCCATTTTTGGGAATAAGGCGGGTTAGATGTAACAGCATCCACATATAATGGTTCATATGTTCCAATTGGATCAGAATCTTCAAAATCAGGCCAGTCCTCTTCCAATGTATCACCATTACGGACCTTAATATTATCAGGTAAAATTCCACGCATAACTAAATTCATACGTGTTAAGTTATACGTATTTTTCTTTAATTCTTGAGCATAATATTTAATATTATCTTTACTATCCATATGTTTTGAAACACTCTTACCAATATTGATTAATAAAGAGCCTGAACCTGAACATGGATCATAGATTTTAATTTCAGATCTATCTTTTAAATGTTCAGCGATAATTTCTGACATAAGTAAAGAAACTTCATGTGGAGTATAGAATTCTCCAGCTTTTTTCCCTGCATTTGCTGCAAAATTAGATATTAAATATTCATAGATAAATCCTAAAACATCATAATCTTGTTTATCATCCATAGGAATATCTTTGATTAAATACAATAAATCTCGAACAGCTTTGCTTTGTTCTTTAGCAGTAGAACCTAAGTTACTTAGTCCAGTTTCTAATGTGTGGAATATTCCATCAAACACACGTTTATAATTCGTACCAATTAAACGACTGAATGCAGATAGAGCATCACGTACATTTGCAATATCAAAATCATGTCCTTCATTAATCCATGTTGAAAATAAGTTTTCATAAGAAATAAAATATCCTAAACCACTTTGCACAAATTCAACAATTTCTGCATCTTCTTCATTAACTGACTTTATATCTTCTTCAGCAAAGTCATTCTTTAATAAAAAGTCTTCTTCTCTATCTGACAAAAATTTATAAAAGATAAAGCCTAGAATATAATCTTTATATTCACTAGCTTCAATCTTAGATCTCATTTTATTAGCTGATTCCCATATTTTTTTGGCTAATTGTTGTTTATTCATATAGCATATCTCCTTATTTCTTTGAAAGTATTATTATTTGAAATTAATCAATTCAAATTAGTGACTTTCCAAATTGCTCAATTGTATCGTCAGATCCTCTATCTGATACATTTTTTCCCATTGCATTTTCAATTAGATTCAATAATTTTTTTGCTCTGTCAATAAAGTAGTTATCAAAATCATCCTGCTTTAAATATTCAAAATTAATCATATGTGATTCAATTCTATCTTTTAATTCATTTTCCGTTAATCCATCAACTTTATTTAATATAGTTTGTATATATTTACTTGGAGAATCTCCTCCAATTGATCTATTTGTTGGCGGTAAAATAGGAGTTTTATTTACAATAGAATTATATTTTTGACGCTTAATTCCTACTTTTTGACAATATGCTTCTGGAAAAATATGATGGATATCAGGTGAAAGAATGACACTGTTTACCAAATTCATTTTCGAATTATCCATGAAATCTCTGCAATCTGCTTTGTATAATAGAGCCATAATTCCTTTATAAGCTGCACTTAAACGTGTTTGTAATGTCAACAAACGTGTTGCTGAAAAGAAGGAACTATTAACTGTTCTCATTTGACTAGGACGTTTGTACACTTCATCTATGATATCTTCGATATCATTTGCATACCTAGTTTCATTTGCACCTCCATACATTTCTCCAAGAATACCACACCAATACCATCGCTCTAAAATCTTTTTGGTATTGGGTTCATTACACGTTTTCTTTCCTAAATATGCGCAAGTTGCAGAAAGTGGAATTAATTGGGTTGTATAAGGTAAATCTCTTTGTCTAAATACATATTCATTTTGAAGTAAAAATTCTCTTGCTATTTTATATCCATCAAGCACTGCATCTCTATTTTCTAAATAAGATTCATAAGGTAAATTTAAAACATCTTTTTTCTTACAAGAAATTGTTCCGCTTTTTCCATTAACTTTGTTTTTGTAAGAAGTATATAAAGTAACTGATGTCAAAAAATTGATTTCATCAATTCCATCTAATAAATCAGTTCTTAACGTTTCATTTTCAGCCCTAATTATTTTTTTACATTTTTCCCAATCTTTTCTTAAATCGAACTCATTCGTAGCATAAGTTGCTGTAACCAATTCAAATACGGTTAATGGAACTCCACCTGTATTTACATTCTCAAAAACTTTACATACAGCTTCTCGTGGAGTGGATTTATCCAGTGTAATTACTGGCAATTTATACTGTAGAATGGTTTCAACAACTTCTTTTTGAAATCTATTTAACAAATCATTAGCATCCTTATCATTTTGATGGTACATCATGTATCCAAAATTCCATTGCATTAATTGTGTATTATCATAGATGATATTTATTGGAAACATCTTTAATTGATATTCTAATTCTCTTGTTGATAAGTCCATAATAATATCACGATCAAAATTAGCCTTAATCTTTCTATCTTCTGGAACGCTCACAACAGCATCTAGTCGATCCTCATTATCATCTAAACATTTATTCATATCCAAATAATAAAACCTTTTTATAGACTTACCTTTGTCTGTTTTTGTAGCAACAACCTGATTGCTATATGTTGACTGATAAATTGATGTTAATCTTTGTTGTCCATCTAATACTAAATATTCTGGAGTAGCATTTTTATTTTCAACTCCAGTAATAGTGCGATATTTGAATTTAATCTCAGGATTTCCATATTGTAATTGCATAATAGCACCCATAGGATATCCTTGAGATAAACTTGCAATAATCCCATGAATTCGATTGTCATCCCAAGTCCAGTCTCTCTGAAATTCAGGTAATTGTATTTTCCCTTCTTGGACATCGTATAGTATTTGTCTTAAATCTGTGTCATTTGACTTTGGTAAAACTATCATTATTGGTTCCTCACTATCTCTACAATATCATCAAATGTGCAATTTAATGTTTTACACATTTTAATTAAAGAATCCATTGAAACTGTTTGATTCTTTGAAAGTTTTGCTAACGTTCCAGGAGTAAGTCCTGCAATTTTTGCAAATTCAGTTTTCTTCATACCTTTATCAATTAATAATTTAAACAAACGATTATAACTAATTTCCATATGATTAGACCTCTTTCTTTATTTTCAATTATAAAGGAATTATGTATAAATAGAAACATAAATATCACCATTTAGTGATATTTTTTTATTTTTCATTTATTTCATCTTAGTAATTGATGAACTAACTTTCACATGTCCTAATAATGTTAATGGTAAGAATTCGATCTCCTCCAAACTCTTTTCAATTTTGAAAAGAGAATAGATTTGAAAATACAACGAATTGGTACAGATCTCTGTTTCAGACAGTTGATCTGTTTTTTTTATCCCTTTTAAGGCTAAAAAAAACCTTTTTTGTGGACTTTCAAGTGAAGGGGAAATTGTTTCTCCTTCACAAAAGGAGGAATAATAAATGTATAACTACGGTTACGAAAAGAAAAAGTATTTAGAGGCAAAAGAAAAAGAAGAAAACTTACTACGATTATTAGGATTTCCTGAATGGAAGATTCAGTACCTTCGAGAGCTAGATGATTTTGATTTCAACAAAAATCGCAGTTTTCATCGTAATGAGTCACCAACTGAAGTAAAATTCTTTCTAAATGAACCTTCTGAAGATTGTATAAGTGAATATACATGGGAAGACGTACTAAACGGAGTAAACGATGACGTTGTTTATAAGCATTTGAAAAAGTGTGATCCTGTCATGCAGAAAATTATTGTAATGCTGAAAAACAAGTATTGTGTATGGGAAATTGCTGAAGATTTACATATGACAAATAACGCAGTTTATAAAAGAATCGAAAAATTCTCAAAAAAATGTAAAAAGAGAGGCTAATAATTCACGATTTCAAGGACTATCTAGTGAAGGGAGATATGTAATCTTCCTAGTAGCTCTTTGAAAACAACATAACAACTATTAGATACAACACTTATATATTCGAGCTATTTCACTACTGCGCGATGATGTTTTTAACGAGCGATGATACTTTAGATTGATAAACAATTTTGCTGATTGTGCCATGACAATATATAAGATAATGATACTTCTAGCGACAGGCTCAAGCGTAATATGGGTTGGTGCGATGCCAATGAAAGATAATTAGCAACTATCTTGTCTAATAGGATTCCTTAGTTTTCGGGTAATCAGGTGATAAATAGAAAACACGATAAATATTTGATTTTTAAACATCAACCGGGACTTGTTCCCGGTTTTACATAAGGAGTGAATATGCATGAAAGTAAAAAGAGGCGAAATTTATTTAGCGGATTTAAGTGATGCATCAGGATCTGAACAAGGAAAAGTTCGTCCTGTTGTGATAATTCAAAACAATCGTGGTAATAAATATAGTCCAACAACCATTGTGGCTTGTTTATCATCCAAGATTTATACCAAGCATCATTTACCAACACATCATCTTTTACCAGATGGTATTGGATTAAAATACAAATCAATGGTCATGTGTGAACAGATTCGCGTTATTGATAAAAGTCGATTGTTAAAGAAAATTGGTACGGTTAGTAGAGTTGATATGTTATCAATTGATCGAAAAATCAAAATTAGTCTAGATCTACGTTTACATAACCAAAGAAAATAGCTTTGGTTATGCTCCCTTTCCTTATGGAAGCAGTCCTTTCCCAGCTGCTTCCTTTTATTTTGTAGGTGAGAATTTAAATTTCAAAGATTTTATAGTAAGGAGGAACAAAGAGATGAAACCTGTTATGTGCGAAAAGAAAACATATACGGTTGCTGAAATTATGCAAATACTTGGTATTGGAAGGACAGCAGCCTATGACTTAACAAGAAAAGGATTATTCAAAGTCATTCGTGTTGGAAAAATTCTTCGTATTAACAAGGAATCCTTTGATCAATGGTTTGACAGTCAACAATAAAGGAGGAATGAGGGATGGCTGTGATTTTAAAATTGGGAAAGAAATTTCAAGTAACTTACGAGGTAGTCACACCTGCAAAAGAAATAAAAATGATTAAGGAATTATTCGATAACTATGAAGATGCAGCTAAACGAAAAGAATTATTAGATGGTGAGACATGTATGTTTTCACCAGATAGTTTATTTGTGGATGTAATGGAAGATTGGCTTGCTGATCCATATTTCAGAGATCATTTAAAAAAATATCACGAGGCTCAAAAAAACTATGATGTGTATCTTCGTAGCCTTGTAGAAACAACTAAAGTTAAAGATGTTAATTCAGCCTTTGCAAATTCTATTATTAACCAGCTCTGCACAATCAAAAGTATAGGAAGGAATAGTACATTGTCTGTAAAGACGATTCGAGCCTGTAAGCTATTGCTTATAAGTACGTGTGATCATGCAATTAAGATGGGAATCATGGATGAAAATCCATTTAATGAGATTCATATTTCAGATCCGAATGATTTTAAAAAAAGGCCAAAGAAATATGCAGATTGGACTTATGAAACCATGCTTCAGATTTTTGATGGCTGCAAAGAGGAAAAACTATATGTCATTATGCAAATCGTATTTGCAACCGGAATGAATGTGACGGATGTACTTGGTCTAGTATGGTCAGATTTTTATCATGAAAAGGATAAGTACTATATTCGAACAAATAAAATGATGGAACGCATGTATGAAAAAGAATTATTCTTCCTTCCTGAATCCTACGTAATCAAAAAATATGTTCATGATAAAAAGATTAAATCTAAAACCCAGGTTGTTCATCATTATGTGGATAAAGAAAATATATATTCTATTCCACGTACTCTGTATGAATTGTTACAAAACTGGAAAAAACGTTCTAAAGACATATTCCAGTTTGATACAAGTCCTGATGCATTGATGTTTACAACTTTTGGAATCAGTCCATATGATGATCGTTTATTGCTTAAACATTTAAATCAAACAACATGCGCTTTGGATCTTCCAAGACATACACTAGCAGGATTGAAATTCTTTTCCGGGAAAGTTGCACCAGATGGAAGATCTTATAGGGATATTTATTATTATGAACACAATGATATTCCCTTTAGCTATTCTGGTTTAACTGCCAAAGAAAAAACAGCGAAAATCAACTCCGAATTTTCAAATCAAATGAAAAAAGAATTGCCTGATAAAGATAAAAAAGATGCGGTAGATTTAGTCAGACAGCTTAGTGAGGACAAAAATATCCGTAAAAAGTTATTGATGAAACTATTAGAAATTGAAAGTGGTGAATAAGATGGCATCGATACAAAAACGAAAGGATAAATACAATGTAATTTACTATTACACAGATAAATATGGAAAAGTAAAGCAAAAGTGGGAATCTTTCAGGACGTTAAGAGAAGCTAGAAAGAGAAAAGCCGAAGTTGAACTTCAACAAGCGGATCGAACATTCATTGCACCAAGTACAACGACTTTAAATGAGTTTTGGCCAACGTATGTAGATCTTTATGGATGTAACAAATGGTCAATATCCACTATGGAAAAGAATACAGCATTATTTAAAGCTTATATTTCACCGTATCTAGGGCACTATAAATTAGATGAAATTCGTCCAATAACGATTGAACAATATTATGCAAATCTTAAAGAAAGTGAAAATACAATGAAAACCGGAAAAGTATCTAGCAGGGTTATCGCAGAGATTCATAGAGTTTTGCGTTGCACATTTAACGTAGCTGTTAAATGGGAATATATTCAAAATAATCCATTCTTAAAAGTTGACACACCCAAACATGAATATGAAAAGCGTGAAATATGGACAGTTAATCAGATTGCCAAAGCTCTTGAAGTTTGTGAAGATCCAAAACTTTCGATTGCCATTCAACTTGCATTTGCCTGTTCTTTAAGAATTGGAGAAGTACTCGGTCTTACTTGGGATAATGTGCATATCAGTGATGATGATTTTTCAAATAACGATACACATATTTATATAAAGCAGCAGTTAGAAAGAGCACGTACAGATGCACTGGAAAAACTGAATAACAAAGATGTACTATTCATCTTTCCACAATTCGAAGAAAGAAAAAACGCAACAAGACTGGTTTTAAAAACTCCTAAAACAGATAGTAGTGTTCGAAAAATCTGGTTACCAAACACATTGGCTTGTTTTTTGAAACAGTGGAAAGAAGAACAAAATAAATACAAAGAAGCTTACGGGGATAAATATCATAATTACAATCTTGTGATATGTCAGCCAAACGGTATTCCATGTGATGGAAGTGTTATTCGTAAAGGCTTATCAAAATTAGAAAAAGAAGCTGGACTTCCCCATGTTGTATTTCATTCCTTACGTCATACAAGTACAACCTATAAATTAAAACTGAATAATGGAGATATAAAAGCAACACAAGGAGACACCGGCCATTCTCAAGCTGATATGGTTATGGATTTATATAGTCATATTTTAGATGAAGATCGAAGAGTAAATGCGCAAAAGTTTGAAGATAGTTTCTATAAACAAAACATGGAAAACTATGTCGAAGTTCCCCAGGCAAGTAAGAAAGTTGATATAGATCAGGTCTTGGAAAAAATCAAGCAGGATCCCGAATTATTGCAGCTATTAATTGCTACTTTGGGAGGTGATTAAACACTATATTAGAATTCGTGACATATCGCCTGGTGCGCCTAGTGCCGTAGGGTTTTATTAGATAGCATTAGAAATCCATTAGATGACCCTAAAAATGATGTAAAAAAGTTCGGATTGAAACCGGTCATCCGAACTAATCTGATGCAGAGAAATTTTAATCATTTTTACAATCTGAGCTGAAAATTCTGAATGCTATAAAGGGTCATTACAAAAAAATAAAAAAGCGGAAAAACCGCTTAAATAAAGGCTAAAATGGTATTCCGGATGGGATTCGGACCCACGACCTTCCGCTTAGGAGGCGGATGCTCTATCCAGCTGAGCTACCGAAATATATAAAAGATAATACCACAAGTTTTTGCCTCTTGCTTAGGAATTTGACCTCCTGTTTAGGAGGCGAACCCTCTATCCTACTGAGGTACTGAGACTTATTTAATTGTAATG